>Ga0123352_10000048_pt1 | contig 119762 bp, 109 predicted proteins | sample TergutLab28metaG_FD_89700 | JGI IMG/M metagenome (GOLD analysis project Ga0123352, IMG submission 89700) | Labiotermes labralis P1 segment gut microbial communities from Petit-Saut dam, French Guiana - Lab288 P1 | ecosystem: Host-associated > Arthropoda: Insects > Digestive system > Gut ...
ACCGCAACCAATAAAAAAACACAATACAGGTGTAATACCCATATTGTGACAATAATTTTGTACACGGCCAATTATGGAAGGATTTTTCCAACAAGTTGGAAAAACCGGCTGACGTTTTGACCCTGAAAGAACCGGATGAAGTATCCGGCGACACGCTATGATTTACGCGCACGCTTCTAGTGCGGAAATCAGTGTCGTTTTTGACGAAGTCAAAAATTCAGAACCCGGTCAAAACTACGCCTTCCTACGTGACTTGCAATTTGTGTAGAAACATGATACACTTATGCAAGCGGTGGGGCCGTTTTATTTTGGTCACGCATGGGGTGCTTTAGACACCTTATGACTTTAGGATGCTTGTGACATGCCTAAAGCCACCGCGCTTTTTATTTAGTTAAATATAGTTTATCAGAGAATTTGACAAATTGCAAGCAAATTCTTCCAACGATAGGGTATAATATTGGGTAAAGTAATTTTGTTTTGTACGTTGCATTGCCCTGTGTGGAGTGATGTAACGAATTTATATTTGTGGGGTGTTGATTTGATGGATTATGAACAAGTAAATGATACCTTGCAAATTGACTTTCCTAATTTTATCTTTGATGAGGAAGAACGGCAGCTTTATGTTTCGGAAGATTCTCAAGGGCAGTATTTTGTTGCAGCTAGATTCGTTGATTATTTACGAGACTGCTATGATAAAGGAGATGTAGATACCTATAAAAAGGGACTGTTGTTTATTGAAAAACTACATTTGTCTAATTCGCATAAAACCAAAGAGCTTGCAACAATTGGATATTTAGAAAGTTTTTTAGATTGGGACAATCGAGATAAGCTGATAGATGATTTAGAGCCGGAATCTAAAAAATGGTGGCCCTTGATAAGAAACGAGGCTTGACCCGCAACCTCATAAAAATGAAGATTGCAGATCAAGCCCTGGGTGACATTGTTTATAATCGCTCTGCGAAAAGGTTCAGTGGTTCAACCTCCTACAAAAACTCTTTCATTTCCACCATATTCTCCCAATACCGCTTTGGCATATGGCTCATACGGCATCTGGGGTTTAGCCTTTCTTTTATCCCAATCGTTTTATAAAAATTCTTCCACAGAGCTTGATATTTCAGCTCTTCTTCCGACTCCTCATCAAACTCAATTTCTTCAACCGCTGTAATCTCAAGGTTCTTATCCTGATAAATTAGTGCAGCCTTATGATTTTTATCATAAATCATAAAGTTCTCTTTAGGAAAACGTCGCATAAAATGATCCGCTAAAAGCGGCAGGACAAAGTTCTTGGGGCTAATAACCGCACACAGCATATCGCCGTAATCAGCAAACCGAATAAAACCCCGAAGCAGATGCCCTTCACCAAGTAGGTGCTGTTCCATGTCCAAAACCGCTGAAACCTTCGCCTGCCCCAGCATAAGCGGAGCTTTCTTGCCCTCACGGAATGCAGTAAGCAGAAACTTTAAAAGCTTAAGCTCTTTTCTTTCGTGATGGCAAAGAAACACGTGCTGAGTAATCGAAAGTGCACGGCCTCCGCATTTGGAAGCAATAGAGCTTTGTACTTTAATAGCTTTCTGCTCGTCTGATTTTATTAGCTTCTGCTCATAAAGGCTTGGCTCACATTTTTCTTCGCTTACTATATCGAAAGGCAATTCTTTAGCATAAAAACTTTCGTGAACACAGCACAAAAAGCCTGCGAAACTGCCATCATAAACATATATCGTGTCAACAGGCTCAACTACAATCTTATAGCCAGACAATGCTCTGCCTCCTTGCGGACATCCTCTATCGCTGTGGGCTTCTGCTGCTCCAGTAAAAAGCTCGTCTGCGTTGTATCGAAAAGGCTTATTTGCTCAACCCCCATTGAAAAACTCTTCGGGTCAATGAGTGCTTTTGCAGTCGTAAATTTATCCATGGAAACGCCAAGGGGCTCATCATTTGTCATGATAAAATATCTGGCGCGCTTTAAAACAACACCTATGCGCTTAAGCTCAGGCATCCCAAGCTTAGAATGCTTGCGTGCCGTGACTATGCGCTTAGCACTCGTGGGCCCTATCCCCGGAACTCTGAGAAGCGTTTCATACTCAGCTTTATTAATATCCACAGGAAAAAGATGAAGATTATTTACAGCCCAATTACATTTGGGGTCCATAAACGGGTTGAAATTAGGCGTATCGTCGCTTAAAATCTCGTCCGCTTCAAAATGATATTGCCGCATAAGAAAGTCGGCCTGATAAAGCCTATGCTCTCTGAGAAGCGGTGGTTTTGTGTCTATGGCCGGCAGCATTTTGTCTTCCAAAGCGGGAATATACGCCGAATAAAAAACTCGACGCAAATCATATTTACCATATAAGCCGGAGGCTAGCTTGATTATCTGATAGTCCGTTTCTGGACTTGCACCAATTATCATTTGAGTCGCTTGCCCGCCCGGCGCAAAGGAGGGCGCTTTTTTGTAGCGCACAATTTCGGCACTGCTCTGGGTTATCCCCTGAGTTATTTGCCCCATCGGTAAGAATATATCTTTGCGTTTTTTCTCAGGGGCCAAAGTTCCAAGGCTTGTCTCGCTTGGAAGCTCAACATTTACGCTCACCCTGTCGGCTAAAAGACTTAATTTCTGTACCAGCTCTGGGGATGTACCCGGGATTATTTTCGTATGGATATATCCCCAAAAATTATGTTGATAGCGCAGATGCTCAAGAGCCTTTGCCATTCGCTCGCTCGTATAGTCGGCATCTCTCACAACGCCGCTCGACAAAAAGAGCCCTTCGATATAATTGCGCCTATAAAACTGTATGGTTAAATCCGCAAGCTCCTCAGGCGTAAACGTAGCCCTTGGGACGTCGTTTGACTTGCGGTTTATGCAATATTTGCAATCATAAATACAGCTATTGGACATGAGGACTTTAAGAAGCGTGATACAGCGCCCATCAGCAGAAAACGAATGACAGCAGCCGGCAGGCATAACAGAGCCTATGCCGTCTGCGGGAGCTGCGCGGCTAACCCCGCTTGAGGTACATGCTGCATCGTATTTTGCACTGTCTGAAAGTATTGTTAATTTGTCCATAATATCCATAGCGGCACCTCGAAAATTTGTTCATATACTATTATAATATACGAACATAGTTTTGTAAAGGGGTAATGGAATGTTGTAGGGTCAGACTTTTCTCTCTCAGTTAGTGGGCATCTCAATCTCACCATTCTCTTTTTCGTATCGCTCTATATCTTTTCTGATTAGATATAGAATGTGACCATTGGCTGAGCGTCCCTCATATTTTGCGATGCTATGCAATTTGTAGTGAAGGACCTCGTCTTCTAAACGTATACCTATGTGCTTTTTATACTCTTTCACAAAAATCACCTCATTTTTATTTTTGACTATAGAGTATATTTTAAGTACAATTTATGTTAAAATGCACTTGTGTACTCAATTGGAGTACGTAATAAATTGGAGGTGATGTTTGTGACGATGGATACACGTTTGAAACAATTTTGCATGAAAGTGCTTAGGTATGCCATAAATCGATGCGGTTACAAAGTAGCTATGTGGATTTTTTATCCATCGTGCTTGGAAGACGTAAAGAAATTAAACGGTGTAGGTAGGCTATATCCATATGCTATCGAAAAGACTATCCAACTATCGCAAGAAGACTATAAGAATTTTACGTCCGATTTTTTTGTTAGTAGGAATTATCTTGAAGAAAATCATGAATTATGTCATGTAGGTGAGAAGGAAGCATGGCATTGTTTATGCATTAGGCAGCATGGCGAATCAGATGGTTTGCTGGTTGTAGCAGACGAACATGGCTTTATAAAATATGTAGCATATCTACCCAGGTGTAAGTGAGCAAGCAGCAAAAAGCTCGGGCAGAGTCTATGTCAACTAATTATGTAGCCTGTTAAGGGTGTAGGTTATTTTAGTAGTGGCTATCCTGTACCTATTCTGAATCTGATACTCAAGTTATTTATCATTTTATATTCATTGCCATACTTTTTTGCAATAAGAATCAGCTCTTGACATTGACCCAGCGTCAACTTGTATAATAGATTTGTGAGGTGATTTTTTGGAACTGATTAGGATAAATGAAGTAGTGGAGACATTCGGCGTATCAAGCAGGACACTCCGCTATTACGAGGAAAAAGGATTACTTTGGAGTAAGCATCCCGAAAATAAGGCCCAGAGGTATTATGATGAATCTGCTTTGGAAAGATTGAGGCAAATCATTGTTCTGCGCAAGTTGCAAATCCCCATAAAGGATATTGTCACAATATTCGAAAGCGAAAGCATGTCGACGTTAATACAGGCTTTTGTAGACAAGCTGGAGTCACTTGACGATGAAATTACTGCTTTATCTGAGTTAAGGCGAATTGTAGATGATTTTCTGCACAAAATGCTAATTAGTGGAATTAAAAAAATTTCGGCTATAACTTTGCTTTACGAAGAAACAGAAAAGCGCCTTACAGTAACAGAAGAGAATGAATCCATCACATTTGAAAGGCTTTCGGAGGTAAGTCGAAAAGCGCTAAAGCTACATGATGTCAGAATTATTCGTTTGCCATCTGCGCGCATGTTGACTTCACGATTGAAAACAGGCCAAGTAGAAAACTTGAACTTAGATAAAATGCAAAATCTATTCGATTGTTATGGCTTTAACCCCAATCCAGGCTTTCATGATTGTTTTTATCAAAAAGAAGATAATGGCGAATGGGTAATGATGATGAAAATACCTGATGATTATGAAAATCAAACTCTATATATGGACAAGCATTTCCATGGCGGCTTGTATGCTGTATCTAGTGCTTTCATGGAAGATATGGACGATACATTTGTTCTTTTGAGGGATTGGATTGATAGAAGTGATGATTTCGAGCGTGAAGTTGGCGCTGAAATATTTGAGGAGATTTTGCCGTGGGATATTGCCATAAAGTTTAACCGATACCAGCAAGATGTATATATCCCAATGAAAATACGAGAGGAGTAATTCTTGTGATTAATAAATTATTTAAAGACCCGAATACACAATTGACGGATGAATTTTTGGCTATGGCTCTAGGTGACAGTTTTGCAGCTTGGAAGGAGTTTATTGAAAATCTTCCGAATTTCGATGTTTCACTTGAATGGCGATATTATAAAGATGGTGGATGGCTTGCGAAGTGTACGCATAAGAAAAACACTATAATATGGGCTTCTGCCTCAGAGGGATTTTTTTCAGCAAGTTTTCTTTTTTCTGAAAAACCACATTTACGAGCAGGCGTACAGGAACTTGATATTTCCGATGATATAAAGAATAATCTCACAAGTACCCCAAAAGGGAAATGGTTCTCGGTTGCAATTGATGTTTACGATGAAAGGCAATTATCGGACGTATTCAAGTTGATTGCCTATAAAAAATCTGCCAAATAGGCAAATGAAAGAGGTGGCGAATATGGATATGAGACTTGAAAAAAGGAGTGCGTTTTATGTTTCCGGCTATTCTGTGGAAACAAATGAGTCATCACAAGAAATAGACGTTGCTTTGCTCCGAAAGAAGTATGAGAGCAAACTAAAATCAATCGCAAATCGTCTATACCTCGTTGGATGGCTTGCAGAAAACGGTGATTATATCTATCTTTTGGGCGTTGAAACACAGAATCAAGCCCCCGTTGACGAAGGCGCAACCTGCGTTGAGGTGCCCACCGGTTGTTTTGCCGTAGGGGTCGTTCCAGAGGGAGTGCCTATCATGACAGCATGGGGAGAATTTTTTGTAACAGGAATACCTGCATTAGGTGCTGCTATCGACATGGAGCATGGGATATTTGTTGGATGTTTTGACGAAAACGGTGTTTGTGAGCTATGGACTCCAGTGGTAAAATCTGATGTATAGCTAAATCACTTTAATACGAACCAAAGCGAATCAGAAAAGGGCTTACTGTAGAGGGAATCGTAGAGCGTTTCGGATTTCCCTTGGAGTTTGTACAGCAGCTTTTGAATACCAATTAAACAAAAGACATCTTATTGTTTGAATTTACGGATGAAACAATTGCAATTGAGCAAAGTGAAATCGATACAATTCCATCATGACTTTGTGCGAAACTTGCATGACTATACAAAACGCTGTCAGCTTTATGCTGATGGCGCTTGTCAATTTTCAACCCTAACAACAGGGGTGCATATAATTGCACAAAAACTTATACTGAATATTTTATACGCCTGTATTTTACAGTTACCTATTTTTTTAAAATACCTTTGACAAAACAAGTTTAACGACTGTTTGATTAGATCACAAAAGCAGATATCAAATTGCAGTGCAACTTGATATAATATTAAACCAGTCAAAGAGTTATATTCATTTACGCCTTGACTGGAATCTCACTATTCAAAAACTGTTGTATTACCTCCATGGGAAATTTGAAACGCTCTGCGACTTCTTCTAAGTAAGCCTCAAAAACGTTTTATTACAAAAGACAAGCTTTTTCCAATCTTAATAATATTGTTATCAAAGTCATAAAGCGCATAACACGTTGACCCTACTCATATTTGACAATGTCGTGGATGAGCTCAATTCATTCGGTAGACATTAATTTAGATGCCTAATAGTATATATTGAGATTTGTATAATATTTTCTTTTTGCTCCAAAATTGTCTCATAAAAGGACTTAACTTTTCAAAGTCTCAAACGCAAGCAGGACTCGGTTCCATTCTAACATCTCTACGCCGTTCTTCCCTCTATTTCATATTCAACAAACGCCTTGATATAGGGGGCACTTTCCTCAGTAACCAAAAATTCAAAGCAATTATATCTGCACTTTTGAAAATGTTCACTTCCAATCGTAAAATCATACCCGGAGCACTTCGGGCTGCAGCCGTTATTAACCAGCCGCTTACATATTTTCGCACCATCAATGGATTTAACCATTTCCTCTGGAAGTGTGTTTAAGAAGGCACGATACCCGTCAATGTTCTCACCGTAAATGCGAACGAGTACTCCGTGATTTTTAAGAAGAAGATTAACAATCGATTTCTTGGTCTTAGTATGCTTGTAAGAACCTAATAAGCCGGTTTTCTTCTCCTCAAAATATCCAACCTTGCATCCGTTATTCAGCATATAATTATGCAAATCCTGTACAAAAGCTACGTCACTTGCGTTTAATGCTTTTACAAAGTCATCAAAACTAAGTTTTGCTTCCGCCATTTTAACTTCCTCCTGATAATGATTTATTAGCCGCTAATCACTCAACTTTTCAGAATCTTTTTAACCAAAGCAATCTATCTATTACCTTACTGCTCACCACCAATTTGTGCTTATTGCGTATTCAGCGGGATAATCATCCCAAATTCTGCTTATATCCCAAGCACCGTTGTAGGTTCGTTTTTACATAAGAATATTTGAGAAGCTGTCAACAATTCTCTCATTGCCCGGGTAATACATACTTTGAGGTGATTTTATCCATTCATCCGCATATGTGCAATATTCACTAGCCCATATTGATTTGTCCAGTTCAGAATCGACAAACATAGCTTTTATCAAGATATCCTTAAGAGCATTAACCTCTGATAGTAAAACACCGAGCTTTTCACAGATTTCCACTAATTCACAAAGTATTGGGCCTCTCCAACGCCTGGAGTAGTGATAAATTCGCGGCCATTAAGCCACGCATCCATTACTTTTTTCGCTATTTCATAAGCTTTTTTTATATAAGTCAGATTGGTTATATTCATAGAGTAATAAAAGACAGCATGTGGGGTGGTATAGGGTGACTGATTAGGGTTCCAAGAACAGCTTCCAATGCGATACCAAAACCGCCGTCACTATTTTGAAAAAAACCAGTACGTCTAATACATCCTTCTTACGTCCATCTTCAAAATAATATTTCCACATTGAAAACTCCGAATTAACCATCAATCTTCTTGCTCAACCTCTGATATACAAACGAAATCAGCATCAATATTAATCCAAGTGAAATATACGATACTATTCTCATCTCAGTTGACAATCCCCATGTATCAATTATCAATAATTTTGCCACCGACGCCATAGATAAAAACAATCCTGCTGTGCGGACGGGCTTATTTTTTAGCCAAAAGCCAACAATAATCCAAGCAAAAGCTGCAACTGCATACATTATGCTTATTAACGCACTACTAAAGGCAATATTAGCCTGCACCATCATGCCCTGTGTCACAGCGAGAAGGAAATATCCGGACATGATCGGGATTTTGAGCGGGCTGCCTGCGCTTTTAGAACTGAAAAGGTTAATCAAGTCGTTTAAAATGAACAAAGCGACTATTTGAGCTACTGCATTTAATGCCATAAAAGGTAAAACATCAGCATACGAGAAGGAATTAAAGATCCAGAGCCAAAGAAAACCTATTATCTGCATAATAATTGCAATTACACGTGTACCCCTGTCATGAATCGCTGGTATTCTTGAAATAGCAAATGAGGCAGCAAAAGTCATGAGAATAAGCACCATGTGTACACCGAAGAAATGGCGCATCAGTCCACCGAAAACCCAAAGGCAACAAAGCCATAAGTTTACTAGGTTTATATTTTTGTAGCTGGTACTCCATATAGTTTTGTTTTCAACCAAATAGTAGTGAAGAACCATTGAAAAGCCTATAATCGAAGCAAGCAAATTAAATGATAGGCCGCCGGTATTTGTATAGAAAAGACCAGCATGAGTGAAATTAGCTTCCCACAACCCAACAATCCCCACTGCGTGCATAACATTTGCGAGAATTCGAGTAGCATTATCAGTTAGTGGCTTAACTTTTGCATAAATAAACGCAAGAGCAAAGGTTGCGATAACGCATAGTGTCATAACAGTATCGTAGCCTGTGATGTAGTTAAGCATTACATACATCGTAAAAATCCATAAGTTTGCAAACACAAAAATTTTGTAAAAAATTTTGTATGTGCTAAGTGGCCTTTCTTTTATGAAATAGCATCCCCAAATAGCTAAAGCACCGACTGTGAAAAATGTATAGTTAAAGGTAAACTCTGAACTCGTTCCCGAATGGTTAAGAAGCGTTGTGAAAGCCGATAATCCTAAAGTGGCTAGGCCGCTGTACTCTGCAATTTTCTTGTGACCGAGTATGCCATAGCCGGATATAGTTGCTGCTTGCACTAACCACGCAACAGCAAACCATCGCTGCTCGAAGTAAAACGGTACAAACAGAACGAAAAAGGCAATAGACGTAAGAGTAAATATCATCTGCATGTTATGATGAGCCCATACTCGCTTTACTAAGAACGCCAACCATATATAAATTATCGCAAATGCTAAAGAAAGATAAGCATGTAAGTGCTGAATGTCCAGCCTATAGGTTATCAAGAAAATTACTACCCCGCTGATGAAGGTGTTAGCTATAATGAGCCACACATCAAGCTCGCTGAAATTCTCCTTTGAGCGATATGTCGCAATTAAAGGAAGTGCTGTGTAGAGCAAGAACGCGAAGCAAGCATACATAAGCGCTGCCGTCGGATTTGCAAGCCAGCCCAAGTAGGAGGTTCCTATCACGGTCAGGGCAAGCCCTATCATATTCATTACCGACCACTTTTGCGAAAGTGCTAATATTAATGAGAATAGTGAAAGAAAAATGAAGTAAGTTATCAGCCCTATTACTATAGTATCATTAAACGGATCAAGAGCAAATATAGGTAAATAGCCACCGATTAGAGCGAAACACCCGATAACCTGCGCTTTATAGCGGGTGGCAATAAAAATGCCTAAAGCGGTTGCTGCGATGCACGCGAATAAAGCGCTGTACATATTCAGTGTTCCTAGTGCAAATGAGCTTGCAGCAATAGCAACATAATTTAGCGCAACTCCCGTAGCCATTACGCCCATTGAAAATACCGTTGATTTCTTTCGGCTCATAAATGCGCCAACACCAATAACACTAAATGCAAACGCAAACAGTATGAGAGAGCGCACCCATTCAGGAAAGCCATCGAATGCTGCTGTAGCTATTGCTCCGATTATGATAAGTAGCGCGCCTATTCGGTTGAGTAAATTGATGCCAACCCAATTTTCATTTTTAAAAAATGGTTCTTTAGGTGGGTGCTTAGAATTGGACGCAGGATTCATAAGAACATTAGGGATAATTGCTTTGGAGGGCGAGGTAGCTACATTTTGATCGCTTGCAATATATGAAGCTATAGTTTCTTCTTTAGGTAGGCTGAGGTCGGTTTCAGCCGTTTGAGAGGCTACCGGCGGCTGTACGTTTGCAGCTTTAAGAGTTTCAGAATAATCGCAAGTAGGGGCAGAAACGGCGTCTTCAGCTCTACTTGCATTTGAATCCATCAAATACTTAACCTTTGAATAAAGTGCCTTAATAACGTCTCTTTGCTCACGAACTTCTCGCTTCAACTTACTTTGCTCGTTATATAAAATGATTACAAAAATAGAAAGTGTAATTATTGCTAAAAATGTCATCATGGCAGTCCTCCTTTTTTATTTTGTCCCAAATAACCAAAAAAATGAGCGGATATAGAGTCCGCTCCTACTAAGAAATAATTATTATTGTAACAATTTCTGTAGGGGCGCACAGAGTGCACCCGAAAACTCTGATACCAGTTATAGTTAGTTAACTTCTAAATGTCCACACGAAGTGTGAAGGTGTTTAGAAGTTAAACGAACGACCCTGCAGCTAGACACCGAAGGTGTCTAGCTGCAGGAGGATTGCATAGCAACCCGATGCCTTAACTTGTGGTAGGGTTTTACAAGTTAAAGCAGTATACAGGTAATCCCAAAGAAAAATACATTACTTCATCGATCCTGCGGATCCCAGTACATTATCAATCTTATCTTCAACAATCGCCTGTAAATACGCTCTTGCATCCCCCAAATATCCTCTCGGATCGAAGGCGTCAGGCTTCTCACTAAGAGCCTTTCTCACAGCGGCAGTCATACCAAGCCTTAGGTCCGTATCCATATTAATTTTACACACGGCCATGGAGGAGGCCTTTCTCAGCATCTCAGCAGGCATCCCTTTCGCACCTTTAATTTGTGCTCCGTATTTGTTGCATAAATCAACTACGGCAGGGTCTACGGCTGACGCGCCGTGCAGAACTATCGGATATTTTTTGAAGCCATACTTTTCAAGGTTTTCAGTGATTTTGGCTAAACGTTCAAAATCTAGCTTAGCCTCTCCCTTGAATTTGTACGCACCGTGGCTTGTGCCTATGGCTATGGCAAGCGAGTCAACACCCGTGCGCGCTACAAAGTCCGCGGCTTGTTCAGGGTCTGTATAGGTTGCGTCTCTATCGGCCACATTAACATCATCCTCAATGCCCGCAAGGCGACCAAGCTCCGCCTCAATCACAACACCCTTGGAATGAGCATACTCAGCGGCTGCTTTGGTTTTATTTACATTTTCCTCATAGTCATAATGAGAGCCGTCAAACATAACCGAAGTGAATCCATAATTAATGCATTCCTTAACGCTCTCCAAATCCGGACCGTGATCTAAGTGTAGGGCTATGTCTATGCCTGTCTCATCCACAGCGGCATCAACCATGCCTTTCAAATAGCCGGGGCCTGCAAATTTAAGCGCTCCCTTAGATACTTGCAGCATAACCGCAGAATTTTTAGCTGCTGCCGCACGCGTTATCGCTTGAATAATCTCCATATTATTGATATTGAATGCGCCTATTGCATATTTTCCATCGAAAGCCTTTTCAAACATTTTTTTAGTCGTAACAAGAGCCATTTATAGTCCTCCTCGTCAGGACAGTGGTTATGCACATGCTTCAAGTGCGAAACCGGTTGTCCGTTGCCTCTTGGGCGTTGCCTCTTGGGCGTTGCCTCTTGGGCGTTGCCTCTTGGGCGGTCTCTTTCGCAAAGCCAGCGAGAGACTTCATTTTTTCTTCAGTATACCACTTGCCACCTAGAACTGTAAATGCTAAAATCATTTTATAATAATATTGTTAACATACTTCAAAACCCCCGTAGCAAGCTTGATTTTCTTGCCTACGGCCAACGATTAGCAATCGCCGCGAGAACCTCACCTTAAGATTTTTCGAATCCATTAAAACTGGTTCTTATGGGTAGCCGCTGCCTTAGGCCACCCATGCCACGGGACAATAACGGCAATTCGTGTTGCTGGTATCATACGCTTCCCGACGGCAGTTGTACGTTGGCAGATCAGGTCACTATACATTATGGGTATGATGAGTGCTCTCTCCCTGGGTGCTCGTTAGCGAAGTAGGGTGGGCAGGTTGACAAAGGCAGCTGACTAGCCTAGTATAACAAAGAACTATCTGCGCTTGCTTGTTGGATTTTGAAGTTTATTGACTTTAAGTGAGGTGTAGTGTGTGAAAGCATTAGTTTTTTCAGCATTTATATTAGACCAAGTGTGCAAATACTGGATTAATCAAAACCTTAATGAAGGCGAAAAACGTAAGATGACCCCTAGATTGAATATAACAAATGTAAAAAACAAGGGCATGGCATTCGGGGCTTTCGCTGGTAGCCGTAAGTTACTCCTTACATTCTCAGTTCTTGGGACTCTTGCCACTTGGTATGAGTATAATAGGGCATCACCTCGTGAGAAGCTGGGCGTCGCCCTTATGGCCGGCGGCGGTCTGAGCAATGTATATGATAGAATTGTAAAAGGTGAGGTTACGGATTATATATATATTGAGTCAAAGCGCCCTGCGCCTGTATTTAATTTTGCAGATATTTTTGTTTTTGTCGGATGTTTGATTACTTTGTTAGGACGTGTTCACCAAAAAAATGGGCGATATTTCCACACAAAAAGTACATGATAACCTATTGCAAAAGTTATGTTCCTAGATTATAATAATTAAATCCTGGGGTGTGCGACCACCCATATTTTGAACCTACATTTTTTGATAAGGGATCCTCATATCCAGATTCCTACGTCAGGCCACAAGATAATTCCCTTCGGGCGGTGGAAGGCGGACGAATCTATGCGGGAACCCACCTAGCACTTGCTAGGACTCAAAATCTGGGAACGGCACTCCGGGTGTTTAAAAAGGTATAGTGAATTAATTTGAGAATATTTTTTACATTTATTACTTATAAACTAAGGGGCTGAAGATAAATTCTTCGGTTCTTTTTTTGTCCCATAAAAAATTACTCAGGTTCTTAGCACTGTGTCCATGCCATTTTACTATAATACAATAGATTAAATCCGAGAGGGTGAAGTATATTTATGGCAACGGGCTATTTACGTATTGAATTGTTTGCCGGCGATCGAATGTACCCGGTCACAAGCGATCATATTGAGATACGAAAAGATGGAAATGTTTTATATACCCTTAAAACAGATGAAAACGGCATGACAGAATTAATTACACTTTCAGCTCCCTGCCTTGAGGACTGTGATGGAATCACTTATCCCCCAGCGAGGGATGTATATGACGTATTAGTATGTGGTGGAGATCTCTTTAGGCGCGTACTAATCCAAGGCGTCCAGATTTTTGACGGTGAGACCAGTATTTTGCCGGTCGAAATGACTCCTCTATTCCCCGGTGAGGAGCGCGAAGCTAATGTCGAGGAGATATATATCCCGTTTGAGCACGGCGCTGAAATGGATAAACACCAGCAAGGCCCTGAAGATAACCTTACCGCCTATCCATCTGACGTTGAAGTCCAGCAAGCACTTAACGCAATCCGAGTAGAAGACATCGCTCTGCCGGACTTTGTCACTGTGCATCTGGGGCACCCAAGCGTTTCGGCACGCATTGTACGTGTTCCATTTAGGGATTATATTAAAAACGTAGCAAGCAGCGAAATATTCCCGACATGGGAGGATGCGGCACTCCGGGCGAATATACTTTGCCATATATCTTTTGTTTTAAATAGGATATATACAACCTGGTATCGTAGCCGCGGCAGAAACTTTGATATCACAAACAGTACCGCCGTTGACCAATTCTTCGTATATGGTCGTGAAATATTCGGGTCTATCAATCGTGTGGTTGATGAGATATTTGACCATTTTCTGCGCCGCCAAGGCAGGGTCGAGCCATTTTTTGCCGAATATTGTTCAGGCCGAGGTGTAACTTGCCCGGGTCTTAGCCAATGGGGCTCTCAAGAGCTTGCCCTCAGAGGCTTTACCCCTGCTCAAATTCTTCATCATTACTATCCGAGAGATTTGCAAATTCAGTACACCGACCGATTCTTCACGAATATTGGAGATTCATACCCAAGGGCTTTTCCTGGCACGATGAGAGAGGGAAGCACTGGCGAAAATGTGCGCTATGCTCAGCTCATGCTGAACAGAATCAGCGGAAACTGGTTTATCCCACCGATTATGAATGTCAACGGCATCTTTGGTGCGGATATGAGACGCACGGTCATAGAGTTTCAAAGGATCTTCAATCTTACTGCAGATGGGGTAATCGGGAGAAACACATGGTATGAAATGATTAGAGTATATGTGGCCGCGAGAAGGATGGCTGAGCTAACTAGCGAAGGCCGCTTCCAAAGCATACACAACCCGCCGCCTACAACCATCACAAATATGGGAGCCAGAGGAACGTTGGTTGTTCAGTTGCAATTTGTTTTAGCGTACCTGACCCAGTTTTATGCTGATATGCCGCTTGTGGTTCAAAGCGGTGTGTTTAGAGAAAACACAAGGGACGCAGTTTTGGCATTCCAAAGAAGATACGGGTTGACAGCCGATGGCATCGTAGGGCCAATCACCTGGAGAGCGCTTTGGGACGCTTATTTTGCGGCCCTTGGAACTGTTCCGCCTGAGCACCCTACGGGCCCTGACCTTCCAGTGGGGCCGCCATATCCAGGCGTTTTGATACGCCAAGGCTCGAGGGGCCCTGACGTCGCAGTAATGCAAGAGTACCTTAATGCGATAGGTCAAGTTTTTCCGTCAATCGCTCAATTGGCAGTCGACGGGATATTTGGGCCTAGAACCAATGCCTCTGTTGTCGCTTTCCAACGTCTGTTCGGTCTTAACCCCGATGGTATAATCGGGCCAATCACTTGGTATGCTATCATCGAACAATACAACCGCATTCAAGCAGGCGCAGAGCCCGGTCCAGGACCAGGGCCAGGACCAGGTCCGGGAGGCAATCCGCCATATCCCGGAGCATTAATAAGAGTTGGCTCCAGGGGCGATGATGTGAGGCTTATACAGACAAGGCTAAACACCCTTAATAGACTTTTCCCTGCCATTCCACTATTGAATGCAGATGGAGTTTTTGGTCCATTGACTGAAAACTCAGTAAGAATTTTCCAACAGATTTTTGGGCTCTCAGCCGATGGAATCGTAGGGCCCATCACTTGGGAGCGCTTGATGAGCGCATCTAGCAATATGCCTAATATAACTAATCCCGTATATCCGGGTGCGATTATGTCTAACGGTTCCAGAGGACCAAGTGTAGCTGTCATGCAGGGTCACTTAAACACGATAAGATCGCGTTTCCCTTCTATCCCGTCGCTGTCCACCGACGGTATATTTGGACCGATTACAGAAAATGCCGTACGCACTTTCCAAAACCTTATGGGCATTACCGTGAACGGTATAATCGGACCCATCACTTGGGACTATATCGTGTCTGTGCGTAATGCTGTGAGTATGGCTGCAACAGGCATGACGAGTAGTGTGGATGATACTACCGATGCAGGCTTTGATAGTCCCGAGGTACAAAAAGGCGCCGCTGAAACTTCTGGTAGTGACTCAAGTATGAACAATATGCTGGGTCTGATGCTTGCGATGAGTATGTTTAAAGGTAGAGGGTTTTAGTATGATATATATACTAAATCTACTTTAAAATAGTCCAAAAGCAATTCCGGTTAAAATCATCCTCCAGCTACGTTTTTATAGCAATTTCTGTTCAGAATTATCCTAGCGCTAAATTTTTATAGCAATTCTGGTTCAAAACCATCCTTACGCTAAACTTTGTATTGCCCAGAATCCGGCAATACAAAATATGCGAAGGCTGTTTTTCACACGGAATTGCTACATCAGAAGACTCCCAGAAGCCGGAACTTTTCTGATGTAGCTTTGGTCCGTTTTAAAGTGATTTAGATATAGTTAATAAATTTACCACCATTTGTCATCCGAATTATAGTCGATATTTGAAAAGCAGAAAAAATAAATGCTGACATTTTTTAGCTACGCAAGGCTGGTAGGCTACCATTGGTAGCCTGCTCGCCCTGCTGTGCCATCGGGCAGCCAGGGCGAGAGATTCTCATCTTACTCGAAGATATAGAGACATTTCAGCGCTGCCGCCGGCAAAGCGGATGATACCGCTGCACGAAGTGTCGTTTTTATCCGAAGCTCCGAAAAACGAAGTTTTTTGAGGTGGGCCTAATTCAAGCGGGAACAAGTGCATCGACTATAACCCTGGGTGGCGGATTTTAAACATTTATGTTATAATTTAATATAGTAAGCGACTCTATAAAGTGTCCAATTAAAATGAAGATTGTTCCTGTTGGACAAAGATGCGACAACATGCGAAAAAAAGGCAAGCCTCGACCTGACGCAGACGACAGGTTCTTACCGTTGATTTTCAGGATGCTTGGACGAGCAGGCAGCCGTTGGCAGACGGCTTGCTGCTGACTAGCCTCACTATTGTATCAAAAGTTGTGAGTTTTCTTGTTGCGGCTTCATATGACTATATTGGACGGTTTTAGAGTGGCTCAACTATACAAATAAATAACATTAAAGGATGGACAGTATGAATATAGTTGTACTAGCGGGGGGATACAGCCCCGAGAGAGACGTTTCTCTCTCATCAGGAAGCCTAATCGCAAACGCTTTGATTGAAAATGGATATAAAGCATTGCTGTTAGATTTATATAAAGGAATAGAAAGTTATGGCTGCCTAGACAGTTTATTCATAGATGCCGATGACCCATACAGATATAGTTACGAAGTTCCAAAAGAAGAGCCAAATTTAGCGCTACTAAAAGTTGAAATGAATATGGGCAATATTTTAGTCGGAAAAAATGTAATAGAAATTTGCCGTATGGCGGACTTAGTTTTTATTGCACTACACGGAGATATTGGTGAAAATGGAAAGTTACAAGCTTTATTTGATGCATATGATATAAAATATACAGGCACGGGTTATATTGGCAGCTTATTGGCAATGGATAAGGATCTATCAAAGCAAATGATGAAGAATCATCAAATTTTAACGCCTGATTGGATCTTATTTTATCCTGAAAGAGATTCTTTTGAAAAGATAAGGGACTCTATTGGATTTCCATGTGTAATTAAGCCATGCAGTTGCGGCTCAAGCGTTGGTATATCTATGGTGTATAATGATGAACAGCTTGAGAGTGCGGTCGCTTTGGCTAAAGATTATGAAGACATTCTAATAATCGAAAAAATGATAGCTGGGCGTGAATTTTCAGTCGGTATATTAGACGATACTCCGCTACCAGTGATAGAAATAATTCCAAACGAAGGCTTTTTTGATTATACAAATAAATATCAAAAAGGGCTCTCAAAAGAAATATGTCCAGCCCTTATACCAGATACTGTGGCTGAGAAAATGCAATCAGCTGCTCTAGAAATACACAAATTGTTGCGGCTTGAGGACTATTCTAGAATGGATTTTATGCTTGATGAAAATGAGAATGCCTATTGTCTAGAGGCGAACACTTTGCCGGGAATGACACCGACCAGTTTATTACCCCAAGAAGCTGCGGCTATTGGAATTTCGTATAATGAATTATGTGCTAGAATTGTGAAAATGGCTATAAGCTGCTCGTAGGGGTGACTTCCGTGCCCGACCGCAGGCTGAAGATGAAGTCTTCAGCCTGTCATTAGATAGATACAAGAATGAAATGGCTACTGGCCTTGCTTCGCAAGGTCTTGTGGCTACCGATTCTCCTAAGCAGGACAAAGTTCGGCTTGCAGGTTTTTAGTCTGCACGCTTAAAAAAACTATTGACCTACAGTTTGAGGCGGAATCTATGCTCGCCCGTTTTCTAGTTTCTCGGCAGTTTGTGATTTAACATATGTATCGGCTTTTTATATCTCCTAGGGTCGTGAGAAAGGGCAAAAGATAGTATATGGGCACTCCAAAACAGTTGGATATTGCTATTATGACCGATAGAGTAGACTTGACCTCGCCAGCTGCATGTCTTCGACAGGTCTCCTTGAAAGCTCAGGTAGGAAATTCCAAGAGCGGATTTGATATATGATAAGCAGCCTATTAAATGCACATCAAAAGGTATGACTTGTATGTCGTGCCTTTTTTGTGTACCTTTCCCATCAGTTTGTCAGCTTCCCCAGTTCTGAGCCAGCCAACTAGAAAAGTCAGCTAAAGATATTTCATTGTTCTTAACCGCATTTTTACGCCGCTTAGCTTATTTGAGGAATGCGTCAAATAAAAACCCACTTAAACAACGGTGTTAACCGAAACGTCAAACACTATAACAAGAGCCCTGTCCGCATGCAAAAATCGAAATGGTGCAACCCAAGTGAATAACACTCTCGAATTATAGTCACTTTGCAAAACAAAAAGCTAGCACAGCTAAAGGTACGGTCGTCGGTTTTGAGAGGCTGACAAAATCAAATGCGCTTTATGGAGCTATCTATTTTTCTGTATAACATATCAGCCACTCTACCCACCATACATGCCCTTGAATATCATCTCTAAGCTCTTTCTCTCAGGTGGCATAATGCATACACATACATTAGCGGACATTGCAAATAAGCATATGAACGTTTTCTGATCGAATACGTTTAACTTATCCTCCGCCTTTCACATTTATACAGGCGTTTTCATAGAGCATGAAACAGAGTGACCGCTTTCTTTCATATATTTCGCTCCCCAATCATACATCACAGTCAGAATAGGCACTAGACTTCTGCCAAAGTCTGTTAATGAATATTCTACTTTTGGCGGTACAACAGGAAAAATTTCTCGATTTATTATGTTATCGGCTTCAAGTTCTCGAAGTTGCTGAGTTAGCATCTTTGGTGTGGCTCCCGGAACTATTCTTTGAATCTCACCGTGACGTAATGGCTTATCAACTAGATGCCATAAAATCATTGACTTATATTTACCTCCTATAAGACGTATGGTTGCATCAACAGGACAGCTAGGCTTGGAACAATTAGGCTTCATTACAAAACCATCTCCTTACTATCATTTAGGGTATTATAGCACAAAAAAGTGCGTACTTGCAATAACATCCATAGCAAATATAATAATAGTATGATGTTTGCGAAACAAAAAAATGAAGGAATGGTGAGATGTTATGACAAATATGACGTTAGGCATTGGCGGCATGACCTGTGCCGCTTGCGCTAAGAATATTGAGAGATTGATGAACAAACAAGAGGGAGTTAAGCTGGGCGTGGTCAATTTTGGCTCAGAAAAACTTAATATTAAATTTGATGAAAATATAATCAGTCTTGACGAAATATTCGAGTTGATAAGGAGAGCTGGTTATACGATATATCTGCCAGAGAAAAACGAAGCCGAAGCTACTATCCAACGCAAGGCAAGAGAGTTAAATAAAATGTGGTTCAGTTTTAAGTGGTCGTTGATTATTACGATACCCTTATTCATATTCTCGATGACACCAATGATTTTTTATGCTATGGGATGGAGTGTAATCCCTTACAACCTCGACCCATTAAACTTTCCAAGCTGGAATGGCTTAATTCAGTTGATATTCACACTACCTGTTATGTGGCTTAACAAGGACATATTCCGAAGGGGCTTTGCCGCTTTCTTTGCAGGGGCGGCCAATATGGATTCTCTAATAGCAAAGGGCACAATGGTAGCATTTCTATTTAGTTTATTCATCACTATAGAAAATTTCTTCTTGATAGGCACATCCTTAGCAGTAACTATGGAAGAAATGATTTTTATGGATCGCAACCAGTTTTACTTTGAAACTGTTGCTGTAATTTTAACTTTGATTGTACTGGGTAAATACCTCGAAGCTAAGACAAAGGGCGGCACTTCTGAAGCCATTAGAAAACTTATAGGGCTTTCGCCAAAATCCGCAACTATTATTCGAGATGGTGTAGAAATGGTAATCCCTGTTGAAGATGTAGTTGTAGGGGATATTATTCAAGTTAAGCCGGGTGAAAAATTGCCTGTAGATGGTGTTGTGATACAAGGTGCAACCAGCGTGGATGAATCCATGCTGACAGGAGAAAGTATGCCTGTCGGTAAAAATGAAGGCGATAGTGTTATCGGTGCGAGCATCAACAAAAACGGTTCTATAAAATATGAAGCAACCAAAGTAGGAAAAGATACTGTTTTGGCTCAAATTGTTAAGCTGGTTGAAGATGCCCAAAATTCAAAAGCCCCTATAGCGAGAATTGCTGACACCATATCGGGATATTTTGCTTACGTTGTACTTGCTATATCAATAGTGGCAGGGGTAGCATGGTTTACTGCTGGATACGATATAGCGTTTGTAATGGTTGTCGTAGTTTCGATTTTGCTTATAGCTTGCCCTTGCGCTTTAGGCTTGGCAACACCTACTGCTGTAATGGTAGGCACAGGTAAAGGTGCTGAAAATGGCATTTTAATAAAAGGCGGGGAATCGTTGGAAACAGCGCACAAAATTAAGACCGTTGTGCTGGATAAGACAGGAACTGTCACTGAGGGCAATCCCCATGTTACCAACATCATAACAAAAGGTATTTATAGCGTAGATGATATTTTGCTGATGGCGGCTTCTGCCGAAAAGTTATCAGAGCATCCATTAGGCGAAGCTATTGTAAATCATGGGGTAGAAAAGTTTGGTACTTTGTTAGAGCCTGAGAAGTTTACATCCATCACAGGACAGGGCGTTACTGCCACTATAAAAGGAAAAGGCCTTCTGATTGGCAATAAAAAATTGATGGATGAAAACAACATTTCCATTGCTGATTATGCCGCTGATTCTGATAGCTTAGCAAGTGAGGGAAAAACTCCAATGTATATGGCTATAGACGGGAAATTAGAGGGCATAGTAGCTGTTGCGGATATCATCAAACCAACCAGCAAGGCAGCTATCGAGCGACTATACAGAATGGGCATTGAAGTTGTGATGATAACGGGCGATAACAAACGCACAGCCCAAGCTGTGGCAAGGCAAGCCGGCATTGAAAATGTACTTGCGGAGGTTTTGCCGCAAGATAAAGCTGAGAGCGTGAAAATGTTACAAAAGCAAGGAAATAAGGTTGCTATGGTGGGGGATGGAATTAATGATGCCCCTGCACTTGTGCAAGCCGACATAGGTATTGCCATAGGGGGTGGTACTGACATTGCTATAGAATCTGCCGAAATAGTACTTATGCGTGGAGATTTGCAAGGCGTAGCCCAAGCTATATATTTAAGCAAAAGAACAATGCGTAATATCAAACAGAATTTATTTTGGGCTTTTGCTTATAACGTGGCGGGCATTCCTATCGCCGCGGGACTTCTGTATATTTTTGGAGGGCCTTTGCTAAACCCGATAATTGCAGCCCTTGCTATGGCGTTTAGTTCTATTTCTGTTCTACTGAACGTGTTGCGTATCAAAAGGCTAAATTTAGTTAAGCAGCCAAAACAACTATAAAATGTAATAAAAAAGATGTATAGTCAGGCCTCTTTAAAAGTGTCCCAGTAAAACGTAGAATTTTTGCTGCAAGGCAAAGAACCGACAACGACGTTTGCCCAAAGGCAAACTAGGCGGAAGTGATGCCGTTTTGCGGGAAAAAGACTAGTTTTAATGGACGGTTTTAATGCGGCTTGACTATATCAATTTTGCTTAATGCATTGTTAGAGACTACTGCAATCTCAAATTCGTATGAATAATGTGAAAGGCCAAGTAATGGTGATATTGTTTGAAGTCACTTGCACTGCAATTGTTATTGGAATTATATTGGCAAGGAAACAAGGGTTTGCATCCATAGGTGTACACAAAGAAAACTTATGATATGCCCAGCGCCTTGGTTTGCTATTTTCCTTAATTTCATAAGTGCCAGTTTACTGCCGGGCTAATAAATGGGTGGGTGTCTTATCCACTTGGATGTCTCAAGAATTTATATGGAATGATGGTATTAGACTATGGGCTGGGGTTGCTATATACGGGCTATTCATTAGCATAGGCATTTGGTCTTGGTTTTCAACACGGCGTGGTGCAAGAAAGATTTCTAATAAAAAGTTGAGAATTTCTTGAGATTTGTATATTACAATCAATGGCATATCCTAAGTAGAAAGTAGGTGGTTTGGTTGAACAATAAAATTCTAATAGTTGATGATGAAAAAGGCATCGTTACTATGCTCAAAAACTATTTTGAATCACAAAATTATCAAGTATATTGCGCCTATGATGGAGTAGGCGCTCTCGAAAAAATCTCTTGTCAGCCAAGCCTAATACTTCTAGATATAAATATGCCTGAAATGGACGGCTTAACAGTGTGCCAGCGGATACGTGAACATATCTCCTGTCCCATAATTTTTTTGACAGCTCGAATCGAAACTGCAGATAAAATAAAGGGGTTTAATGTTGGGGCGGATGACTATATTGTGAAACCTTTCGACCTCGAAGAGTTAGGTGCTAGAGTGCAGGCTCACTTGCGAAGAGAAAACCGAAAACAAGAGCAGACAGTTTTGCGTTTTTTCGGTGATGTATCCATAGACTACTCAAAGCGTGAAGTAAGGATTGGACAAGAGTTTATTTCCTTCTCAAAAAAAGAGTTTGACATTATAGAATTACTTTCTATTAATGCTGGACAAGTTTTTGACCGAGAGCGCATCTATGATGTGGTATGGGGTTTAGAAGGTGATGGCAACAGCGATACGATTATGGAACATATATGAAAAATAAGGGCAAAGTTAGCTGCTGTATCAACGCACAACTATATTGAAACGGTCTGGGGGGTGGGTTACAAATGGACTGGCTAATGAATATGAGCCTAAGAAAATCGCTGTTTTTAGTTATCATTGTAACTTTCGCTATCGGGAACATGCTGAATCAATTGATGTTACAAACCCTGCGCGTATTAACAGGTGCCTGCATGTGCGGAGGTAGCCTAGCAGCTATTTTAATGTCTATTGTACTTTCATTCGTTGTACCGATGATTATCGCTGCGATATTTTACAATATAAAGCTAAAAACTCCACTTTACCAGTTAAGCATGGGGGCGAAGCGGATTAAGGAAAACGATTTGGATTTTTCTATTAATTTTAGCTCCAAAGATGAACTGGGACAACTTTGTGAATCATTTGAATCCATGCGTGTTGAGTTACTAAAAAGCAATCGGGAATTGTGGCAGCAGATGGAAGAACGCAAACGTCTTAATGCAGCTTTTGCCCACGATTTGAGAAACCCTGTTACAGTCTTGAAAGGTTCTGCTGCGATATTGCAAAAAGGGCTTGAACAGAGAAATCTGACTGTAGAAAGTGCGAGTGAAAGTATTTCCTTGATAGCACAATATTCAGCAAGAGTCGAAAATTATATCCAAGCAATGACAAGCGTACAGAAATTAGAAGAACTAGCGTTTACACCAAAAGCAGTTGATTGGTTTTTGCTGACTAAGGAGCTAAAAAATAGCTTGTCTATTATAGGTTCAAGTGTAGGGAAAAAAGTTGTTTTTTTCAGTAGCGGCGAAACCAGGCAAATGAATGTAGATAGCTATATGGTTCATAATGTAGCCGAAAACTTAGTCAGCAATGCACTTCGATACTCAAAGGACAATATTACTGTAGACATGTCTTGCGATGATAAAAAAATCACTATCGGTGTATCCGATGATGGTTCTGGATTTTCTCCTACTATTGTCAAAAAAGGAGCTGCGCCGTTTTTGCGTGATACCAATGAGCCACAAGGACAAAATTTTGGTATGGGATTATATATATGTCACTTATTGTGCGCAAAACACGGCGGAAGTTTGGCCTTGGAGAATCATCCTAACGGAGCAAAAGCAACCGCTACATTTTATTTTTTTAACTTGAGAGATTTTTGAGATTTACATTGCACTCTCTCGAAAAGCACAGATATAGAGGAGAACTAAATGAAAATAATTGCGTTAGTGGAAAATACCACAAAAGATAAAAACTTAAAGCCCAAACACGGCCTAAGTGTTTATATCGAAACACTTAAACACAAAATTCTATTTGACCTTGGCTCGGACGATACTTTTATTTATAACGCTCAAAAGCTGGGAATTGATTTGGCAGAGATAGACACAGTAGTGCTTTCACATGGGCATTATGACCATGGCGGTGGATTGCTCAGTTTTTTGAAGGTTAATGCAAATCCAAAATCTATTTACATAGAAAAGCTTTTGAGCGCATTATATCAAGGTATTGTTTGCTAAAATTCCTATTGGCCTAAATAAGAAGCTGGTAGGAAATGACCGTTTTATTTTTACCGATAATATAATGCGAATTGACGATGAACTATTTTTGTTCTCTGACGTAAAAGGAACTTTCAACTCTTCAAGCAATAGGAAACTCTTGAAAAAGACATCGGACGGCTATGTGCAGGATGATTTCTCGCATGAGCAAAGTCTTATTGTTACAGAGAATGATAAAGCCGTACTTTTCTCCGGTTGTTCACATAGAGGCATTGCCAATATCATACATACGGCGCATAAACATCAATCTAACATTCAAATGGTTTTTGGAGGTTTCCACCTATACAACCCAGCTTCAAATATTACCGAAACCAACGAGGTAGTGCAACAGCTAATACAAGAATTGTCGAAGTGGGATGTTACTTATCATACTGGCCACTGCACAGGCAATAAAGCATTTAAAATTATGAGCGACATTATGAATGGCAAAATGCAATACTTCTATACTGGCTCAACTGTCGAATTGTAACTGCTGAAAAAAACTGTACTATATTTTTACTGGCAGAGCAAAAGTAACTATCTCATTTTTTTTTGAGAGATTTTTGAGATTTATCATCTATACTCTTTTTTGCGAGAGAAAAAAACGAAGGAGATATTGCTATGAAAAAAATTATTGCTTCATGTATTGTCCTTGTGCTTGTCTTTGCCCTTTCCGCTTGCGGAGACTCTACACAAGGAGCAAACAATCCTGACGGTAGCACTTTTACTATTGAGGAAATTCGAGAAGACCCTGCTTCTTATATTGGTACAATAACCCTTATAGGTGTTGTTGGTGATTCTAGCACACAGGACTTTGCTCTGCAAAATGAGGATGGAACATTTGAAGTTCTTGTTGACTATCGTGGAAGTCATGCACTTCCGCAATTAGGCGATAAGGTTGTTGTCGAAGGTCAGCTAGGGGCAAATCGCCGATGTTGCGGTCCGGGCTTTACTATAAGGTCTACACAATTTGAGGCGGTGGAATAATAATTATGAACATTTTCAAACTTGTATCAAAAAACTTACTGCGACGAAAAGGTAGATTTGTACTCACACTTTTAGGCATAACCATCGGCATGGCATCATTTGTAGCACTTTTGTCTATGGGGGATAACCTGCGCTCAGAAGTGGCTCAGCAAGCCGATGATTTAGGCGCAGACATAATTGTCATGGGTAGGGTTGATTGTCCTTTTATTCACCGTGCTGTTTTAGCAGGAGAACAGCTACCAGAATCAGTCCCTCGTGATATTGTTAATCAAATCGCCGCAATTGACGGTATTACTGCCGCTATTCCGTATCTTACACTTGGTACGTCAATACAAGAAACCCCTATTACACTTGTAGGCATTTTACCGAATGAGATGAAAGACCATAGGGGATGGAACATGGAATCCGGGACATTTTTTGCTAATGAAAGCGAACGCTCTGTTGTGATTGGTTCCGGAATTGCTACAAGTGCTAGGTTCGATTTAGAAATAGGTGATATGCTAACGTTCAGAGGGCAAGACTTCCCTATTGCAGCAGTTTTGCAAGAGACGGGTAGCAATGATGATATATCAATTTTTATGCCCCTTGGAGTAGTACAGGAAGCTTTTGGTTTAGATGATTATGTATCTTTTATAGCTGTCACTATTGATGATGTAACTAATACAGAACGATACATAGCTACGATTATGGATATTGCAAACCTGTCCGTATCAACAAACGAAGAACTACTTAGTTCAGTTTTGCTGATACTAGGTTCTTTAGATATTACTTTACAATTGATAGCAAGTGTCGCTTTAATTGCCGCAGCATTTGGCATAATCAATACCATGATGACGGCTATTTATGAACGGCGGCGTGAAATTGGCATATTGCGGGCAACCGGTAGTAAGAGAGGAACGATTTTTAGAATATTTATTCTTGAGTCAGGTCTTTATGGTTTATTAGGTGGCTTACTTGGTTTTGCGGTCGGCTTTATAGTCTCACGGCTTGCTGCACCGCTTATTGAGCAAAATGAGTTTGTTGCCGTTCTTGGTAGCCCTGACACCGCAGTTACGCTATCCGCTACATTATTACTTACAGTGATTGGACTTTCAGTTTTAATCTCTATTGTATCGGGGCTGTATCCTGCATGGAAAGCCTCAAAACTAACTCCCATGGAGGCGATAAGAAATGTCTGATTGGATAATTCAAACAGAAGACTTAAAAAAAACATATGGGAGTAAGGTAAAGACTCATGCTCTAAAAGGAATTAGCTTAAAGATTCCGAGGGGGTCATTTAGTTGTATAATCGGACCGTCAGGACACGGCAAAAGCACACTTTTACAACTTATCGGTGGCTTAGATAAGCCCACAAGTGGGCGTGTATTTATAGAAAACACTGATATCTCATCATTAGACGATGATAAGCTCTCAGAGGTTCGGGGCGAAAAAATTGGCTTCGTGTTTCAATCATTCAACCTCTTAGAGAATTTAACTGCTAGCGAGAACATTCAAACTGCGATGATGTTTGCAAAGTCTAGTCAAAAATCAGCAAACAATCGAGCATTGAGCCTTTTGGATATGGTTGGTTTATCAGATAAAGCAAACTCCAAGCCCTCCGAGCTTTCAGGCGGACAATTACAGCGGGTTGCCATAGCGAGGTCGCTTGCAAATGACCCCTCTATTCTCTTGATGGATGAACCCACAGGGAACTTAGATTCGCAATCAGAACAAGATGTGTTGAAGAATATTTTTAACATTCACAAAACTGGAAAAACCATTATAATTGTTACCCATAGCGGTGATATTGCTAAACAGGCGGGGTTGTTATTTGAAATACGTGATGGTCAATTAATATAGTCAGGCCGCTTTAAAAGTGTCCCAGTAAAACGTAGAATTTTTGCTGCAAGGCAAAGAACCGACAATAGGAACCCGTCGGTAAAGCGGAAGATACCCGTTGCACGCAGTGGGCGGCGCTTGCGCCGTTTTTGCCCCGGGGTCCCTTTTGAGTGGCTTTTCGCGAAGTGAAAAGTGCTGACGGAGGTGATGCTGTTTTGCGGGAAAAAGACTAGTTTTAATGGACGGTTTTAATGCGGCTTGACTATAAGTACAAAAAAGGATCATCAGAATTAAGGAAATATTTAATATCGTCAACAGCGGCAGTGGCTACAATTAAGTGAGCGACTGAATAAATTATTAAGGAGAGATTCAATATGAAAAAAGTGACAAAGAGAGTAGCGGCATTTATGGTAGTAACGGTTATGACTCTTGGAATTGCCGCAGCTACAAGCGATACTGTATTGGCTAACGACAATGTAGGATTCATAAGTTGTCCCAGCAGAGGCATGGGCAGAGCTATGGGTGGCATGATGTGGGATGAAGATGGAAATTTTATAACTCGTGAAGCTTTTGAAGAAAGGCTTGATGCTTGGATTTTAGATGGTATTATAACGTCGTATGACAGGGAGTCTATGCTTGAGAGATTTAATTGGTGCTCCACTTATGGTGGGGGTATTTTAGGGAGACAGGGTGATTGCGGTAACTTCGGTGGTGGTCGTGGCATGAGGAGGTGGAGATAACTCATATAAGCATAGCAATAAACTGAGAATTGTCAAATGCATTCATACGGCTTTATTATTGGGGCCGTTTCTCGGCGATATCTTCCGGTCACTATTCGTACTTCCCAAGATGCCAATCGACGTAGCGGAGCGATCAGGCAGTTATGCTGCAGACCTACTTTGCTTAGTAAAAAACCGTCAAAAACCCGCACAATTCATCTATGAACACAGGTTATAAGCTAGTTATTTTTCGGGCGGATATAGAATCCGCCCGTTTTGTATTATCATTTTACCCTTAGTACCCCTCCGGATACCTACTCTGGAACTGCCACAAATCAGTCATGGCGTCTTTTACCGTTTTTTCAGCGCTCCAGCCAAGCTGGGCCTTTGCTTTATTAGGAGATGCATAGGCAATATCCCAGTCCCCAGGCCTCCTTGGGGCCATTTTTTTGTTTATAATTACGCCTGAGGCTTCCTCAAATGTTTTAATCACCTCAAGATTACTACTACCTTTGCCTGTGCCAAGGTTGAATATGGCAGTGCCCTCGTTCTCATTTGTATACTCAAGTGCCGCTACATGCCCTTTGACCAAATCCGCTACATGAATATAATCACGGATGCACGTTCCGTCCGGCGTGTCATAATCATCGCCGAACACACTTAAAAATTCGCGCCTGCCCACCGCCGTTTGCGCGATATAAGGCACTAAATTATTCGGTATACCTTGCGGGTCTTCGCCAAGCTCGCCGCTCCCATGTGCACCTATCACGTTGAAATACCTAAGGATAGCAACAGACCAGCCTTTACTTGCGGCCGCCGTATCTTTTAAAATCTGCTCACACATGAGCTTTGTCTGGGCGTACGGATTCGTACAATTTCCTACTATTGAGTCCTCCCTGAGCGGCATTTCATTGCTCCCGCAATAAACAGATGCGCTTGATGAAAAAATCATCTTTCGTACCTCGTGCCGCTGCATAGCGGAGCAAAGCGCAATTGTCGATTCCAAATTATTCGAATAATACTTAAGAGGCTCTGAAACGCTCTCGCCGACTGCCTTCAGTCCTGCAAAATGCATAACACAGTCTACTTTATGCGACGAAAAGACAAGATCCAACTTGTCTGCATCTCGAATGTCTATTTTATAATACGCAAACTCTCGCCCAGAGATTTTCTTAACTCGCTCAAGGGCCTCAGGCTTACTATTTGAAAAATTGTCGGCAACAATAACATTATGCCCGCACTCCAAAAGTTCTAAAACGGCATGGCTGCCAATATAGCCAGCTCCACCTGTTACAAATATTGTTAGAGCCTGTTTAACATCTCCATTTCGGCTCACTTTCATCTTTTTTTCCTCCATACTTCGTCAACGCCCCCTTGGTCGCAAAGGCCTTTGCTGCCCGGGCGGGCAAACTGCCTTGCAGATATGCTTTGGATATAGAGCGCCTACGTTTCCCAGGACGCAATGGTGAGTAGGCAGCTTTGCTGCCGATCAGCCTCGTCTGGCGGAACTTAAGCACTTCGTGCTCTGGCCTCGTAAACTAGCCAAAAGCGAGATGTTAAACAAGCTCTCAAAGTGAAATCTCCTCTCCCGGCTGAATAATTATCTTATTCGGAGCATCCCACATCTCGGCTCGTTCACGGTCAAAAATCTCTCCCGGATTTAAGTGGATTATTATATTATGCTTAGCAGAGATAAGCTTTGCACATTCGGATGCTTCCTCCAAATCCATATTATAAAAACCGTCACCGCAAAGGATGGCATAGTCAAGCTTTCTAACTGCAAAGCTCTGCATCTGCCCAGTTTTAGATGTATCGCCGCTTGCGTATAGTTTTATCCCATCGATTGTAATTATAAACCCGGCGCACTCGGTGACTTTGTGATTTTTGTTGTACGCTTCAACAGCCTCAATCAAAATACCGCCAATGTCAAATTTGTTGTGCATCCCGCCTGCTAAGGCTTCATCTTGAGTTATGATGATACAGTCAGACTTCCTCGTGCAGAGCTCTGTTTTATTATGATCGCCGTGATCGTGGCTTACAAGTATGATGTCTGCGGGCTTTTCGTAGCCAACGCCAGCGCATGGGTCGACATAGATAATGCGCCCATCGTCTGATTGTAAGCGGAAACTGCCGTGGCCTTGGTAGAACAGTTTTGGCATGCGAATCCTCCTTTGTGTGAGTGTTGATTATGCGGACTTAGCTTGCGTCGCCCCTACGAAAAAAAGTCGTCAAGTAAATACATACTACGTCTAGTTGTGATCTATGTGATTACAGTCTTTATGAAGCAAAAACTCGGCCGCCTTCGTATAGCCAATTTTTCTATAAAGAGTCTGAGAAGCATTATTTGCTGTATGGGTATTAATGTGAAAATGATTTATGCCACACGGATTCGCTTCCTTTTCGTTTACAAGCCTAAAGAACATACTTTTAATTGTATATGGATATTAGGAATGCGTATTTGTGGAGCATACCCGTGACTAAGCGAATAAAATAGAATCTGGCCTTATATCATGGAAGAGGCGCACTTACTTACCCCTGTAAAACTTATATTATAGCATAGCCATTATTCGTAAGCACCTGAACTCCTTTGTCAAAATTTTCAGTTTTTAAAAGAATATAATCTGTGTTGTAAGTTGAAATAGCAAATATGCTAATTTCAGCTTCTGCTAATAAATTTGAAATTTTTGCTAATACTCCGATCATTCCAAAATCTAATATGCCAGATATTTTCAATGCTTTCCAGCCAGGCTCTGATACAATGGCATTAGGAGGAGTATGCTCTTCTTCGCAAACTAATGAAATCTCATCAGAGGTTTTTGATAAAAAGACAAATTCTTGTGAAAAGTCTATCTGCTCGATATTTCTTATCTTGCAAACATTAAAAATGCAGTCTATCTTTTGTAATTCCATTTTGCGCATCTCCCAAAGTGTAAATTGTAACCATCGTACGTATTTTAGCTATAGTTTATCGCCGGACGATCAAAAAAGATACTTTTGCCTGTAGCCGACAGCCCGATTCCATAGCCTATTTTAATGCTGTCCGAAAACATTTTAAGCTCAAGCGCTGCCATGCCTGCACTAAACATTATGCGGTTGTCGATACGATTGTCCATGGCTATAGAAGCTGCTGAGCCCACGGCTATGCCCAAATCAGTGATATCTATTGCACACGAAATATCGTCACGAGCTGCCGTCTCGCAGTCAGGCACACCGCAGAGTGCACAATCTAGCCCTCTAGGAGCGGGATTACTGCCTATAAGAACCAGCATAGGAGCGGCATCCAAATTGCCAGCGTCACGAATGAAAAATTCCTTGCCTAACCTTTCGCCAATCTCACGCATTCTAGTTGTTAGCTCATCTTTTTCTGTGCCGTCTAAAATCAGTGTCTCGATGGTGTCTGTACCGCGTGCTTTGGGCGCTGTGCGAGCTGCTGCACACATAAGCTCCGCAACCGTCATAATTGCATTTCTTACAGTGGTACCGTTTCTGTAGATCATTGTTAGCCTCCTCTGTTGATATTTATCTTATATCTTATAGTCTGCCTAACATTGCTCCAGGTCATATATGCAAATCATTTTCATGACATAAATACAGCCCTCGCAACATGCACCCCACAAGCCCCCGCCTGCGCAAGTCCTCTCGTAACGCCGGCTCCATCGCCAGCGCAGTAGAGCCCTTCAATCGAGGTTTGCAAGTTTTCATTCAAATCAGGCCTAGCCGAATAAAACTTTGCCTCTACCCCGTAAAACAAAGTATGTTCAGATGCAAACCCCGGCGTAACCTTATCCAGTGCATATGTCATCTCAATAATGCTCTGTAATGTGCTATAAGGGAGTACAAGCCCCAAATCCCCCGGCACGGCCTCTTTAAGTGTAGGCTCTAAAAAGCCCTCTTGTATGCGCTTAGGCGTCGAGCGTCTGCCCTTCATGAGATCTCCAAACTTTTGCAATATAACGCTTCCGTTTGATAAGTCATTGGCGCGCCTGCAAACTTCCCTTGCGTATTCGTTGGGCTTATTGAAACTGTCAGCAAATTTATGAGAAACAAGCAAGGCAAAATTTGTATTTCTTGAGCCTAAGTTCGGGTCGTAATAAGCATGACCATTAGCAGCCATTACGCCGCTATGATTCTCCACCACCACATGACCCGAAGGGTTTGCACAAAAAGTACGTACAACCATCCCTGTAGACGAGTTAAAAATTAGCTTAGCCTCATACAAATGCTTGTTGATGTCTTGCATTACAACATCTGACACTTCAGCTCTGACGCCTATATCTACTTGATTGCAAGAAACAGCAATCCCTCGCTTAGACAAAATATCAGAAAGCCAAGCAGAGCCGTCCCGCCCAGGGGCAATTAGTACATTTGTGGCCTCATAAGTAGCGTCCGCGGTTATTACCCCAGTGACTTTCTCACCTTCCGTGATGATATCTATGGCTTCGGTGCTAAAGCGCATCTCGACTTTATTCACTAGATAGTCATAAAGGGATTTCATTACCTTTAAATTTATTTCCGTGCCTAGATGCCGGACTTTTGCTCTAAGCAGTTTAAGAGATGCACCGTAGGCTTTTTGCTCAATTTCCCTTACCTCATCCGTGTCAGGATCGGTTATATCCTTTGGTGCACCGTGTTCTAAATTTATCCCATCCACATAATTGATAAGCTCAAGAAGTTTTGAGGCAGGGAGATAGTCGCCAAGCCAGCCGCCAAACTCCGTGGTTATATTAAACTTGCCATCAGAATACGCTCCGGCACCGCCAAAGCCTGCGGTTATTGAACAGGCCGGCTGACAGACAGCGTACTTGCCGTCGCTGCTGCGTGGGCATAACTTAGTCTTACCTTGCAAAATCGGACAATTGCGTTTATAAATGTCTTGTCCGCGCTCTATGATAAGGATTTTAGCATCTTTTTTAAGCTTGATGGCTTCATAGGCGGCAAATATCCCCGCAGGGCCTGCCCCTACGATTATAAGATCATACATTTTGTTCACGTCTTTCTGCTATATTTTGTTTAACTTACCTAGCTCACGTTCAATTACTTCCTTAAGATACCCCAAAGCATCCGACGGAACAACATCTTCCTTAAAGGACTTATCCCTCGCCGCAATCTCAACAACCCCCCTGCCGCATGTTTTTGGGCTAATAATCACACGAACAGGCACGCCCAGAAGATCCGCATCGGAGAACATTACTCCTGCACTTACAAGACGGTCATCGAAAATAACCTCAACATTCGCCTTAAGCAGCTCATCGTATAACGCTGAGGCCGTTTCAGATACTCCGGGGTCATCCGCTCTAAGTGCGCAAATATGAACCTGCCAAGGAGCGATAGACATTGGCCAAATAGGGCCGTACTCGTCATGATGCATCTCACAAACGGATGCCGCAAGCCTGCCAACCCCGATTCCGTAACAACCCATGATAGGGTTTAGTAAAGCTCCTTCACTGTCATTATACGTCATACCCATGGACTCAGAATACTTTGTGCCAAGCTGGAAGATATTACCTACCTCTATACCCCTACAAATATTGATGCTCTCTTTCTGGCACACAGGACATATTGCTCCCTCAAACGCTGTAGCAAAATCGTGATAATCAGGCTTATTTTGCAAATCTCGCTCCGGCGTAAAGCCTTTAAAATGGAAATCTGTCTTATTTGCTCCGCATATGAGCCCCTTAGTGCCTTCTAGCGAGCGGTCAAAGAGCACAGTAGCCTTTGCGCCAAAGTCTATTGGCCCTACAAAGCCGTATGCTATGCCATCTACATTATTTGAAGTGTCAGGATGTATTTTTTCTTTCAAGAAGTTACTTACTTTTGTTTCATTTACTTCCAAATCGCCGCGAATAAATACTACTACCAACTCATTCGTCTCATTTTTGCGATATAGCACGGATTTGCATGTTACTTGCGGCGTGATTGCAAAAAGATTAGTAATATCATCTATTGTCTTTGTATCCGGTGTGGATACGCACTCCAAAGGCTCATCCCCTGCACTGGAATCATTTTTCACAATGCACTCGGCGACTTCAATATTTGAGCGGAAATCGCAGGAATCGCAAGTTACAACAGTGTCCTCTCCTACATCGGTGAGATACATGAACTCATGAGCAATTTTACCTCCCATCATCCCTGAGTCTGACTGCACAGACACAATCTCCGGAATCCCTGTGCGGGCAAATATTCTTTCATAAGCTTCATGGCACTGCATATAGTATTGTTCAAGATCATCCTGGGATGTGTGGAAGGAATACGCATCTTTCATGGTAAATTCACGTACACGAATAAGCCCGCCGCGTGCGCGAGGCTCGTCCCTAAACTTCGTTTGAATCTGATAGACCATAAAGGGATAATCGGTATAGGACTGCGCCGCATCACGTGCTAAGTGCACAACCACCTCCTCATGAGTCATGCCAAGCACCATCTCCGAGCCGCTGCGGTCTTTAAAGCGTAAAAGCTCAGAACCTACACTATTTAAGCGGCCAGACTCCTCCCAAAGGGATGCTGGCATCGAAATAGGCAGCATTACTTCTTGACCGCCGATTTTATTCATCTCATCACGGATTATTGCCTCAATTTTTTGAGTAATGCGCTTTGCAGGTGTAAATAACGAAAAAATACCGTTGCCGACATTTTTGATATAGCCTCCCCGAAGCATAAGTATATGACTTGTGATTTGACATTCGGCAGGTGTTTCTTTAAAGCGAAGTCCGAGTAATTGTTTAAGTTTCATAATAGATCTCCTAAAATTCGTATTATTAGAGTGTGTTCGATAATTTGTTCTCGGTAGATTTTCGAGCAAATTTTCTGCTAGGCGAGGATGGGCGAACGCCGCATAATCGGAGAAATTTTGCAAGTGAGCACCCACGAAGCATAGTCGGAAATTTGTCGAAATATCACCGGAATGGAATTATTGAACACATTCTAATGTCATTGGCTATATTTTATCATGATAATATGATAAAATAAATAGGTAATGAAAGAATTCAGGATAAATAAAGATTTTTGGGCTATATATTTCGACAAACTGTAATCACGGGCTGATATAGAATCCGCCCTTCGCATATAAATAATAATACAAAAAAACCAGAAAGCGAAGTGGTCGCTTGTCCGGCTCAGATGTAGAGAAGAAAAATTTTTTTACGACTCTAAAGAATGGTCTAATCACCAAATTCCCGCCTGATTTTTCTTTCAAAGAAGGGCGCAGGGACGTAATTTATGTTGCGTGGCCGGCCTTTATTGAGCTGTTTTTATTGCAACTGGCGAGCATGTTAAGCACTATGATGGTGGGGAGCTTGGGTACGTGGGCGATTGCCGCTGTTGGCTTTTCAGGCCAACTCAGGCTTCTTGCTATTGCTGTGTTTATGGCCTTTAACACGGGCTCCACTGCACTTATCGCAAGAGCTAAGGGGGCAGGTGACCCTGAGCTCGCAAATAAAGTCATGCATCAGACACTTCTTTTTTCTATGACCTTTTCTTTCGTCCTTGCAATTGCGGGGGTTATGTTTGCTTCTCCCCTAGTTATATTAATGGGCGCATCGGATGAACAAACTATCCTGGGAGCTGCTAGATATTTTCAAATAATAATGATAACTTTTCCAGCCAATGCTTTCTCTATGGGCGTCACCGCAATGCTCAGAGGCATTGGGCGCACTCGCATATCCATGGTATATAATATCGCTGCAAATGTGACAAATGTAATTTTGGGTTTTCTTCTCATAGAGGGACGGTTTGGATTTCCCGCACTTGGAGTTACGGGGGCTGCCATTGGACTTGGAGGAGGGCAAGTAATAGCATCGATTATTGCGCTATTAACCATCCTGCGGGGTGCAGATATTTTAAAGCTCTCTTTAAAAAAGCTTCTTGTAATCGACCTTTCAATGTTAAAGCGGGTTAGTCGAATAGGGACTCCTGCTATGTTTGAACAATTGTTCATGCGATTTGGGAATATTATGTTTTTCAGAATTATCGCATCGCTTGGCACAGACGCATTTGCTACTCACCAAATTGTACTCAATATACATATGCTGACATTTATGACTGGGCAAGCCTTCGGTATCTCAGCAACATCGCTACTGGGCCAATCCATGGGCAAAAAACGCCCTGACATAGGCAAGGCTATTGTGCTTTTATGCAGGAGATACTCTCTTTTGGTTTCACTTGTCTTAGTTACGGGCATAGTTATATTCGGCAGACCGCTCATTTCTCTGTATACAGACAGCGAGTATGTTATTGCGGTAGGGGTGACTCTTCTTTGGGTAGTCGCTGCTAAGCAGCCGTTTCAGTCCTCACAGCAAGTGCTCGCGGGTGCTTTGCGCGGTGCGGGCGACACAAAAGCCGTTGCACTATGCATATTCATAGGGATTGTAATTGTCAGACCTGTTATGGCTTATGTGACGGTTACTTTTACCGAGCTTGGAGTTTTAGGCATCTGGATTGCTATGCTGCTTGACCAAATTGCAAGAAGTAGCTATGTGATGTGGCGGTTTATATCGGAGAAGTGGAAAACGATCAGGGTATGATACGGGCTTGCGCCCTTTCGTTATTGCAATTTTGCTAATGGTCGGTTTTTTCCAACAAGTTGGAAAAACCGACTTACGTTTTGACCCAGAAGCCGGTCAGAACTACGCCTTCTTAGGTAGTCCGGCTTTTGCTGCATACCATAAGCCTTACCGTGCGCAGAAGCCGACTTTGATTAAGAAATTTTTAAGAGGTGCCAAAGTCAGCTAAGTGAACTTTTTCATCTTAATGATATTTTGAATGAATTGACGGCACCTTGAATCGCCCAGTAGAGGTTTTGAAATAGAGGCATGTTCAAAACCTCTGTCCTGACTCGCTTTTAAGTTCTCCCCAGCTGGGTAAAAGGAACCAATCGGCGAAGTGGACAAAGTATCCAGCGGCACGCTTTAAATTGTGCACGCTCTTTAAAATAAAACCAAGCTTAAGGTAAAGCAAAGCTTTACTAGGTAGCAGGAAAATTCGGAAGCGACTGTGCATGCACAGTCGCTTCCGAATTTAAACGTCAAAATCAATCGTAGCTTTCTGCCTTTTGAGCCTTTAGAGACCGCACATTATACATATAATAACACACAAACCCAACAAGCATCAGTACCCCAGCCCCCGTAAATGCAACTCGAAAGCTAAACGCATCACTCACTACGCCGCCCATAACCTGTCCTGTCGTCATCCCTATGTCAAAGCCTATCAAATATGTCCCGGTCGCTAGAGTGCGGCGAGTTGCATCTAGCCGTTTTAGGCAGTCTGTCTGAAGTGCGGGGAATGAACCGCCTGCTCCTACCGCAAAGAACGCAGCTGCAACAAGTATTGGCAGCAGTGTGCTCGATGTACCTATTATAATCATTGCTGTAGCAGCAAGTATGTAACCCGGCAAAATCGCAAAGGCAACCCCTTTTTTATCGGTCATCCTACCGATTCTAGGACGTGTTAAAAGTACAATAGCCGCATGAACCATAAAGTACATCCCAATATTGCCTATGCCTCTTTCATATCCTAATATAACCAAATAAGAATTAGCAAGTCCTGTGCCTATCGATAAAAGTGCCGTGAATCCAATGTTTGGCAAAAGTTCTACCGCTATTAAATCTTTAAGACGCAAAGAGCCGATAAAGGGGCCGCTGTATTTGGGCGCACCATCATGTTTATACTTAAGTCTTGTTAAGAATAAGCTTGCGAGCATAATGCCTGCGCCGCTTATAAGAAAACACATTTGATACGAATAATTCTCCAAAATAAAAATCCCGACATTAGGCCCTATTGCCATGCCGACAATCATAGAAAGCCCAAGAAAACCGACCCCTTCAGCCATCCGCTCTCTAGGCACAAATTCAGCGCCCAAAGCCATATTAATAGTTCCGCTGACCGAAAAAATTAATCCGTGTAAAATTCGAATAGGTAGAAGCCACGAAATATCGGGCACGATAGCATACAGTGCAGTTACAAGGCCATTCAAAAACATAAATATAACAAGCATACGCTTTTTATTGAACCTATCGCCTATAACGCTTGCAAAAGGCCTGGCAGATAAAGCTGCAAAAGAGAAAACTCCTGCCGCCACCCCCGCAAAGGACAAAGTAGCACCAAGGCTAACCGCAAACCCTGGTATCAAAGGCCCAATCATCCCAAATGAGGTTGCGTTAAGTGTGCCGATCGCTAGCAAATATATAAAGCCTGCGCTCCATAGCTTGATGGGCTTCTCCGTATCAGTCAAGATGTCATCTCCCTAATTATGAGTCTTAAATTGATTATATCACAATCCACGCACAAATATAGAGACAAACTTAAAAAAACGAAAATCATTTCCTAAATTCCAGCAATTTTGATGCCGGGGTGCACATTGCAGATATTATAATAAACAGAATTGATAGTGTAAAAGTAATTATCATATCAGGTGTTTCAATTACTGCAAGATAAGGACGGACTATTCGCTATTTCAGATTTATCTGCAAGCTCCTCCTGAGTTATACCTTTTACCTCACGATAACAAGCGAGAACAGGATACATTTTTCTGTAATTAGGCATCTAGAAGTAAACCGCCTTGCTATTGTATATTACATCAGTGCCGATAATGTGGATGGAGATGGTGACAAAAAAGAGGCCTGATCTCCAAACAGATAAGTGTATCATTATGCCATTGCGGGACCAGGCCGCAATGGCGATATGCATAAAAGACTTAATCAGGCACATCCTGTGTTATAATTATTTTGGTGATGATAAATGGAAGTTAATAGATATAGGGAAAAACGATATTGTTTTTTTGGTATAAGCATAGCATTAATAATATCAATGGCATTAGCAATCTTAATTCCTATAATCTCAGAGGCATTCGAGAGACGTTATATACAAGGAAATCACTATGCGATTTTAACCCAGCATTTGATAGACGGATACGGCAAGGCTCATGATCTCTATATCTATGATACAAGTTTTAGGTGGCGATATTTTGTGGACGGAAAAGAGCTAGGAGGTCCAAGAACAAGCTTTTCCTTACGTTCTAATAGCAGCGAGGATGTGAACTTTATCGTCAGAGTTACCGATAGTTGGGTGAGTGACAGCTTTCACTTAGTAATGTGGCACAGACTTAATTTTTATTTGCAAAATTTGTTTTAGGAAAACAATGCGCAATACTCTTGGTGCATAACCGGTCATGCGACCGATATGGGCAATCGTCATTTGCATGAGAGTGAAGAATGGACGGGGATTGATACGGCTATCTCTGCCGGACTGTTTTCTTCTGTGAGCATAACAATTGAGTCCACTCTATATTGGGAGGTGGATATAGAGCTTTTAGCTCTGCAAATAAAGGAATGGGAGCAAATAAGCAGAAGTTCAGGGATCAACATAGCATACTACAGAATCTTTGCCGTAACCAAATGCCCAAAACCAGAGCCGTGCACCAGTCCTAGCTGGTGGTGCTCGCATCCTGATGATGTTGGGCCGATTGTTTTATCGCCGTATGAGATTCGGGAGGATGGGTTGTTGGAGGTGTTGAGGAAGCACGTGTGGGGAGAGAATTAGATAAAGCCGTTTTTACTTAGCAAAATATACCATGATATTCTTTGGCTTTGGTCGCAATTAGCTCTTTTGACTTAGGATATGAATATCTAAATAAAAAAACAGAATCGAAGCCTTATGCAAGCCTGATTCTATAAGGGATAATACTACTGGGCTGGCAGGATTCGAACCTACGAATGCCAGAGTCATATCAAATGTTTTATAGTTTTATGTGGCTCTGCATAAATGCCCTAAATCCAAGCTTTTTCGCTGGTATTATTTCACCAAATTATGTATCTATGCAAACCTAGTGTGTTAAATATGTGTTAATTAAAATATGCAGACAGCTTTTCAATGCCTTTTTTCATTTCTGCATCATCCACATGCGTATATATCCGTGCCGTGATTGATATATCAGAATGCCCCATTAGCATAGAGGCTGTTTTCAAAGGAACGCCCTGCTTGGCAAGAATCGTGCAGAATGTGTGTCTAAGGCTATGAAATGTTGTCGGCTCAATGTCAATGCGCTTACATAGCCGCTTGAGTGACCTTAGAAGGTTCGGAGCTTCCCTATAGGTGCATGTATCGGATGAGAATAACACACTTTTTTGTGAAAAAGGTACGCCGCACTTTAAATGCTTTTCTTTTTCATACCGCATATACTCCTTTAAAAGCCCTCTAATGGCATCCAGTATAGGTACAGTACGAATACTGTTACTTGTCTTAGGAACGTTCACCACAGGCCTATAAACGCCGTCAACGGTCAGATATTTAACTGATTTATTGACTCGTATAACACCCTCGTCAAAGTCAATGTCCTTGTGCGTTAGCGCAAGTATTTCACCTTCTCTTAGTCCGCTAAACATCGCAAATGTATATATAAAATGACGTATATTTCCCTGCGCAACTTGCAGTAGTTTATCAATATCGCTGTCCGGCAGGGCTTTATTTATTTCTGCTAGAGTCTCCACCTTTGGCAAATCAACAGCTAACAGCGGGTTTTTTAGCACTATATCAGCCTTTACACAGTAACCGAAAAAGCGACTTAATAGTTTGTGTACAGCACGAACAGTTTTCGGGGAACATCTATATAATAGTGAATTGTAATATGCCTGAACGTTAGCTGCTCGAATATCGGTTAGACGCATACTTTTAAGCTCACTATCAGCAATGCGTAGTCGGTAGTCAATTTCATACCGTTTATATGTGGATAGCGTGACAGATGGACGCAGCACATCTTCAAACCATGACTGGAAAGCCACACCAAACAAAGCCTTGTCGTAGTTCACAGCAAGGCCTTTTTTTATGTTTGCCATATATTCATCCCGCTTGGTTTCCGCTTCTTTCTTGGACGTTCCATAAAACTGTTTGCGGATGGGTGAGCCGTCCGGTTTCTTGCCAGCCGTAGCCGTCACCCGGTAGTAATTTTGTCCGTTGACTTCAAAATTAGTCTTTCGGGGCACTTTCACCACTACCTTTCTTTGACTTCACGTAGCCATGCAACATAATCAGCCTCTGGCCTAATCCCGGCCTTGATATCAGATTTCCATTGTGCCACCGTTGAAACAAACTGTTCAAAATCAGCATTGACTATAGGGTTGCCTGCTGGATTATCGGTAGTTTTGCAACGCCGAACTTTATTATTTTTAATGTTGTATATCTGCTTATATAGCTTCATTGCGACATCTGTCTGCGTTTTTGTTAAATAATTCAAGTACTTGCGATATTCAGAGCAAGTTTTCTTATAATCTTGTGGAGATCGATTATCACAAAATACCGTACCTTTTCTAAAATAGGGAACAAAATATTTATTGCAATTCGGGCATATTTGAATTTTGCAATTCTGCTTAATCGTCTCATGTAACAGAAACAAAACTGCATGACTAAGAAATTCAAATTCAACATAGCTTTCGACAAGGCTAACACTTAGTTGTGAAGATAAAATCTCGTGACAAATATTTTTGTATGTTTCATGCACAGGTAGTCCTTTATTAATAATTTTATCAACCCATTCAAAATCATAATAATCCAGCATTGCATCTTTTTTGATGGGCTTTGGTTGAGGAGCAGCAAAAGGGCTTATTTTCACTTCATACTGCATACTCAACTCTGTCATTCTCCCAGTGAATGCACATTCAAGAGCAAAGTATTTTTGTACACAGGACAAGGAAGGAAAATCCTCACTGACAAAAACCAAGTCAATAATACTCTTAATAAGGTCGTAGTCTAAGGAACTCAAATCTGCTTCTATTTCAGGCATATTCTTCCAATATTCTAAATCTCTCCACCCTGTTGTATAAAAATATCTCTCTCGTATTAGCTCTATGCCCTCATGCTCTTTGTCATGTAGCGGCGCATTAGCAATCGAAGCATAGTCCTTGTTAATATAGTCAAGAACTAAGCTAGCACAATATGATCGATAATGGATAGGGCTATCTTTTGTAGAAATTTCAAAATCACATAAGCCTGTATCGCTTCGATAAAATCCAGAAACCTCCATACTTACCTCCCATGTTGCATACTTGATATAGATTTCATTGAGAAAACAAAACCGCAACGGTATTCCTCAAAACCACTTGATATTGCGGTCGCAGTAGTGGCATTATAAAATCAACAACGTTGCTGTCCTGACTTAACTATAAAGGCAACAGCAACAAAAGTCAAGTTGAATTTCTATAGGAGGGTTATTATGGCAAACAGAGAAATTAGAAAGGCTATCACCTGTTCAGGGTTGAAGTATTGGCAAGTAGCAAAGGCGTTCGGCTGCACGGACAGCACATTTTCTCGTAAACTCCGTATCGAATTGTCGGCAGAGGAAAAAAGCAAATTGCTTGCAATCATTGAGAATTTGAAAGCTGATCAGGAGGCAGTCTAGTGGAAAAAATAATTAATCAGCCTAAAAAATACGGCTCCATGGTTGAAGGCCAAAAACATTATGGCGTGAGTTACCCCACTTTGAAACACGCCCTAGAAACAGGACAAATCAAAGGAATTAAAACCGAAGCAGGGATTTGGAAGGTCTTACTTACAGACACTGAGGATAAAGATGTCACTGCAATAATTGGACGCTTATACGAACAAGAGCGGCTATTAAAAGCACTCTGTGGGCATTTAGGGGTGAGGTGAGAGATTATGAAAACAAGCATTGTAGACGTACTCTCTACTGGGCAAAAAAACGCCATCAGAAAAGGCATTAAGGAGCGCAGATATCCGCACATTAGAACCGGGTTAGGTGCAGGCAAGATACTGATTGATATTGACTTACTGGAAGAGTATTTAGCCCAAAAGGCAAGGGATAACGCCACATGCGATAAGAGCAATATTATCAATTACGGTCAACTTAGAAGAGTGTCGGAATAGCGGGATTTAGACAACAGAAAGGATGGTACATATTGAATATTTTAGAGTTGTTACCGATTGGACAGGAAAATGCAATAGCATCACAAACATTGGCTGATTTATGTGGATATAAGACGGTTCGTCAGTTGCAAAAAGACATTGAAGCCCTTCGCATCAACGGCGAAGTTATCGCTTCAACATGCCAAGACGGAGGCGGGTATTTTATCCCCGCTAATAAAGAGGAATTGGGGGCGTATATTCGCACCGTGGAAAACAGAGCTAATAATAGTTTTCGTTCGTTGGAATCAGCAATGCAGGCTTTGCGTGATTTAGAAAAAAATGATGCGTAGCCTCGACCAAGACACTACGCATCAAACACAATGTTTAGGAGTCGTTACCGCCCCTGTACATTTATTGTACAATGGTGGCGGCTCCTCTGTCAAGAATCGCTATGAGGAGGGTTTTAACTATGGCAAGGCCTAAAGGATCTAAAAACAAGCCTGATTCACGCTTTAAAGCATGGGAGGGCAGAAATCCAAAAGACAGGCACGTCCGGCTTACTAAAGATATGCTTGATTCAGTGGTATATAAGAGCTTGAGAGCAAGTTCTAAGGTTTTATATGCCTATATGAAGTTATGGGCAGCGGGTAATGATACCGTGAGTTATTCGGCCTCTATGATAGGCGATATTATGAGTAGACAGACCTTTTTCGATGCTCGAGACGAGTTAATAGAAAAAGGTTTTATTTCTTACCCGAATATCCACCGTGCCCAGTACATGAGGGAGACAGCAGAATATCAGTTTGTAAATTCATGGACTGAGAGGGCAGGCCTGTCTATGTAGGCCAAAAAAGTTATTTTACTAGTCTAATTTCTAGACTTTCCTAGTCTAATTTTTAGACCAGTAATCCACTTTTTGGACTATTTTTACATAGCAACTAGTCTATTTTCTAGACTAGCCCAAAAACTCCACACCTCTTGTATTTAAGCCAAATATGAGGTTTTTTTACTAAGAATATTTTTTCGCTTTACTAGTCTAAAAACTAGACACAATATTATATATAGCCATAGGCTAGTATATTTTATATATCTTTCTAGGGTTTAAGATTTTGATGATGACGATGATTAAATTGTACTTACAAAGTTACAGTATATCCTACAGTCAAAACGACAGTAGAAGCTATAGCCAAATAGACATTGACTAGCGTTTCCACTCCGTATTAGCTCCATTTTTTGGAGTCAATACCGTGTAAAAAACATTACCTGGCAAAAGAAACAAAAAAACCTGTAGGCTTTGTTTGTTTTTTGGGGGATTAAGTTTGGTTTCGGCGGCAACTTACGGTGAGTCACCGTAGAGCACGGTTGTGGTGGTAGTAACCTCGCTTGAGCGGGATTATAAAGAGAGGACTGTTTAAATGGATAACATTATTGATTTAAAGAAAAAAGAGGCTGACAAAGAAGTAATTATCTCTACAGCTTACTACCTTTGCCGAAGTGATGAAAGTGGTAAGGAGGTATACAGAGAGCCTATAACCGGGGATGAGCATATAAAGACTACTTGCCCGGAGTGCGGAAAAGAGTTCTGGCTAGATATTTATGAGTTCTTTGATATTGCGTCACATGCATTTTGCTTTCACGGTACAATGTTGTTTTGCTCTGAATGTTCTGCAAAGAGAGCAAAACAAAAGCAGTAGATTATCAGGGGGACACGATATGCCAGAAAAAGTTAGAAGTATCACATTGGCAGACGGGACTGTATACGAGAATCCGATAATACTGTGGCCTCTAAATTGGAGGGATACAGACAGGGAGTTTATGACAATCCGAACCGAAGACAACGAAGAGATTCATCTTCGTGTGCGAGAAGTTGTAAAGGAGATATGCCCATATTATGAATAGCAAGCAAAAAGGTGGCCGCGGTGAAAGAGAGTTCGCTGCTCTCTGCCGGGATGAGGGATACGGCAATGTACATAGAGGCCAACAGTTTCAGGGCGGTATTGATAGCCCTGACGTAAAAGGGCTGCCCGGTATGCATGTAGAAGTTAAGCGGGTTGAGAGGCTTAATATACATGAGGCCATGGCGCAGTCTATTAGGGACAGCGGGGGCAAGGCTATTCCCATAGTAGCGCACAGGAGAAATAGGGATAAGTGGCTCATTACTATGACGGCTGAGGATTGGTTTAAGCTTTATCGGGAATGGGGAGCGGGACAGTGATTTACGTACATAAGAAATGGCGCAATTACTAGCTTTGTTGAATTACTGGACACGACACACGCGCGAGGAAATAGTAGTTTACTGAGTTTTTGGACATCGTTACACGCGCGAGGTATGTTTCATGACACGATACGTGTGCGCGTGGAACCTTTAGCCAGTGCGAAATAAACAAAAGAAAGTCGCTATGCAAGGCCGAATTACTTCAGGAATAGCTCTGTGCAAGAAAAAAGCATAAAAAGGCAGCTTTCGCCGCCCCAGTCCAATAACATTGTACGGCATTAGGCCTAAAATGTAAACAGGAGGCGAGAGCTTGGCAGAATCGGGTTACACTAAATCGCTCATGGAAGACAGAATCAAGGCTTACTATAGGGATAAGAGAGAATTGGACCGTCTTAATCATAACCTCAATCTGTTGTACTGCCACCGAGAGGAAGTCCAAAAGGATATTGATACAAGCAATATAGCTTTAGTGGTCGACATACAAAGGATTGATTATGATAAAGAAAAAGTGCAAACCTCTAACACAGCAAGCCCACAAGAGCGAGCTGTTGACAACGCCTTTGCAAAACTGGAACAAAAGCTCCAGGTCTTGGACATTGAAATTCTCGATACAAAGCAGCTGATCCGAGAGGTTGAACAAAAAAACATCGATATGGAGTTCTTGATAAGCCAACTTAATGATGAAGCTCGCAGATTTGTTGAGATGCGTTATAAGGAAAAGAGATCCGGCAGAGCCATTGAGCTTGAACTCAATCTCTCTGAGGCAAGCGTGTGGCGGTTGCGCAAGGCCATTTTAGAGAGTTTAGAGCAAAACACTCAAATAGCCGTTGGACAAATAGGAGAATATAACCTAACAAAGCCTAACATTTAAGAGATTATTCGTTAGGAGAACCTTAAAAAACCTGAAATCCAAGAATAAATACAAAGATGTGCTTTATCTGGGTTAAGAACTTAGCAAAACTTAGCATCCGAGAATAAACAAAATTCTTAAGCCTTATAGTCCGCGAACCGAGAACGAAGCAAGGGAAATGTGACAAAACGAACAAAGGACGAGCAAAGGGAAATATGATATTTTTGTACAGCGGGTTCAATTGCAGAACACATACAAATTTGTTAGTAAAAGTCAGTATTTAAGTAACGTATATAAATCTCCGCCGTGAAGGGCTGCTTTAAGCCCCTACGCGGCGTTTTGCTTATTTGATGGAGATATAATCAACCGAACTTTAAAATCCCGCTACAGAGCTAATACGTGCCATTTTAAGCGCATCGATGTTTCGGGGTCTAAAATAGGAGTTTTCGGAGCTCCAAAAAAAGTGAAGAGTTTTGCCCAGTCAAGAACACAAAAGCCCGCTATAGGGCAAAATATGAGCAAATAGAGGCGTTCAACTTTGATGTTGAATGGCGACATCTATGTCGAGCCCTTGAGCCGTCCATGTACCGCTCTCGCAAGAGAGCGAGAGATACTCTTTCTTGTTCTTCTTTGTTATTACTTTCTTTTACTTTGTTCTTTTGTGTTACCTCTGCTGTTACCTCTGCTGTTACCTCTGCTGTTACCTCTGCTGTTACCTCTGCTGTTACCTCGGCTTCTGAAAAACTCTGAAAATCGTTGTAGTTAGTGACTTTGAGCGTTGTACCATAATTGTCTGTTTTTCAATAGTAGTCCGTAGTTGGTCTGCCACTTAAGGGGTTTTCTTCCTCAAGTACGAAAACCCTAAAATCAACACCTTCCTCGGTTATCCATTGCACAAATTTATGTAATAGTTCTCGACTGATTCTAGAATCAGTCCGGAATCATTCTCGACTGTGCTGGGAAAAGTAATAGCGGGAGTAGCCTAATGGCTTCCCCGCTCCTCGAAATAATAATGCTTACTGTTATGATATTACTAAAGAATAAGTAAAATGGCAGTGATGATTTTAACCATGATAGCGAGGATCCCGATAAAGATTAATACAGAAATGCACCCCTTTTAGAGCGTTGTTAAATCTTCTGTGAAACTCAAAAAATTCATCCTCATTATCAATAACATCTAGGGGAACTAGTAGGCTGTTTGCTAGTACGAATAAAAATTCTTCATACTCAATCGGAGTAATCGGCTGCTTGAACAGATATACAAGGTTGCTCATGCTCCCGCACCATCCCTTTCATAAGGATACTTTGCCTCAAACGCTTTGTAGAAATCGCTCTCCACTTCACTAAAAATATCGTAGGTTGCACCTAACGCAAGAGCCATTGAGCGGAATGCGCCTGTTGCAGCAGTTCTGAATTGGTCGTCCATTAGAGCACCGTTAGCATAGCTTAGACCTTCGCATAACATGAGGGCGGATGCCACACCTTCACCAATTTTGTGTAGCTCATCAAAATGCTTCTGTTCGTTAAATTCTTTAGCCATTTATCTCACCTTTCCTTTCAAGCGGATAACTTAAGCCATTAGCATACACAAAATCTGTGCCTGTTTCGCTGAGAATGTTATGCGCATTATCTAATGCAGTCTCTAATAGTCCAAATGCACCAATAGCCATACTTGCAAAGGCTTTATCCGATGACATTTCACCACCTGCGACACGCAGTCCTTCGATTGGCATATATGCATGGGATATTACCCCCTCAACTTCCAGCAGCTTTTTAGCGTGGTCTGTTTTATCAAAGTTCCTCATCTATACACACTCCTTATCAAATTTAGTTGACAGAGGCCGCTGTACCCTGCATAATAGAGTAAAGGCGGCTCTGTCGCTTGTGGGTCTAACGCACTGCTTTGGTTGGTGAGGCGTTAGACTCTTTCTTTTTGCAGTCGCATATCTCGCTTGAATCTAAGTATGCTCCGCAGTCATGACATCTTTTATAATACATTGGCTACTCCTTCCTGCTACGCTACTTGAAATCGTGTTGAGACGGTTTTCTTGGTGTAAGTGGAGTACAAGTCCGGCTGCTCTTCCTTAAGCCTTGTAGCGTCAATTCTAGCACTCTCATAGAGGCTGTAGCGGATGGTGTACTCTCCGGCGTGAAGTTCTTCCAACTGCTGGGTATCCATCTCTCGAATCATCTCTTGTTTAAGTGCGTCTGCCTCTGCTTCTAAGGCCTTTATTTGGGCTTGTAGCTCCCGATATTCTCTTGCTGTGCTACTTAATGACATAAAATCATCTCCTTTGGCTTTTATGGGTTTTGTGGGTAAGACTCCGGGGACTGTTCCCGCTCGCTCTGTGAGGTCTGCTTGTTTCCGTCCGTTTGCCTTACCTATTTGGTTTTCGTTGTGCGGTTAGTGCTATCAGGGGACCGGGACGCTTACGCTGCTATATCCCTAATCTGGAGGTCTTCAAGTCGTTATACCCGGCTTTGTCGCTCCCCTGTTTCTAATACTATTATACACCATATATTGGTGTAGCGCAATATGTAATATTACACAAAATATAGGTGTAATTGAGCTATAGATTCTGTGCATATTTACACTTGATATAGGTGTATTTATGTGCTATAATTATGTTAAAGGTGGAGGGTGTGTCCCTTTATTTGGGGCTCACCCATTAGGGACAGAGGGAGGTGCATTGATGGCTATACGCCTAAAGAGTGATGTTTTAGAGAGGTTGAAAGCAGCCGGATACAATACAAATAAAATGCGTAAAGAGAAAATCTTAGGAGAATCCACAATACAGAAGATACGGCGTGGAGAGGTTGTATTTCCTGCTTATTTAGATACAATCTGCGCTCTACTCGACTGCCAGCCCGGCGATATAATGGAGTATGTGTCGGATGAGAAGGAAGGTAAATAATAGGATAATAGAGAGGTGAATGCGAATTGGAAAATAAAAGATACTCGCACTCGGAATTATGTCAGAAAACAGGATTACTCATATATATGAGTAAAACTTCACCTGAAATTATAAAGCTCGATTGGAACACGGAAGATGGATTCCCTCGAGAAGGTGAGAATGGATATTGGTATGGAAAAGAAGAAGGATTTACTATAATAAAAGTAGAAGAGCATGATAATATTATAGCATTGCTAGGGGATGGGGCAATTATTTGGCGCATAGATGGAAGCAGAGAAGTGCCAAAGAGTGGACTATTAGCTGTGCTGGAAAGCGATAGTGGATACAGTGTTAGAGCTATCCTCCCAAAAGACTTGCAGCTAGAATCCCTTAACGGCTACGTAAACAGGGCTATAGACGAGGCTGTTAAGCGGGATAATACAAAAGAAGGGGCGAATAATAATGGATAATAAGGTTACAGAAACGGAATTGCGTCAGAGATTAGAAGAATTGGGCTATAGTTTGAACAGATTAATAGCTACGACAAGGCCTATTAACACACAAGCAAGGCCGTTGCGCGTCAATACTCAAACGAAAACAGTGTATACGGTTAGAGACAAAAAGAGTGGCGAAATTGTTGCGGGTGAGAATGATGACCTTAGCTTGGAAGGTGTAGCAAAGTTTCTTGACGAAGCTATAGCGCGAGCTAAAGCAGAGGATGGAGAATAAGCATATTCGCTTTCAAATTATTTCAAATTATTTTAATTTATTGAAAAAAATTATTAAAAAGCAACAAAAAGTATTGACTAAAGTTATAATTATTGCATATAATATAACTAATAGGACCCCCGACGCCTCTTGACAATGCGTACCAGCGGGGGGCATTTTATATACAGAGGGGCTTCTATGGTCAAAAATCCTACGTCATATAAAGAACAGGTCGAAATCTTAAGGTCTCGGAATATCATTATTGACGATGAAGAGTTTTGTATAAGCGTGTTAAGCCAATTAAATTACTACAGACTTACTTCGTATATGCTCCCTTTTAAGATGGGAGATAATATGTACTCAAGCGTCACTTTTGAAAAAATTTATTGTATTTATGAATTTGATAGAAAACTCAGAAGTTTGCTTTTAGGAGTTTTAGAAGAAATTGAAATTCTTCTAAGAACTAAAATAGCTTATTATCATGCACACCAATACGGCCCTCTCGGATACTTGGATTCTGCTAATCATAACAAACATCATAAGCCTGAAACATTTAAGGATAGCTTTGACAAGCTTATACATAAAAACAAAGATAATCTATTTGTTAAACATCACATTGACAACAAGGATAGCGAATTTCCAATATGGGTAGCTGTAGAACTATTTCCATTTGGAATGCTATCAAGGCTGTATGCAGATATGCACTCAAAAGATAAGAAAGCAATAGCTAAAGAAAGCTTTGGGGTAGGAGCAGAGCAACTAGAAAGTTGGTTGCTGTGTCTTTCAACTTTGCGAAATAGATGTGCGCATTTTATGCGTTTATACTACAACAATCTAAACAAGTGGCCTAAGAATATAAAGTCAGGTGATTATAAATTAAGAAACACCATATTTGATTATATTTATATCATGAAGTATTTTTATGCAAACAGAGAGAAATGGAAAGCCCACTCTATTAATCTTCAAGCACTGTTAGAAGAGTATGAAGAGTATATAGAGCTTAGACATATAGGATTTCCGGATAATTGGGATGAATATCTTGAAAATTAAAGAAATCAAAATATCATCATCACTATGTATGAAACACAAAAGCGGGTCGCCTCAGGGTAGCCCGCTTTTTCATGTCCACAAAGCTCTCTTGTCTCCTTGTGGATTGAGTATCAAAAACCTTTTAATTTTCCCAAAGTGTTAAAATAGTGTTAAACTCGCAAAATAGAGAAACCCCGCCATTATCAAAGATGTGATAGTTGCGGGGTTTTTAGCTGGGCTGGCAGGATTCGAACCTACGAATGCCAGAGTCAAAGTCTGGTGCCTTACCGCTTGGCGACAGCCCATTATTGAAATTTTACACGAAACAAAGTATATCACAGCAGGATTTGCTTGTCAATACATTTCACACGCTTTTATTAGACAAATTTGTCATGGTGATGGTAGTATTTACGTAGCTTGCGGGCGCACTCTGTTGTGCCCTATATACGGTAAATCAGTTGTAGCAGGCTGCCCATCAATTCGAATTCCTTATTACTTATCGATATAAAATAACAGTTTATAAAATTTATATAAATAGGCAGCATATGAAAAGTTGATTGCGAGCCTGATTAATATCTACATTCTTGCGCTTCCACACTTTCACCTTGCAAGAGTGCTGCTTCAGCCTTTGCCTGTGTGAGTAACATGTCACTACTGATCAAGTTTGTCTTGTGATAAACTTTCTCACAAATTTGTCTAAAGCGAAATGTTAATGGTCTTACGTGTATAAATAGCAATCGCAACAACCATCCCCACTGTAGTAAACAGAACAATATAAGGTACGGCCACAAGCTGCTCAAAAGCCATACCATAAACGAATTGCCCAAGTGAATTTGCCAAAAACGGCAGCATGACAACAATAGAAATAACTTTGCCTATAAGCTCTGTAGGCGTTTCCCCTTGAACAAGAGATACTACCTGAACATTAACCGTGGTAACAAGGGCAAGAGCCAACATGGATGTAATGGTTATAATTACATATGTCGTAAAATATGGAACATTAAGCAGAAATGCCAAACCAACAGGAATCATAACAATTCCAGACATCATAATCAGCTGATGGGCGTTGTTTATTTTTAGCTTGTTGCCCAGCACCCCTGCGATTATACCACCTACTACACCTCCTGACATCATAAAGCCTTGGCTTATCCCCACAAATTCCATACCCATCTCCAAGTGCTGTGTAATTAAAACAGGAATCCCAACCAAAATCATTGACAACAGGGTTGCGGAAAGCATAAATGCCACAACAGCGCATTTTACAATAATGGGCTTTCCCTTCATAAACTTAGCAGACTGAGCCAGATCACCTTTTGCTATTTTGACAATACCACCGGTACTGTCTTGCGGCTTATACGGAACACGAATAAACAAGTCCATTACCGCAGTAATGGCAAAGCATATAGCACTTGCTATTAATATAGGAAATAGCCCAAATTCGGCAAACAACAGCCCGGCAATAGCCATTCCTACCATACCAGACAGAGCGTTTACTAAATTCACAGTAGCATTTGCCGACACAAGCCGCTCTTCATTCACCAGCACAGGCACACAGGAACTAACAGCAGGCATATATAATCCTTGAATGGCGTTTAATGCCATTAATTTTACAATAACGATTGGCAAAATTGCTGTGACAAGCCCACTTGCCGCAATATATCCTACTATAAGCACAGTAGTCGATGCATCCAGCCAAAACATAATACGCTGCTTTCTAAAGCGGTCTGCTATCATACCGCCTATTGGCGACATAATAAGAAGAGGGATATTTGTCAGCCCGAGTACAAGTCCAAACAATGTGGCAGAATCGCTAATGTACAATATATATAGCGGTAAAGCAAAGCTTAATATCATATTCCCAAATATAGAAATAATTTGCCCTATTACTAACAGTGTAAAATCTCTGTTCCAAAGTCTAGTTGATTTCATTTTTTGCCTCATACAATCTCTCCGTAAATTTTATATTTTGTTCAATCAATTCATCACTAATAATGTCCACGCCGGATACCTTCATTAAAAACTGCAGATATTCAAGACGCTTGCGGAATGTCTGCTTATCACATTCAAATATCACAGGGTCGCACCAGACATTAAGCAAAAGTAATGCAACTTGAGCACATTCGTCGGGATATTCTGTATTGATGCTGCCATCTTTAATCCCTTCCCGTATAACGTCCGCCAATAACGGTGCAGATGTATCCATGTTAAACTTCATCATGCTTATGGTCACTTTAGGGTCTTGGATACGGGTTATTAGCATTTTTGATACTATGTTTTCGTTCTCAGAAAGGCTTCTACGGGTTAAGCTCATCAGTTTTTCCCTAGCATTTAAATGTTGCATCTGATTTGTTAACATGTCCTTGTATTTAACAACTTGCTCATCGGTTATCTTTGCCATAACCGCTTCAAAGATTTCATCTTTCGACCTAAAGTGGTGAAATATCGCACCTTTGGACATCCCAAGAGCATTTACAATATCCTGCATACTAGTTTTGTCATATCCTTTTTCAAGAAAAAGCTTGGTAGAGACCGATAGAATTCTTGCCACTGTCTGCTCGGGATTGTATTTTTTTTGCATAATTTCCTCCTTCAGATTAAATACCGACCGTTGGTATTAATTATGCCTGAATTAATTTTATTTGTCAATAATTTTTTGTTTTAGTTTAATTTTGCTAAAAAAGTAATTATTTTTGAAAGTTATTAATGCACTTATCCCATTTTTAAAATGAGCTTTACATAGCTCTTGTTTAAAGATATAATGTAATAAGATTTTAACACTAATTTCCAATCTACAAATTCAATTAATTGGTATATTTTTATGCATCATTTTGTTAAAATTTTAGCAAAATGATTGCCGTAATCAAATATTTAGCAGAGGCAATCTTTGCAGTTTGACAAGTTTTCGTCAATTAACGAAGGAGGATTTATTTGGACTCTAGCACCATCGCTCTTATTATCATGAGTGTAATGCTTATTTTGTTCATGGCAGAGCGCATCCCCATCGCAACAACATCCATCGCTGCTTGTCTAGCGCTTGCAATATTCGGTGTGATTCCAATGACCACAGCCTTTGCAGGCTTTGGCAATGATATGGTTTATTTGATTGTTGGAATGATAATTGTTGGAAATGCGCTTTTCGAGACAGGCGTTGCCGGAGTAATTGGTGAGAAGGTTATCTCGCTTGTCGGGACAAATGAGAAAGTGTTTACTGCAGCAATTATTCTTGTTTCTGTAGCTATTTCGCTATTTATGAACAATAGTGCAACAGCAGCACTTATGCTACCTATTGCCGCTTCGGCTATCGGAGCTTCTAAGGGTGCTTTGAGTAAGAAAAACACGTTTTTGATGGTGGGCATCGCTGTTTGTGTCGGCGGGGGGATTACGCTTGTAGGTTCTCCTCCTCAGCTTATTGCGCACGCTTTTCTTGAAGAAAATGGACATGCAGGATTGAGTTTTTTTGAGGTTGGACAATTTGGTGTACCTTTGCTTATCTTATTGCTTACGTTCTTTTTAACGGTAGGCATGAAGTTGCAAAAGAAAGTATTTGATTTTCCGGAAGTTGCGGATTCGGCGGACAAAGACATATCATCGAATGGATGCACTGACACAGATAAGCCTAAAAGCACAGCTAAAATGTTCATCTCGTTTGGGATTCTTTTATTTTGTATAATCGGCTTCATAACCGGACTATGGTCAATGGGCGTAGTCGCTATGGCGGGAGCTATGCTCTGTGTTGTTACTGGATGTATCTCACAAAAAAGAATTTTTGAGAAAATGGATTGGACAACGGTTGTTATCATGGGTTGCTCATTCGGGTTCGCCGCAGGTCTCGACCAAAGCGGTGCAGGCAGGATGATTGCAAGTGGGATAATTGGGATTTTGGGCGATAATTTGAACCTTTGGCTTCTATGTTCAGCCCTTGCGCTTGTTTCTATAATTTTGACGAACTTTATGTCAAGTACGGCTGCTGCTTCTATTCTTGTTCCTATTGCCGCTTTTGCGGCTATGGAGGTAGGTTTTGACGTCCGAGCGGCGGTGATAATTACTGCAGTCGCAAGCAATGTCGGATATGCAACGCCTGTATCTACTCCTCCGATTACAATGACTCTTGTGGGCGGCTACCGCTTCATGGACTATGTTAAGGTGGGCGGGCTGTTCAATGTTTTGGCGTTTATTCTTATAGTGGCATTAATACCATTTGTTTTTGGTATATAGTATATGGTCTGTGTTTGACAATTCTATTTCGCTGGACTTTCGAGCACAACCTTAATATTTAATTTTACGACTAGGGGGCTCTTCTATGAAGACAAGGCAAGAGAAAGACTGTATAGGCACTGTTGAAATACCCGTTGATGCTTACTACGGTGGGCAAACGGCACGCGCTTGGGAGAACTTTAATATCACTAGGCACCCATTGCATCCAGAGTTTATAGTCAGTATCGCCGAGGTCAAAAAGGCTGCCGCAATCACTAACGCTGAGGTAGGAGCACTTGATGAAAAAAGAGCAAACGCCATAGTGGCTGCTTGTGATGAGATTATAGAAGGCAAGCTTCACGATCAATTTATAGTTGATCAAATTCAGGGCGGCGCGGGGACGTCGTTCAACATGAATGCGAATGAGGTTATAGCTAACCGCGCTATAGAAATTATGGGCGGTAAAATCGGAAGCTATGTACTTTGCCATCCCAACGACCATGTAAACTGCGGGCAGTCAACTAATGACGTTTTTCCGTCGTGCGGGCGTATTACATTTTTAAGAATGATAGATATAGCAGTTATTGAGCTTGAAAGACTCCACGGAGTATTATCTGAAAAAGCGGATAAATTCGACCATATCATAAAAATGGGAAGAACGCAGCTTCAAGATGCAGTGCCGATCCGTTTAGGACAGAGTTTCCGTGCCTATGCTACGGCAATCAGCAGAGATATTGCACGTTTTAACCGTACTAAAGACGAGCTTCGTGAACTTAATCTGGGCGGCACGGCAATAGGTACAGGTCTTAACGCTGATCCTAAGTACATAAAAAATGTAGTCGGAAATCTTGCAAAAGTTACAGGACTAGATTTAGTGCAGGCCGTCGACTTGGTGGATGCAACGCAGAATTTGGACGGCTATGTATCTGTGTCCGGTGTTGTTAAGTCTTGCGCAATCAGCCTTTCGAAGATATCAAACGACCTAAGACTTATGTCCTCAGGCCCTCAAGCAGGTTTTAGTGAGATTAATCTGCCGGCAAGACAATGCGGTTCTTCAATCATGCCGGGCAAAGTTAACCCTGTTATACCTGAGGTTGTTAATCAAGTGACGTTCAACGTTATGGGAAATGATGTGACTATCACAATGGCGGCAGAGGCTGGACAGCTGGAACTCAATGCTTTTGAGCCAATTATATTCTACAAGCTTTATCAATCGCTTGACACTTTGACGAATGCAATTCGCACGCTTATCGATAACTGTATCGTTGATATTACTGCGAATGAGGAATATTGCCGCAATAAAGTGGAAAACAGCGTTGGAATTATCACCGCTGTCAGCCCCTTCATTGGCTACAACAAAGCAAGCGATATCGCAAGAGAAGCCATATCTAGCGGCGTATCTGTTAAGGATATAATCATCCGTGAGGAGCTTTTGTCTAAAGAAAAATTGGAAGAAATATTGAATCCGTATGCAATGACTGAGTGGGAGTAGAGATAGGCGTGTATATTTGCTGGGGTGCTCCCTGTGATCGTCCCTATTGTTTGAGGTAATTATGGATAGTCCTTGTGGAATACTCGTGTCTGGAACTTCTGGATCAGGTACTACGACTTAGGCGCATAAATTGGCCGGGTTGCTAAATTTGAACACCACGATATAGATAATTATTTATTGAAGCTAACTAATCCCCCTTACACAAAAGCGCCTGATTAATGAACGAGTTACGTGAATAGGGAGACGGCTTTGACTCCATGTTATGTATGGCAGCATTTGTAAAAACCCCAACTGATTTACGGATATAGCGGCTGAGAATTTAAACTCGGGGGAGATATGCACAGGCAACATCAGAAGTTTATAGAACAAGCCGCCGCTTACGATATTTGTGGCATGGAAACACGCTCGCGGTCTTCTTAAGAAGCTGGGGCAAAATCTTTGCCTTGTCCGGTGATTAACGTATCCGGCATGGGTAATTTTAAAGGAATTGCTAAGGTATTATTGGGGCAGTATAAGAGCTATATTGTAAGTCAGTTTACTTAATCAATTTTCTCTGCTATAATTAGCAGGATTAATATTTAGGATGTACTTTCTATACCATATAGAAGTAGATTAATATATATCTTTAAGAAGAACAGGAGTGAATCACAGCAATGAAGAAGAAACTTTTAGGTACTATGCTCATGGGCGCACTTTTAATAGGTGCTTTGAGTGCTTGCACCCCGACAGAGCCGCAAGGCACTACCGGAACCACTACTACCGGACAAGAGACTGGGCAAGGTGGAAATGTTACTACGCCTCCGGATACCACCGACGGATTCCAAAGAGGCATCACGGTAGTTGGTTCAGCCGAGCCGAATTCAGTAACCCCTGCACACCACGGGCAGTTGATAGCGCACTTTATGAACACCATGACCCACAACGGTCTCTTTAGAGTGGCAGAAGAGGGTCTTGCACCCGTTCCTGATTTGGTATATGAGTGGACAGCACTTAGTGACACATTGTTTGAGATGAGACTGCGCGAAGGCGTTATGTTCCACAATGGAGATATACTGACTGCGTATGACGTGGCAGCTTCTTTAGAGTATGTTAGAAGATATCCTTATCAAAGAGGCAATCAAGCAGCAGTATCTAGCTGGGAAGTAGTTGATGAGCATACAATCTTAATCGACACGGGCGTTGCCGACGTTACGTTCTTTAACCAGCTTGCTCACCAAGGCAATTTCATATTCCCTAAATCTTTGATAGAGGCAGGTCATGACTTCGCGGCCGACCCTGTAGGTACAGGCCCATTTGTCTTTGAAGAATGGAGAGCCGGTGACTTTGTACATTTTACGGCTTTTGAGAACTATTTTGACGAGGAGCGTTTCCCAAGCGTAGGATATGTACACTGGAGATTCGTGCCGGAAGGTTCATCAAGAACGATAGCTTTAGAAACGGGTGAAGCTGACTATATAATAGACGTTGCCTTACCTGATTTGAATAGACTTCGTGACAGCTCAAATGTTACCGTTATGGAGCGTCCCGGTGCAACGTATTCGCATATGATACTAAACTCAACTCGTGCTCCATTTGATAATATTCATGTGAGACATGCAATAGATATGGCTATGGACAGAGAATCAATGCTTATAGCAAGCTTGGACGGAATTGGGTATCCTCTTTCTGCTTCAGTTCCGACTTTCTTCCCGGGTGCATCTACTGCGGGTACAAGAGAATTTGACCCGGAAGGAGCAAGAGCACTTCTTGCAGAGCACGGCTTAGACCCTGCAACGCTTGGCTTTGAAATGATAGCTTCTAACGAAGAAACAAGGCGTAGAGCTGAAGTTGTTCAAGCTAATGTTGCCGAAATCGGCATACCTGCTACCATCACTATGATGGACCCTACTGCTGCGCTAGACACTACATTGGATGAATCGGCATGGCAGGCATCTTTCCAAGGGCAAACAGCAACCAACATGCCAATTTTTATGAGAAGTATGTTCCACTCGGATACGCTTCCAGTAGGCAACCGCGGCCGTCACAATATGCCGGAGCTTGATGCTTTGATTGATGAAGCTTTCGTAACATTTGACGAGAACGCAAGAATGGCTATTCTTGAAGAAATTTCAGAGATTACTAACGAATTTGCAGCGCAACTTGGAACTAATATGAATATAGTTATAAGAGCGTTCAATGCGGATCTTAGAGTGCCTGAACTTGCTGCAAATGGTTTTATGTTCAAAAATATGATTTACTGGGCTGAGTAGTTTGCGCTTATAGGCGTTTAAACTAATCGGCGGAGCTGTTCGGTTAAGCTTATGTTTGAAAAAAGCTTGACTGGACAGCTCTATTTTTGTTATAAAGGGAGCATAAGGGATGATATACACAACTAAACGCTAGCACACCACTTTTTTATAAGGTGCGCACTTATACACGGCAGAGCCGGTGCAGTGCGCCACGCTAGGGTCTTTCGTGCCTCCCGGCATGAAAATAAAGGCGAGCTATATCCACTTCGACTGAAGAAAATACTTGTTTTCAGAGAGAGCCATTTTCGTCTTCTAATCTATAAGCCTAAAGCTATCTATAAGAAAATCCCAATGACCTGGCTCCCCCCACGGTCCTGCCATCTTTCGGTATTCAATGACAGATTCGCTGTTAGGCTCTAAATGATTATGTTGTACATCGCTAGGGAAATTAATAAAGTAAGTATACCCGCCGGTCTGTGCCAAAAATATTGAGCCTCCCGCAGGAAAGGGGGGATAGTCATAAGTAAAATGCTCCCCCATAGCCCTGCCTAGCCTAAACAAAACTCCTCCAAACTCGGCACTGCCAAGATGGTATATTGCCACTAGCCGTAAACCTGGCTCGAAATAAGCCAATTTTTCCATGCCATATTTTCCCTCCCAAAACGCGGGAAACTCAACGGAAAATCCAAGGTAGTCAAATTGGTGAACTATGCCACCCGTAACTTCTTGTACAGGTTGTTCAACTTGCTCTGAATCAAGTATAGGTGGTACATTGTGGTCGGATAATGCTGAATCATTTCCATCTGTATAGGTCGATTCATCGTCATTTCCACCACAAGCTGAAAAAGGAAACAACATAATTGCCAGCAAAAATATAACAAATACGCATTTTTTCATAGTTATTACCCCACCGTATATAAATTATGTTTGCGCGGCTACTTACCGCTACGATGATTATAGCATGGATATCAAAGTACCTCAAGAAAGTGTAAATCTACCTTCTCAAGCATATTTATTTCCCCAAGCTCCTTGACGAAAGTGAAACCTGATATATTTATCCTGCTTACTATAAATAATGTTATTGAAAATAGAGACCCTGTGCTTTATTATATATGGGAAAGGTAACATAAAATTAGGAATAAGCAATTTGCAAGAAGCTAATCCCCTGCCTACAGGCAGGGAGGATTTTATAATTTGAACATGAGGTGATTTTGTGGCTAGGTTTAGAGGAGTTGTTGCCTTATTGCTTAATGTTTTTATAATTGCTCTACTATCGTCGTGTACGACGGAGGATCATTATTACATAAGCGATTACGATTATGTAATAGAAGAAGAGCCTGACAGCACCGCCGAGAATATAACCCAAGCAGTATTCACAGGCGATCCCATCCACAGAGACAACCTTCATTGGCAGGAGGGCAGAGACAGGGATTGGGAAGTTGATATTAGGCATTTTGCCGTGAAAGCGCTTTGGCACCATCCTCTATTGACAGATTATAATTATGCCAATTCACAAGGGATAGCAGGAGTGGATTATTTCCATTTTGCTTACAAAATGCTTTTGCGAAGAGCCGCATATAGAAATGGAATTGTAGCAGATGATGCCGACGGAATAAGAGACAGCTTACGAGAAATTTTCATTGACAGAATAAATGAGTTGATTTTAAGCATTCCAAGTCTTAGTGATTCTGAAGTTAAGTTTGGATTATCCGAAGTTACTGTACTTTTGGATGATACACATACTAGGCTTCATTTGCGTCCCGTAAAAGTATTCCCTGTTCAAACTCTTTTTCATTACAATGGCGTATTTTTTGCAGGTGTGCCTAAAGAGATAGAGCATGCTTTATATGGTGAACTTAGAGCCATAAATGGTATAGACATTGATGAAATTATAGAGAGGCTAGGGGAAGTATTTCCTCATGAAAACCAGTATGGCTTGAGACAGACTATTGGGACTCACTTTTTGATGAGTAAGGAATTTCTTGGCTACATAAATGTAGTTGATGATCGAGGGATGGCTTATTTTACCATTAGATCAGTCAATGGAGAAATATTTGGCATAGAGCTTCAAGCTATATATCAGGAGGACTTTGAGAATATAGATGACGCGCAGTTTGTGCGGCATGAGTTTAGCATATTAATGCATATGCACCACGATAAGGACTTTTGGTATGAGTATTTCTACGGGGGTAACATTATGTATGTGCGTATTAATAGATTGAGGCCGGGCGTAGGAAATGATTTTGAGGAGAAATTAAGAAACTGGACGCAGAACGAAAGAATAGATAAATTTATTATCGACCTAAGGGGGAACCCCGGAGGGCGTGAATGGCTTCTAAGCCCTGATTTGCTTGAATCTGAAAGGATAAGGGCAGTCTATATAATCATTGATGGGGGTTCTGAATCGGCAAGCGTTTTGACAGCGTCTAATCTTAGACGAAGCGGAGCAAACGTGCAAATCGTAGGAGAGCCAGCAGGTCAGCCGGATAACTTTTTCGCAGGCCCTGTAGGCACTCTTTCTAACAGTGGCTTGGGGTATGTAATTTCTATGGGGATGACCGCCCAATCAAATAGCACAGATATTACTTTAAGACCAGATATCTTAATCCCTCTCACCATAAATGATATTATTAGCAATAGAGACCCCGTGCTTGATTATATATGGGAAAGGTAACATAAAATTAGGAATAAGCAATTTGCAAGAAGCTACTCCCCTGCCTACTGCCAAGGAGATTTTATAATTGGAAAAACTTTTTCAAAAGTATTAGGGGTTTGGGGATGGAATCCCAAGGTTTTAGCCTTATCAGATTGATATAATCTTTAGAAACACGAAAAATGCAAAATACTAAAACCTCCTCATTTTATTTGACCGAAAAGTTATAGATCTCTTGGAATTATCCTAAATAGTCAAAAAAACCCTCAAGCAAACCCATTGTTATGGGCTGTCTTGAGGGTTAATTCTTTATGAAATTTGCTGATAGACGATTAATCAACTTATTCCGATATCGGTGGTGTTAACGCTAACCAACTCTCTAACATTTGACGGGTAATGTCTGGGGTAACGATGTAGTTAAAAGTGGTGATTTCATGGTAGGTCTCCATCATATGTTGGGTTAGGACGTAGCCGAATAGCCACTCATCTTGAATACTGTCCCATACTCGTTCAAGCAAGACTCGTTTCAACGTATTATTACGTCCATTTTGAGCTGTGCTTGTTGAATGCAAGGCTTGAAACACAACGGCAGATGGATAGGCGTCATTATCTTTGTAATAAATCAACATTCTCGGAAACTCCATACCGCGTGCGAGGTATAAATCAATGACTTCGACTCGTACGCCGTTTCCTAAACCATAGGTTTCGTGGGAGGCAATATTTACATTGCGATACGTGCCATTTAAGTCAGGTGCTCGATTTGCCCGACGGATTATCCCATCTGTATCTATGCCTAATTGACGTGATAAACGTTCTGCGATACGTGCTTCTCTTTCTGCACGCGTTTCTTCTAGGATATGAGTTTCAATGGTTGCAGGCATATTCTCTCGGGTCCTGACTTGAAATAAAACATTCTCTATTTCAAAAACAATGCTTCTATTCATTCCTTGGGGAGCTTCTTCTGCTTCTAAATTATACACACTATTTAAAAAGTATATGGTTTCTAAGCGTTCTTCCAACTCCCACGTGGAAAGGCTAAACCAATCAATGCCATGAAAGTTACGAACACCCAAAAACTCTATAGAAACTAAGTTTCCAATATCATAATGGAAACGAATTTCTGAAAAATAATCCTCGCTTATGCGCTCAGGCGCTATTGCCCGTTGAATTTGCGGATTTCCAGTGTTGGTAATCCGAATTGTTCTCGGCTCATTATTAGTCATTCTAAGGCTAGTCCACTGTAGACCATCTGGTCCAAAAGTGGTTCCTTCTAGTCGCCACTCTTCAAATTCTGGGTTTTCTATGACCCTGTCATATGCCCCCAAATTGCTTACCTCGAATCCCAAATCAGCGATACTGCTTCTTGTGTGGTCAGCATTTAAAAATTCCACCACATAATCAGCATCAGCAAAATAAATTAAATCCGAATTGGATTCTGAACACCCAGCCAAGAATAAAATGGTGATAAGTCCTAAAATTAGTTGCAATTTTTTCAAAAAATCCTCCTTATGAACGTTTCAAATACAAGAATTTACTTGCATATTGTCAAGTTCTCTGATAAACTATATTTAACTAAATAAAAAGCGCGGTGGCTTTGGGCGTATTGCACTACCCCAGAGTCATAAGGTGAAAATAGCACCCCATGCGTGACCAAATAAAACGGCCCCACCGCTTGCATAAGTGTACCACATTTCCCTTCACTTTGCAAGTCACGTAGGAAGGCGTAGTTTTGACCGGAACTTGGGTCAAAACGTCAGCCGGTTTTTTCAACTTGTTGGAAAAATCCTTCCACGGAAGGCGTAGTTTTGACCGGAATTTGGGTCAAAACGTCAGCCGGTTTTTTCAACTTGTTGGAAAAATCCTTCCATAATTGGCCGTGTACAAAATTATTGTCACAATATGGGTATACACCTGTATTGTGTTTTTTTATTGGTTGCGGTGGGGTCTGCGTGTTATGGCCTGCCGCTTGGACTTATCTGTTTTTACAGCCCATGAGCACTAACTATTTGCATTTTACTTTACATTATTATTCACTTTGTATAATCACCAAAATTGCCGTAAACGTTACCGTAAACATTTATGTAAGCATTGCCATGCAAGGAATGGGCTGTATTTTCGGAAGGTTCAAGTCGGCAGGTTACATAGCAATTTTCTTAATCACAGTCCGGCTTTTAATTTTCGTTTTTGTAATCTCGTTGCATCGTCAAAAACTCCCAAGTGTCGGAGCTTTCTGACTTGCAATGAAAACGGCAAAAACTGAAAATACATATAAGGCTGGGTAGCTAAATCACTTTAAAACGGACCAAAGCAAGTAAGAAAAGCTCCGGCTTCTGGGGGTTTTCTGGTGAAGCAGCGATTCCGTGTGAAAAACATACTTGGCCTCGCTTTACATTGCCCGATTCTGGGAAATGCAAAGCGAAGCCAAGGGATGATTTTGAACCGGACTTGCTTTGGAACTATTTTAAAGTAGATTTAGTATGGAGCAAAATCAGGACTACCTAGGAAGGCGCAGTTTTGACCGGCTTCTGAATTTTTGACTTCGTCAAAAACGGCACTGATTTACACACTAGAATCGTGCGCGTAAATCCATTGCCCGGGAAATCGTGTCGCCGGATACTTCATCCGCTGCGCCGACGGATTCCTTCTGGGTCAAAACGTAGCCGGCTTTTCCAACTTGTTAGGAAAATCATACCTTTAGTAAAATTGCTATAACGATGCGAATGAGAGGATTTTGTATGGAAAATGAGTATGAGAGAGAACAAAGAAAAAACCGTTTGTTTTAGTGGTTATAGGCCACATAAATTTGAATTCCCATTTAGTGGCGGAAATGAGTATGATAAATTAACAATGAGGCTGTTTGATGAAATAACAAAAGCCATTGAAAACGATTATAATACTTTTATATCGGGGATGGCGCCGGGTTTTGATATAGTAGCAGCTGAGCTTGTTATCCTTGCCAAGCGAGCATATCCGGAAAAAGAACTAAGGCTAGTATCTGCTTTGCCTTATGACAATTTCAAAGACTCAAGGCATTTTGACTGCCACTGGAGGGATAGATATGATAGCGTGATAGATCATTGCCACAAAATCATAAATGTCACTAATAGCACTATTGAAACTATATACTGCTATAGTAAACGAAACAAATTCATGGTTGATAATTGCTCGCAGCTTATTTGCTACCACACCGGAAAAAGTGGTGGAACTGAAAGAACGATTCAATATGCCAAAAGTCGTGGTGTTGAGATTGTAAATATTGCGACCTATAGTCAAAGGCTATAAATAACAACTCCCCCTTTAAACCACTAAGGGGGAGTTGTCTCAGACTGTAGACAAATTACTTACTAAGCGTCGCATACTTAAAACCTGCAAGGTATACTGCGCTTGCACAGTCGCTTTTGCCCGGCCGGGGAGAATCGGTTTGAACCGGAAGATGCCGGCGGTGCGAAGCACCGCTTTCGCCAAGGGCGAAAATTCTGAGACCACGATTCCTTGCGTAGCAAGAATTGAAGAAAGATTCATACTTACAGCGATCGCGTGAAAGGCTTGAAGCTGGTATCATCCGGGCGGAGCAAGTGGGTACACTTGCGAAGGTCGGGCGAAGCCTGCTGAGACTTTCACGTTTACTTCAAATATTTATCCATCCACCCCATAATCTCTTCAAGCCTTTTCTCTCTATTCTCCGGCTTACCTGAACGGGACAGTTCATGATTCTCACCATGGAATACAACGAGTCTGGTATCAACCCCTAAAAGTTTAAGAGCTGTATACCACTGATAAGCTTCTGGCGTCCAGCAGCGGAAGTCTTCATCGGAATGGAGAATCAGAGTTGGTGTTTTTACATTTTTAGCGTATTTGAGTGGAGAATGCCACCATAATTTTTCGACTTCCTCCCATGGGTCAGTGATACCCATTTGGTCATTGCCGAAATAGTAACCTATGTCACTGATAAAGCCAAACGATACCCAATTAGATATACAGCGCATGGAAACAGCAGCCTTGAAGCGATTGTTATGACCTACGATCCAATTAGTCATAAATCCGCCGTATGATCCGCCGAGAACGCCCATTTTATCTTCATTGATATCGGGGTATTTCTTCAAGCACTCATCGACAAACTGCATGAGATTATCATAATCTATTGTGCCGTATTTGCCTCTGATGTCTGCAAACTCATTACCTTTACCATCACCGCCTCTAGGGTTTGAGAACATTACGAAATAGCCACGGTTTGCAAACAACTGCATCTCGTGGAAATAGCTCTCAGTATATGCGGCTTTAGGCCCGCCGTGTATTTCTAATATAGCGGGGTACGATTTGCCGGGGACGTAATCAACAGGCTTCATGACCCAACCGTCTATTTGGGTGCCTTCTGCATCCGTGAAAGTGAGATGCTCAGGAGCGGAGTATTTATGGGTATTATGGAACTCATCATTTAATGAGCTCAATTTTTCGAATTTGCCATCTTTTGATTCATAAAGCTCCATCAAGCGCCCGGGAGGCATTAAACCTACAACGCATCTTCCGCTTTCTATATCAAAATAGTCAATATTGCCGCCGGATTTTGTTGTATTCTTTATCTCGCCCGACTTTAAATTCATCTCAAAGATATCTGTATGATAGCCGGTAAGAGCCAGGAAAAACAGGCTGTCGCCAACGACTTTAGCAGATATGCCGCCGCCAAATTTGGAATCGGATGAGCCCGGCTGGCCTATTGATAGGTCGAACTTAGCAAGTTCTGTTGCTTTATTAGTTTCGATATCTACTATGTAGAACGGGCCGTGCTCATGAAGCCTTTGGCCTTGCTCGGAATACGATACTATAAGCTGGCCCTTCCAAAGCTCAAAGAAGCGAATCCTCTTCGGCTCTTCCATGGCCGTACGTGATTCAAGTGTTTCAAGATTGACTATGTGTACATTACTCTCAAGGCTGCGAATATCCGCTGGAGCAAGATCGCATGTATAAGCCACATATTTCTTGCATGGAGCTAGCTTATGATCAGTGACATTTGTAAGCGCTTCAGTGATAGGTGTAAGTTTGCCGTTTTCCAATATATTTAGACGCGTACGCTTTTTATTGGTAAAGCCTTTGCCATTGAACCAATATGGAAGCTCGTCTATTACTTGGTAGCCGCGCGTTTTCTTGTGAGCCGCAAGTATCTCACCGACTTCCGCCTCGCTTTTATCATCAAGGCACGGTCTTGCATTATCGAAGATGCTTGTCGCCAGAAATTTGCCGCACTCTAATTGCTCAAGTTTTGTGACAATTGCTGGCACGCTAAAGCATGGCAGTGCTTCGCCGCCATGTATGCTTATCGAATGATAGCAGGTAAGCTCAAGCCCTTTTTCAATCTTTTCCTTATCTTTTTTATCGCGGATTTCGGAGAAAAGAATAGTCTCATCGTCTGCCCACAAGAAATGGCCCACTTTACCGGAAAGGCTTGTAAGAGGCTTAAAGCCACAGCCCTTGTCCACGAAAATTGCGGCGTCATAGCCATTGTCCATGTTCGCTTGGCGTACTAAGGCGGCTGTGTTTTTACCATTTGGCGAAAGCTTCAGGCCGTCGATAAAGCGGTAGTTCCTAAAATCGTCCAACTGCAAATGCTGCATAAAAAGCACCCCTTTTGTTTTGTATTCTAAATCTACTTTAAAATAGTCCCAAAGCAAGTCCGGTTCAAAATCATCCCTTGGCTTTGCTTACATTGCCCAGAATTCGGCAATGCAGAGCAAAGCCAAGGATGTTTTTCACACGGAATTGCTGACTCATCAGAAAACTCCCAGAAGCTGTCAGCTATAAGCCGACGGCCAACGACCGGAGCTTTTCTGATATAGTCAGTCCACTTGAAAAGCGACCGAATAAAACGTAGCACTTTTTTTGTAAGGCAAGGAAGCGTCGACAACGCATTCCCGGAGATTAACTGCTAGGAGACGCTGACGATGCATTGCAGAAAAAGGCAAGATTTATCGTAGGCTTTTCAAGTGGACTGACTATAAAGCTTTGGCCCGTTTAAAAGTGATTTAGCTATAGTCAATTAGCTTGAAAAGAGCCAACTAAAGTACGGCATTTTTCCTATAGGACTAGGAAGTGCCAATAGCGACTGTCAGCGTAGCCGTCGGCACTAAGCATTTCGCAAAGCGAAAAGTGCTGAAGGCACCAGTGAAGTACTATAGGAAGAATGTAAGCTTTAGTGGACTTTTTTTAAGTTAGTTGACTAGAGTATAGTCTTAATTCTAATTTTAAAGGATTGGAAGTGAATATGCAACAAAAAAACGCATTGCATCAATCATCTTACAAAATAAAAAACTAATAATACATCTAAAATATGCTCATAATAAGAGTCTGTTTGATATATTTATTACAGCTTGTTTTTAGTTAATTTATCGATATGTGTCTCACGGTTTTTGCCTTTCGCCCATTCGTTTTTCGAGGAACACGGGTCTATAACGAACCGCCGACAGGTCACCATTGACTTTATATTGCCCAGCGATAAACTTCCGCAAAAATTTGCTGAATGCGAAATATAGCAGTTTAAGTCGAACAGCGGCCTATACTACTCCGTCTGAGTTCACAATCAAGCAGGCTCTAATGCATCATTTCCCATGTAATCTCCGCATATCCAACCTATTTCCATTTTTTTTCCTTTAATTAGCAAATCCCCATTTGAATAAAATAGCAGTCGTTACAAATAATAGTATTGACAGCTGAGGCATAAAAACATTGCCCGGCTTTCACACAAAATCTCTCAACTAATTCCGGGACTTAACTGCGAATTAGCATAAAACATGTCTTATAGTTTGTTCCGTACCGAAAACGTTAAGGAGGAAAGACATGATGAAAAGAAAGCTTGCGCTTTTGTTGTCAGTAATTATGATGCTTGCTGCGATCCCAGTATCTGCGCAAACATCCGATAACCGACTGACAAGATCGTCGCTGAATTTGCCGAACTACACGCTATTATATGAAAGCGGCCTGACAACAGGCGGTAGCGGTAGAATAACAGGCAATTCCGGCATACTTGAATACTGGATCGACGGCTCAGATCTCGTTATTGAAGTCAGAAACAGAATCCCTGGAGACCTCGCCGCCGGAACGAGCGGAATGTTCCGAGTGGGTCTGGATAACGCCAGATTCTTCTTCAGGAATAACACAGAATACACGGTTGATCTCTCAGCACTCCCAGCATCCTATGGCCTAAATGCAGCAACGCTTGCAGCGCTTGCGGCACGCTATCCAAATCTGGTAACTGAGGCTGGCGGCGTATATAGCGCGCATAATAGGATTCATAACCAATATTTTACGGGTACCTTCGAAGGTGGAGCTGACACTACGCGTACTTTCGATACAGCTCGAGGCGCATATGCAAACCACAGATATCTACGCTTCGGTAGAGACATAACAGTCCCTACAGGCACAGCCAGAGAAGTAGCATATATGATGGAAGTAAGTATGGCGAACGAATCATCTGCTACCATTATACTTCTCGAAGAAGCGGTTCAGGGTGACCGTATAGTTATCCCGATTGTTTCACGTACCTACGAAGCAGGAACAGATGTAACTGTTGCTGTTGATGGCACCGGTACTTCCATACAGTCTGGCAGATTCTTATTAGCATCTGGTATGGGTGGTAGAACAAGTACAAGAGCCACAGGTACTGTGACAAGCAGAACTGATTTCGATCTTAGAGAAATCGTAATCGCAGAACAACGTATAGCTAGTATAAGAAACGGTGCAGGGTTTGAACTTATTGCGCCTTCAGGTTTCTACTTCGGAAACTTAAATAATATCCAAGTCCATGTTGAACCGGGTCTTTCCTGGGTTGGCGACCGAACAGGCTCAGGTATGCGAGAAATGCCTGGCGGATGGACTCCACCTCCTTGGTGGCCGGCCGCAGCAGGACTAGGTGCTGTGCATGCGGATAATTTTGTAATAACTCCGGGATATATTGCAACGCCTATGGATCATGTAACACCTCCGGCATACGGCACACCAACACTTCCTGGCAATGTAACACCTCCGGCATACGGCACACCAACACTTCCCGGCAATGTTACACCACCGGAGAGCGGTGCAGCAACTACTCCTGAGGATGTTATAGGCACTTCAGTGAATATGGCTCAAACTGTCCCGACTCCAAACACTGATGGGAATACGACTCCACCCACTGGAACTCCAAACACTGATGGTAACATGACCCCTCCTGCCCCAGCACCAGGTACTAATGGGAATACGACCCCACCTGTTGGGATTCCAGGCACTGATGGTAACATGACTCCACCTATTGGAACTCCAGGCACTAATGTGAATATGACTACACCTATGGGTGCTTCTGCAGGATTTTCACCGTTCGATGCACCAACCTGGCGTCCTGACTTCACAGTAGCGTATAGAGAGCGTGCAGGACGTACTGACCGCTCAGCAATACAGTTTAACTTGCAACACATCCGTGAGTCTACAAGGCTTCCGGGTAGAATCATAATCACAGGAGCGACCCTTATAGCGGATGAGCCTGATATGGTTCCGACGCAAGGAAGAGAAATATCTTTGACCATCAGAAACTGGCCAAGCGGCACAAGCTTTACGGAAGAAACATTCGTAGTAGGCCGTATGTCTGACTACCTGGTGACTATGGAGCGTCGCGGTGATGTTCGCGAACTTATTTCAGGAAGACTCGACTCTCCAATCGTAAGAACTGGAGCGACTGCAGGTGGACGCCTCGCAGCACCTCTTGGTATTACTGACGAAACTCACAGAGCGGCGGACGTTAGAGTTGAAGAGAGTATCCCAAGCTCGTGGTGGGCACAAAGAAATACTGAATTTAGGCTTCCAGAGGGCGTTAAGATCCTCAAAGCTAGATTCCTAAACCTTAACCACCTTGATGCGGAGTCTATAACTGCACTTACTAATAATCCTGAGAGTGAGCATGTGGCTGACTTCTTCAACACACACTCGCGCACAAACAGCTCCGTTTTAATCCGCGATAACTTGCTTAGTCTTTCAAGACTTCGCGTTACTGGCGATACAAACAGAGCAAGATTTGATATAAGACTTTGGCTTAATATAGATGTTGACTTTGAGGGTGATATTGACCTTACACTTTCGGGCAGTTCAGTAATGAATGATGCGAACGCACCAAGCGTTACAATCGCCCGTGCAACAAGACCAATCGAAGTTCACACGAGAGTATCTGATATAAGAATTGGATACCAATTCATTTCTGTTGCTGACTTTGATATAGTAGAGAACGTTGCGGGCGGACTTCGTCGTGGCGAATCTGTTTATATTTCTGTGACAGATGAAATCTCAATTGATATGCACATTGCGCCAGGACTCAGAGCCGGTGTAACAGACGGTAATATTAGAATTTCTAATGTTCTGCTCCGTTCAGCTCTTGGCCATACCGGTGATGTGCTGCAAGGCCAGCTTAGATTCGACGTTGAACGTGAATCTACAGAGGCCTCGACTATAAGCTTCACTGATGTTCAAGTTAAAGCCAATACAAACGTACCATTCTCTAATGTTGGCATCAACAATGAGAGAGGTATCAACCTCATAGTATGGGGACCGGCTGTAGCTCAGAACTTTGAAGGGCTTATGAACAGCAAGAGAGCAGAGCTTAGCAGTGCTCAAACTCTGCAAACAAGGGACTTCTTCCCGACACCAGGTATAAGAGCACATTATATTAACGTAACAACACCAGCGCCCGGCGGCACGCAAAGGTTCACAAACGAAGTAAGAGCAACAATTGGTAATCCGGTAATCTTGATTAATGGTAACCAATACACTATCCCGGTAGCACCTTATGTGTCGCCGGCAAGCAACTCGACAATGGTTCCTGTTAGATTTATCTCATTAGCCCTTGGACTCCCCGAGGATGCTATTAGATGGGATCCAACTAACAGCACTGTAACGGTAGATGCAGGTACAAGAATTGTACAATTCCAAACAGGCAGCTATCACTACACCGTAAATGGTGTATCTATGCCAATGGTAAGTCCTGACGGACGTCCTGTAGCTATGGAAATCCGAGAAGAGCGCGCCTTCGTTCCATTCAGAGCGTTAGGTGAGGCCTTTGGTATTAGAGTTACTTGGGAGCAAGAAACAAGTACAGCTATATTCAATGAGAGAGTGTAGCAAAGTAAAATAGTGCAACGGATGAAACAAGTCTTTCTCTGGAGTTATATGTAATAAAGAAGCAGGACGCGGCTGTGATGGCCGTGTCCTGTTTTTTGGAGTGAGAGATATGATTTGGTGTTTTTTGTATGGTCAGCCCAACGAAATAAAATATAATATGTTTAGGAGATAAAAAGTTATGCCACAATGGGGTTTGGGTCGGAGTCCCAAGGCCTTAGCCAATCCCTCTCATCTCACATCCTTCAACCACTTCCCTCTCGTCACACGCCATATAACAGCTATTGTCTTGAAAACATCTTCGCTTCTTAAGATTATAAAAACAATCCATACAGGCCATCCCAGCACAAGTCCGGTATATGCACCTAAGGGGATAGCGATTAAAAGCATGAATACTACATCCACAATCATCACAAACTTGCCGTCTCCGCCGCCGCGCAATGTACCCATCAGCGATATAAGAGCTACAGAGACAAATATTATCAAAACAGAGGTTATATTAGTTATCTGCAATGCGTAAGTATGCGCAGTGTCGGACAAATTGTAAAAATTGACAAAAGGCACACGTATTATCCGGACTATCAAAGCGCATACAAGCCCTATCAAAAAGCTTACGGGAAGCATCCCTACTGCTATCTGCTGTGCACGTTCATAACGCCCCTCACCGATAGTATTGCCGATAATTACAGCCATGGCGGAGGCCACACTAAATACAAACATCCCGTTAAACTGCATTATCAGGCCGCCTATCGCATTTGCAGCCACAAACTCACGCCCCATGCGCCCGATTATTATGTTCAGGACAAAAAATGCCGCCGCCCATAAAGCCTCATTCAAAACCACGGGCATACCATACCTTATAAAACCTCTTGAGACATGACTTATCCGCCCGAACAAATTGCGAACCCTAAAACCTAGAGTCTTATCAACCTTCAGTATGTAGACAGAAATTATAATGACCTCAACGAATCGAGCCACTGTTGTACCTATGGCGGCGCCACGAATCCCAAGCTCGGGAAACCCCAAATGCCCAAATATCAAAACAAAGCCCAACGATGCGCTAATCACAAGTGAAGATGAATAAACGACCAGCGGTATTTTAACAACACCCACCGAACGAAGCAGTACGACGCTCGCATTAGTTAAGCCAGATACAAGATAAGCCGCACTCAAGATACGAAGATACATTACGCCATATGCGATAACTTCCGGGTCAGTTGTCATTATTCCTAGCACTATATCAGGTGCAAAAAATGCTACGCTAGCAAATACCAAATTCAGACATATCATAAACCGGTACATGAATGCAAAAATATCACGTACCCGCTCTTTATCACCGGCACCCCAATATTGAGATGCGAGAACGCCGCACCCTGCGCCAACACCTGTTGAGAATATCATAAACATCAAAGACATTTGATTTGCAAGTGCTGAGGCTGATAATTGAACCTCGCCAACGCGCCCAAGCATAAGAGTGTCAACAGCCTTAACACTAAAGTTTATAAGGTTCGTTGCTGCCACAGGGAGTGCAATCGCCAAAATTTTATTCACAAATTCTTTATCCAAGAAAGAAAAGTGCCGGCCTAAGGCCTGCATTAAATCACATCCTATTATCAAGTCTATCCCATTGCAAGCAACTTCTGAATTTATAAGCTTTTAATAGCATCACTTCGCCGAGCCTTTCATTTAGCATTTTTAGATTCACTAAACTGTCAAGTCCGGCCTTCTATAATGCCTGTTGATGTAGCGACCGAGCAGTAAATCTAAAGCATTTACGGCCAGGCTTCCGGTGAGACCCTATAGGTTATCTTCGGGCACGTCGCCGGGCTAATCTCGTCCTGCGATAAAAATCTTACAAATTCACTTCGTTGTTATTGCTAATAATTCAATTTATCGGGTGGCAATGAATTTTTCAGCTATCCAGTAAGGCTTTGCTTTAAGTCTTGTTGTAAGCTTTGTTTCATTAGGCCCCGCTCGCTTTAGGCCGCCCTGGGATGCCCGGACGGAGCAGATGGGCGTGCTTATGTAGGTCGGGCGGCGTTTTCACGACGCTTTATTAAGACCAATAATTACCTTAAACAAATCCCCATCAATAGCAATCTCTACCCGTCCGCCGTGTAGCTCTACTATATCTTTCGCAATGCTAAGTCCAAGCCCTGAGCCCTCAGTTGTCCTTGCACTATCGCCTCTTTTGAACCTTTCAAACAGCTCATTTGCATCTATATCAAGCGGGTAGAGCGAAACATTTTTCATAACAATTTCGACTCCTGACTTTTGCTCCTCTAAGCTAATATATGCACGGCTGCCTGGAGGAGAATAGTTAGCGATATTATTCAATAGATTTTCAAAAACTCGCCACATACGTTGCCCGTCCAGCATAATAATAATTTTATCTGCCGGCGGCTTGTACCTGATATCAATGTCTTTCGACTCAAACTTATCCGAAAGCTCGCCTATGGCCTGAGTTAAAAGCTGGGCAATATCAACAGAGTCTATATTAAGCTCCATGGAGCCGCTGGTGAGCTTGGCCGCCTCAAACAGGTCTTCGATGAGAATTTTGAGCCGTTCGGATTTATTTTCAAGTATTTCAACATATTCTCGGGCAGGCACATCCTCAATATTACTTTTTTTGAGTAAATCAACATAATTAATTATGCTGGTAAGCGGGGTCTTAAGGTCATGAGAGACGCTGGTGATAAGCTCTGTTTTTGTCCGTTCTGCCTGCAGCTGTTCTTCTAAGCTTGTTTGCAGGCCGTGGCTCAAACCGCTCAGCATATTTAAAGGCTTGCCCCAAATGCCCTTTTGTTCAGGTATAATCACAGGATGCCCTTCGGCCATAATCTTTATATAGTAGTAGCTTTCAGCATAAGTTATGAACATCAAAAGCACAGCACAGCCAGCCACCGAAATACCCAAAGAAACTATGGCAAGCGATGCATAAAATATAGAAACTGCAAAAGACACTATTGATGTAACATACAGAAAATAAAGTCCTAAAAGCAAGAAGATCACGCTGAAAATCATTATCAAAATCAAAATTGCAGGTAAAAGAACGGGGCTTAATCGCCGAAGCACACCGAATCCGGAAATCGCCTTTTTCACAATTCGCACTTCAAGCTCATCCGAGAATTGGTATTTGCCATGAAATGCTCGACTTAACAAAATTATGCTAAGCATCATGATTATAAATGCCAAATAAAGCGGCGCTAATTGCGAAAGACGAGGCGGCTGTGTAGATAAAGCGTGGGTAAACCTCACGATAAAAGCTATTCCATAAAATGCAAATACAGCCTTAAACAAAATAGGAAGCTTCAAATAAATGTTAAATAAGGCAAGAACTCCGCTCCAAGAGCCAGCCAAGTTTGGCAATAAACTCTTTAATATAACAATCGCCATTATAAGTGCCACGCCCAAAATCAGGCCGATATAGACCCTGGTTACTCCACGTGCATCTTCTATGCTGTTCAGCCAACTTGCATGAGCACGATGCACAGACTGCGTGACTACGCTACCCTGGGGTTGGTCTATTGGCAAAGCGATCAGTCCGCTTATACTGCCTCTTGCAAAACCTTCATTTAACGGAATTCCGTTAAATGTGTCAAATATATCGGAAAGGTCAATTACCGCATAGACTTCTTCACTCAGAAATATATAAATATCAGGAGCATCGATATTTTTAAATGTCTGATCCAGCACACCGTCATGTAAGATATATACAAACTCTTGAGTGATCTCTAAATAACTTTGCACCGCCGTAAAATTGGAAACACGCTCAGAGAGCCGCACTTGCCAACGAGAGTCAAGCGTGTCGATATATAGTGGGGCGAGTGCTGCAATTTCTTCCATGAGCGTAATTTGAGCTTCAATGGCACTAGATGGACTTTTATCTTCATAGTAAATAGTGCTAATAAAGCGATTAAGCGACTCGATAAGCTGGGAAGTCAACATATTAGTAAGAAATGCCATATCTTCCGCCATATCGTCTTGTGTTACGACGGAAGCACTCGCCGTTCCGTCAAAGGCCCTATGATGGATGAAGAAGCGGTTTAAGTTCCTTGCATAGCGTACAATCTCGCTCCAAGTTTCGTAGTCGGATCTGATATGCCTTTCTATATACGTGTCTCTATCGTCTCTGAGCATCTCAAGTGAGCCGTAAGCGTAACGTAGCCCGGCCGATGAGATGAAAACAATTAAAGCTAATAAAAGAAGACCGAACAGGCTCAGGTTTGGGCGAATTTGCCCGTTTGAATCAGTAATTTTCAAGGGTTCCTCCTGTGGGGGCAACTCTGCGAAAGTCTCAGTCACCCGACTGGGACCAAGCGAGTAAGTTTTAGGTACGCTTGCGTGTGCCGGGCGTTGTCTCCTCGAGCCTTTCGCAAACTGCTTGCGCCCGTCGATTTCCCTCAGGTGGGCAAAGTGACTGAGCAATAGCTTGCGGGTTTAAGATCTGCGACGCTAAAAAGTAAAGCTTCGACAGTCTGCAGTTGTCCCTACGATGCGATCCGTAGGTTATTTATATCAATATCATTTCTCAATTTTATATCCAACGCCCCAAACAACCTTTAAATACATAGGTTCTTTCGGGTTGACTTCTATTTTTTCTCTAATGCGCCTGATATGCACGGCTACGGTATTTTCACTGTTATAAAAAGGTTCTTTCCAGACATTCTCATAAATTTCTTGTATTGAGAAAGTAATGTTTTTGTTTTCCATGAGCAGTCGTAATATTTTAAACTCGATGGGCGTCAGGTGAACTTGTGTGCCGTTCACAAAGACCTCGCTAGTCCTTGGATTTAAGATCAGCCCGCGTATTTCGAGCTGGCCGCCGTCCTCTTTACCCTTCTGATAGTTATCATATTTAAGGTAGCGCCTGAGATTGCTCTTTACTCTAGCTGAGAGTTCTTGGAAGTTAAACGGCTTAGAAATATAGTCATCCGCCCCCACGTCAAGACCTAATATGACATCTTTGTCTTGATTTTTAGCCGAAAGTATAATTATAGGAATGTTCTTATTTTGCCGAATTTCGAGCGTGGCTTGTATGCCATCCATTTTCGGCATCATTACATCCATTAGAACAAGATGGATGTCCTCATTTTCGACAATATTAAGCGCCTCATGCCCATTCGAGGCCAAAAACACATTCATATTCTCCTCGGAAAAATAAATGTTTAAGGCATTTCGTATCTCTTTGTCATCATCAACAACTAAAATATTATATTTATCATTTGTCACTGGGAATCCTCCAAACTATCGAGGAAATGTTTGGTATTTGCTGACGCATTTCCACGAGTTTTCTTTGTGTATGAATCGGCTGCAAATGAATCGGATGAAGTATCCGGCGGTCCACTTTCCCTGGGCATGGATTTATGCATACGCTTCTATTGTGTAAGGGGGTAAGTTTTTTGCTCTCTTCGCTATCAAAAACCGGCTAACGTTCTTGACCCAAAAGACGGTCAATAAATACGCCTACTTCAGTACCGTTTTTGCCCAGGGGTCCCCGCAAAAACGAAGTTTAAGGTAAAGTAAAGATTTACCGGGTAGCGAAAAAATTTAGAGCGCCTGTGAGTGCAGTATAGCTTTTGGGCGATTTACCTCAGCCCGGCGTGCGACTGTGCAAGCGTAATTTATACTGCGGATTTAAAGTCGTAATGCTTAAAGGGCAATCTATTGGCCGTTTGCTTCCTGTCTTTAAGTATAGACATAATATATCATAAAATAGTAGTATTTACAAACTTTTTTAAACATTTTAGCCTAAAAACGTTGACAGCGCCTGTTTTTGGTGATATTATTGTTGGACGACGGAAGTCTTTTTTTGTGTGTAGACTTTTTAGATGGGGGTGCGCGTGATGAGAAGCAAGATTATTCTTGCCTGCACGGAATGCAGACAGAGAAATTACAATACTACAAAAGAGAAGAAAAACCATCCTGATAGAATGGAAACGAAGAAGTATTGCAGATTCTGCAATATCCATACTTTGCATCGTGAGACTAGATAGGTATAGTTTTTGCCGGTTTCTGAATTTTTCACCTGAGGGCGAAAAACGGCACTGATTTACGCACTATAATCTTGTGCGTAGGCTAAAACGTGCTGCCGAATACTTCGTTCGGTTCTTTAAGCAAAAACTTAGTTTTTTCAGTATAATTGAAAAAACTTTCCTCCAGTAAACGTAGGTTTATGGTTCAAAGCCTATCTTAGAAAGCTGTCATTACTTCAACATTAAGGAGCTTCTATTATGGAAGATAAAAAGAAATTGACTTTGGGTGAAAAACTCGGTGAATATAAGGGCGAGTTTAAACGCATACAGTGGCTTACACCAGCAGAGCTTCGTAAAAAAACCTTGACAGTTATTGGCGTTTGTCTTGCTTTCCTGGCCATAATTTTTAGTTATGACTTCATCTTTACTGAGGCCATGCGCTGGATTTCAAGAATAGTAGCGTAAAGGGAGGGCAATGGATGTCTGAACATCACCAAGAGCCCTCTGCCGAACCTGAATGGTTTGTTGTGCATACTTATTCGGGTTATGAGAACAAGGTCAAGGCCAATATCGAAAAGATCGTTGAAAATCGAAATATGCAAGATCAGATTTTTGAGGTAATTGTGCCTGTTCATGATGTCGTTGAGATTAAGAACGGGCAGAAAAAGAATGTCTCCAGAAAAATTTATCCAGGCTATGTTATCGTCAAGATGTATATGAATGACGAGACTTGGTATGTTGTCAGAAATACCCGTGGAGTTACAAGCTTTGTAGGGCCCGGGTCGAAGCCAGTTGCACTAACAGTGGATGAAATTGCTAATATGGGAATTGATATGCCCGCTGTAAATATTGACATTGAAGTTGGAGACAGCGTTAAGGTTACGACTTGGCCGTTTGAAGACTCGATTGCGGTCGTTAAAGAAGTTCATATGAGTAAGCGCTCAGTAGTTGTGACATTATCGGTATTTGGGCGTGAGACTCCTGTGGAGCTTGAGTTTACGCAGATACAAAAACTGTCTTAGATATCGTGAAAATGCCACCCTGTTGGCTTACATTTCCACGTGGATGTTTAAAGGAGTGAATCGGCAGCACCTTGAAAGCAAGGTATACTTTGGTGCGCAAAAAATTGCGGACATCGATTCTCCTCACACCGACAAAGCGACTGCGCAAGCACAGTTTATCTTGCGGATTATAGTCTGCGTCGCTTAAAAATTGATAGTTAGTTGTCTGACATAAGGCAGACAGCTTTTTATATCATGGCGAAATGCCGAAAAGTGGGAAGGGAGCCTCTCCCTAAATTTACCACGAGCCGTTTAGAATCTTACCCAGATTTTGTAACGGTATTTCAGGAGGTGCCATATGGCAAAGAAAATTTCAGGGTATATCAAGCTGCAAATTCCTGCGGCTAAAGCGACACCTGCGCCGCCTGTAGGGCCAGCACTTGGTCAACACGGCGTTAATATCGTTGGCTTCTGTAAAGAGTTCAACGAGCGTACAAATGCTCAAGCGGGACTTATAATTCCCGTAGTTATCACAGTTTATCAAGATAAGAGCTATTCCTTTATCACGAAAACTCCACCGGCAGCTGTACTTCTCAAGAAAGAATGTGGCCTTGAGAAAGCGTCGGGCGTGCCTCACAAAGACAAAGTGGCCTCAATCGATCGTGCGGGGCTCCAGAGGATTGCCGAGCATAAAATGCCCGATTTGAATGCGGCCTCAATCGATGCAGCTATTTCCATGATTGCGGGAACCGCTCGCAGTATGGGCATAACTGTTAAGGATTAAGGGGGAGTGTGACTATGAAAAGAGGAAAGAAATATATAGAAGTTGCAAAATTAATTGATAGAAAAGTTCTCTACAGCGCTGAGGAAGCTGTTGACCTTGTGAAAAAAAGCAGTTACGAAAAGTTTGATGCAACTGTTGAATGCCATTTAAGACTCGGTGTAGACTCACGTCATGCGGAGCAGCAAGTTAGGGGCGCAATAGTTTTGCCTCACGGGACAGGTAAATCTGTTAGAGTATTGGTAATAGCTAAAGGCGAAAAAGCTGCTGAGGCAGAGGCTGCCGGTGCTGAATTTGTAGGTGCTGAAGAGCTTATAAATAAAATTCAAAACGAGAACTGGTTCGAATTCGATGTAATTGTGGCGACTCCCGATATGATGGGGCTTGTCGGTAGAATCGGTCGCGTGCTTGGCCCTAAAGGACTTATGCCTAACCCTAAAGCTGGCACAGTTTCTATGGACGTAAAAAAAGCTGTTGAAGAAATCAAGGCAGGTAAAATTGAATATAGACTCGACAGAGCCAATATTATCCACGTGCCAATCGGTAAAGTTTCGTTTGATGCCGATAAATTGGTAGATAATTTTAAAGCTCTTCTTGATGCTGTAGTCAAAGCTAAGCCTTCCGCTGCTAAAGGTACTTATTTGAAGAGTGTTGTGCTGACAAGCACTATGGGTCCAGGCGTTAAGATTAATACGTCCAGGGCCAGCGATGCAGCAAAGGTGGAGGCGTAACAAAACAAACTATTGACATATACTGAGTAGAGTGTTATACTGCTCTACGTGTTAGAAATTAAGGTAGATTTTTTTTGGACTCTGTCCGAAAAAACCAAGCTAACGTATTTGACCCAAAAGGAACTGAATGAGGTATCCGGCGCACGTTATGGTTTAGAACATGTTATCAGTGCGTAAACTAGTATCGTTTTTCGCCACTGCGTAAAAAGTTCTGAATTGGTCAAAAACTATTTGCCTACCTATATATGCCTAAGACTCAGGCGCATAATATGCGTAACACTCTGTGAGTGGCCTGCCGAGGTTGGATTAAGATTGCGTTTTACGTATGACTTTATCGCCTCCTGTCTTTGGCAGGAGGCTTTTTGCTTCCACATTTTATGTTCAAGGAGGTGCAAAATTAATGCCAAAAATTGAGAAAAAGCAAGTTATAATAAGCGAAATTAAAGATAAGCTTGATAAGTCTCTTTCGCTTGTTATCGTCGATGCCAGAGGTCTAACTGTTACGCAAGATACTGAGCTCCGCCGTAAATTGCGCACAGCAGGTGTGGATTACAAGGTTTACAAAAACACAATGATGGAGTTTGCTGTTAAAGACACGCAGTTTGAGCCTATCACGGAGTTTCTGAAAGGTCCATCTACTATGGCGTTTTCATATGACGATGCCACCAGTGCGGCAAGACTTATTGCTGAAGAAATGAAGGGTATGCCGAATCTTGAGTTCAAAGCAGCAGTAGTTGATGGAGTTCTTTATGACGCAGCTGCAACTGACAAACTTTCTAAGATTGCGCCTAGAGAAGAGCTTTTATCAAAGCTTCTTGGCTCGTTCAAGTCGCCTATGTCTAGCTTTGCACGAGTTGTCAAGGCTATTGCCGATGAGAAATCGAACGGCGGCGGTGAACCTGTAGCGCAAGTCGAAGCTCCTGCTGCAGCTGAAGAAGCAGCCCCTGAGGCCGAAACTCCTGTTGTAGTAGAAGAAGTAGCGGCTGAGGTGGAAGTCCCTGCCGTAGCAGAAGAGGCAACGCCCGAAGTAGAAGCTATAGCAGAAGAGACTGCTCCTGCAGAGGAGACAGAAGTTAAGCCAGAAGAATAAAATTATGGAGGTGCTATAATGGCAAAATTAACTATAGACGAAATAATCGAAGCAATCAAGGAACTTACAGTTATTGAGCTTAATGATTTAGTAACTAAAGCAGAAGAAGTGTTTGGAGTATCTGCTGCGGCCGGTATGGTTGTTGCAGCTGCAGGCCCTGCTGCTGGTGGCGGTGGCGAGGAAAAAACTGACTTCGATGTCGAACTTACTAATTTCGGTGCTGAAAAGGTTAAAGTTATTAAAGTTGTTAGAGAAATCACAGGTCTTGGTCTTAAAGAAGCAAAAGACCTGGTTGAAGCTGCGCCTAAAGTTCTTAAAGAAGGTGTGGCTAAAGAAGAAGCCGAAGCTGCAAAAGCTAAGCTTGAGGAAGCCGGTGCTGTTGTTACATTGAAGTAGTTGGTAAACCATATAAAAGCCGTCTTGGGAATGCCTGAGACGGCTTTTGTTGTGTTGAGGCGTCAATTGCTGTATGAATTTAAAAAAATAAAGGCAAGCCAGAGCTATGATAGCGAAACTGACCATTGAATCTGCTATGCCAAGCAAAGTTCATAATCAACGATATAAAAAGAAATAAGATTCCCGATATGATGTAAGTAGACATTCACACAGCACTCATCTCAAAATCAAGTAGCTCCCGAAAGATATGAATGTCTTTTGGAGATACTTGCTATGTCTATCTAATAATTTAAATCCTCTAATTCCTATACTAGATATTGAAAAACTTGATGCTTTATACTATTCAAGACTACCAATTGAATCATCTAAAATGTAAGTATTACCCTAAATCCCAGCTCTTATTGCTTCGTAATAGATAATCCGGTATCCATTAAAAATATGCGAGCAGATATTATTGAGCTACTTAGCGTCAACAAAGCCATTGATGGCAATAAATCCAGCAAACTCAACGTCTCTTGCCATTTCAATAATGAAACCGGCAATACTAAAGATAAATAAAAGCTTTTGATACGCACTGGTATGGAGAGGCTCTCCCTCCCAGAGGGGCAGGCTTGCTGCCAAAGGCAGCCTGCCCGTCTCGCCTAGCTAAATATCTGCTATATTTTATTCTCCTGTAAATAAACCTTCAACATAGGGTGCATATTGAATAGCTCAGATAGTTTTTCATATTCAGCCTTAGCTAATTCAATTTTCTTGCCTATTTGTTGAATTTTTTCACACTTCAACATAATATTTTTCGGTGTATGTGCAGTAGCTACAAATTCATGCACACTAACTTTATAGCCGAATGTTTCTAAAATAAGCGCCCTTAACGAATCAGATATCATATCTACTAATCTTTCTTTATACGGCTGGTGGCGTGTAACCATAGCTAAGGGTTGTCTTTTAATTTGATTTCGCATTGTATGTTGGCAACAAGATACAGAAAGAATATACCTAGCATTTTCAATAATGCCTTTATAAATCATTTGATCGGTCGCGCTATCGCAAGCATGCAAACTATAAACAATATCAGGCTGCTCATGAAATTCAAAGTCAATAATATTAGCATCATAGAATGTCATATTGGTGATCTCCATTTTAGATGCTACTTGTTTACATCGTTCGATTAGAGCATTGTTGGAATCAATACAAATGAATGACACATTGTTAAAACCATCTCTTTTTAAATAATAATTTAAGTAAAAGGACAGATAGCCTCTCCCGCAACCACAGTCATATAAGTATAATGTTCGTTTTGTTGATAATTTCTTTATAATTGATCTTACTGTGACATAATAATCTAACATTTGCTGATGTTTATGCAAACGTTCTTTGTAATTATTACCGTTTTGGCTGGCTAAGCCAATATGAATATTCAACTCTTGAATATCCTGTAAAAATTGATTTTCTTTCATATTATATTAATATACTCCTTTATATTTGAATTATTAAATGGTAATAGCATAGAAACAAATGTTTAACGAAACAAAAAAAGCTGTGGAATTTAAATCATTCCACAGCTTCAAAAATTAGGCTGATGAGACATGGAATGATAGATAAAAAGCATAATTTGCATACTAAAAAAAGTCACTAATGACTATATTTTTCGTATTTGATTATGCTCTATCTATCATTTCCGCGCTTCACTTATATTACCGATTGCGCAATATCAAATGATGCCGGACGGCTCACCTCTTTAATCTACGTTATTACCAGTTCACAGTATATCAAAACAAGCTTAATTTGTCAAATCAAGACCATATATTCGAGCACTCCAAAATTGTCCATTATACCTTGCTTTTTTCCCACAATACATCGTCTTCTCCTTCGGCGCTATTTACTCTGTAAAAATGCTACAGTCCGAGCACACCGGCATCTTCCTCTTTGGCAAGCAACGGCTTCCGATTGAAGTCTCTTAGACTTGCGGAAAAAACTTATGTTCTTCTGGGGCACTTTTAAAGTAGCTTGACTATATAAGTAAAACAGGCAGGTCAATATTTATACTCCTGCCCGTATAGTCAATTTCCCCCAAAACGTTAACGTCTAAATTACCTTTTTTCTACACTGCGCCGTCGCCGCAACCCTGCCGCACCTTTAGGTGTGGCTAGAAGCCGACCCCTAGCATTGTGAAAAATCCTGCGTTTCCAGTTGCTGTTTTAGGTGGAATTAACTATAAATCTTTTTTCGGTTTGTGATAAGGGTGATAGCAGAACCTAAACATGCTTACTCAGTCATCAAATCCCAATGTATGCCAAATTTGTCAACAAGATTAGCAACACATGCACTGTATGTTGTCTTACCAATAGGGGTTATAATCGTTGCTCCTTCAACCAGAACGTCATATGCGGCCTTAACCTCATCAGCAGTTTTGAATGTTATAACAGGATATACTGAATGTCCCCTTGGTAAGTCATAAAATAGATTGTCGCATAAAAAAATGCGCTGGCTACCAATCATCAATTGGGCATGATATATCAAATTTTGATCATCTTCATTATTAGATGACCAATCTTGCGGGTCCGCATCAGAGAAACGCATAGACTTAATAACCTTCGCCCCAAAAGCTTTTTTATACAATTCTATTGCATGTTCGCACTGACCATCAAATTGAAACATAGGTTCAACCAAAGGTTCCGTTTTTTTTTCTGAATCTTTTAAAGTGTCTGCGGCGTAGCTGCCATCATCAGCAAAAAATATGGTATATCGTTCTGTTGTAAAACGTAGAACGAGAAGTTGTGGGTCCTCAGGGCCACTCCAGTGGTTGTCCATAGCTGAATTTGGAATCCACATATCTTTTTTTGTTTCAAGGTCGGTTAATGCTTCAACCGTACCCACAAGATTTATGGTGTATTCGCTGGAATTGATACACACACATGCTTTGTTGTTTTTACTAATTCGTTTAGCGTACTCCCTGCCTGTTCCGGTGTTAAATGTTAGCCAGTTTATGCCATCAGCTTTTACAATGGCAAATGTAGTTGCAGAGGGATGACCATTTTCATCAATAAGGGAAAGTGCGGCATATCCCATCATACCGCCTTCGTCTTTGTAGCCTGTTTTTGAGTTGATTAGTTTACTTGCTCTTGTAATAATTTCTTGACTCATCTTTTCACAACCTCTCTTTTTTTATATCCTATCACAACAAACACGACAACATTATGTCTTGTTCAAAACATAAATATTCCTACTATTGAGATTATACCCCCAGATAAAGATAATCCTTAACAAAGTGCCATGGGATGAGTGTTTCGCGATTACCTTGTTTTTCCAAGTTTATTGACTATCCCCCTCACTTTGACTATAATATAATCAGTGAATTTTTTACACATAGTTAACAAACTCGAATATCAGAGTATTAAACTTTTACCTTTCCTCCACTCATCGTCAGCGTCACTTATGCCATGGAGCATAAGTGAGGTCAACCTCTCAGAATGCTTCGCTCTGAATCCTTGACTGGAGAAAAAATAATTTGCATATACTTACTCTGCTTTTCGAGTTCGTTAACTATACCCCCCACTAAATTTGCAGAAAGAAGGTAGTTCTATGAAGGGCAAGATGCAGGCCATTGTCAAGGCTAGACCAGAATTTAACGGGTTTGAACTTAAAGAGGTTGATATACCGGAAATAGGTGATAATGACGTACTTGTAAAGATGTCGAAGACAGCAATTTGCGGTACAGACTTTCATATTTACGAGTGGAATGATTGGGCAGCACGTACTATAAAGACACCTATGATAGTAGGGCATGAGTTTGTAGGGCGAGTGGCTGCAGTGGGTAGTAATGTGACTCATATTAAGATAGGTACGCTGGTATCTGGTGAGGGGCATATTGTCTGCGGGGAATGCCGCAACTGCATAGTAGGCAGCCAGCATCTTTGTGCAAAGACTGTGGGCATAGGCGTGAATAAGTCGGGTATTTTTGCCGAGTATGCTGCCATTCCCGCATCCAATATTTGGATCTGTGACGAGGGTATACCGGAGGAGGTCATTTGCTGTTTTGACCCCCTCGGTAATGCGGTGCATACGGCACTCTCCTTCGACCTGGTTGGGGAAGATGTGCTTATAACGGGCGCAGGCCCTATCGGCCTTATGTCAGTGGCTATTTGTAAGCATGTGGGTGCAAGGAATATTGTTGTCACAGACATTAACGACTATAAGCTTGAAATGGCTAAAAAACTGGGAGCGACTAGAACAATTAATGTTACCAAAGAAAAAATCAAGGATTGCTATGGTGAGCTTAAAATCAAGGAAGGCTTTGACGTAGGGCTTGAGATGAGCGGTGCTAAAGCAGGCTTTAACGATATGGTAAACCATATGGTAAACGGTGGTAAAATTGCGTTACTTGGGCTTGTACCAAAAGATACGGAGATTGATTGGGATAAGGTTATATTTGGGGGCCTTACAATCAAAGGCATTTATGGTCGCGAGATGTACAGTACTTGGTATAAGATGAGTGCCATGCTACAGAGTGGGCTTGATATCAGCTCTATCATTACGCATAAATTTCACTATACCGACTACCTGCAAGGCTTTGAAGCTATGCAAGGCGGGCAGACCGGCAAGGTTGTACTTGACTGGGCATAAAGGAAGCTTTTTGTTCGTAAGCTCATAAAAATCGGCCGCTGGATGACAGCAGACAGCAGACAGCCATTGGCTATCGGCTGGCGTTTTTGACCCAGAAGGAACTTGACAGCGCAGCGGATGAAGTATCCGGTGGCACGCCTTTCCGAGGCAATGGATTTACGCAAATATTTCTTTGCGTAAATCAGTGCCGTTTTTCGCCCTCAGGTGATCGGGAACCCATTGAAACAAAATTTCGAGCAAAGCGGAGCTTTACTCGGTAGCTGAAAAATTGAAGCCGGTCAAAAACTACGCCTACTATGAAAGTGAGGGATATATGATGAAATCAGCGATAAAAGTTTGGCAGAGCACGATCCAAGAAATTAAGGATTCAGGCCTTTGGAAAGATGAAAGAGTAATCACAACAACGCAATCTGCACGCATTGATACGACAAAGAATGCGGATTTGCTCAACATGTGCGCAAATAATTACTTAGGGTTATCAAACTCCGAAATTTTGACTGCAGCAGCCAAAGACAGCCTTGACAGATGGGGCTATGGGCTCTCTTCAGTGCGGTTTATTTGCGGTACACAAGAAGTTCATAAAGAGCTTGAGCAAAAAATTTCAGAGTTTTTAAAGCAAGAGGACACAATTCTTTACTCATCTTGCTTTGATGCGAACACGGGACTGTTTGAGACTATCTTAGGTGCCGAGGATGCGATTTTGAGCGACGAGCTTAACCACGCAAGCATAATTGATGGAATTAGGCTTTGCAAGGCGCAAAGGTTCAGATATAAGAACAATGATATGGCAGATCTTGAAAGATGCCTAAAAGAAGCCGAGGGCGCAAGAATTAGGCTGATTGTAACTGACGGCGTATTTTCCATGGACGGAATTGTTGCAGACCTTAAGGCCGTTTGCGATTTGGCGGATAAATACGATGCGATAGTAGCTGTGGACGAGAGCCATGCTACCGGCGTAATCGGTGAGACGGGACGTGGAAGCGTTGAATATTGCGGCGTTATGGACAGAGTGGATATCATAACGGGTACTTTGGGTAAAGCTTTAGGCGGCGCATCAGGCGGCTTCACAACAGGACGCAAGGAAATTATTGACATACTACGCCAGCGTTCAAGGCCATACCTGTTTTCAAATACGTTATCGCCGACCATAGCCGCAGCATCCATCAAGGCTTTTGACATGTTGACAGATTCTGCAGAACTTGTTAAAAAGCTCCACTCAAACATGGAGCATTATGTGGGAAGGCTGAAAGACGCGGGCTTTGAAATATTGGATGGACGCCACCCGATAATTCCTATCATGGTTTATGACGAGCTTATAGCGCAGAAAATGGCGGCTATGCTGCTTGAAAAAGGGATTTACGCGGTAGGGTTCTTCTATCCGGTTGTGCCTAAAGGAAGGGCTCGGATTCGTACACAAGTGAGTGCTGCCCATACGATAGAGCAGCTTGACTATGCTGTTGATGTTTTTGTGGAGTGTAGGAAGGAATTAGGGTTTTAATACTGTCAAAAAAGTGGCTTTCGCCACTTTTTTGAGTTTACTTCAGGAATGAATCGACTGCAATTCTTGCTACGCAAGAGATTGCGGGCTTTAGCCTGCGAAGCTTATAAACGTTTGCAGGAGTTTGGCTTACATGCTCGCCTACACTCTTAAGAACGTGGAGTGAGTGATGAAGAGAGTCTTCTACTTGCCTTTAATGATAACTCTACTTTTTATTGCGGCCGGATGCGGCTCTAATTACGATGCGGAGCTGTTTACAGAAGAATTGGCTTAAGACCCAAAATCACTGAGCCGGAAACAAATTTTGAAATAACTTTTGATATCGTTACGTTTCGTGCTGTTTTGGAGATGGACTCGCCTCGAGCCGAGCGGAATCCACATGCATTGTTTGTGCAAAGCATGACACCTTTTGTGGGTGATGTTGGTGAAAGATATATTGTTAGAATAAATACTCATACGATGGTTATTGATGTGTGCGGCACATACATATCCTATGCGGATATTTTGCCGGGGACAATAGTTGATATTACGACTACTGCTACTGTTTTTCTCATGCGCCCGGCGATTACAGGGGCAGATGTGATTCGGGTTGTGGAGTAGGGCGGCCAATGATACTACTTTACTGTGGGCGGCAGATTGCCGCCCCTTGCGGGGTAAAGTCTGCGACGCTTATATACATTTGTAGGGGCGTGGCTTACATGCTCGCCTGTACTCTTAAGAATGTGGAGTGAATGATGAAGAGAGTCTTCTACTTGTCTTTATTAATGATATTTCTACTTTTTATAATGGTCACATGTGGCTCCAGTTATGATGCGGAGTTGTTCACAGAAGAATTGATTGAATACCATCAAATCACTGAGCCGGAAACGAATTTTGAAATAACTTTTGATATCGTCACGTTTCGTGCCGAAGTTTTGGAGATGGACTCGCCCCGAGCCGAGCGGAATCCACATGCATTGCTTGTGCAAAGCATGACGCCTTTTGTGGGTGATGTTGGTGAAAGATATATTGTTAGAATAAATACTCATACTATGGTTATTGATGTGTGCGGCACATACATATCCTATGCGGATATTTTGCCGGGGACAATAGTTGATATTACGACTACTGCGACTGCTTTTCTCATGCGTCCGGCGATTACAGGGGCAGATGTGATTCGGGTTGTAGAGTAGGGCGGCCAATGATACCACTTTATTGCAGGCGGTAGATTGCCGTCCTTGGGCTAAGTTTTGGGTGGTGCAACATAATTCATATGATGAACTTATCTGATTTTATCAGACAACAATAAGCCATGCAGCAGCTTTGCGCCTATTTTCATTCCGACTTCAATGTATGTATCCGTATAGACAGATAAAGCGTGATTAAAGTCCATAACTGCATCTTCGTGCTCTTCTTCGTCCGGGCATAAGTTTTTAAGCCTAACATACATAGACGCTGTAGAGTCGTTCAGTCTCTCTTCGTAGGTCAAATCGTTGATTTCACTCGCCTCAACCTCATGGAGTATAAATTCACGAATATGTTGTATGTGAGCTCTTTTGAATGCATCTTCTATGTATCCCATAACTTCTCCTTTTTTTGATATTAATTGCACCTAAAAAGAAACTCTGAGCGCAGCGAAGAGTGTCAATCTATAATTGTGCAACACATACCGGCAAACCTGGTCGTAAACGCTTCGCATTTACTGCTCGGCCTTGCATCCTGGAAGGCCGAGCGCACAATTTCAGTGCAGCTTTTGCCTACGGCAAAATGAGATCTTGAAAAAGTGATTTTCTTTTTCAAAAGTCGAGTCAGAGCATAAAAATCATGTTATAATTAAATTGGTGTATTGTATCAAATTCTGCAGAATAAATAGACGTGCTTAAGTTTGTACTAAGAACGGTAGCAAGCTTATTTTTGCGTTGTGAATATCACTTAAATGACATTAATATTAATGTGTTTTCATATTATCACATAAATATTGATGTGTCAATGCTTTTTATTTTTATTTTGGGAGAGAGAGCATGCCAAATGTTGCTGATAGATTGAAAGAATTAAGAAAGGCAAAAAGAACAACCCAGAAACAGATAAGCACTGCGATAGGGCTTACAGAAAGCAACTATCAACTTTTTGAATATGGCACGGTTAGACCCAGCCACGATAGCATAATTAAATTGGCGGACTTTTTTGAAGTGTCGACTGATTACTTGTTGGGGCTTACTGACAATCCGGCTAGGATGAAGTAGGAGCTTAGTCTGCGCATCTACCCGAAAGCATGGCGACTGCTAGGGTTGCCTCCAACAGCGAATGGAAATATATATAGTCATCGAGCCTGAAAATTTTCCGATAAAGCTTGATTTTTTTAGTAATACTACATCGTCTCCTTCTAGCTTGCCTTTAGGCAAGCGTCATCGTCGACTCTTTGTCTTGCAGAAAAAATCCTGCGTTTACTTTGGAATTTTTTCAAATTTTATGACTATATCATTAAACTTAAAGAACAAAGGGACTGACTCAAAAGCAAGTATTTACTGCTGTTAGCCTTTCAGCAGGCAACTACCAATCTTTAGAGGTAGGAAGATATAAACCCAGCCACGACAGCATAATCAAATTGGCGGACTTTTTTGAAGTGTCGACAGATTATTTGCTGGGGCTTACTGACAATCCGGCTAGGATGAAATGGGTTCCTAGGAAAGATATATGCCGGATATTTGTTTAACTCAAAGGCAAGTACATACTGCTAATAAGTTTTTAACAAGCAACTATCAATCTATTGAATATGGTACGGTTAGACCCAGCCACGACAGTATAATTAAACTGGCAGATTTTTTTGAAGTTTCGACTGATTATTTGTTGGTCCTTACTAACAATCCAACTAGATAGTAATAGTAGAGCTCTACACATACACGAGAGCCATCGATTTCCAAGCGATGGCTTTTTTGAAATTAACCCTACTTTCTTACCACTTACCGATACAAATTTACCTCTTACAGAATATGACTTGTATACCTAGTAAGTATTTGTTATAGTTAATTATGGCATGGAGGTGACGTGTGTGTGAAACTGCGGATTGAAGTTGGCGATGAGTACGATGAGGATGAGGTAATCATTAGGTGCAGTAGCGTAAATGAGACCGTGCAGATGATTCAATCGTATGTTCAGAGTTTATCGGCTCCTAAATTGACTTTTTATAAAGGTGACCAAGAGTTTTATATTACGTTGGAAGAAATTTTGTTTTTTGAAACAGAAGGAGAGCAGGTATACGCACATACACAAAATGATGCTTTCCGAGTGCGACATAGGTTGTATGAGCTGGAGACAATGCTTGTGCGTGGCTTTGTACGTGTAGCGAAGGGAACGATTGTCAACACAGCACATATTTATGCGATAGGGCGAAATTTAACCTCATCTAGCCAAATTCAGTTTATAGGAACGCATAAGCACGTTTACGTATCACGGCATTATTACAAAGTTTTGAAAGAAAAAATGCAGGAGAGAGGTGCTAAAAAATGAGAGTAAGAAATAGTAGCAATACGTTATGGGGTATAGCTTTACTGTTTTTGGCGGCGTTTATTGTACTAAACCAATTAGGCATAGTTATAGCGTTTAGCATTTGGACCGTTGCAGCAGCGGTACTTGCTATAAAGTTTTCGTTGGATTTTATCGTGTATAGAAATATTAAAATGCTTCCATTAGCGATTGCAGCAGTATACATTATACTTAGAAATCTAGGAATTGTCGCTCACGTTTCAACTTGGGCGGTGATTGGAGCTGCATTTATTGCGAGCGCCGGTATAGGGCTTCTGTTTCCAAGAAATTTTTGGAGCCGGAAAGTCCGTATAAACACCTTTAGTTCGGACGACTTGAATATGGAGGGGCATGGGCAAGAGACAATCAGTACAGATAACAATCCGTCTATCGACGTAAACTTTGGGAGTGTGAGCAGATACTTATATGCGGATGAACTAGAAACGGTTCAGCTTTCATGCAATTTTGCAGCGATGGATATTTATTTTGATCAGGTTCAATTAAGCAAGAATGGCGCAACTGTGTACTTAGACTGCAAGTTTGGCGGCATTGACCTTTATGTGCCTAGACATTGGAATGTTGTCGAGCAAGTAAACGCTACATTTGGCGGTGCTGAGGTGGGCAGGCGCTTAGAGCCTCTGTCAGAAGATGCGCCTACGCTAACGGTTGTAGGCAATGTTATGTTCGGTGCTGTGGATATTAACTATGTATAGTTTTTTTGAGCTAGAGATTTGTCTCTGGCTTTTTTATGCTTTCTTCGCTCAAGTCGTTTAAACAACAAGAGATCTAAACGACTACTTCTGTGTTTGCAAAACTGACTCAGAAGGCCCGCACTCATACTTTTACTATTCAAAAAATATGCATGCAGGACCGCTCGCTAAATCTAAACCTGTAAAACGAACTTGTTCGCTTTACAGGTTTAAATCTAATTTACTGTAACTTATTTGAGGTGTAAATATTGACAATCGAGATATTTAAAATTAAACTTTAGGCAAATTACAAAAATGCAGAGGGGAATATATATGAAGAAGGTTACGTTATTTGCGCTTGTGATTATTATGATTTTACTTATCACTACTGTGGACCTGAATGCAAGCCCACGAAACATAGATATATCATGGACATTCACAGCCTTTGATGCGCCTGACTTCAGGGCGGAGCAAATTAGCCGTTTTACCCCACAGCGGATCAATATAATCAAAAAAAACTCCGATGGCTGGGCGCTCATAGACACTGTCTATGGTAGCGGCTGGGTATATACGAATGGGAATAGACACTTCACAGGCAGAATTACGGGGATTTTTAACGAAAAGGACGACAGAACTTACGCTCAGCTTTTAGCGCCTCAAGTAGTATCTGTCCTCTACGAATATGAGAATTGGTTGAAAATTGAAACATGGCTTGGAGAGCGCTGGATTAATTTAGACTTTTCGCCTCCCACGGAAGAGTTGGATAGACTTTTACGAAATCTAAGCTCTTCCATCTCCGTACACTTTGAGAATTTGGATACAGGTTTTATATACACATACAACGCAGACAGGGTTTATTTTGCGGCAAGTGCCATAAAAGCTCCGTACGCATTATATGTCTATTTGCGTGCGGAGCGCGGCGAGGCAGATTTATCCCGGGTACATACATATACAAGTGCGCACTTTTGGGGCGGGAGCGGCAGGATACAGCACATGCCTTTCGGTTCGGCATTTACGGAGCTTGAACTTCTATATCTCGCTCTCAGCATAAGTGATAATGTTGCTTTTCGTATGTTGGTTCATCGAATATATGGTGTCGATGGATACCGTGAGTTTGTGGCGTCGCTTGGCGCAAACCCATATCATGTCCGTAACGTAACTGGAGGGAATTTGACTGCAAATGACGCAGGCATATTAGCGCGCGCCATGCATGAGTTCATAGAGTCCGGCGGGGTATACAGCGAGCATTTTCGGGCCGCACTTTTGGCCAATCGCTATCCTTTCATCGTATCGGATCATCCTGTGGCCAGCAAATCCGGCTGGGATGTAGGCGCATATCATGATATAGCCATTGTCTATGCACCATCTCCGTATACTCTTGTGATTATGTCTGAGTTTGCAGGGGGTGCAGCTGATCGCCGTGTGTTTGAGCAAATTTCTATGGCAATACAAGAATTTAACGATAGGTATTTTGCGGCGGTGAACTAGGGTGTGACCGCTCTAAGCGCTTGCACGACTTTAAGGCTATTTGCCCACTGGCGCACCGTCGGCATTTTCTGATGCGCCGGAGGGTCACTATTCGTACCCCCTTAATAGTCGGCATCTTATTCGTACAATCACTACCTGATTATACTCAGAGAATTCGTGTTGACCATTTGTGCGAACGTGCTCTAAAAGTTCCGTCGCTCCAACAAAACTACTGTTTCCACATGATAGCTTCGCGGAAACATATCATGAATCCGTAAGTTTGTAAGTTCATAGCCGTTTTCTAAAAAGACCTCTAAATCTCTAACGAGACTTGTGGGTTTGCAAGATACATAGATTAGTTTCTTTGCCCCAAAATTAATAATGGGCATAATTGCCTTAGGGTGAATGCCGTCTCTAGGAGGGTCAATGACTATGACACCGGGGCGAATGCCTTCGGCGGTCAAAGGCGCAAGTGTTTCCTTGTTAACGTCTCCTTCTATGAATTCGCAGTTTTTTATATTGTTGAGTGCGGCATTTTCCCGTGCGGCAATTACTGCGGATTCTACAATTTCTATTCCGTAGATACGAGCAGCACTCCTGCTTAATATTTGGGCTATAGTTCCCGTGCCACAATATAGGTCAAAGATATCACCTTTATCTTCGGCGGTGGTTTCAGCGAATTCTCGCACGGTTTCATAGAGTAATTCAGCGCCCAATGTATTAGTCTGGAAAAACGAGAAGGGGTAAATCTTGAATTTAAGCCCCAAACAATTATCGTAGAAAAAATCCTCCCCATGTAAAAGTTCAACATGATCAGGCCTGACTATATCGGCTACAGACTCGTTAAGCGTATGAAGGATTCCACGGATATGGCCTTCCAGTTTAAGCTCAAGTAAAGCTTGAGCAAAGCCGTCGACCTTAAGTCCTGGAGTTGTTACCAGATTTATCAAAATATCACCGGTGTGTTCACCTCGGCGTATCACTAAATGACGCAAATGGCCGATTTTTCTAGTCTTGTGATAGAAGTTTGAGTTTCTATCCCTAAAAAAGTCACGGGTAAGTGTCACAATTTTATTAAAGTCCGGATGGCAAATATTGCAAAATGCGCCATCACAAACTTCGTAATGGCTACCGGGGCCGCGCAGACCAATCGAAAGTGGCCCATCCCTATATTCATCGCCGAATGAAAATTCCATTTTATTCCTATAGCCATAGATATTTGGTGCAGGACGAACTTCAACGGGTTCACACTTTAGGGGCAGTGAAATCTCAGCCTTTTTAAACAAATCAAGTACCATGTCACGTTTAAGCATAAGTTCATCTTCATAGCGCAAGGTTTGAAATGTGCAGCCGCCACATCTATCGGTGTTTGGGCAAAGAGGCAAAACTTCGTTCGAGGCTCTCTCGAGCACACTCAGGAGCTGACCTTTGCCTTTTTTCACACGTACATCTACAACTTGGCCCGGCAAGGCTCTTTTAATTTGGACTTTATCACCTGTTTCACTGTTTATGCCAATGCCTATGTTAGGAAATTGGAACTTTTCTATTTTAACGGTAGCCTGTTTGATTTTAGCCATTTTTACACCTCGAAATATATTGCTTTGTTTAGCATTGTAATTCTTTTAAAGTTGTGGTAAAATATGTACATAATAAAAACGCTGAGTGGTATTGAAGCGTTTTATCCCCTATTGTACAACGATATTTTCAAAAAGAAAATTGAGACGTACAAAGAGAACGTTCTGAGTGTCAGTGAATAGTTTCATCTAATAGTACAATGGTATCGGCAAGCCCGGTCGCAAATGCAAAGCATTTACTTCTCGGCCTAGCATTCTGGAAGACCGAACGATGTTTTGAAACTGTGTAGGGACTCAATGCACAATTTCAGTGCGGCTTTTGCCGGGCTCCCGAAGAACGGAGTTTTTTAGATTGGGCCGTAGGCAAAAGTGCTGAAAGATTTTCCGAAGAGAAAGCCGAGATGTACATAAAGAGAAATGCAATTTGAGACACAATAAAGCGAGGTATTGAGAATTCGTATGAGCATTGAAGTTGGCAGCATAGTAGAAGGTAAAGTTGTACGCATTAAGCCGTTCGGGGCGATAGTGCTTGTCGGTGATAATGTGCAAGGGTTGGTACATATTTCTCATATTTCGGATAGCTTTGTTCAAGATATTAGCGGGCATATCGATGTCGGTGATGTGGTCAATGTTAAAGTTCTGTCCATCGACGCTACGAACAACAGGCTTGCGCTTTCGATAAAGGACGCTATCAAAGGTTCTGTTTCAACTGCTCAAAAGCCTGTAAACAATCCACCTCCGGATGCGAGTCAGGCATTTGAAGATAAGTTCAAAGAATGGCTTAAATCATCTAATGAACGTCAAGCCGGGATTAACAAGCGAAATAAGCGTAGGTAGGCTCTTTTCGTTTAGAACGGGTTAATTTGGATGCTATCCACCATGATATATTCAGGCTCTCATCACAGTGCCCCTAGGGAATCTCCCCGGGGGCACATTTTGATTGTTTTTAGCCTTTACAACAACTAATTACTAAGCTCATGAATAAACAACCCGCTTCTAAGCTTAGGCTCAAACCATGTAGACTTAGGAGGCATAAGTTTATCAGCGTCAGCTATAGCCATAAGCTCATCCATAGCAGTCGGGAACATCGAGAATGCAACTTTCATGTTGCCGTTATTCACGCGTCTTTCAAGCTCACCGAGTCCTCTAAGCCCGCCTACAAAGTCAATTCGTGCATCTGTACGCGGATCTTGGATGTTTAACAAGGGTGTAAGTAACTGTGTTTGGAGAATGGACACATCTAGGCTCTCAACCGGGTCATTTTCATCAATGAACTGTGGTTTTGCTATAAGCTTGTACCATGATCCTTCTAAATACATGCCGAACATATGGCGTGCTTCTGGCTTGTATGCACCGCCGCTCCATGGGGACACATCAAATTTCTCACTTATTTTAGCGATGAACTCATCCTTTGACAGACCGTTTAAATCCTTAACTACTCTGTTGTAGTCCATTATAGAAAGCTCATCATCAGGGAAGATAACCGATAAGTAGTAGCTAAGCTCGTCCTCTACGGTATAGCCCGGACTTTGCTCGCGGCGCTTAAGGCCTACTGCAACGGCTGATGCATTTCTATGATGCCCATCAGCGATATATAGTGCATCCACACTGTTTAGGAAAGCGTCAGAAATTTCTTTGATTACCGCTGCATCATCTATAATCCAAGCTGTGTGACCTACATTGTCTTCAGAAACGAAGTCATAAATAGGCGTATGACTTTCGGCCCAGGCTTTTATGGTAGCAGAAATTTGTGGCTTGCCTCTATATGTCAAGAAGATTGGACCAGTGTTAGCATCCATAGCATCTACATGACGGATTCTGTCTTCCTCTTTTTCTTTGCGAGTAAGCTCATGCTTTTTGATGGTGTTATTTAAGTATTCGTCAATCGAAGTTGCCGCAACAAGGCCCATTTGCTTACGCCCGCCCATAGTCTGCTGGTAGATATATAGCACAGGAGTAGAATCTTGTATGAATTCGCCTCTAGTTTTCATACTTTCATAAACTTCACGAGCTTTTGTGTATACTTCATCCGCATACATATTTTGCTCCGGTGGGAAGTTCAGCTCAGGTCTGTCGATATACAGGAATGATAAAGGGTTGTCTTTAACCATTTCACGTGCTTCCATTGAATTCATAACGTCGTATGGAAGTGCAGCGATAGCATTTGCCAAATCTGGCTTTGGACGAACGCCTTTAAAAGGTCTGATGATTGCCATTGTACATGTCCTCCTTAGTATTAGATTGATGAGGGCATCTAAGACCTTGGAAGAGTATGCCTCCCAAGGCCTTAGATGTTAACCACTAGATAATCCTTACTTTAATCACGTTTTCAACTTTCTCTATCACAGCTGTATCTACAGAGCCGTCGATATCGAAGATTGCATAGCTATAACCTTTATTTTCTTTTGCCAACATTCCAACGACTTTTGCATTGGCAGAAATAGCAGAAGATATAGCATCGGGGCATGCACCCTTAGAGAGTACGCATACACGAGTTTTACCAGCATGAGGAAGCTCGCAGTCAGGATAGTTTACAGAGTTTACGATATTACCGTAAAGAATATAATCCCTAAGCTGGCTAGCCGCCATGAATGCACAATTGTCTTCACTCTCAGGAGTAGATGCGCCAAGGTGAGGAATTGTTATGATATTATCAACCCCAAGAACTGTCTCATCAGGGAAGTCAGTTACATAGCATGAAAGTTTACCGCTTGCAAGTGCTTTTTTAACGCTATCGTTGCAAACAAGCTCTCCACGAGCAAAGTTAAGAAGTCTTGCGCCATCCTTGAAAGTAGCAAACATCTCTTCATTGAACATATGCTTAGTAGTTGGGGTAACCGGCAAATTCAAAGATACATAATCACTTGCAGTGATTAATTCGCTAAGCTCAGATACAACTTTTATTTTAGGGTCTAATTTTGCTTTTCTGTCTTCAGAAAGATTCGGGTTATAACCCACAACATTCATGCCAAGTTTTACAGCATCATTAGCGATAAGCATGCCGATCGCACCAAGACCGATTACTCCTAGAGTCTTACCCATAATTTCAGGCCCAACGTAATCGCCTTTAATTTTTTCAACAGTTTTAGCGACGTCACTTTGGCCTATCAAGCTCTGAGCGTGATTAATGCCTTGAATAACTTTCCTAGAAGAAGCTAAGAGGCCAAAAAGAACAAGTTCTTTAACCGCACCTGCGTTTGCGCCAGGAGTGTTAAACACAACTACGCCCGCATCAGCACATTTATCAAGCGGGATATTATTCACACCAGCACCGGCACGAGCAACACCTAAAAGGCTCGCTGGAAGCTCCATAGAATGCATATCAGCACTTCTTAGCATTATACCCTCTGGATTTGCCTCCTCGGATACAACTTGAAATTTGTCGCTTGGAAGCTGATCGGTACCTATGGCTGCAATTTTATTGAGTGCAAGAATTTTATACATGATTCACCTCAAGGTAATTTTTCAACCGCTTAAAGCGTCTGATTTAATGTTGAATACGTATATGTAGGGTGTGTTCGAGTTGAATGTAACTTTCAAACACACCCCGACGAGATTAGACTACCGGCGTACCATTGTCTTCTACAGATGGTGTACAAAGTAGAACAAGGTACCAAATTGATCCAATAAATGGAACTAAGTTAATAAAAATCCATGCCCAGTGTTTTCCAGCATCGCGTAAACGGCGAATGCTTATAGCAAGACTAGGTATTGTGATTGCAAGTATCCAAATAAAAAAAATCGGTCCGATCATCGTCTCGGCTCCATGAACAAGAGCAGAAATGATCGCAACAATAATAGTTGCTATTACGAGGAACAGATAAGCCATCCAATATCCTCTTCTTGTAGTACGATCTGAAAAGTTAACATAATTCTTCCAAAAACTTTTAAATTCTGTCATTTTAATTACTCCTTAAATTTTAATTATTAATTAATGTATTTATTTACTTATTTATTTATTCTCCATTTCAAACTTCTTCATGAACTCAGCTAAAGCTTTAGCGCCCTCAATCGGAAGAGCGTTGTACATGCTGGCTCTCATACCGCCAACTGTACGGTAGCCTTTGAGGTTTGGCATACCCAATTTTTCGGCTTCTTTAACGAATTTGTTATCAAGCTCTTCATTTCCAGTTACGAAAGTAACATTCATAAGAGAGCGATCCTTCTTCGCTACAGTGCCTTTGAACATGCTTGAATTATCGATTGCATCATAAACGATTTTAGCTTTTTCTTCGTTAATTTGCTGCATAGCTTTAACGCCGCCTAAATCTTTTACCCACTTATAAACAAGACCTGCTAGATATAGACCATAAGTCGGTGGTGTGTTGTACATAGAGTCGGAGTCAACATGCGTTGTATACTTGAGCATAGTCGGAATATCTTCCGGAGTACGCGCAAGAATATCCTCGCGAATAATTACAACAGTTACGCCGGCTGGGCCCATGTTCTTTTGTGCGCCTGCATAGATTAAGCCAAACTTGGATACGTCATAAACTTCTGAAAGAATGTTTGAAGACATATCGCAAACCAAAGGCACATCGCCAACGTTTGGCCAATTATCAGTCATTCTTGTGCCGTAGATTGTGTTATTTGAAGTGATGTGGAAATAATCGGCATTTTTATCGAAAGTAGATGGGTTTAACTCAGGAATATGGTCATACTTAGTATCTTTTGAAGATGCTACAATATTAACCGTGCCAAATCTTTGCATTTCTTTAACTGCAGCAGCAGACCAATGACCAGTATCTAACAAATCAATCTTTTTGCTTCCTGTCATAAGGTTCATAGGAACCATAGCAAACTGCAAAGATGCGCCGCCTTGAAGAAAGAGAATTTTGTAATTATCAGGAATATTCATAATTTCTTTTAAAGTTGCTTTAGTAGTGTCCGCAATTTCGATGAAAACTTTAGAGCGATGACTCATTTCCATAACAGACATACCGCTGCCTTTGTAGTTAAGCATTTCAGCGGCTGCAGTTTTTAGCACAGACTCAGGCATAGTTGAAGGTCCTGCTGAAAAGTTGAAAACTCGGTCCATAATAAATTTCCTCCCTGAATTTAATGTTGCTATTTTTGGAGCTTGCCGTTAAAAAAAAGACAAAATTCCAAATCATGCCATCATTATAATATAGCGCATGAGTGTAGTCAACTAAGATATGGCATAACACGCAAATTGGATACCTCTTTTGTTAGAAGTACCCAATTTATCTCATAATATTACAAAGTATATGGTAAAATCACCATATAGGATTTCGCAGGCCTAAAATTCATAACTTTTTGTTTATTAAAATTCCAAAGCATAGGGCAATAAATCTGTTATGATTAGATAATACGCTTCTGGTGAATGGGGGTGAAAGAATTCGAACGCTGTAAGCAAAGTAGTAAGTATTTCATCCAATTGATAGGCAAGATATGGAATATGTTCATACGTTCCCGCTCTCTGTGCATATAGCATGGTTGACAAAACCTTTAAAGAGAACGCCGGACTCTGATAGTGAACAACTCTGTACCCTTCCCCTCCGTGAAATTCATAAATATAAAATTCAGCAAACTGCCTGGTTTCACGGCGGAGCACTCTATCCATCCTGCGCATTTCAGCCTCTGCCTCGTCTCTAGTCGGAAAACTCTCAGATGCAAAGAAAATATTATTGTCGAATACATACAACGCTTCTCGACTGGGAATCAGGGCGACAAGCTCATAAATAATGGAGTTTACATTGTCATGATGATTAATATTGAAGATGTAATCTTCCCTTGTCAGCCTTCTAAATGCTTCCTGCCCATAGCCTATGATGCTTATCGATATATCCGATCCAAGCCTTGTAAATCCCCATTGAGCCGGCAGCATCAAAAGACCTGTATCGTCCTCATTTATGATATTGAAGATCGTTTTGTACTGTCGTGCTGATGCTGATGTTGTATTTTTGGGGGTAGCAAAGGTATATGTAAAAGATATTATCTCTGCGTCTTTTTCAAAGTAAGCACCTACGATGCCGGCAATAGCACCGCCTCTAGAAAATCCAGTAATCCAAAGGACAGGCTGTGCATCTGAGTGTATTGTACGCATGTAGCTTCTGATTTCTGAAATAATACGATTAGCTGTTACATCAAAGCCTTTGTGGTTATAGCGGTTTACCCATTCAGGATGCTGACTGCCGGTAAGCTCAAAATATTCAGGTGTATCAGCTCCCACATCCGAATTACTAAACAGTCCATGAATGCCGTAGACTCCCGGAATAGATACCAAAATAACTACTCGTTTTTCACCATCGTACTCAATTAGCCGATGCCCCATAACAATCCAGTTTTGGTCATTGTCACGAGCTCCGATTTCTCTTACTCGAACATTCTCCAGTCCCATCTCTGCCATAATTTGAGGGCCTTGGCCCGGCCTACTCATGACCATTAGAGACGCCATAGCTATCTCTTGGCAAAAAATGGTATTATCACCGAAAAATTTACTATGATAGTCTACGACAAAGGGTCTATCTAGGCCAGCAATTCTGCCAACAGCTGTCTGAGCTTGCTGAGCTGCACATGAAGTAAAAAGTGTTAGTATGCTAGCAAGGCAAGCTAATACTAGAAATTTTCTTCTCATCATAAATATGCCTCCTTTATATCTGTAGTAAACTAGGGCGTAGTTACACTATATTTATTTGTGTAACTACGCCCTAATTAATTTTTTGAGTATTTTAACTTACCTACATCTTCTCAGGTGCAGAAATATTCAACAGACCAAGCCCCGCCTTAAGCACTGCCCTAACCGAATAGACAACAGCAAGCCTTGCATCCCTTATATTAGGCTCAGCGCTCAGGATAGGATTTTCATGATAGAAATAATTGAACGCTTGCGCAATAGCCATTAAATGCCTTGAGATAATATATGGTTCATATCGGTTTGCAGACTCCAATATCTTATCTGGGTAGGAGTAGATAAGCTTTGCAATTTCTATACTGGCTTTATCGGTGATGAGTGAATAGTCGATATCGCCCTTTGCAATTTGAGAAATTTCCACGCCCGCCTTTAAAAGTACGGAATTTGCACGAGCGGCAGCGTATTGCACATAAGGGCCTGTCTCTCCTTCAAAGTTCAGCATTTTCTCAAAAGAGAAGGTAACGTCTTTAATTCTGTTATTATACAAATCGTTAAATATTATGGCTCCGATGCCTACTTGGTCGGCTACCAACTCTTTATCAGGAAGTTCTGGGTTTCTCTCATTAATAATTTCTAGTGTTCTATTTTTCGCCTCGTCCAATAGCTCGTCCAAATAAATGATACTGCCTTTTCTTGTGGACATTTTGCCAGAATCAAGACTAATCAGCCCATATGAAATATGCTCAAGGTCTTTAGCATAGTCATAACCCATAAGTTCTACAACTTTAAACCACTGGGCAAAGTGAAGTTTCTGCTCAAGTCCTGTCACATACAGAGCTTTGTGGAAATTGTAAAGCTCATATCGGTCCATGATAGAGGCAATGTCACGAGTAGGATAGAGCGTTCCCCCATCTTTTCTGAGTATCAGGCAGGGGGGCATATTCCATTCATCCATCATAACAACTTGTGCACCTTGGCTTTCAGTCAACAAATTTTTATCCCGAAGTTCCTGAACTACAGGCTCCATCTTGTCGTTATAGTAGCTTTCGCCTCTATAGCTGTCAAACTCGATGCCAAGCCTTTTGTATATTATATCAAGCTCACGGCGGCTCATATCACAAATTTCACGCCAAAGAGCCAAAGACTCCTCATCGCCTGCTTCCATTTTAACCGTCCACGCTCTGGCCTCGTCTATCAAGGTTGGAACGCTTTCCGCTTCATCGTGGAACTTAACATACAAATCCACAAGTGACTTAACTCCGCCTGAAGGAGCCTGCTCTCCGCCCCATTTATTTATTGCGACTGCTACTTTGCCAAACTGAGTTCCCCAATCGCCAAGATAATTTATACCGACTACGTTATAGCCTAAAAACTTTAGTGTTTTTGAAATGGCCGCTCCTATCATGGTCGTGCGTATATGGCCGATATGCATAGGCTTTGCAATATTCGGGGAAGAGTAGTCGATTACTATGGTTTTACCTGCACCAATGTCGCTTGAGCCGTAAGACTCTCCTTTGGCAAGAATTGCATTAAATGCCTCAGATACAAGGAATTCCTTGCGTAATCTAAAGTTTACATATCCCGCTATGGCCTCTACGCTCTCTACAAAAGAAAGTTCATCCATAGAAAAAGTATCACCAAGCTTCCCGGAAAGCTCTGATGCGATAAGGGGCGGCGCTTTTCTCATTGTCTTAGATAGCCTAAAGCAAGGGAAAGAATAGTCTCCCATATCAGTGTTTGTAGGGATTTCTATAGCTGTTACAATTTCTTCTAAATCAAGTTCTATTTCTTTTGCAATTATTTTCGCAAGCTCATATTTAATGTCCATTTGTATCTCCTTGAATATCCATTTGTAATTTTTAAGCACTGCAGTACAATGTCTTGTTATACTTGCACAGCCGCTTTTAAGCGCCTTGTAGTGGTACTAAGGCAAGCGTGAACCCACTAAAGCGAAGCATTACTGGTAGCGAAAAATTCTGAGCCCGTCTGAGATAATCGGTTGCACTGAGCTCGTTAAAGGCTTGAAGCAGGCAAAGCTAACCTGCACAGGCACGCTTGCTCTGCTCGGGTAGAAACTGCTGAGATTTTCACAAATTATTTAATATAAATTTCCATTAACTTTGGTATATTCTTAATCACCACGGACATAGGCGGCCCTTCTTCGCCGTCTATATTTGTGCTTAGTGTGCCGAAACTTTCGAGTTTTATAAAATTATCCCTAAAATGCAGGATATTCTCATCATCCAAGTGCTCACCGCGCATGATTTTGATAAGCAGCGGAGGCACGGCCGCAAGATTACACTTGCGCAGAGCCAAAAAATCTAAATAACCATCAGAGGCTGAGCCGCCCGGGGCTAAATCTGCAAATCCCCCGGCTCCCGTACCGTTTAAGACAAGAGCAAACGAGAGCTCCTCTCTGAAAGTGGCTTTGGAATTAGTAATGTCTACAGTTATCGGCGTAAAGCTATGAAGTTCGCCGACTCCTTTCATGTAGTATGCCATTTTTCCGAGGAGGTTCTTAGCCTCCCCATAAGAAATGTTGGAAACATCGGCGGGATAGCCCACGGCAAATACATTCAAAAAATACTTATCATTAACTTTCCCTAAATCCATAAATTCAGTTTTGCCCGCAGCAATAATCTCCGCCACCGAAACTGGATCTTTAGGCAGACCTAAATAAGCTGCAAAATCGTTAGCCGTACCTGACGGAATGATTCCGAACTTTACTCGGAGCCCATTTTCCATAATGGAGTTCAGGATAATATTGACACTTCCGTCACCACCGCATGCAATGACGGTATCAATTCGCTCGGTTTTGAGGCGGGCGATAAACGCTTGCATTGACGCAGGACTCTCGCTTCGATGAAGAAAGATGTTGAAGCCGGCCGACTGCAGCACACTAACAACATCGTCAAGGGAGCTTTTAAAGCTTCTATCACCCGAATTGGGGTTATATATAAGAGCAAGCTTTTTCATATGCGATAAAGACACCTCCCGAATAATTGCTCCCACAACTAAAACTTACCAAGTATTTGTGACTTTTTTCTCACTATGCTTCGTCTACTCTTTCACGTGCTGTTGGTGCACGTGCCGCGAGGCTTCCTTGCCTTGCAAGATCATAAATTTTTAGTAAAGTTTAGTCGGTCAAGCAATAACTATGAATATAATACCTTTAATCGCTCTGCAAGTCAATTGGCATCCTTTTTTTTGCTTGAGGAAATTATATTCGCTGCACTTGGAAACCGAACACTAAACTATCTATTTTTTTGCTAAGCATTGCTGCTACCCGGTAGAACCTCATTTTAATGGATTCCAGCTCAAGAGAACCTCTCCTCATGGTTTTTATCTACGTCAAAAACGGCACTTCGTGCTGCCTTTATCTTCCAGCTACACTATGCATCCGGGGGAAGCCTATCTCCCCGGATGCTAAAAGCAGACTGCTTTAACATAAAATATCTTAGTTTAAAAGTTCTACATGCAAGTTAATCGGCAATATAGCCGTATCCTCCGAAATTAATGACAAAAAGTTTAACCTGCGGAGATTCCGATGAAGCGTCATCGTCTACAGCTCGCCTCTGCATCCTGGAAAACGGCACAGGTACCCAAAACGTAACGCCACTATATTTTATAAAATTGTCTTGAGATTCAGCTTTCAACGAGTATGGCACCATGTTTTAGAAACAGAAAAATACTGAGTGGTAGAGCATTTTTACGATCATCTAAACTGCATCATAGCGCTCAAGCTACTCCAAACCCGCCCGAATAAAAAGTCTAATATCAAATACAGCCCACCAAGGAAGCAAGCGACATTAATGAGTGTTGCCTGCAGCGGTCTTTGAGATGCATCAATCAAGATCTCTAAAACAAGCTGAACAAGTGCAATAAGAAATATTTGGCCGATAAGCAAGAAAAAATCATTCACGCAAAACACTTCCTTTAGAATCATTTCCTTATTCCATGCTTATTTTATGCATAATTAGGAAACACTAGAAGCACATACTATATACATGAATAATTAAATGTGGTAGACTATGTGTAATATATAGTCGAGTTGCTTGACTACTATAGTCAACGCACTTGAATTCCTGAACATTAAACTTGTTAATTTTCCGCCGCTTATTGTCGCCTTGCCTCCTCCAAGCTTACTTTTGAGCACGGGCCTCAGGTTTTTTGCTTAGGGCTGCCCCAAAAAACTTCGTTTTTCAGGTGCCCGGGCAAAAACGGCGCAAGCGCCACAGGCATCTTTCGCTATGCCAATGGGCTTCTAGTCGGCTTCTCAATTTGCAAAAAACTAACTACGTTTACTGTTCACGCTTTCAAGTTTGTAGCCTTTATACAACATCGGATTACTTTTTACGGAGGTAGCTTATGAAAAAACTTTGCAAGCTTCTTATTATTGTTATAAAAATCACAGTAGTAGCTGCTTTAGTCAATCATTATGTTAAAATTTTAGTGAATGCGCTTAAAGGGCAAAAAGATGAAGGCGAGCTGCAATACGACTACCATTTCGGCACAGTGAGCTATACAAAAAAAGGCTCAGGCCCTGCAATGCTTTTGCTTCATAGCCCTATTATGAATGCCTCGAAGGCGGAATGGGAGCCGCTTATTAGGCGACTATTGAAAAACTATACGGTGTATGTCCCAGATTTGCCGGGCTTTGGCCACTCTGAGCATCCGGAGATTTCGTACTCCTCATATCTCTACTCTTCATTTATAAACGCGTTTATAGAAGACGTGATAGGGGAAAAGACGATTGTAATGGCTAGCGGTAAGTCCGCTGACTTTTCCGTATGTGCAGGGACTCTTAAACCGGATAATTTTGAAAAATTGATACTTATATCACCTAAAGGTTTTAGCGAAGTTCCAGAGAAATGTAAAATTCGGACTACTATGAAAAAGTTTATAGAGATTCCCCTTTATGGCACATTTGTATACAATATGGTTTGGCTATGTTTTTTTGCAAGGGATATCATTTGTACGCTGCCAAATCCAAGTGTGCCTAAAGCTGTGCAGAGCTCCAAATTTGCTATGGCGGCACTTTTTAGCGGAGACATGGACTTAAACATTAAGGATGCCGCACCGAAAACGGGTATTCCTACATTTGTAGCCCTTGGGAATACGGATTCGATAGGCGGCATATCGGCTGAGATAGAAGCTCGCTTGTTCTGTGGTGCAGCAGGATTGCCTCATTTGGGGAATGACGCTCATAAGTTCATGGAAGAAGTGAAGTTGTGGCTGAAGAAATAGGGGCACTCTAAGTACAAACCTTAACCCGCATCTCAGTTATCAACTTATTAACTTTATTTTTGCTGGATACTAGGGCACTTTCAATTACCCAAAAAGACTCTGCTCCTTTAATATAATCTTTGAAAATTTCAGGAGCATTTTCTATTTGGCTCTCATCACTTTGCATACAAAAAGATGTGCCTCCGGGAATGGTTAGGATATTATCATCGGAGAGATCTACACTTTTATGCTTTGGTATTTCTAGTACTGCGTATCTGCAGATTCCTGACATTGTATGCTTACTCATTAATCCGAACTCCGGCATTTCTTCGTACTCATAATCATCTTCGTTATATTCAATATTTGAATATATCTCAATCCAATCACCCGTGCTAATACTGTCAAAAGAATTTTCATAAGGTGCGGAATAAAATTTGATTTCAGGCAAAACTCTCTCATATATTTCATGTTGTCGATACTTCTCGGTCAAGGCAATCTTTTTTTCCAAAGCATCAATAACGCGGAGTCCATATTCAAGAGTGTTTAGCTTTTTTTGAGCATTATCCTTCCCGTGAGCCAAAAGGGCGGAAATGTCAATGAGAGAATCTTGGTCAATGAACTTAGTCAACTCTTTTAATGGGATATCAAACTCGACACAAAGTTTAATAATATTCACAAGATAGCTCTGCTCGGCAGAATAGTAACGATACCCCGAAGAAGGGTCTATATATGCAGGTTTAAGCAGGTTTTTACGCTCATAATATCTTAGAGAATGTATGCTTGCGCCAGAAAGTTTTGCCATTCCGCCTATAGTCAATAAATTTTTTGTATCCATTTTAAATTTCTCCTTGACTCTAGCACTATGCTATACTTTATATTACTATAGTATCATAAAATGAAGTTAACTGAAAGGTATATTATTAAAGTATGTCAAAAGTTTTTGAATTTATGAAAGTATATACCCCAATGATCTTATGTACGGTCGTGCTTCTTACGCTTGAGGCTAATTTTGCACTCATATTGCCTGGCTTTATGGCTGATATTGTAAATGACGGTGTAATGCCCGGCAACGTTGCGCTTATTTGGAGTAATGGCCTTAGGATGCTAGGAGTTACTCTTCTTAGCGCAACCTGCGCTCTTACCATGAGCTATCTAGGGGCAAGGATATCCACAGGTGTTGCCAATGATTTAAGAGCTGCGCTATTTAAAAAAGTTTTACATTTTTCGAGTGCTGAGTTTAACAAATTTGCGACATCTTCTTTAATCACACGTACAACTAACGATATTACTCAAGTCCAGTCCATGCTTATGATGGGCATGCGGCTTTTAATTTATGCGCCGATTCTAGGTGTTGGCGGTATTATAAGAGCTTTGGATAGGAGTGCACCTATGGCGTGGGTAGTAGTTATAGCAACAATCGCAATGGTTGGGGTCATGTCTATTCTGTTTCTGATAGCTATGCCTAAGTTTAAGAAGGTTCAAAGTTTGATTGATCGCCTTAATTTAGTCTCTAGGGAAAATTTAACCGGGATTCTGATCGTCCGGGCTTTTAACACTCAGCTATTTGAGAGAAAGCGATTTGACAAAGCGAATAAAGACTTAGCCGAAACTAATCTGTTTGTGAATCAAGCATTTGCGTTTATGATGCCAAGCATCATGCTTGTTATGAATGTTACAACGGCGGCGATTGTCTGGGTAGGGGCGCATCATGCATCTGCCTTTAGGATTGATATAGGTGATATATTTGCATTTTTACAATACGGGATGCTGATTATCTTTGCATTTTTGATGGTAACCATAATGTTTATACAGCTACCTCGTGCTGTTGTTAGTGCGGAGCGGGTTAAGGAAGTGCTTGAAACGGAAAGTAGCCTTTTGTATAGCGAAAGCATTCTGCCTCTCCCGAAAGACTTTAAGGGAAGGGTTGAGTTTAGGAATGTGGACTTCCGCTATCCCGACGCAACCACAGATGATGATAATGTCTTGCATGACTTAAACTTCACAGCGGAGCCAGGTAATGTTACTGCAATTATTGGCGCAACGGGTTCAGGTAAAACATCTATCTTCAAGCTGCTCCTAAGATTCTATGATGTGACTGGCGGCGGAGTTTATCTTGACGGTATAAACGTTAAGGACATTCACAAAGAAGAGCTTCACGACAAAATAGGGTATGTGCCGCAAAAAGCGATACTCTTTTCGGGTGATATACGCTCAAACTTGCTTTATGCAGATAAAAGCGCTAATGAAGAAACTGTTAAACGTGCCGCAGATATTGCACAGGCAACAGAGTTTATAGAAGAAAAACCAGACGGATATGAATCAAATGTCGCTCAAGGTGGCTCCAATCTTTCAGGCGGGCAGAGGCAGCGTCTTTCTATCGCTCGAGCTTTGGTTAAGAATGCGCCCATTTACTTATTTGACGACAGCTTCTCTGCGTTAGATGCAAAGACTGATGCATCACTTCGTGCAGCATTGAAAAAGAACACAAATGACTCTACGATGATTGTAATAGCACAAAAAATAGCATCTATTATGGACGCAGATAAAATTATCGTTTTAGAACATGGCAAAATTGTGGGTATGGGTACGCATTTTGAGCTTATGGGCTCCAATGAAATATATAGAGAAATTGCAGCCACTCAGCTTTCGGGCGTACAGTCCGACGGGGAGGTGGACGCATGAGTTCTGAATCTTCTAATGATTCGGTAGACATAATGGGCAGTGCGGATGCACCTGTCCAAAAGGCAAAGGATCCAAAGAAAACGATTAAGAAACTGATGGAGTACTTAGCTCCGCATAAGATAGCATTGTTAGCATCCTTACTCTTCGCTGTGTTTTCTACCTCGTTTGCAGTTTTTGGGCCGAGAATTATGGGCCGTGTAACAACCGCTCTTGTTGATGGTGTTGTGGCGCATGTGTTCGGAACTGGACTTCTTACAGACTTTAGGTATATGGGAACATTGACAGCATGGCTTATAGCTTTTTATATCGTATCGGCCATGGCAAACTCTGCTCAGGGTATTATCATGGCGCGGCTTTCAGTAAAGGTGACCTATAAACTTCGGACAGAAATATCGGAGAAGATGCATAGACTCCCGATTAATTACTACGACACCCGGTCCCATGGCGAAATACTTTCTAGAGTTACAAATGATGTGGATACTTTAGCTCAAACGCTAAATCAGAATTTAACACAGCTTGTATCCTCAGTAATTACTATTGTGGGCACGTTTATAATGATGCTTTGGATTAGTCCCCTTATGACGCTTGCAGCAGTTATTATAATCCCTGCTTTTATGGGGCTTATGGTACTCATTATGCAGAAGTCGCATAAGTTTTTTACAAGTCAGCAAGAAGCACTTGGGGAGCTTAGCGGAATCGTTGAAGAGACTTTCAGCGGGCATAATATAGTTTGTGCTTATAATGGCGAGGCAGACGCTCAAGAGAAGTTTGATAAGGCTAACATTAAGTTAAAGACATCTGCTTGGAAAGCGCAGTTTATGACAAGTGTTATAGAGCCTATTTTCTCTTTTGTGGATAGTTTAGGATACGTTCTTGTGTGCGTGCTTGGAGGATATTTGGCTGTACAAAGAGCTATCAGCATTGGTGATGTTCAGGCATTTATTCAGTACGTGCAAAATTTTACATTTCCCTTGGGGGAGCTTGGAGCTTCCAGCAATATGATGCAGTCTATGGTAGCGGCGGCTGAGCGGGTCTTTGAGTTTTTGGATGAGGAAGAAGAATCTCTAGATACAGCAGAGCAAAAGGCATTAGGTGCGATAGAAGAGAGTAAAGGTGAGGTAGTTTTCAAAAATGTAAAGTTTGGCTACTCTCCTGATAAGATTATTATCCATGACTTTTCAGCTAAAATTGAGCCGGGGCAGACTGTTGCAATAGTAGGCCCCACGGGGGCGGGCAAGACTACAATCGTTAAGCTGTTGATGCGTTTCTATGAGCTAAACGAGGGTGATATTATAATTGACGGAGTCTCTGCCACGGACTATACAAGAGAAAATCTAAGGGATATGTTCGGCATGGTACTGCAAGACACATGGCTATATAACGCGACGATAATGGAGAACATTCGTTATGGTTCGCCCAATGCTTCTGAAGAGGAAGTAATTGCGGCAGCAAAAATAGCCCAATGCCATAACTTCATACAGGCATTGCCTGGCGGTTATAATATGATTCTGAATGAAGAAGCCTCAAATATCTCACACGGACAGAAGCAGCTTTTCACAATAGCTAGAGTAGTTTTGAAAGATCCGTCAATACTGATTTTAGACGAGGCGACAAGCTCCATCGATACACGAACCGAAATCTTGATACAAAAAGCCATGAAGAATATTATGAGTGGGCGCACGAGTTTTGTAATAGCCCATAGGCTCTCGACCATTAAAGATGCTGATCTAATACTCGTTATGAAAGAAGGAAATATAATAGAGCAGGGTAATCATAAAGAGCTGCTCGAGGCACAAGGATTTTACGCCGGGCTATATAACTCGCAGTTTGATGAGGCGGAATAGTAGATATAGAAGATAGGAGAATTAATATGAGCAGTGAACAAGAAGTTAAGAAAAAGGGGAAGAGTAAAGTTAGTATAGTGCTGATATTAACTGTAATCCTTATAGCAGGAGCAGGCACCCTCTTTTATTTTGTATGGCGGGGTGCCGGCTATCTTACAACAGACAATGCAAGGGTAAGAGCGAGTTTAATCACGATTTCATCGAGTGCGCCGGGAACTTTGGAGCGATTTAATGTCTCTGTGGGTCAGCGCGTTTATCAAGATGATATTCTAGGCTGGGTAGAGAATGCAGAAGCTATGCGTGCGCCGATAGATGGGCTTGTCGTTTATTCGAATGCCGTGCAAGGTCAGCTAGTCTCACCGGGGGAAGCGCTTGCTATTATAGCGGATACGCAAGGGGTACATATCCGTGCCTATATTGAAGAGACGGATATAAGAGACTTGCACCTTGGCCAGAATGCCATTGTTACGATAGATGGACTCGGATCTCAGCAATTTAACGGCTATATCTCATATATCGGGCATGTTACACAGGCTGAACTTACTGCTAATCCGCTGTTTTTCAACACAGGTGGAAATTTTACCAGAGTGACGCATTTAATTGGCATAGAAATTAATATAGTCGATGATATAAATTTGGACAGCTTTATTGGGGTAAATGCAAGGGTGCGGATTCCGATTCGCTAAGGTAAGGGGAGGATTAGTTATGAGAAATATATTGGTACCGGTATTTGGATTTGCCTTAATTGGCTTACTTAGTGGTTGTAATGCGACAATGAATGAGGATTTAGATGAAAACTATGTGGTGACTGCCGGGGATATCCATACTGCGCCATCGCTAAACAACATAACTGTGCGTGGTTTGGTTGAGAGTGCGACAAGCCGCAATATTTATACAACGCTTGGGCTTATGACCGAATATGTGCATGTCGAAGTAGGGGATATGGTTTACGCGGGACAGATTTTGGCTGTATTGGATAGTAGTGATTTAGAACTTAATATTGCCGCACAGAAGACGGCGATAGATCAGGCCAGACAAAACAGCCGGAATGCTATTAGTGATAGCCAAAGAATGCTTAATGAGGCCTCGGCCAACCTTGCAAATAATACTAATATGCAAATTCTTAACGCTGAAGTCGCATTGAGTTCAGCTGAAGCAAACTTAGCCAGGCTAAGAAAAGATTATGAGGCGGCCACCAGAGACTTTAGCGAAGGTTCCGATTTACAAGTTATAAATGCAAGAAGTGCATTAAGAAATACCGAGATTCAGCGAGATCTAATGGAGAGAAACTATGAAAGCTCGAGAGCTCTATATGTGCTTGGCGTTATATCAGCTGACGAAATGCGGCAAGCAGAAAATGATCGCACTCTTATAATAAGGCAGTATAATGATGCACGAATAAGCTATGAGAATGCGGTTCAATTTCAAGAGCGTTCACTTGAGCAGTTAAGGGTGTCTATAAACCAAGCGACAACAGCGTATCAGAATGCCAGAGAGATGCTCAGTGCAGCAAGAGTTACAGCTCAGCAAGATATTGAGAGGCTTCGCAGTAATGTCAGAAATGCTGAGCTTTCGGGCAATTTGGAGCATATGGAAATTGATCTGCAAGTGCTCGAGAGACAATTGGAGGATGCGACGATTAAAGCGCCTATAAACGGTACTATAACAGCAGTTATCGCAAGAGAAGGTGCTGTGGGTAGCGGACTTATGTTTGTTGTAGAGGATACGGATAACTTACGTATTATGACAAGCTTTAGAGAGTACGATATCGGAATAATTGAAGAAGGCATGGAAGTTAGTATTACCTCGGATGCGACAGGAAACACAATATATACGGGCGTGATAAAGAGAATTAATCCAGCCGCTGCGGCGTCGGCGTCGATTGTGGAATTTGAAGCAGAGATAGAAATTACCTCGGTGGATACGGGTTTGAGAATAGGAACGACAGCGAGGGTAAGTGTAGATTTCTAAGAATTGTATAGTCAAATAACCTTGAATAGTATCATAGAAACAGGATTTTTCCCATAGCACGGGGCAGGTCGGCTACCTCTGGCAGCCTGCTCTCTAGCATCCCGGGAGGCTTGCTTCCGTCATGCCTAAAGGCATAGTGACCATTCAGCGAACCGGTGGTTCGAAGTGTGTTGTTGCCGCCGGCAAAAATCTTGAGGCGGGATTCTGGCAACGACACTATGTAAGAAAAAGTCAAGCTCTATGGTACTATTTTAAGGCTATTTGCTATTAAAACACCCCCAAAATTCTAGTTGAATTTCGGGGGTGTTTTGGTGCTAGATTGTATTACCAGTTTTTTTGCCAAAAAGTGACGGAAAATCAGCCATTAACCTACTCCTGAGGTCTTAGGCAACTTGGCAAATTGCCCCTTCCTTTATGTGCAGCTATGCATTTACAGCAAACTTTGTAATTTTCACAATCTGTTTTTGTACAAGGACATTCTTTTTCATGTTCGCAAGTCATGGTGTTTTCCTCCTAGATATGTATTTATTATGATATAGTCTAATTCTTCTAAAACAGTGACACTTGACTTTTCTTTTCCCCACATAGTGTTGTCGCTGGAACCCTGCCTCAAGGTTTTTACAGTGGCAAAAATGGCACTTCATGCCGCTGGTATCTTCCGCTTTGCCGGCGGCTACGTCCTCAAGTCACTATACCTTCGGGTGCGCTTGAAACCCGCCTTCTAGCTCTCTGGGAAAACCCTACGTTCACAGGTAATGCTTTAGGAGGATTTGACCATAGTGTTCGTAAAATTATACATTTTTTCTGAGGGGAAGTCAAGTTTAGAGAAATACTCTTAGTAAGTTAGTAAATACCTAGGGTTCTCCTCTAGCAGAGGAGCGACCATGGCTCGCAAAGCTTTAGCTCGCATCAACCTTGCTGTTGCATCGCCAAACTTTCCTAGGGTCAGAACTTCTTCCTGCATAGCTTGTGGCTCTAGTTTACAAAAAACAGCAGAGCCTAAAGGAGCGCAATGCCTGCGCTGAGGAGAATATAAACGGTGTCCCTCATAGTTGATTACATGATAATCTTCTTGTGTGTCTTTAACCACGCCTACAGCACCGTCCCATTCTTCGATTCCGTGGATAAATGTATTGAGTTCAAAATTTACGCCGATAAGAAGGATTTGTGCGTCACGTTCCCATAGCTTGTAGTATACTCCGCCTTCTCCGCAAGGTGTATGAATCTTTTCTTCGCCAGCAACAAAGCTTTGGGCATCTGCACCAAATGCTGCGACAGAATGCGTAGGATGTAGAGAGCGATGTACTCCTTCTTTTTTGCGGAATATCTCAGTCAAGATGCCGACGCAACTTTTTGTATGGAGAACATCCATGACAGGATTATTTTCATGGACGTAGCTCCATGTGTGGCTAGGTAGCACCAACAAGCCAGGGCTCATGTACTCCATGAGTGCATCCAGCACTGTTTCGCCACATCCATACACGTCGCCAATAGCCTTGTAGGAAACGTGGACTTTTAGGGTGCCATTTGGGTTTATACCGATATTTGATAAGTGGGAAATTAAGTCTTGCTTTGTGTACACCTTATGACTTCCTTTCAATTTGAATAGTTATGAAAACTATAAAAAATGAGTCTTCGTGCTTATAGCTCGCATCCATTAATTCATACTCATCCAGCCCATCGGCAAAAAGGCTTGTCATCTTTTTATTAAGTAATCACTCGCTAATCACTACCAGTTTTTGCTTAAACCAGTTCATCTCAATGTGAGTATGTACAACAATATCAGGATATGTGATAATTATGTCTCTCACTATTTCTAAACCTTTGTTAGTGTGTAATGGTTTGGTCGTACTTTCCTTGCCCTTCAATGAGTTTTCCACCATTAAGGTGAACTTATCAGGTGTTATAGTCATGTAGACTGCGGCAATAGCTTTTTCATGGCTTGCTACCTCTTCGATGGCATTATCAAGATAGATGTTTAGTATAGTAAACAAATCCATCTCTTTAATTGGTACATTGTCAATGATATTATCAATGCCGATATATAAATCCACATTAGGCATAAGTGAAACAGTGTTAATCAGCTCTACAACTCTAGCTCTTATGAGAGGTAACTGTATATGATCAATTTGACTATAGTCGCCCAGTTCTTTTTCAAGCTGTTCGTTAATAGGTGCAATATGTTCGTTATAGTAAGTTTTTAATCCTTGAACATCGCCATTGGTAATGAGCGGAAGCATGGATTTGTGAAGACTGAAAAAATAATGTTTGATTTTTACTATATCATCGTATCGCTTGTTTAAGTTTTTGGCTTCAGTAGATAGGGCATGTGGAAATAAATATAGATACACTTGGAGGTCTTAACAAGGAGGATTTTGATCGGTATTTCATTCATTTATATTTTAAGCAACATAACTTAATGGTAGCAGAGAATGCAACACTATCAAATTTTAGAATAACTTCTCTAGGTAGTGGAGAGATTAATGGGTCGATTTCGTTTAGTGGAGTTGTGCAGTACGGCGATAGAGTGATTGAATTCAATCGTATCAGAGCAATGAAATATGTACTACTAGATCATAACAACGCACCTGTTAATAGTGCAATTTATATTGATGCGGGAGTAAATTATACTGAACAGCTTGGCTTTCGTATTATACAGTTTGAACTTTACCCATCAGGCGGCAATATCATAATCCAATCCGTTGAAACCAGAGAGATTATGGGATTTATGTTTCCGCTTTGCGAAGATACACACAGTCGCCTACAGACACAGAACATAACTACGGAGCAGCTAGGTATTGGAATAGGCTCAAGGTTATTAAATTTGACGAGGAACAATTTTTTGCCTCGATTAGAGCAAGAGTTTATTCCAACTTCCGATTAAAATCTACATTTTATATCTGAGAAAAAGCTTTAAAAATATCTAACAGAAAGGAAATACATATGATGAAAAATACTTTCAAACTACTCTTAGTTTTAGTGCTAACAATATCTATAGCTCCTATTAACAGTATCAATGCTTTTGCATATAGTTTTGATATGCATGAAAACGTTGAGTATACAGTATTTGCCGAGAAAGAAATTTATGATACGACATTATTGGTAACTGGCATTGTCGGCAGTGACATTGATATTTCTCTATTCATGGACATCCCCATTTTCTTTGCTGAGATTGAACCAGGGAATAATATAGCAAGGGATGAAGCTATGTTGCTAATCATGTCTTTGCTAAGTGAACACGAATTAAGCAACAGAGACATGGTTGACGAACAAGGGATAAGACAACTATCTGACTTTGAAATAACTGAATTAGCAAATAACCCTATATATTTTCATGCATTAAGACATCACCAAATGCGTATAAAGCAAGGTGAGCTTATAGATTATATAGTTTTTTTTGTGCCAACATCAACAGAAAATCAATTAGGCAGAATGGCTCCTCTCAACAATTCATACTTATGGCTGGATGGAACGAATTATCTTGGTACATATCAAGGTTTTCAATTTAGATATTTAGAGCATGCAGCTCCTTCTGGTAGTACGAAAGATGTAGATATTGCTAATCTTGCCCCCAGAATTAATTTGGGGCAAGCCTTATTTGCGGGTGTAAATCTTACAGTTGAAATCTTTGCCGGAAAAGTAGTGCAGATATTTAGTAGTACATTAGGCTTGCTTTCTGATATATTTGATATTATAGAAAACCCTTCCCATATATAAGAAGTGTCTTCATAGAAGACCGTGATAATAGAGTTCCGGGACATGATTTTTATGCATGGGCTCACACAGAACTATTTAATATTAGAATACAAGGAAGAGCCGAAATAATATATTCGCAAGATCCTTTTCGCCGTGACACTATACAGTTACCTCAAGGGCCTAGAAAAGAAGTTTACACTCCTGGTTTTTGGGGAAATCCTGAATTCTTTGCCACTGTATTAGAACATTATAGGCTCTTAGGCTACCACCCTTATGTAGAGCAAATAGATAGAAATAGTGTAGTATTATCAATGTTTGAAGGCATGGAAATCCCCATCCGCACCCCTAAAGACCTAGACAATGTTCGTAACAACTTAGAGCGAAACTTCCGCCTAATCAACGATATCGACCTATCCAACATAGAGAACTGGCAACCCATCGGCACTGCAGCAGCTCCATTCACCGGAACACTGGACGGCAACGGATTCACCATTCGCAATCTTACTATAGACCGCCCAGCTCAAGACAGCATCGGCCTGTTCGGCGTTAATCGTGGTGAAATACGTAATTTAACTCTTGAAAATGTAAGAATCACAGGTCGCAATATTACAGGCAGTCTTGTAGGTCAAAACCACGCTCTCGGCGAGCTATACAACGTCACAGTAAGAAACATCATAAGACTAAGAGGCAATAATACCACTGGTGGACTTACAGGGCAAAACGCTGGGAACCTTACAAATGTTTCAGTCATCGGCGGGTCAGAAATTAGAGGCAACTCTCCAACTGGTGGATTAGTAGGCAGTAACAACGGTTTGATAATCAGTGGTTCAGCGGTATATATTGACCATTTGACTGGCGGTACTGTCGGCGGCCTGGTTGGCAACAATAGAGGAACAGTACGTCTGTCATATTATACAAATCATGTTCTTGGCACGGTCGATATCGGTGGATTAATCGGAAATATGGGTGCAGGCCTGGTAGAGCAAAGTTACGCAACCGGAGGTGTGACGGGAAGATCAAGTAATGCCGGCGGATTTATAGGCCGTTTTGATGGAGGAACGATAAGAAACAGTTTTTCAACAGGGAATGTCCAAGAAGGCGGTATCAATGCCGGTTTTGTAGGTTCTATGCTATTCTCAGCTATGGTTGAAAACAGCTATTCATTGTCTAATAACCCTCGTGGCTTTTCTGCTCGTTCTTCCAGTTACGTAAACATTACAAGGAGTTTCTTTGAGCTTGATAGACTGGTCTTTCTCAATAACCCTAATCTCGAACATGGTCGTACGAGGGAGCAGATGCAACAAATGAGTACTTTTGTTGGTTGGGATTTTGATACGATTTGGGAGATGGGAAGTAACGGGTATCCTGTGCTTAGAGGGATGCCTATGACACGCAATTATATTTCGATTTACACGGCAACAGATTTAGATAACATCAGATACAACCTAAGTAGAAATTATCGTCTTATAAATGATATAGATTTATCCGGCGTAAACTGGCAGCCAATAAATTCTTTTGTTGGAAGTTTAGATGGTAACGACTTCGCAATCCGGAATTTAAATATAGACCGTTCATCTCAAGATAATATTGGTTTATTCGGCATTAATCACGGTGAGATAAGGAACTTAACCCTTGAGAATGTGAGAGTAGTAGGTCGTGCTCGGGTGGGCAGTCTAATAGGAAATAATACAGGCAATTTATATAATGTAACAGTAAGAAACGTCACGGAACTTAGAGGCGATACTAATACTGGCGGGTTTGCAGGGCAAAACGCTGGCAACCTTATAAATGTTGCAGTCATCGACGGAACAGATTTTAGGGGAATTAGCACCGCCGCTAGCGGATCCACGGGTGGACTGGTCGGCAGCAATAGAGGTCTGATAGTCAGAGGCTCATCAGTGGGAGTTGTTGGGTTAATGGGTAGAACTCATACCGGTGGATTAATCGGCTATAATCATGGCACTATACGTCTATCATATTCTACCAATAATGTTCATGTTTCAGGTAGTGTTGGAGGGCTAATAGGAATTATGCGCAGCGGTTTAGTAGAGCAAAGCTATGCTACCGGGAATATAACCGGAACATCAAGTAGCGGCGGTGGATTTATAGGACATTTTGCCGGAGGCATTATAAGAAACAGCTTCTCAACGGGGAATGTCCAGGAAGGTGTTATAAATGCTGGCTTTGTTGGATCTATGCTATTCTCAGCTATGGTTGAAAACAGCTATTCATTATCTAATAACTCTCGTGGGTTTTCTACTCGTTCCACCAGCCACGCTAACATTACGAAAAGTTTCTTTGAACTTGATAGATTAGCTGTAAAGTACAGAAATCTCAATCTTGGACAGGGACGTACAAGAGTGCAGATGCAACAAAGGAGTACATTTGATGGTTGGAATTTTGATACGATTTGGGAGATGGGGGCTGGCAAATATCCTTCACTTAGGGGACTTAGTGCTCCACATACTGAAATGTCTTTGTTACTTGAATTAGATTTTATTGATGAATCTAGCACAGATTTATACTTAGGAAACACAGCTTATGCTGATGCAGAATATTGCATATTGCGCACAATCCATAAAAGAATATATGACTAAAACACTTTATGACGTTAAATTACCATAGCGTTAAGATAAATTATAATCAAAAAGTAAACAAAATAAAAAGCCCTCAACAATGTTGAATTGTCGAGGGTTTACTGAGTCACCCGGGGCTCGAACCCGGGACACCTGGATTAAAAGTCCAGTGCTCTACCAACTGAGCTAGTGACCCCAATAAAAATAAGGTAAAAAGGGTGGGTAATGGGATTCGAACCCACGACATCCAGAACCACAATCTGGCGCTCTAACCACTGAACTATACCCACCATAAAGCGTATCTGAAGGGATTCGAACCCCTGACCCACGGCTTAGAAGGCCGTTGCTCTATCCAGCTGAGCTACAGATACAAGTACATCGGGGTGACAGGATTTGAACCTGCGACCTCCTGATCCCAAATCAGGCGCGCTAGCCAAACTACGCTACACCCCGTAAAAAACGAGAGCTATACAAGCTTTGCTTGCGCTTGCTCTGTTTAAGCAAAGTAAAAATTATCTAACTGACAAAATAATTCAGTTACAAAGCCAATGATTGCAACTCACAAAGCTAACCGACCACCGTACCTACAAATATAACTACAGTTCCGAAACGAAAGCAAAATTACAATAACATGGCTTTAATGTCTTGAGTCAAGTGAGTCACCTCTGTATTTAGTGGAGAAACTACCAAACTAAAGCCATGGAGCGCTCCACACCAACGAAACTAAACAGGGAATTGAATAATAAGAAGAAGAATAAAAGAGCGTGCGCTCTTATCATAATCTATTAGTTCACAAAGGAGTGAACTATGAGCATATATCAAGAGCAAAAGC
>Ga0123352_10000051_pt1 | contig 117065 bp, 119 predicted proteins | sample TergutLab28metaG_FD_89700 | JGI IMG/M metagenome (GOLD analysis project Ga0123352, IMG submission 89700) | Labiotermes labralis P1 segment gut microbial communities from Petit-Saut dam, French Guiana - Lab288 P1 | ecosystem: Host-associated > Arthropoda: Insects > Digestive system > Gut ...
GTTTCTTGCCGCCCAGGGCTATGACGTTTCTTCCATTACCAAAATCTCTGGATAACTTGTTTTTTGTGCTACTTTGGGTAGCTTTTTTTGTATGCAGATTTTTCACGTGAGACTTTCACACTTCTCTTCCCGGTAAAGTTAAATCTATGCCGCCGTCTTCACTGTGTCCGGTTATTTTTCTTAATACATCAATCTGGAACACTTGTATACGATTGGCAAGTCCAATTATTATGCCTGTTTGCACATTGTCACTGGCTTGTGAAAATATCTCAAATGGTATTTTTGCAGCATGACCAAAAGGAAGTGCTGCAAACTTGGCTTTTAAATTTCCTCCATCACCCTCAGATGCAACACCCGCAAGAAGATAATAAACCTCTCCTATACTTCTGGATTCCACAGGGTATACCATAACTACATATAAGGCTAATGCTTTTAAGAGTGAAATTGCGCCAGTATCCCAAAACGGGTCCAGCTTTCCACCGAGCATGGTGTTTCTGATAACCACATCACAAAACTGCTGTGCCATCAGTTCAGGATTTCCACCCTCTATTTCCCTCAAGCAATTCCATGGGTCAGAGTGTTCAGGATTAACCAGATTAAACATTTTTACTGTATAGCCATGTGCTTCAAGGTAGTTTTTCATTGCCCTATATATTTCACTGGATGGGTCTGTTATCACAAGGGAGTCACCTCGCATAACACTTTGAAATATTGCATTAAACACATACGCTCGGCTCTTCATCGTTCCTGCTGCACCATAAACAGCCACGTTTCTATTGTCGGTTTTGCTTTCAAACAATCGCTCGTGCATTGCAATTATCATGCCATCAAGGGTGCCAAGAATATTACCTAATGCATACTTTGGACTTTTTACTACTTGAAATTCATTTAGCATTTCATCTTCTGTCATCCAACCAGCAGTGCCATAAGTGCCTTTATTAGAATAAATCAGATTGCGTTCTGTATCCATTACGCCTTTCACCCGTCCATTTTTCGTCAAGAAGGCAATGATTACTATAATGAATACCCCAACGACTACCAACCCAACCAGATTGAATGGGTAATGGAAGAGCGCAAAAAGCACAGGTATTGGCATCCAGCTAAAGTTTTCTAGGAATACTGACGTTTCTCTTGTATCTGTTGTTGTGGAATTGAGTAGCATTCCTGCTAAACCGTCATCATTAAATCTTGATTGCTCACTCCATACATTGAAGGCATAGAACACTTGGGATAAGACACCAGTTAGATAGCCTATGGTTATAAGTCCGGCTACTGCTATGATTACATACTTTAACTTACTGTTTCTAATTTTGTTCACATCAACATCACATCCTTTTTATCAACGCAAAAAGGGGCTGTCACTCACCACTTTTTGTGGTTTTGCAACAACCCCATTATAAATCCTTTGAAATGGAATATAGCGTTATTTTGCTTTTTACGCAATCGTGTATAGCTTTTGCATTCTACTATATTACCATGTCAAGTTTTTATTGTCTATCGTAATTTTGTCTCACTTTAGTGCAACTTAGCTTTTTAGTTTAAGCAAAAAAAGCTGGCGTAAACAATGAAAATGTGTCAGAATAGAGAAACGAGAACGAACTATGAGAAAATTTCAATTGAGGATGATTTTAATGGGAATTATAGGGATTGTTGTGGCAATTATTATTGTACTCACTATATCTAAGATTTACCAACGTAGACGTAACAATAGTACAGGTGATTCATCTGGAAGAAATAATAGCGGGGATATGGGTTGGTTTCCATTCCATCATCATGATTCTTCATCTAACGATGCTTCAACCTATTCAAATGATGATTACTCTGGCGGTTATGATGGTGGTGGGGACTATGGAGGCGGTGGATGTGATTAGAAGCAGTGATACTTCTTCTGTTATTACAAGTAAGTCCGCACTCAATACTAGAAATATCTATTCTAAACAATCTAAACATCTCGAAGGCATATACTGTTTCCTAGTCAATAAAGACAGCCTAGATTTTACACATTAGGCTGTTTTTTATTGGTTATTTTTATGCGCAGGACTTAATTTAGAAATGCTTTCAATTCATCGACTAGATGCCTTGGTGCTGCTTGATTAGCAAAGCCTACAAATTGAACACATTTGAATTGATTTTGATGTTTGCGTATTTCGATTGTGTACCTATCATCATCATGTAACAGACTGTATATTGCACATCTATCAACATTTATACGCTTATCATATGAAGCTACGCAATGCTTTTGCCAAATACCTTCTTGTTTTAATCGTTTAACCGTTATTATCCGCACATATTTTTTCGGCAATTTTAGTGAGTTAAATTTACTATTTGCTGGTATTTTGAGTGGCTTTAAATCACTAAGACTATATTTAATACTAAGTTCATCATGCTCCTCCCTTATTTTTTTGAGACTACTCTTTTTTAATGAAATGGTTTCTTTGAAGTGCATTTTTAGTCTTATATAGTCACATACTTCCATGGGTATATATTTCTTTCCAGATGTTCTCGTTGGTGTTTTTAATCCGTTATTATCCCAAGCAGACATAAGAAAGTATGCTATATGACTGACATTTTCCTGATAATCATAATCGTGATTGTCATACTGTGAGGAATCCATATATTTTGTAATCATTTGACCATCCATTTGAAACAATGTAGCTCTATCTTTTTCAGATAAAATTAAGGCTACATCAAGTATTTTTATTGCACCCTCCAAAGTATGCCTATTTACAGATTTGGGTATATTTATTTTTTTGTACTTTCTATAACTTGTAAGGAGAGATTGCTTTGAGTGAAACAACATAGTATCACTCAGCTTGCGTTTTGGGATATACTTTGTTTTTACAAAATCCATTGCTATATCTTTAAATAATATATTTTCTTCTGATAATAATAGTAGAAGGTTTAGCGTTACGAGGGGAAAGTTGAAGAAGTTTGGAATATTGGAAGGGTAAAATTTGCTACCTCGATTTGTAGAAGATAGGTCAGTGAATATTTTTTGTAGGCTATATATAATAGTTTTACTTCTGTCTTTATTGTGATTTATATAACACCCATTCTTTTTATCATCTTTACACCAAGCACTTATACATACTTTTCCAGTAGATATTTCGATAAAGCTATTACCATTGCCCTTCCATGTTGTTTTAAATCTTAGCATTAGAAAGGCGATATTCGTATCTATGCTTATTGTTTTAGGCTTTGATTCCAATATCACGTTGCGCCATCTGTCTATTGTTTCACTTGCAGTCTTGCTATTATATAGGGTTACTCTAATCTCTTCTTCGTCCTCAAAAACTTCATATCCATATATATCCTGTGTATCATCTGTCAAAGATAAAAAAATCTCTTTCAGTTGATATTCTTCCTGAAAGAGATTTTTCTTTACCAATATGGATTTTAGTGTTGGTTGGGATACAATGCCCAATCTAAATCCCACCTTTGCTAGACAATAAAAAAGCGGCTTTCGCCGTTCTGCTGGTTACATGTCTGTGGTAGTCAAATACCTTACGATATGCGCCTGATGTAACAGGACGCACTTCCTCCGATAACTGCCTTAATCGCTTATTTGTTTGTTTTTTACTCATCGTTCGGCAAGTTGTTAGAGAACGCCGTTTGTAATATTTGTCAGGATAATAGATGGTTGAACTGCTTTGCAAAGCTTTTACATGCCGTTTTTTTGTTGCCTTTAGATATTTTTGCGTTTTATGATACATTCCCATTCCTCCGATTTGCTCTGCTTCCCATTAAAAAAAGACGAGGTAAAGATTCGTCTGAGAGGGGTTTTGTGCTTTGGGTTCCCGTTGCTCGGGGTTCTTTATATTCAATTTTATTTTTCATTTCAAAACTTCCTTTCGTTTTCTGTATTGATACTTATTTCAAAAATCTTGATTTCACTTTCTCAAAATCCAACGATTTAATCTCCACCATATTTCCCAGATATCTGCCTAACATCTCCACTTGGAAATCGAAGCAAAATATCACGCCTTTCCTGTCAGTTTCGCCTAATCCCTTCTTAAACTTTATTAGGCGGGGGATGTTTGGAGTAGATAGGAGGAGGATGGGGTTCCCATCGACCGTTAGTGCGTCATGTTCTATTGGATAAGTTCTATCTTTAGGTTTGAACTTTGCCAATAACATGGCTTGAAATGACTCGTGGTGATGTGCATTGGCTATGAGGTTTAACTGCACTGAACCATATTTATCATTAGTGATGTAGTATAGGGGATTGTAGATAGATTCCAGAAACTTTTTTGCTCCCTTGTAGGCTGTCTTATCGGTCAGATATTTTTCTAGGGTTTCTAAATTATTTCCGATAAGGATACCACCTACTTTTGCACTGCTATATTGCGCTGACAAGAGATTTCTGCATAGACTATGCTCTAACTCAGTGAGATACTTAATTTCTACACCTGTTCCCCATTTCTTCATAACTTCACCAGTATTGTAAATGGCAAAAACTTGGGTGGGAGTTAGGAGCATTCCTGCGCTTCGTGAACCTCTTATGACTTGTGGCTTACTGGATTTGCCGACCAATTCATTCCAATTTACCCTTTTATATTCTCTGGACGTGTAAAAAGAGGGGTGAGTAATGTGTGGGGCGTTAGATGGTGGATACCCGCTCTCCAATCTAGCTTCACTTTTAATAAACTTTTTTTCCTCTAAGGGAGCGGGAGTAAGGCGGGGTTGGGTGGTGTGTTGCTGGGCTTTGATGGTTGGGTTCCCGTTAGCGGATAAAAAATTAGTCTGCGAGGGGATAAGGTCAAAAGATTCGTCTGCGAGGGGCAGAGTGACGTTGCCAAATATATCTGGTTTCACGTCATCAAATATAAACACCCCTGCACTATACATGAGTGTCAATACCTCTGATTGAGACAATAGCCGTTTTCTTCTCACTATATCTGATGGAGGTTTATTTATCTCATTCCCATCTGTAAGGTAATTTCTAAAGCGCAAACTATTTTCTTCCGTTACAATTTTTTTACCCTTTTCCTTTAACCTATAACTCCGCATTCCATCTTTATACACCACTTTTATTACCCTATCCTTAACCAATCTAGCTATCAGCCTTCTTGCATATATTGCAGAAGGCATGATGTTTGGAAGGGCACTTGTTGGAATATCACCACTGATACCTAATAAGTGAATAAAGGCTTTTTCCTGGGTCAAAGGTGGATTGCTATTTATGGTGGTTTGTTTGTTCATCATGTTTGTTTTTCTCCGTTTTCTAGGATAATAAATTAGCCTGCGAGGGGTTTATTTCTAGGATAATTTTCTTGCACTATTTTTCTGATATAATTATCTTGCATAACCAAAAGATGGACACTTTTTCCCATTGTATTCTGTGAAAAAGTATTGACTTTACTGGGCTTTGAATGCTTTTTATTTCTATATCATAAAATTTTTCAGAAATTTTAATCATTTGATACGGCTATTTACCCTTTTTTTCTTGTGCTATAATCCAATTAGAATACTGGTGCTGTGGCATGATTAAAATATGAGTTGCATCCTCATTACCTAATGCTGTATTTTGATAGTTATTGCACCATATTCCAGAGTCATCAGTTAAGAAAAAGACGTTAATTATATCTAAAATTTCTTTCAATTCAAGATTATCATAGTCTCGTATTCTTCCTTCTGTACTGAGTTCTTTATCATAAATGTGAGTTATACAGATAGTACATTTATCATATCGTGGGATGGTATACATGTCACTTGATACAAATATTTTAACTGCTTCAAATAATGGTGCGGCTATAAATTTTGCACCTTTAATTTTGCGCTTTGGTACAAGGGCTGGAATGATTATTTTTATCATGCTGTTACTTTCCTGTGTAATGCTGATATCTAAAGCTTTTGAAGCTTCTAACAGATATTCGCCCCATCGCTCACTATCAACATCATAGATTATGCGTCGGATTGCTCCCACGGCATATTCGGCATCAATTGCTATTTGTTGAGAGAGTTCAAAGTAATCTTTAGGATGTCGGCGCATATCCACATATGCCAACATGGCTAATCTTTCGCTTATACCAAAAGTTTTTTTACTTACTTTTAATACACTCTCCAAATTTTTATGCATCTCTTCAAGATTGGCTATTCGATTTATTCTTTCGCTTATCGGGTCACTTACTACATTTTGTCCTACGTCTGTAAGAAAATCATCTACATTTAAATTTTCAAAGTTTACGTCCATGGTTTATCCCTCTACCTTCTTATTAAAATATGTCATTTTGTTACTATCATTTTGAGTTGTAGCAAAGCGCACAACACCCGGAATATTCACTATTTCAGCCTGATTAAATGACTCTAAAATGGCTATTCTCTTTGGTATTGGTGAGCGTTCACTTACTTTAAGCTTCGATTGCTTTTGCGCCTGCAAATTAAAACTCGCTTGGATGCCCACTTCGTCACCTTGGCGAACATATACGATTTCGTAAAAGTCGCCAGAGTGTGAGACAAAACTTATCTGTGTTGGATATTCGGCTATACTGTAATCACTCACTTTGTCATATAAGTCACAAAGCACATTAAGTGCAGTAATCATGGACATTTTGGGGTTTATGTCTATTTCATCAGCCAGCAACCCGCCATTCACTTGGAAAAGTCGCTTGTGCTTTACTAAGTATCTGATGTTTTTTAGGCTGTACTGAAATATTCGTTCAATATGGGCTTGACGGACACATCCTCCGCAATTAGCTACAAAGTCTAGAATCCTTCCATTTATACTGTCAAAGACCGCTCTCTTATCCATAAAACCATCTCCTTATAGGTAAAATTTAATTTGTTTTGGCGTATTAAATGCGCATTAGTTACACATTAAAGACGCATTATTGACGCATTAAAGGTAATCCATTTATCTCCAAAAGTTCTTTTTTGCTGTTAAGGCGTATTAACGTCACATTATCGTTGTACTACTGGCGTATTAGTGACGTTTTGGTCTATAGCGAGATTATCCATACTTAATATAGTTAAACCCACCATGACGCGTGACCAAGGCGTATATAACCCTATCATTTACATATGGGCGTATACGTTGAACTTGCGTTATGGTTTCAATAACAAAAATCCTAACCATATCAATGGACCCCATGCATGAGCCAAGTTCACGTATAATTGCTGACTCGTCATGATTCTCCACATAAATAATCTCAACGAACTTATCATCACGAGTTATACCATATACAGTGATAGGATAATAACCCTCACCAAAGTGTTTAACTTGCGCATATCTATCAAATAGCACATCCAACGCATTCAACAATTGATAGTCTGGCTCAATTGGAAGCTGGGTTGAAATAAATTCCTTTCCCACATTTGTATAGAGTCTTTTATTTCTCAATAGATAGCTGATATTGTACATTGTTCGTTTGCTGGGGAACATTGCAAGTATGTGCCCTGTGCGCAGTGTTCCCCATTGCTCAACGATAGTTAATATTTTTTCAATGCTGCTTTTTGTGGTATCCAGTTTTCCCACCCCTTCTTTGACAAAATAATAAGGACGTAACATAAGCTACGTCCTTAATGTAATTACCCAGTATTACGCTTTGAAGACACTGCATCTACATCCGCCATAAGTTGACGATGTTGAATCTCTGCTCTTTTGCGGTCAGCAATAACTTTAAGCTCTTTACGGTCAGTGGTAATCAGCTCCTTTTCATGAGGACTAGGGATAATTTCCACTGTGACATTGTTTTTATTTGCTGATATCATCGCGTGACCTTGTTCAAAATTCACTATTGCGTGTCGCTCACTGTCTGATAAACCTAAAATATCCTGTACTCTGTCAGCTTCGTCATCTTCAAGGTTTAGGATAATCTTGGTTTTACAGTTGTTAATTATGCCCTTACCATACTTACCGCCATCCAATGCAAAGAAATCGTTAATATCCTGCGTAGCGCAAATGGCAGCACCTGCATAACCACGAATGATTTTAAATATCTCAAAAACAAAGTTAGCCGCTAGTTTATTTGATGATTCACCAATTAACCGCCATGTTTCATCAATGAGTATTGCTTTTTCTTTTGTACGGTCTTGCTTTGCCTTATCCCATACATAGTCCAGTGCCACAAACATACCCACTGTCAAAAGGTCGCCAGTCAATTCAGAGATATCCAGTACAGTATACTTGTTATCAAGGTTTACATTGGTTTGTTGGTTAAATGTGCTGGCAGAACCAGCGACTAATCGGTTAATAATATTTGCCATGCGTTTGGTTTCATCTCTCTCACTTAAAACAGTGTGAAGGTCTCCCAGCACCGGCATCTTTTTGAACTTAGGTCGTCCTGGGAAATTTGGGTCTTCTGGAGTCATGGGGTCTATCAGCGTGACATTATCATGCTTCATACCAAATTTATCATAGGTGCGGATAATGCTATCATCTAACAATTGTCTTTCTTCATAATTCATATCAGGTATTAAAAGTGAAAAAAAGATGTGTAGCTGCTGCACTTTTGTTGCAAGCAGTGAATTATCTAAAATCACCCCATCTATCAGCTCTGCTGCCGCTGTATCTACTGGACGTATTTCCATGACATTGATACAATGCTTTGATGATGGGGATATTTGAATAAACGAACCACCAATAGTATTACAAGCACGGTAAAACTCATGTCCCTTTAATGGGGCTAAAATGAAGACCTGTGTACCCTTTCTGCGCATTCGTGTAGCCATAAGTTGAAGTGCAAAGGTTTTTCCTGCACCAGATGTGCCAAGAATAGCCATGTTCGCATTTTTGTAAACGGCACTATTAAATATATCCATCATAATGAGACTTCTGTTGTGCTTGTTTACACCTAGCAAAATGCCATTATCATCACACATCTCAAAACTGGTGAGTGGGTAACAGCTCGCCGCTCCACTGGTAAGCATATTGCGGCGTGACCATTTTTGTAGGTCTTTATTTAGTCTAACCAGTGGTAAAGATGATAAAAGTGCTTCTTCCATTCTAAATGAGCATCGCTGCACATCCATATCTTGGGCTTTTAGCTTCTTTTCCATTTCCATGATACGATACTCTAAAATACTTTTCGTAGTACCTGTCACAGTGATAAGGATATTTGTATAATAAAAATCTTCATTATTGGCGATACCATTTTTCATGTAATACCCACCGTCAATTGAACCTACCAAATCACCAAAATCATCATTGGTATCTTGGGCATTTTTTATCTTACTTTTATTCATACGTAAATGACGACCAAGACTTTGTGACATTTTTTCCTTTGGCTCTTTGCCTAAGTAAATATCAATGTCGATACCCTCCCCTGCGTTAACCAGCAATGAAATCCATCCGGAAGTTACATGGGTTTTGAAGCCATCCGCTGTCAATACCAAATACGAAATATACATTCCATCCATTTTGATATAATTTATTTTGGATAGGTCAATATACTTTGGTGCGCAAAACTTCATTGGTGAAATGTTCTCTATCGCATTTTTACCATAGTTTACAGCATAATCCATGATAACCTCACGCTTACGTGTCACTAGCGGTACATTAAAACTTGATTTGCGATTTAACATTTGATATAACGCTTCTATAATAAATTCATCAGAGTCGTCATACCGTATAAGTTCGTTACCACACTGATCTAGATAGTTTCTTGCAGTATTTGCAGCGTTCTCTAATTGGTTTTTTGCATCTTGCTCAATATTTTTAGCACGAAAGTAAGGTTCATACTCAAAAATAATGAAAAACCTGCGTGATACAGCTTCTTTAGAACCGATATCATAGAGTAAGTTCATATAATCTCGCTGAAGTTCCCTACACTCATTATTTGTTTCCTTGATTAAATCTTCTCTTGCGATATTGAGCAACTTATCAATATCAGCTTTTTTGGATAAACATTTTAACTGCATTCTCATGGGACTGATTTTAAGAAAGCTTGCAAAAGACCAGATGATGGAACGCTGCTCTTTTGGTGTTCTCATAAGAAAATTGATTGGTGTCACCTCAATGATTTTCACATAACGCCCATCATTCGTATGAATTATTCCGTTTTTGATTTTTTTAATTGGCAGAAACTCTGCTGCTTCGTTTGATGTTTGGATATATCGACCTCCGAATCCCTTGCGCACCAATGTACTCTTATTTCTTTTTACAGGGTCAAGTTCAATCGTTTTGCTTTTACCTTCTGTTTTGCCTCTGCGGGATTTAATCCTATCAATAAATCTGGATAAATGAGAAGAAGGTGGCACAGCATTATCGCCATCCCACCTTTTTTCTTCTTCTGCTTCTGCATCAGCAACAGCCTGAAATGCAGTGTGTCCAATGATTTTCCGTTTGAATATAAATCGGATAAATGCCATTAGGAACTGACTTATACTAAGCCCAATAACACCTACCAAGGCAAGAAAGCCTATAGGCATTAGTACGGCTAATAATATTATTATTCTGGTTTCTATGCCTAGGTTTGTTGTTACATTGAGCAGTAACCATCCGAGTAGCCCTACAATGATAGCTGCTTCAATAGCATTGCGTACTTTGAATGTGCCACCAAAAACGCCACCTGAGTCAGTGTAATTTGGTGGAATATAATAAATATCCGGACTGTCTTCGTCTCTTTCATTACGGCGATTTTGCGCCATATTTTCACATCCTTTCGATTTTTTAATTTTGAAACAAAACGGAGAGCATAAAAATAGCCGTTGCCATAAAGGACAACAACTTTATATTTTGAAGCCTACAACCCGCCGGGTGGCGTTCCAATATAAGCGAGGGGGTCTTGATGTATACCGTTTCTTATAATCTCCAAATGAAGATGATTGCCTGTAGAATCGCCTGTTGTTCCAACAAAGGCTATAATATCTCCTGCTTGGACTTGCTGACCTATAACAACATTATTACGTGAGTTATGTGCATAGAGCGTTCTATAATTAGCCCCATCACCTCTTATATCCCCATGCTCTATGATAACCGTAACGCCAAAACCTCTAATCCACCCGGAATGCGTAACCGTACCCCTTGCAACTGCCCTGATAGGCGTACCTGCTGGTTTTGGAATATCAATTCCATTGTGCATTTGCCATCTATGCCATATTGGATGAAACCTATATCCAAATGGGGAGGATACCCTCCAAGGCAAATCAGGAAATGGGCTGTAAAAACCATCTACGATACCGGGCTGACGCATGTTAAAAGCCCCGGTCATATTTTGGTCTGTTAGTAATATCATCAAGTTTCTCGTATACTCCTGTGCAAATATCATAAGTTCTTCGTTATCTGCTATGCCAAAACTTTCTGCAAAAACCATTTCTCCTGCATAAACAATTGTAAAGGTGTAAATTGTAATATATTGAACCATTGGCGGTGGCGGGTGATATTCTCCGCTATCTTCATTAAATACCCACCCCTCTGGTCTATACCAATCTATAGCATTAGACCATATCCAGCCCGGGGTTGTATATAGACCTATTTCTGGGTCAAGTACATAGGTGACACTTTCTGGATTTGGTGGATAGTATAACGTAATCTCTCTTGGCTCTTCTCTGATATCTGGGCCTTCGAGCATAAATATATTACCACCGCTACCCGCAATGGATAAACGCTCTGCCAAGTCTTCTAAACTTATTGATGTAATATCATTGTGCAATGAAGCAGAGTACATTCCCAAAATAGATGCAGTTCCAAAACTCACGATATCCCATTCACTTATATTCTCAGTGTTTCCTTCCTCATCAACAGGAATTTGGGCTACTGAATTGACTTCATACGCTGCACCTTCGGGTAATTCGGCAATTATTATGCCAAGTTCTGCTTGGATGGCTTCGTAATGGGTTAAATGAGCATTACCGATAATTGAGTGGGCTTCTTCGAGATTTGACATGATATGTGCCATGTCAAATGCATTGATAAAGTGTATTGGATTAGGCAGTTGAGCAGTATCAGGTGCTGGTGTGCCACCACCAAAAAAGAATATGACAAGAGAGCCAATCATAGGTAGTGAGCGGAAAAATCCTCCTACTGTCTCCCATACCCCTTCCACAAATCCATCAACAGAGTTAAATGCAATAAGCGGCAACATGGCTATTAACATAACCGGAAGGATTAAAAGCAGGATGATAGCTATGACAATTTTTACAACTAGCATAGGATTTTTTAAGGTTTCTTTTCCTGCGGCGGCAATAGCACCCGGTATAGCACCTACGCCACCAGCTTTTGCACCCATGGCTGCACCTTTGGCGATATTGGCAGCCATTTTTGCTACTTGTACCGCTTCTGAACCTGCTTGAGCGGCTTTTTGTATGCCGATACCACTTTGATTTTGACTTTCCATTGGGGTTCTGCCCTCCTGTATTATTTGTAAAATAAAAAGAACACGCCTACAGTTTCTTTGCAGGCGTGCTCTTGATTACTTATTATCTTTTACGATGCTTCCCTTTTGTTGGTCGAGATGGCGGATTTATTGGTGTAGCACCCTCTGTGCGAGGCACTCCACGCGTTACACCGTCTCCAGCAGGAGATATTGTTCCCCTAGCCATTTCAGTAATTCCACTTACTTCTTTTGTAGAGTGCATCTGAGATTCACTATGCGAAACTGTTTGGGCTTTAACAATCTCAGTAGATGCGTGTGATTGTGATATGCGCATTTCTGTCCCTGAAATGGGTGCTGATTGCTCATGAGACGTTGTTCCCATTGTCATAGGAGCACTACTTGAAGGTGTTTGTGGGGCTATTGATGTAGCTTTAACCGCATCATTGGTCGAACTTCGACCATCTGTCGCAGAACCAACACCTTGAATTTGGTGTGGACTGCTTCCTATATTTGTATGCGCTTTTGTATCACCTACAGTTGCTTGTGTTTTTGGTGCAGATGGTGATGTAGAGGATACTGTACCCTCTGTTTTACCAATACTACTTCCGCTTTCAGAAGAACTGTTTACACCTTCATTTTTAACAGTCGCAGATTGTGAAACATTTGTGGTTTGACCTGCATTGACAATGGCATTGGTATTGTTGGCAGATTTGGAATGTGCAACGACTGTATCACCGCTGACTGAACCACTACCACTAGAGCTGTCTATTCCGTTTTCACTTGAACTACCAATACCTGTTGGGACAGCACTATCGCTACCGATGGTTGTTGATGTTTCAATAATACCGCTGTCTGAGTGTGTGCTAATTGTTCCTACACTGTCTCGCCCATAATGACTACTACCTTCGGAGTTAAAACTTCCATCGCCAATCTCTGCTGACATAGAAGTATCAGCTCTGCCACCTGTGTAAATTGCATTGGAATCATAATTATTTGCGTCTACCCATCCAGCATCAGCAGACATTTCCGGTATTGTACCGATGCTTGGGTCATAGCTACTGGCTTCAATAAATTCACCATTAGACGCTGAACTTGTTGAAATATCTGCACTTCTAGCAACAGAATCACTACCATGACTACTGGTCATACTACCAATTCTAATACCATGGTCTGCTAAGGTTTTATCAGGATACTTGGGAGCTTCTTTCACTGCTTGTGTTGTTATCGCTTCACCAAGCTTGTTTGCGCCTTGGGATATTTTATTTCCAATATAAGGCGCACCTGCCCTAATCGCAGATATACCTAAGCCGACTGCCCCTCCTTTGAGTGCAATGCCACCTATCCTCGCTGCGCCTGCGACCGCCTTACTATTAAGAATTTTGCCTAGCGTGTTGTACTCGCGCCCTCCTGCTGGTGGTTTAAGCATACCTGATAACTTACTGCCGCTACCATCAATGCCAGAACTTGAACCAGTAGTACCTATAGCAGTTCCGGGAGTTCCATGCATTCCAGAAGCTCCCCCTGCCGGAATAAACATAGCTCCACCACTTCCGGATGTTCCGGCACTCATACCTGCACCCACAGAGCTTCCTCCGCTGCCACCAAATCGTGCTGATATGCCTTTTCCAGCGGCAGCAATACCCATACCGATTGCCTTACCCGCCATCATTCCAGCCATTACACTACCGCCACCGGCTTGGGTTACGTTTAGACCCAGTTGATTGACAAGTCCTGCAAGTTTTTGAGCGGCTTTCAAAAATGCAATAATAAAGAACATCCAAAGCACTAAGCCTGTTAATGGCCCAAGGTCAGATGTTGATTGCGCCACTTGCTCATTTAAAACATCCCAATTGATACCACCGTCTGGTGACATTATATCAATAACGCCCATATCCCCGCCTGAAAAATTTACGCTTCCATTACTATCAAACCTCATTGATGGGTTTGCCATAAATGCATTAAGCATTGACACAAATATCCGCAGAATCCAGATATTCATTAGTAATAGTAGTATCTGTCCTCCTAGCATTTTGCACCATGATTTAAAAACCAAGTTTGTAGATGAGAATGGTCCCATGGCAAAGGCTAATGGTGATGTAAATGCCAAAATACCCACCATGATATATCTTTCAACACATTCCAATATCAACTTTATATAGTTCCACCCTATAATCAACACAAAGACCAAACCTAGGATAGCTGAAGTCAGCAATGCTTTTCCAGCAGTTAAAGCCACTATCGTTATTAAACCATGGGTTCTTACCCAATCCGGCTCATAAGCTGATGCATTTATGCTTATAATCATTTCATAAGGTGTTCCTGCAATATTCAAAGCAATGGTTACAATATCCAAAGCGAAAAATGCTAAAAACATAAATAAAAGTGTCTTAGCCACCAACTGAAATGGCGGGTCAGCTTCAATGCCTATGGGCAGTGCAAAGTTTTTAAACAGTCCCCACACTAAACCAATACTCAGTAGGGTTAGCGCAGTAATCCGAAAGATATCATAAGTGGCTGCTACGATAGGAAAAACAGACACAAATAATGCTAAATCCGGTGACAAAGCTGATAAAGCTGCTGTGCTGAGTAGGTCAACCAATTGCACAGCTTCGTCTATAAGCCATCGAAATAGATTGTCCATGAGATGCATTCCAAAATTATCTCTCACTATTCATTTCGTCTCCTTTCTAAAATATATAATTAAATCATTCGAAATCGAACTTGCCTATCGTGACAAGAACCCTCGAAAACGCTTATCTCGCGTTTTCGAGGGTCACTCTGTCAAGACCGTTTCTCATTGATTTCATTATAAAAGCCGAGTAGCCAATGCCACCCGGCAATGTAAAATGTCTTCAAAGCTTACGAAGCTTAACCGGTAATTAGTGATGCCGCCCAAGGAATGATAATGTTAGCGGCATTAATCAGTATAACTCCGATGATGATACGTTTCGCCCATGTGCCTGCATCTTCAACGGTACGTTGATTTTTGCTTGTAAAATAGAGAAACATTGCAATGACAAACACCAGAACACCAATAACATTGGCAAGGCCAATCAGTGAAGAGGTAATATTACGGGCTGTACGCTCCACTGTTCCAAAGATGTCTGTTACGCCTCCTGTGCTTCCACCGGAATTACCGCCTGTTGCGTAAACACTTTGTACCATACCCAGCACAAATATTATGCTCATAGTAAAAAATCCTTTAATTTTGTTGCCTAGCTTTGCTTTTTGTTCCTTCATGAAGTCCTCCTTAAAACAAAAAAGGAGAGCAAAAATGCTCTCCTTAGAGTAATGTGATATCTTTGTTTAGTTACAATTATTACTTGATTCAAAAATCTAAATCGCTGTGTGACGCTATGCGTGTCAGCAAAAGCACTAATCCATCTTTGTCTGTTTTGCGATACACCAACAACCAATCTGGTGTAACATGGCATTCCCTGTAACCTTTCCAATTGCCACTTAATGGGTGGTCGCGGTGTTTTTCAGACAAAGGTGTATCGTTAGCCAACATATGCACAATATCACGCAATAACACAAGGTCTTTGCCTTGCTTTTTTGCCTTCTTATAGTCACGACGATATTGAGTAGAGTACTGAATATCACGCTTATTCTTCATCGTCATCACTATCTAAATCTGCAAAAAGCTCCTCTGTAGTGGAGAATCGCTTATATGCGTTAGGGTTAGCTTCCATTTGCTTGCATTCTGTTAATGCCGACAATGAATCAGGGTCGCTCCACCTTGCCCCTTTAAGCTCAAAGGGAAAGCCGCCAACATGGCAAGCGTGATTGAGGAATACTGTTATCGCGTCAGGCAGTGATAAGCCATGATAGCCAAATACACTTTCTGCTTCTGCTTTTAGTTCTGGATATAAACGCACGTTAATGCTCGCTGTTTTTGTATTGCTTGTTGTTTTTTGCATGTAAAACACCTCCGACTATTATTTTATTTAAATATCATGCAAAATGCAAGCATTTGGAACTATTTATTGCTTTGTTCCTTCATAAAGTCCTCCTTAAAACGAAAAAGGGAGAGCAAAAATGCTCTCCCTACTGTGTATTTGCAATTATTATTGATAACGAAAATTGCAATTTTTACACTCGTTATTATAACTTATAATTGTAACCACACAAATCTTAACTAGATTAAGACCCAGTTCTAGGATGACGACCAGCAGGACGGAAAATCCTCGTTGTCCAAACACTATTACCGATGACCCATTCACTACCTGTTCTGCCGCCAATATCTATGCGGTTTGCAAACTCATATCCATCCGGCAATCCATCAAGCACTGTACCCTCAAGACGTGGATTTTCTACATTTCTAAACCCTGCACGAACTGTACCGAATTGGAACATAATCTCGGTGACAAATTCACCTGATGCCAAACTTAATGCTGCTGGTGACATGACTAGGGCATTGTTTGTAGTGGACAATAGATTATCATAAGCCACTCGCCACTGGTCATTTGTATTTGTTCGGAACATCACACTATAGCGTAATTGCTGATTAAATGTGCCTGTGAACACTCTGTCTAACCGCACTACATGGGCTGGTAGAATATCACGTACATAGAAGTCAGACAGCGAAATGCTGGATGCATTAGCAATGGTGGTGATATCCCAAATAATGGGCTGTCCTGCCATCACTTCTGCCGGACCAATCTTACGTACTTCTACGCCTACATTTGCAGGCTCATTATAGAATGTTTGTCTTATAATCTGTCCTGAGTGTTCTATGGTTACATCTAACACTTGGTCTGAACGGATATAAAAGGCTGGGGATACTATTTCCTCTATTAAATAGCGACCTAACGACAATGGACGGGATACACCAACGCCACGATGGTCTGTCACGAACTAGTCTAGGACATTACCGGTTCTCCAGTCTCTTACTTCAAATACTGCACCCTCAAGGCGGCTACCTGCCGGAAGACCATTGACCTCATTATCCGCACTGGACAGCTTTGTTATTTGAATCTGTCCTGCTTCTCTTGTGTTTTCCCATATTATCTCAGTCATCATTCCTGCACGGAACTCTACTGTGCGCGGCATATTATCTATGAGATAACCTTGGGCTGCTCTTGTTTCTTGGATGGTGTATCTACCCGGTGGAAGTAATCCTGTAAAGTCGATGACACCCATGTTATCTGTTACAAATGGTCCCGCTACTTCCTGACGCGTAATAAAATCATAGATTCTAAACTCTACGCCGGGGATTCCTTCACGGGTTACTGAATCGACTTTGTAAAGTCTTAGTCCTGCCATTTGTACATTAGTCACTTCTAGGGTGGTTAGCCGTCCGGGGGTAATTGTCACCACATGAACGGTTGTGTCAAGGATATACCCTGGCAAGGCAGCTACTTCTGTGATATGGTATACACCTGCTGGCAAATGGTTAATCTGAATAAAACCTCGGCGGTCTGTTAAGAACCCACCATTAGAACCTAGTTGTGGACTGTTTGCTGTAGTTCCCGGTTGGTTTTGGTCTTGAATAAGCCCTTGCACACGCCGTCCATCAGCATGACGGATGTCAAACTCAACACCTTGGAGTGCTACACCTGTGTGGGCATCGGTTTTGATAATACGTAATCCTGATGCAGGGGTGTTTTCTATCACCAGAAGATAGTCTTGCTGGCGGGTTTGGGCGTTGATTTGAAGCAATACGGCTTCATCCAAACCAAAGTATCCCTCCGCTGCTCTTATTTCAGTCACTAAGAAAGCCCCGTCTTCAATTTCAGGAAGGTGGATAAGACCATTTCTATCTGTGGTGAAGTCGAAGAACCCTGTTTGCGGGTTTTGTACCCTTTCGCCGTTGATTCTGGCAAGCTGGAATACTACCCCTTGGATGGGTTGTCTGGTTACACTGTCTATCTTACGTATTGTAAGATTTGGTGCCCTAAAGTTACGGATATCAATGGTTTGATTACCGCCGCCCTCTGTAACCACAAAAACTGTTGGCTCTATTGCCATATAACCGGGCAATGGGCGGGTTTCAATGGCTACCCATGTACCCGATTCCATAGATGGAAGATGGATAAGCCCTGCATTATCGGTGATGAATGTAGTGCTATTGTTTACTGGATTACGTAGACGTTCTCCACCTGAAGCATTACCGTTAAACCTTGCAATCTCAAAGTGAACATTAGCAAGTGCCTGACCTGTATCCCCATCAGTTTTACGGATGGTGGTATCCGGATATCTGTAGTTTCTAATGATAATGGTGTGGTCGCCGTTGATACCCACGCTGAATATGACCGGGTCTGCGGCTCTAAATCCCGGCAATGGACGTGTTTCAACTGCCATCCATGTGCCATCCTCTAGTGCCGGAAGATAGATATGCCCGCTTGCATCTGTAACAAACTCATATGAGTTATCTACTGCGTAATTCTTTAGTCGTTGACCGGTTTGACCATTGCTCAGATAGCGAACAATCTCAAATATTACTCCCTGCTGGGGTCTATCTGTGTGTCCATCCAGCTTACGGATAACGACACTTGGTTGTTTGTAATTACGGATGACTAAAGTTAGTTCTTGCCCTGCAACTACAGTAAATGTGGTTGGTTGAGCTGGAGCATAACCCGGTAAAGCCCGTGTTTCAGTGGCAATGAATGTACCCGGTTGCAGATTTGGCAAGAAAATCATGCCTGCTGCATCAGTGACAAACTCAAATGTGTTGTTTGTTGGGTTTTGGATACGTTCTCCGCTCACTGACCTAACTTCAAACACTACATCTTGTAGAGGTCTGCCATCATCACCGCTGATTTTACGGATAGATGCATCAGGTAGTCGGGGGTTAACGAATCTTTCAACTCTATTTTCTCCTGCGTGTAGTTCAATGGTTCTTGGACCTTCAATAATCATGTGACCTTCAGGGGCACGGAGTTCTGTGATAATGAATACACCCGGTTCTAGGTTTGGAAATATTGCCATACCTGTATTACCAGTGGTTTGTCTGCCTGCAATAGAGTCATCTAGTCTACGAAGCTCAAACTCAGCTCCTGCTAAAGGTTGACCATTTTCGTCTACCTTTTCGATGGATAGACCCGGGGCACGCTGATTGACAAATTCCAAAATTGTTGGAACGCCAGGACGAATCTCTATTGTACGAGAGTTATTCACTGACAAGGTATATCCATGAGGTGGATGGGTTTCTGTTACAATTACCCAGCCTAGCACACCTTCAATTTCAATTACACCTGCTGCATCGGTAGTAAACTCACCAATTAAGCCACCATTAAGCTGTGATACTGTAAATCTTGTATTGGCTAGAGGTGAGCCATCAAAACCACTTACTTTACGGATAATGATGTTGGATTTTGGAGTGTTGGTGAACTCTAAGCGATACGTATTGCCAGTGGCGTTTACTCTGATGGTTTGTGGGGTTGAATCCAGAATAAATCCATTCGGTGCAGATACTTCTGTTACCACATAGCTGTTTGGTGGTAGGTTTGGAATGAGTACTTCGCCTTGGGCATTGGTACGGAAGAGTCCATTGGCTGTACCTACTACTGCGCCATTGCTGTTCGTTACTCTAAACTCTGCATTGGCTAGTGGTGTGCCTGTGACTGAACAACGCTTAGAAAGAAGTAAACTTCCATATGGGTCGTTGGAGAATGAAGTTTCTACAACGCTGTGTCCGTCTGGTTGCAGGAATACGGTTTGGGCGTTGTTTTCGTTTAGGGTAAAGTTATTTGGTGCTTGAACTTCACGCACCACGTAACTGCCCGCTACAAGACCTGTTAGTACGATGATGCCACTATGGTCTGTTGTGAATCTTCCTATTACTGTACCTTGACCACCGCTGCCTCCCGCTGAAGTATGGATAACCTCAAAGGTTGCTCCGGGTAGAAGATTGCCTGTGACTGAGCAGCTTTTTTTGATGACGATGGAGTTTAAGGGCCAGTTGAAAATGCCGTCTCCACCATGCGCACCACCACCGGTAACTTGAAGTTGGCGGGTTAGATATGCTTCCCGCTCTGCTGGGGTCATGGTATCCCAGTTTGGTGGGGTTGGAGTGTTGCTTTCTTGTGCAATTGTTATCTGACCGGGGTTTTCTTGATTTAATACGTGACTTGGAAGCAAGTGCAGTATTTGATAGGTGTTTTGCCCGGGTGCTAGGAATATCCTAGTGACAGGATTTGAGTTAAGTGACATGCCCGGAGCTGGTTGGGTTTCTGTGAGTATATACCAGCCACTTTGTACAAAGGGTAGAATGATTTGACCATTTGTATCAGTTGTAAACTCACCTATACGAACTACGTTGCCAGTGTTGGGTACTTCAAACTCAACACGGAAACGTGTAAATGGTACTGGTCTGTGGGTTAATGCATTCCATTTTGTTATGATTAGGGTTGGAAGCAAGGTGTTTTCTACTGTGAGCAAATAATCTTCATTTTCACGGAGGGTAATTGTCCATGTTCTATTTGCCGCGTTAGGGTCAAGCCAATAGTTACGACCAGCACGTGTTTCAATGACACGGTAAACTCCCGCTGGCAAGTCTGGCAAAATAATTTGACCTTGGGCGTTGGTTCTAAAAGGACTGCCGGTTATCATGCCTGTTGGTGCTGGTGAAAGACGTTCTATGGTAAACTCTGTGTTGACTATAGGTTCACCAGTTATTGCATCATTTTTCTGGATGGTGAGAGCTGGCATACGGCGGTTGGAAAAGACTACTGTGTTTGGATGCCCAGCTTGCACGGTGACTAACTGCCAGTTCGGGTCTGCTAAATGATACCCTGGTGGTGGCACTGTTTCCGTTATTAAGAAGGTTCTTTCAGCCTCACCCTCAAACAGTGTCCATGGGATAACAATTTCTCCATCTTCATTGGTTATCATTGGGAAGTCTGTTGGTAAGGGTCTGCCAGAACCTTGAGCCACTATGGTAAAGTGCGCTCCTGCAAGGCGTTCCCCTGTGTCCATATCATCCTTAATAATTGTTAAACCCGGATTGCGGTAGTTTCTCCATGTGATTCTGTTTTCGTTACCGGGTGAAAGTACTATCTCCCTTGGTGTAGATTGGAGTACGTATCCAATAGGTGCAACTATCTCTACTAAGATATAGGTACGCCCGGGATAGAGAAAGTTCCCATAGTTCCCTACACCAAAGGTTGCTATGCCGCTAGAGCTGGAAGTCGCTTCCCACTCTTCACCTGTAGTCGGGTCTCGGAGTAAAAAAATAGCACCCGGCAAGGGTGCGTTGGTTATACCATCTATTTTTAGTACTTCTAGTGAAGATTTAGGGATGTTGAATGCGGTTATTGAGTTTGCTGTGCCTGCGGATACACTATCGCCCCAGTTTACAGTGATGCTCCAAGAGCGAACTTCACCAAAGGTGTATCCTGTGGGTGGCGTTATTTCTGTAACCGTGTAATTTCCTGCGGGTAGATTGCTAAAGATAATCCGTCCGTTTGCATCCGTTGTTGCTGTTCTATCTAGGGCTCTTGGCGGTGTGCCGGGATAGAATCCTTGGATGCGAAATGTTGCTCCGGGGAGTAGTTGGTTATTGCCTACCCCATTGGACATTTCCCGTTTGATGATTTCTACTTCGCCAAATGGATAATTGCGAAAAGTTATAAGGATGTGGTTATCATTTGGTCCACTTTCAATTATCTGATAGGTGAAGCCATCAGGACTACTTACAGTCACGTTGGGTGGGAGTACCCAGAACCCAAAGCTATTTGGACCTGGTTGCATTGAAAACCCATCAGGTGACTGAATTTCTGTTACTTGATAGAAGCCATATGGCAGGCCTTCTAGTCTCCACACACCGTTTGTAACTGTTGATGTTACGCCACTTGGCAGGGCTGTGGTTGCTCCTGCTGTTAAAACTTGAATGACATTTATTCCGGTGTTATCAATTTCCCATATTTGCGGTGGTCCGTCTGGTGTTGCTGGACCAGTAATAACTTGGTGGGAAGACATACCGCGGAGGTGGACTACTGCACCTGAGATGTTCACCCCTGTTAGGGCGTTGATTTTTTGGATGGTTACGCCGCTGTTAGTTCCACCGCCACTTGATATTGTGGGCTCATTAGTAAACCTTGCATAAGTTGTAGCGGGAGTACTGCTTGCATCAACCATTACTGTCTGGATAACAGGGGATGAGAGAGTGTAGCTGGGGGGAGGAGCGATTTCTTCGATGGTGTATTGACCAAAATGATATTCTGGTATATTTGGAGAAGTCCAGCCTGACGCTGGCACAGTAACTTCATGTCCTGTAGGCCACATGGGTCCTGTGATTCGGAATACTGCTCCACCGATACGATTATCTGTTTCCGTTGAGTATTTACGTATTTGGAATTGAGATTGTCCAGCATATGGCTCCCATGTATACGAAGCAATAGCTTCAACTTCATGAATGTAAAAAGTGATATCTTGCCAAGTAGAAGGTTGTGTATTATGTCTGGCAACCCACGCACCAGAGTGTTGGTTATTTACACCAATAAGATTTACGCTGGCGGTTTGATTTTCACTACCCGCTGGCATGACGAAATGGAAGCTTGGCATATTCGTTGCACTCCATCCAAAAGCTTCCCATCCATTTGCGGGGGCAGTCATATGGTGTATACCATTCACATATAAGCGTGTGCCAACAGGTGTACCAGTTTCCCACTCAAAACGAAATGGATTCGTTGGAGTGTTATTTCGCATGTTAAACCCTACATTGAATGTAGGTGATTGAGATGTTGTACCTGATGCTGTATTTGCACCAGATACAGTGGTGATGCCTAACTCTCCTTGTGTGCCATTTACGACTATTCCTGGATATCTGTCTAATAATGCCGCCGCATTAGGTGTCCCCCATGTTCCAGCAATAAAGTTATTCATGATATCAATATCGAATTGACTTAATGTACTGCCATTTTCATTACGCCATGTGCCACTTGGAAAGCTTGCAGCGGCTACTGCTATACGAGTTTGATAAACACCCCACAAGCGACCATTGAGATTTTGATTGTTAATCAATGGATTGTGAGGATGCCCATATCTAAGCACAGGGATAAATGAGGAATCGGCAGAACCTGTAATCTGGTATGCAGCTCCGCCATCTTCGGGTCCACGCAAGTGCGGAGCCGCACAATATGCTTCATAAGTCACACCATTTACATAGATTGAATATCTGCGATTAAAGACTGTTTGATAGCCACCACTACCTACATGTCTATTGAGTTGGAATAGTGTACCATCAAAGCTAAAGTCACCAGATATCCAGTTTATATTGCCAACTGGTAAGGTTGTTGTTGCGATAATAAAGCCCACTGTTGGCATGATATTCGTACCAATGCCAAATGGTGTAACTTCTTCATCATTTGGTACTACAGGCGATACGTTTTCGACTATATCATCATTTATCGAAATACGTTCACCATCGAGATAGAAATATCTTGGAATTTCTACTGCTATAGATTCTCCAAAATCATCAAATGATAGATATATAATGCCATCTGCTGGGACTGTTGTTTCCTCTCCATCAAGCATGATAGTGAATGGCTCTTTTATCGATGTTTCAATGTCAATACTTATTTGAGGTATTTGCATCCCTTGCAATGATGCTCTGTTTGCAAATACCTCAAAAGGCATGAGTCCCAAAATGGTTATTGCAACCATTAGCATAGCCATAAATGGCTTAAACCTGTGTTTGAATACTTTTTTCAAAGTAACTCCTCCTTGAATTTTAGGAAATTTTTTAGTTTGATTAATTTATTTGCTAGTCTGTTGAAACTTGCCTAAATCATAGGCATCTCCTCCTCGCAGAAATAAAAAAAGCAGACCACTTTCGTCTGCCAAGTAAATGTATCTATATATAAACCCTGAATAGGGATGATTGTTATTAAGATTTGAATTGTTTTCTATACTATATTTCCCACACAACAAAAAAACGACACTATTTTATCGTTTTTTTGTTGCGATTCTAGGTTTTGAAAATCATAGCTGTATAGATGATCTTTAGTGTGCTAAATACTGCTCATTTGGTAACAACGAAAATGTATGTCCACCATCCCTCAAGAGAATAGCATCACTGTGACCACTCTTAAAGGTCAAACCTCCACCATCTGTTACTCCGATTCCCATAATATTAATATCATTATCATTCCTTAGTATTGCAGCTCTATGAATAGATGAGTTCATCCATCTCTGCATATGGTCACTTGGAGAGGTATTGCTATCCTGCCCTCTAGCCGCAATATTCTCACCTGCAATAACAATGTTAAAAATAAATTGCCTATCATTTGAACTTCCATTATTGGGACTTGTATGAGCAAAAAAGTTGTTATTTAGCATGTCTTGGCTATGAAATCTAGCAGCCATACTCAACTCCATACTAATCATAAGAGGCTGCAATCCATGATTAACTCTTTCTTCATTAATTAAACCAATAACTTCAAGCTCAAATACGTTGATTCCGCCTAGCTCCTCATACTCATCTATCCATGTGAGCAATTCTGTGTCAGTAATACGCCTATTTGCAGGTATTACAAATCTACTTCTGGTTTCCAAATGAGTAGGCGAATTTTCAATCAATGTACTAATTTCCGTATTTGTTAATAATGTGGGTCTATCAAATAATACGGGTACAATTACCCTTTCTAATGCAGGTGTTGGTTCAACTGGCACTACGGGAGATGTGGGTTCGACAGGCTGACTAACCACTGGTGGCGTAACCGCAACGACAGCATTTCCAATAGATACAGGCACATTGTTAGCACTAGTACTAATAACAACCGTACTACTACCAGAATCCCACTCAACAAAATATCCAGCAGCCTCAACGACTGCACGAATTGGAAGCATAGTGCTTCCATTTATAATTTGCGCAGGCACATCTAACACAAAGTGATTATCCCAAGGTATGTCTCTAGGAGCATCAGGCATAAGCGGCTGGAAGGTATTAAAATTTGAATCCCCAATTGTGATATTGATGTGAAATGCCCCCGCAGGTCGTGCAGGATATGGTGCTCTTCCACTTGTATCAACCAACTGTACAAGCTGCTCTGCTTCACGCCAGCCAACAGTAAAACCAAGTTCTTCAAAAACACCACGCACAGGTACGAGAACACGCCCCTCAATCATTACTGGTTGCTGACCTTCAAAATGTACAGGTCTACCGTCTACTGTTACTCTGATTTGGTTTTCAGTTTGTTGAGCAGCTTGCACTTGTATTGGGCTGGCAGTATTGAGATTTATTCCAATGCCACTGATACCTAAAACTGTTGCTAATGCCATGCTTACGGCAACTTTGACAATACGTCTTTTTATTGTGCTTGTTTTACTTCTAATGTTATTATTCATGATATTTCCCCTCTCATTGTCTTGAATTACATTTGCTATTTGTTGGTTATATCTAGAGTATAGCACGATTTTTTCATTTCCCAAGTACCTGAGTGAAATTATTTTAACTTTTTTTCTGCAATAACCCTTTCTTGTAATTCAGCAACAAAAAAAGCCGTTATCGCTGACGGCTATAGAGGTATTTCATATGAAAAAGTTTGTCAAATTAGATATGCGCTTAGTTTGGATATAACTTTTGCACTCTACTATATTAACATGTCAAGTTTTTATTGTCTATCGTAATTTTGTCTCACTTTAGTGCAACTTAGATTTTTTCTTTCATCTTTGATACATGTTAAGGTTAAAGATTCGCCTGCAAATAAATACAAAAAAGCCACTATGCCAAAGCGCTTTATTTAAGTACATTTTGTGGCATTTAAAAAATAAAAAATCATGTATAATATTCCAGTTAGACAAATAATTTTAGGAGTGTTTATTTAATGAATATTCAAAATGAAATTACAATCTATTTAAACTATTGCAAATATCATAAGAAATTAAGTAATTTATCAATCAAAGCATATTCAATTGACCTTCAACAGTTCATAACGTACTTAGTTAGTCAGAGTGACCAAACCATTTCAAAAGCAACGATATCTGGATTCATCCAAGAACTTCACCAAAAGTATCCAGCGAAAACAGTTAAACGTAAACTTGCTAGTTTACGAGCATTTCTAAACTACCTTGAATTTGAGGAAATTCTTGAAATAAACCCAATCAGAAAAGTAAAAACACGATTTCAAGAACCAAAGCAATTACCAAAGACAATATCATTACAACGCATTAAACAGCTTTTGGATACTGCGTTGAGAGAAAAAGAACTAGCTTGTACACCATATAGTAAGTTTGTTGCACTGCGTGATCGAGCGATGTTGGAAACTCTATTTGCAACAGGGATAAGGGTTTCCGAACTATGTTCATTAAAAACCAGTGATATTAGCCTAGATGACGGAACTATCCGAATAATGGGCAAAGGTGCAAAAGAACGTATAATCCAAATTGGAAATGTGGAGGTAATAAACTCATTACAACAATATCAAAAATCAAATAAATACGAATCGGATTTTTTTTTGTCAATCGTTTAGCCACCCGTGTATCTGAACAATCGGTGCGCTTTATGATACAGCGACTTTGTTCAAAAGCGGGTATCTCCCAGCATATCACGCCGCATATGTTTAGACATTCATTTGCGACCCTTTTACTAGAGGAGGATGTAGATATTCGATATATACAGCGAATGTTAGGACATAGTTCAATCCAGACGACTCAAATATATACACAAGTTACTATGGAAAAGCAACGTCAAATCCTTACTCTTAAGCATCCTCGGAATAAGATTATGTTGGAATAAGGTGATTAGATGAACAGTTTATAAATTTACCACAATAAGTTGTAAATCAGGCAAATCAAAAAGGGTGTCGACTTGTGTTGATTCAATTAGCAAGGTATGTTATAATTTTCATAAATACAGGATAATTAGGAATTATCCTGTATTGACAATTATAAAAATTGACTTGCCTAATATTCATATCTCATTTTTACGTATTTATATACTTATACATATGTCTTAATTCGCTTATCATCACTACATGGCTTATTGCATCTTTTTAGGCAATAAAAAAGCCGTCATTACTAACAGCGACAGATGAGAAGTGTGAAAAAAATTTGTTAAGTTAGATTTGCACTCCGTTTAGATATAACTTTTGTACCCTATTATATTATCATGTCAAGTTTTTGGTGTTTATCGTAAATAAAAGTGCCCATTTTTTTTCGATAGGCACTTTTTATTTTTTGTCTACTTAACAGGATACAGTTTTTTAATAAGATAGCCCTCTTTTCTTTATATGAATCATCATCTGGGCTATAATCGTAATCTTCTTTAGCCTCATATCCACACACTGGGCATAATCTATCCCATCCTCTTTCAATGGCGACAAAGCGTTTAACAAAGTCCACATTTGAACAATTACTTGGACTATTAGTACAAAGATAATATATCATCTATGCTCGTCTCTTCTCTCTATTGTTTTAGTAACTCTTTAGACGTTTTTATTCATGCAGACTAATTGACTTAGCATAATCATTACCCTGTCATAGAACTTTTTTTGATTCACATAGCATCATTTCATATGAGAATGTAAAATTTTACATTGTTAGTTCAAGTTTTTATTGTCTATCGTAATTTTGTGCCACTTTAGTGCAACTTAGGTTTTTGTTTTGTTTGCAGACGTGTCTTTTATTCAATAAATATAGTAAAAAGAAATATTATTTACCATCCATTTTCCTATCATGCGCTATAGCCTCACGAATAGCATGACTAATCTCGTGTTGGCTCATCATTTATATCATAGTCCTCGTAATACAGAAAGTTAGATACAAAGGTAAAAGCCCAATCCTTAAAATGCGTTTTCAGCCAGTCGTAACTTCCCGGGTACTCGCTCTGAAAACTCATATTCAAAGCCATAGGAGTATTTGAGAACGTTGAAGCAAGGGCAATCAGCTCTCTATCTCCGTTTAGATTCCATTGAACTCTATCTGTTTTAGTAAAATCAGGTCTATCAAAAAGAAAGAATAAATCTTGCATAATTGCCAGTTGATACGGATTCCTTCTTTATAAAATGGCTCTTAGGCAAATAAACAGCATTATAATCCATAAAATGCGGTGTTGCCAGCAAAGCCGTCATAAATCCTAATAAACCATACAATAATCAACATTAGCAAGCCCTGCCTTTAGCTTAACATCTTTAAATAAACTTAGGTGCAAGTGGTATTGTTTGTCAACATCCTTTAACTTTTCTCCTCCTAACGCCCATTAAAGGCGACCTTCACCATCAAAGCATGAAAATTGGTCTGGTGCATAACTAATTTTTAATACTTCTTAACGTTCCAACAAACAAGTGATAAACTACAAACAGCAGAGACAAAGTTTGGACGAATAATGAAGGTATAACCTCGACTCCCAACATAAACTTATGACCTTAGAGTACCGCCAAATGTCGCCCTGTATCTTGTATGCAGGAATAGCACGAGTATTAAGCTTCAGAAACACCTCGGGTCAATTCTCTGCAATATCACTGTGGAGAGAACGTCAAATGCAAACAATCTTACACAACTGCTGTGGAATGGATGTCCACAAGGATTCTGTTGTCGCGTGTATTCTTAAAACTTGCACAACATCAGAATCAAAACAATCTAGTGCTGATGTTGAAAAGGAAATACGAGTTTTCGGCACTTTTCCTGATGAACTAGTAAAACTTAGAGAGCGGCTTGAATCAGAAAACTGTACCAATGTAGCAATGGAAAGCACAGGCATATACAGGCATCCCATTTATGAAGCTATTGAAGATGCTTGTGGTGACGAAATGAATATCTTAGTCACCAATGTCCGCCATATGCGCAACGTCCCTGGCAAAAAGACAGATATGAAAGGTGCAAAGTGGATTGCAGGTCTTTTGCATGCGGGTCTTTTGGCTGGAAGTTTCATACCACCCCAAGATGTTCGGGAATTAAGACAATTAACCAGATACCGCAAGAATGTTGTACAGGACATAAATACGCAGAAAAACCGTATTGAGAAAACACTCCAGCAAGCAGGGTTCAAGCTGTCATCATTCCTTTCTGACGTATTTGGTGTTTCGGGCAGAAATCGCATTAGCGTCCTTATTAAAAATGGCAAGCTTTTACCCCATGATGTAGACAATGAAACACGTCGCATATCAAAAGAAAAGAAAGCTGATATTAAGCGAGCCATAAATGGTAAACTTACTGAAAAACAGCGGTACTTTTTACAACTGCAAATCACCTTGCTAGACGGCTTACTCACACATCTTGAAACTATTGAAGAATCCATTAGCGAATTGTCCGCCAAATGGAATGATGATATTGAGCGTCTTAGCACAATCTCGGGCATTGGATTAACTTCTGCCACCGCCATTGTTGGCGAAATAGGATCTGACATGAGTAAATTTCCTACGGCAGAACATTTTTGCTCTTAGGCTGGTGTTGTTCCAGGTGACAATACGAGTGCTGGTAAAATAAAGTACAAGAATCACTTTTGGCAACCCCTACATCAAAGGCATAATTTGCGAGTGCGCTTGGTCGGCTGTTTGGGTTAGAAGCTCATACCTTTCAAAATTTATTGGAAGGTCAAACAGCGGCGTGGTGCTAAAAAGGCTGTTATTGCATTGGCTAGAAAAATACTCGCTATTACCTATAACCTTTTGAAGAACCAAGATGTTTATAACGAAGAAAAACTTGAAGCTGCAAAGTTAAAACAGGAATCCGCTTGTCTACACAAGTTAGCCGCTGAAGCTAAAAAATTAAGCTTTAATCTGGTACAAGTTGCTTAACTCTCATCTCTATCTTACTTTCATTACCTTGCTCTCTCGCTAGGCTCTTTTGTCGTGCTTTCCCTCAAGGGATTTTTCGTATTAATTCAGTTACACCATCCAATATAAACCATGTACGTTTAGAAAATATATTTATTGAACAAAGTGAATTTTTGTGTTATTATATTTTCATTAGTAATATATAGATTGTATAATAACATACATTGACTACAAAGCAATCAATGTAAGAAAAAGGGAGCCGAGTATGAAAGCATCAAATTACAATTTCTTTTTTCCGCATGAAGCCGATAGTGATAAAATTATTGCATATAATTCATTCTCAAATGCTCTAGCGTTGATGGACAAGGACAAGTATAAAGTTTTTACTTGTTTTATTGATAGCGGAAAGAACATTGAAGACAAAGAATTTTTAGAGCAACTAAAGGTTGGTCGATTTCTTGTTGATAGCGAATGTGATGAACTAGGTCTTTTACGACTACGTATGCTAAAAAGCAGGTATCAAACTCGTTCTTTAGGACTCACCATCACACCGACAACAGATTGCAATTTTCGTTGCACATACTGTTATGAAGAGGATATAATTAAGCCAAATTATATGTCAATAGAAGTTCAGGATAAAATCATTGATTTAGTTAGATCGCAAGCTAATACCTTGTCTTATTTAAGTGTGGCGTGGTATGGTGGCGAGCCTCTTATGGCTTTGGATATTGTAGAGAGGATGTCGAAATCGTTTTTAGATATTTGCGAAGAAAATGGTATTGCATACAATAGCAACATCATCACTAACGGATATCTTTTAACAAGAGAAAACGCAGAGCTGTTAAAGAAACTTCAGGTTTCATCTATGCAAGTAACCATTGATGGCAACAAGGACATGCACGACCAACGTAGACCACTCATTGATGGTTTTGGCACATTTGACACTATTTTAGGAAACCTTCTTGAAAGTAAAGATATTTTGCCACCTGTTTCAATTAGGGTGAATGTTGATAAATATAATGTCAAGCAAGCGGAAGATGTTATGAGTCTCTTATCAAAATTGAATTTGCTTGATAAAGTGAAGCCCTATCTCGGAAAGGTAAATCCAGACAACAATACCTATGACGCCTCTAAGTGTTTTGATATATGCGGTTTTTCTGAAGTTGATTTTGATTATTTTAGTAAATATATTGATGAGCTGGGATATAACTTTAGATATCCACGTATCAAAAGCAATGTCTGTACAGCTGATGCTGTCAACTCGTTTGTGATTGATGCCAGTGGTTTCCTTTACAAGTGCTGGGTGGACATTGGTAATATAGACGCCTCTATAGGAAATCTATTGATAAACTCGAATGCGAATGATACGTTACATCTAAACTATATGTTGCACGATGCTACAGAAAATTCAATATGTTCTGATTGCAATTTATTGCCTGTGTGTATGGGTGGATGCCCTTATAGAAGGGTAAACGATCAAGATACCTGTAGCACTTACAAATATAAGCTTGAAAGCTACTTAATCACCGTATCACAAAAAATAATTGCCCATCGCATTAATAAGAGTAAACCTGGTTCAAAAACTATCTCTAGTTAAAGCACTTATTGAAAAGTATAATTTACTTTTTTATTAAATGATAGACTTTGTCTATTATATAAATCTATAGAAAGGAGAATGTCAAATGGATTATTTAATTCAAGGTATGTGTTGTGACATGATGGAAACCCAGTCGGTTTGCCCGTCGGTTTGCTCAAATGTGTGCAATACAGTTTGCCCCTCTTTGAATGTGAGTGTATGTCCAGACCCATGGAGTGGTGGATTGGCAATAGGGAACTAGTCGTTAATCCTTGTACATTCATCGTAAACAACCCCCGACCAATTGATTTCGGTCGGGGGTTGTTTCCTAGCATATAAGATGAGCGACTATTATGATATTTGTATTGTGTAAGCCATATCTATATTGTCACGATTTGAGTTTTCAAACCAATGCCATCCATCTTCCTGCTCCAAAAAATCATCCTCTTCTGTAAATTGGCTTACTTTTATCACCATCTCAATATCATAGGTTGCATTGTATCATTTTTCAGAATTATTTATTCCTTTCTATCGACTGCTGGTATTTAACCTTTTTTTGTATAAGTTTATCGCATACAATTTCCTCAACTTGTAACCCTTCTAAGCTACGTACTAAATATCTACTGGGGTCAAATGCAAGTGTAAAAATGAGTAGATTATTTTCTTTATTATCAATGACTTGATTCTCATTAGGTATTGGCTGACATGGCATAATAATCCATGTTGATTCTGTACTTCTCATAGTGATTAAATGTGGTATATCGTCACCATCTATGTTCTTTATATAGGTTATCAATGCTGTTTGAGTCTTTGTTATCCATTTGCCTCTAAATGCTTTTATTATTGTATACATCACAGCAAATATAAATATAAAAAAAGCATGTATGATAGTGGCTATAAACAAAATATTTTCTAATATGGGATGATTAGATATATCTTCCCCCAAGGTGTAATGCAATACCGACATAGTCGTTAGCACCACACCAATAAAACCTATAATAAAGCAAATCACTTTCAACCCGATTGTCCTTTCTTTACACATACTCCAAAGCATATATATTATGGTGACTGCATTTGCTAAGAGTAAATTTACAATCAGACCATCCCAAGGAAACTCGTTTGGAAATGCAACCGCCATATTATTTAATATAAAAGGAAATATTACACCACAACCTAACAATAAATTTATAATTATAAAGTCCAAAAAGTAGTCTATAGGTCTGCTATATGTCAGACCTACATGAATACTATAAACACCTTCAGCTTGAAGCAATCTCAATAAACTTGTATATAATGCAGAGACAAACCCCATCGCCACAACTGCAATAAAAGTACTGTCACTCAGTATAGTCATAAATTCACTTAAATTCTGAATAATACCCACCACCTCTATGAGCAAGTATACTACATATAAAGTGAATACGAAATACGTAATTACAATTAGCACAGTCATTGATGCAGTACGACTGGGAGTGCAATCATATTTACAAACATAATGATTATACTCATCGACTCGCCAACCAATAAATAACATGAACATACATATGGCTATTGCTCCACTCAAAATCATCAGTATAAAAAGTGGGTTTCTCCCAAAGGTTATGAGCGATATAATCCCTATCCGTGCCCCTATCTGAGGCAAAATATGAAATAAATTAATCATGTAAACTATTAAGTAAAAAATCCAAGGTAGATAGTTGTTAATAAATTTTCTTTTCCCTAGATAGGGGCGAGATTTAGTATAGTAAAATTCCTCGGATTTTTCATATCTCATTCTCATTTTGTTCACTCCTATTCTATAATATTATGATTTACATGAAATCATCCTCCGTCAACCCACTCAATTTAAGTACAATCTCCATGTCTTCCGCATCCGAGTAACCTTGATGAACTATTCTTTCAATATCTTCATGATTTAGGAAGTAAATTTGTTCTTCATCAATATATCCTTCGGGCCATAAACTAAGGGTATAGTCGAAAATACCGTGACCTTCTATGTGCGTTACCCTACTTATAATCATAAGCTTCTTTTCACCCTCTTTGGGGATAATGATGCTTCCCAATGGTAGTAATGTTTTGTTCATGTTGTTTTGTCTCCTTTATCTGAAATTTTATAATTGTCTAACGCTTTAAGATGAATCTTACACTCATCACCCGATTGTTCCAGAATTGCAACACTTGCATTACAAAATATATTTACTGGATTAAGATGTTCTAATTTGAAATAGTGCGCATTACAACTGTTTATAGTAACAGTTTCTTTTCACTCTAACGATATTAACCTATCTATATCGCTGTTTATCCAAAACCCTGAACGATATACCGTTTTGGCATCTGTAAAGTGTATTTGATACGGAGGTGTAACATTAACCAGTGGATACGACATAATCCATACACCTGTTTTTATACGATGGATGGCTATATTTACCTCTGCATCTATTACTACTTTCTTTCGCTTAAACCTACCTTCCTTTTGTGACTTAACAGAAACACAATATGAAACACCATTCGCAATGCTAATATGCTTACCTTTTGTATTGTTATTTTCATTTAAGATTACAGGACTTACAAATGGATTATCCGGAAAATTTCGTGATGGCTTTACCCACATGATGAAAACATGCCCGTTTCGTATTCTTCGTTGAAAGGTATGTGAGAGCTGATAGTTACCACTTTTTTTAATACATTTCAATGGTAAAAAACAACCCACATTGACTATCAAGACTAGAATTTTACCCATGATTAGTTGAATAATGCTTGATAAAATAGATTTTTCACGTATCTTATCGCCTAATTTTATGATACCTTCATACTTACGCTGTTGTATTGTTAATTCATCTAGGCTTCTTATAATAAATTCACCTTTTTTGAATCCAAGATGATTCTCAACAATTTCACACGGAATCAGTATCCACTTTTCTTTAGTATGCCTCATGGCTACAAGATAAAGCGTTTCATCAATACATACGGTCATAGGTGTTTTATATTTGTCAAATATTTGTCTTTGGTCATATATTCTCCGTGATATAACACATCCGAGACAAAATATCATAAAAATCAAGTAACTATAAATAATAAGCGTTGGAATACTAAGCATAGTTACCACTGTAAGCGACTTCATAAAAGATGCATTCTGCAAATCAACATAAAACCAAATAAATAAGATTGCAGAAGCTAAAGCTAGGATAGTTACAAAAATTAAGAAGAAAAAATTTAACCCTTTTCTCTCTATTTGCGAAATATTAAATAAACGACTCCATGCAGTACATATACCTACAGTTACTGAAATCATTATCAGTGGTATCCCATAATCTATAACCATATTTGACAACATTATTGCAGGCGGCACAATAATCCCAACAACGCCAATCAGAAAAACCAAAACGAGCAGGTCGATTATTTCATGTGCATTTTGCTGCATTGTAACTTTCAGCGGTATTCCCAGCATACTTGCTTGTTGATATCTAAAAAAGTGCGAAATTGCTATAACAATTAAACCAAGAATTGATGTTGTAACGACTACAAATTCAGAAACACTGCTAGTGTACTCTAACATAATCAATACCCCTCTCTGCCCTAAGTATAGTAGTAGTAGGGTGGAGAAGAAATATGAAAATGCATTAGCTGTATTTGCAATGAATGTGATTACATGTATTTCATGAGTATCTCTCGGATGAAATAATAGGGCTATCGTTCCCATTACTGCATATATACTTGGCAAAAAAATTATTACAATCGAAAAAATCCTTTCAAACTGGGTAGCGTATTCTGCTGATTGTATAGGTAGTATCACTTGTATAGGTAGTATCAAAATTGTGGAGAATACAGATAAAACAAGACAGGTAAAATTTATAGCGACTGTTGCCTTCAACTTTCTAGTTGCATAATATCGCTCATTTATTTTTTTTGCAGCGATATATTCCTTAATTTCTTCACGGTTCATTCAAGCCTCCTTACAACCTTGTATAACAACTATATGAAATCAATGAGAAACGGTCTTGACAGAGTGACCCTCGAAAACGCTAGATAAGCGTTTTCGAGGTTTTTTGTCACGATAGGCAAGTCCGATTTCGAATGATTTAATTATAGTATTGAGTTGTAGTTTGCAAAATTCTACAACAGCAATTGTAATCACTAAGAAACCATTAGTAATACATAAATCAACGCTTTCAGCATGTTTAAAACTCATATTTCTTATTCCTTTACTTTTGGTTAATCATTCCATTTCAAATCCCGATACAATGCATCTTGATTATCCTCTGCCTTTTGAATACGCCAGCTATCTCCTGTTGCTTCTAACATGGTACACATCTCAATAATACGGTTATAAATCCTACCTGTGTTATCGTAAATACCATTTCTCATATCAATTATGGATAAATTACGCATCAGTTCATCTGGAGAAAGATTGGTTGTAATGATAACAGGCTTTCTTGCCCGGTAACGTATATCTATAATGCTATAAAGCTTCTCATACACCCAAGGAGTCTTATACTCCACGCCAAGGTCATCAAGAATAAGCAAACTGGCTTCGTTAAGAATATTAAGTATTTCAATTTCACCTATATCACCGTGCTTGTTGTAGCTGTCTTTGATAATTTCTAAAATTCGTGAAATGGATATTGCAAGGACTGCTTTGCCCATTTTATAAAGCTCGTTGGCTATTGAAAATGCAGCATAAGTCTTTCCATTGCCAGATTTGCCATGTAGTAAAACACCTCTATTATTTGCAAACATGGTGTCCCAATTTTCACAGTATCCCTTTGCAAAATCATATAGCTTTTGGTTATCAGCTCTAAGCTCCCAATTTTCAAAAGTAGAATGACTAAACTGCTTATCCATGAGTGAATACACACGAAACCTATCTAGCCGTCTTTGTTGCTCTGCAGTTTTATCCCGCTCTGCATCACGAAGTTGCGCTTCCACACGGCATTTGCAAATAATAGGCACACGACGCATAACACCTAAGATTTCTTTATCTGCTTGCAGTGGTTCGTCACAGTTAGGGCAACGTCCTATAGCATTACTAAAGTCAGCTTTTGCGCCAATGGTTATCATTCTTGCAACAAGCAATTCAGCGTCAGCGTTACAGCTTTCCACTGCGAATGTTTTGGTATGGGTTGTTTGATTTATCGAATTGATAATGGCTGCCATTTCCTGCATATGAGTTTACACCTCCATTTGTTCGCATTTTTAAGGCTTTTCTATTGGCTTCATGAGTTTCATACTGCACCAAAGTCAATATATCTTGGGAAATGCACGTGTTGATAACTTTTTTTGCATATGCCCAATTCCGCACATTTGCATCAATACTGATATCAATTGCACGGCACATAAGCTGTGATTCAACTCCGGAATTTAAGAAATCTGCAATTTCCATGTATGCAGTTGGACTAAGCATATTTCCCATGAGTTTATGATAATGGGCTTGAACGTGCTGTATTACACCACCATATTGGTCAATTACAGATGTAACCGAGTTTTGACTATTTTGGGGTACAGTTTCAGGTATTATTTGGGGTTCCAATTCGTACCTGTCTGTGCTGTTATCGTCAACAACGATAAATAGGTTTTTGTTTTCTTTATATTTATCTTTATATAAGAGTGCTGGTTTGGGTATTATTTGGGGTATTGGTTTAGGTACTGTTTGGAGTACGGTCTCAGGTATGGCTTGGGGTTCCAATTCGTACCTGTTTGCGTCGGGTATTGACTCAGGTATTGCTTGGAGTGCGGTTTTAGGTATCATTTGGGGTTTTAATTCGTACCTATTTTCTTCTCCTATCAATGAACACATTTTGTACCTATTAGGGCTTCCTTTACGACCTTTTTGATATTCGATAAGCTCGCACTCAAGCAATTTATCACGATAACCAATAAACGAAGCCTTGTTGCTAAGGTGAATTTGTGCCATGAGTGCAGCATTCTCCACAACGACCCATTCCGGCCAACCCGCACCATTGCAAAGCATAAAAAGTTTATACCAAATCAATTGGGAGATTGGCGGCAGATGGTTTGTATAGAGCCACCGCTCAAAGGCTAAAATTTCCCTTATAAAATCCATATAATCACCGCTTCATTTTCATTAGATGCCTTTACTCATAAAATCTTTTCATCCGTTCAAGATAAGCCTAGCTTGGTCTCTATAAAGTCATAAACATTTTTCACGCACTTCAGCGGATTGGTATATATTTGAGAACCGCTAAAACGAATTACATCATACCCAGCCAATTGCAGAGCCATTTGTCGCTCATTATCTCTTATAACTTGCTCTTTTGTTTTCTGGTGGAAATCATGACCATCACACTCAACGATGACTTGAATGTCTTGATATGGATAAATGTCACCCTGATACTCTGTAATACTTTTTGCTTCTTCATTTGAGTAGAAAAAATCAACGATATATTTTTTATTGCCACACCTAATTTCATGTTGTGGACATGCTGAGTCAAAAATCCAATGCTTCTTGTGAAAATAGAGAATGTCATCTGCAAGCTGATACAAATGCTCTATTGGACTTTTCACTTCCTCATAATGCGGAATGCCTATGACATCCATAAATCTGGAAGCTTTATATTTATCCATCTTCATCATGCAGCAAAATAGTAATTCCTGTGATCTTCTTGGGAACTTCATAAAGTTGTCGAGTTCAACTAAATACTTTGGATTGCACCATTCATCAGTCAATAGTTGTTTATTTTCAAATTGAATTGTCTCAGTACTCATAAAATGTTATCCTCCTCTGGAATATTTATCATTATTGTAAAGTGTGTTATTGTGAAAATGGAAAAGCATCCTTACTATAAAATAGATGAATTTTTATCATTTCTTGAAATGAATTTAATTCCAAGTCATCATTTTGCAGACTAATCTCTTTTACATCCCTTCTATTTCACAAAATCCAACCGAAACTGCGGCCATCCATCACCCGAAGCATCCAATATCACCATGGCATTATAGGGCTTTCCGCTTTTCTTGGAGATAAACCCATTGACTTGAGTACTACCCATGGTGACGAGCGCAACGGCTATATCCCTTGTGATTTTTTTCTTCTGTGAAGTAAATAACTTATTGTCTTTAAATAATGCAAATTTACATTCATTGTTAAAGCAAAAATATCCTTTGTGCTTTTCCCCTACAGAATTACCGCACCTTGGGCAATCACCAATGATTGATTCTTCTGACAACGGCTCTTGATTTCTTGTAAACGGCGATGCTTCACTGCTTCCACCACTACTACCCGATACATCTAAGGGTTGATATTTTTCAACTGTACTTCTAACCATAAGCCCAAGGGATGACATAAAATCTACCATTATACGATTACCTTTTTCGATATCCTTTAGGGAATACTCCCACTCAGCCGTCATTTTTGGAGATTTAACATTGTCCGGCAGCACACTAATAAGCTTTACACCCATATCAGTGGCAATAAGATTTTTTGCCTTTCTTTCTACAAAGCCAGCTTTTACAAGGGTTTCAATAATATTTGCCCGTGTAGCAGGTGTGCCAAGTCCTTTTCGTTCTGCATCATCCGGCATATCTTCACTACCGGCATTCTCCATGGCTGATAATAGTGTATCTTCTGTGTAATGTTTAGGGGGTTGAGTAAAGCCCTCACGAACACTTGTAGTTGCTGCAAACTTCATACCTTTTTCAATCTTAGGAAGCGGCTCTCCTTCATCTCTCGGAGCTTTTCCAATACCCAGCAAGAAAGCGCGTTCTATATCCATCCAGCCTCCTTCAACCAGCGTTTTACCCTTGGTTTTGAAAATTTCACCTTCGCACGCTACGACCACTGCGGTTTCATCAAAAATGTATTTACCTGACATGGCAGAAATAAATCTTGTAGCCACCAGTAAAAGAATGTTACGCTCTTTTTCTGGAAGGATAGATGGGTTAATAGTGGAGATTGATGGGGTTGGTATAATGGCATGATGGTCTGATACCTTGGCATTATTAACCACAAGCTTTGGATTAGTATTTTTTACTTTTATAGCCACACCATAGGGAAGCATACCTATGGTAGATTTGATTAAAGCCGGCAGCCCGACCTCCATATCCTCTGTGAGAAATCGGGAGTCAGTACGTGGATAAGTAAGTAGTTTGTGTTTCTCATAAAGTTCTTGAGCAATCTCCAAGGTTTGACTTGCTGTATAACCAAAGAGACGGTTTGCTTCTCTTTGAAGTGTGGTTAAGTCATATAACTTTTGTGGAGATACATTTTTTCTTTGATTTTCAATGAATTGAACGGTAGCCATTTTGCCGTTGCACTTTTCAGCAATATCATCAGCTAGAGCCTTATCATCAAGCCGTTCCCGTTGGGTTCGTAACGCTCCTTTGGGCAATGCGCCTTCTAATTCAACTACGTAAAATGATTCTTTGATAAAGTTTGCTATACGCTCTGCGCGTTCCACTAACATAGCTAGGGTTGGGGTTTGCACTCGACCTACGCGAAGCTGGGCATTATGAATTATTGAAAACAGGCGGCTGAAGTTCATGCCGACCACCCAATCTGCCTGTTGACGGCATAGTGCGGCTTGATAAAGCTTATCGTATGCTTTGCCTGGTGCTAATTTATTGAAGCCATCAATGATTGCACTTTCTTCCATTGAGGATATCCATAACCGCTCTGTAGCTTTTTTGCCAACACTTGCACTGTTTGCTACCGCATGGTTATAAATCAATCGAAATATCAACTCCCCTTCCCTTCCGCTATCGCAAGCGTTTACAATTGTACTTATGTCCTTGCGCTTCATCAGTTCAACCAATATTTTTAGTTGGCTTTTGGTTTTTGGACCGGGGTTATACTTATATTGTTCAGGAATTATAGGCAAATCCCCATAATTCCATCTTTTGTATTTGGCATCATAGTCCTCTGGTTGAGCAAGTCCAATTAAATGCCCAACTGCCCAAGACACAATATATCCGTTGCCTTCATAGTAGCCATCTTTACGGCTTTTTGCTCCAATAGCTTGGGCTATGGATTTCCCAACAGACCCCTTCTCGGCAACCACTAATTTTATGTTTGACATGTTTTCTCCGTTTCTAATTTTTGCAATTTATCACTGAGGTAAATTCATCAATCATTATTCATTGCTTAGTACCGCTTATCTAACTCATACATCTTTAAACTAATCACATGATTCACTACCGTAAGACCATTTGGAGTAACAGTACAACATTGGCATAACAGGTCTTTTGAATGCACGCTATCAAAATACCATTGGTCGTAATCAGGCTCTATGTCATATACTCCGACCGGCAATTGATAACGCAACTCTCCGAACTGTTCACACGTTATATCAGAGCGTACAATATCATTCGTTTCTCTTGAACGAATAATAAGCCGAATACCTCCAAGAGACTCTTTTGAACACTTCGCAATACATCTAATGACCAACCAGCCCATTTCCTTAGAACTTGTTTCGTTATCTACAACGTCTAAGTCAGGATTTTTTATCATCTCACAACCTTCACTGATGCAAGCTGATTCTGCTTCGTCAGCATCATCGTCATTAACACAAATGTGCTCTATTTTTACAGTGTCACATGCTGAACACTCATTTCTTTGTTGTCCAGCAAAATATCCCAAAAATAACATCAATGTAAGACTGCCAAATTGTAATATTTGCATACTAAAAGGGACATCTTCACCTATTGCCATCAAAGAAACCTTAAATAAGAGCATAAGTAATAAAACGCTAATAAGGCTAACGCCTAAAGCAAATGTAATCGTTAAAACAACAAATCTAAATATTTCTTTTTTTCTCACAACATACCTCTTTTCTATTAACCAGCGTACTCAATTCTTAAAAAATTCCCAGTTTTCCTATCGTATACACGACATTCAGAGGATGCACTTTCACGCTTATTTGCAGTCGTAATCCATTTTTTGTACTTTTGCTTTTCAAATTGTTTGGGATGGTGTTCATCATCGTAGTTGTCATACTGCATTCCGCAGCCTGAATATCGTCCACCATGCATCTCCGTTCTTGGTGTGTATGTTTTAGCATAGTGTCTCTGAGGATTATCACTATTTGAAAACAAGTAACCTGTACCATCGCAACGAGAACATTCTAGGTTGAGATAAAAGCCAGTACCATGGCATTTTAAGCATACTTTTGTATTTTTCATTAAATATCACACAACCTCTTTCATAGGAATGGGGTTTGTAAAGTGTGTATTATTTACTGAATGCCCATCCCTAACTTCTCTTAATCCAGCATGTTTCTCTAAACATATAAGCATTTTTCCGATTATCTCTAGTGCCTTTGATTTGAGATTGTAATACGTTCTGCGGCTGATTTTTAGCTCTTCCATGACAACATCTATGGAAGCAGGAGACGTAGTTTCCATATAGGTGCGGCGTATGATTTCCTGCATTTTTACGCCTGTACCTTTATTGCCTTGGGCTTTTAGAGATGAAATAAGTTGTTCAGCAAAACATATTATCTGTTCATACTTTTGCTGTGTTTTGTTCATCACGCTAATGGATATTTGCTCGTAAAGTGCTTTTTTCCAAAGGGCTTCTTGATACTTTTGTAAAAACCTATCAGCCGTCACTTTAATTTCTTCACGGATATCATTGTCTTTTACGTCTGCCATAATAAGCTTTTGATTTAAAGCGGATATTGCCACGGATAGTAACCGCCAATACGTACTTTGTGGCATAGGTTTATTGCCTTTAGAGATGGTTTTCAAATTGTCTAGTATTTCATGTGTATCTAAAGCCGCCCGTGGTGTTAAATATGTTTGATGTACAACTGCATACATCTTTTGACCGGTATCTTTGCGTGTACCCCTTTTGCTCCAGTCAGCTAAACTTTTTACAAGACTTTCAATAAACAGTAAGCGGTGCTTCGTGTCGATGCATTCGTTTTCACGCAAACGGTTTTGCCAAAGAAGGTGCCTATATTGACACAATAGTTCTTCAGCAGGACTTGACATAGCTTCCTTTATCATGTGACACATCTCCTTTATTTTTCAGGCAAAAAATTATTTAATATGTTTATTGCTTTTCGGGATGTATACCCCCACAGGGCATCTCCAATCAATTCAATTGCTTTTTTTCGGTCAGCGTAATAAATTCCCTTATAATTCAAACCGTTTATTTTATAATGCCCGTCACCCTGGACTCTTTCTATGTTTTCATGTAAGCTCTTTGGTGGCTGTTCATGAGACAAATAGGCGTGATACAATATGCTATAGTACAATTCACCTTTGGCATTTGTATTACGTACTACTTCCGCTGCGACCCTAATGAGGTTAAGCATTTCCTTTGTACGTAGCATTGCTCTTGCGTGACCCTCTAGTTTAGCGGCTCCTTTAAAATCTAAGCCAGCTTCCCCTAAAGCATCTAAGTATTCACTGATATCATCAATATCAAATTCTTTTTTGAAATCTTCCCTGTGTACTTCCATGGATTCATAAAGATTCATATTGCAATTCCTAAAAATCTTTAAAAGTAAACGTGTATTGTGATATGTCATACCTCTTTTAGCCGTTACTTTGTTTTTTTTATTTGCCATTCTGATAACCTCCCAATTTTTTTACTACAGATTTGCGTTAACCCATCTTACCTACACTTTTGCTTTTTCAATTTCCTCAATTTCGGCTTCTATCTTGCCTATTTGCTCGGACATCTTCATTGTGATTTCAGAACTTTTTTCAAGGTGTTGTTTAAGCATCCTTTTAAGGACTTTAAGCCGGTCTTTCAATTGTGATATTTTTTCTGCTGACATAATTTTTCCTCCTTTTTTATCTCCATGATGCGCGAAACCAGTTATTCCTCCCATCTCCCCAAAAGTAGAAATAGGGCAGCGTTGGGGCGAAGGGGTATAGTGTTTTTGGCTCTAATCCTGATACCCAATCATCAAGAACCTCATTCACAACGCCTAAAGCCTCTTCGGTTACAGGGAAACTATGTGAAAATCCATGAAACTAACCAATCTGAGTGATGACTCCCGCTATAGTACTGGGCCATGCATTTTGGTCTGAATCTACCCGCTGTAAAATAGTCCACACCACCAGCTTTTGTTCCTCACTACTTGTGCCTCTTGCTTCACCCCAAACAGTTTGAGCCAGCATATGCACTTCTTGCTGGGTAAATCTATCGTGTGTCTCCTGTACAGGCGTGTATGCTTTGTCAAACAACCCTTCTTTACTGGCTGTCTCATCAGAAAGATTCAGCAACATCATGCCAAAACCATTATTCGGAATTTGCTCCAAAATGTTGAGTGTATTATGATTGACATAGCGTTCATCTCGTTCAAAACCATCTTCCACGATAGATTTTTTTCTGATACCGTTAAAGTAAGACCTATACCTTCCACTTGCTTCTTTTTCTAATGAAAATTCCGTTTGAAATATTTGTGCCTTATGCTGTGCCTGCACATCTTTCAAAAGTATTACAATGTACACTGTGGCTATTGCTAAAATTAGCGTCATTACTATCAGAGCCAGCATCTTATTTTTCATCATATTTTTCAAAACTTTGCTCCTTTTCTCATTTGAAATATGCTGTAACGATTACGTATAGTCACACTTTATATTGACAATAAATGTATTTTGCTTTGGCAATCGTTCGATTTTTGGGTATAAAAATTAAGCCCGGCGATTTTTTCTTTTTAAGAAGCCAGTATTTTGCATAATCTTATAGTTGGTATATTGGCAGGATTAGTCAGTTACCTTCTAACATCATCCTCAAATTTATTACCTTACTTCAAAGCACAGGTAGTATGTACCCAATTTTTGAAATGCGCGAAATATAGCTTGCTCAAGATTCCGAGTTGTCATTGTCATCACCTTCACAGGCAAAACGATCTTGGTCAAATTCAAAACCACAATCTTTGGCTTCACATATGCAATAATCACCATTTTTACAAACACGACACAGGACATGATTATCAATGCCTAGACTTCTTAGCTCTTTTAATGCCTTTTCCAGTGCTTCTGCACGGACTTTGTATTTGATGCACTCGGTAGTCGCTTCTGATATTTCATCCTCCAGTTTATCACGGTTATCAATTGTTTCAGATAACGCTTCAGCCATAGATAGCTTGCTTGAACAAACCATCTCGCAACATTCATGGTGGTTCAAGGGGCAGGTACTACAATCCGTATCATTCCATTGTTGATTTTCTTTTTTTAACTCGTCTAGCTCGGCAGATAATTCTTTTAGAGCCTCTGCCTGCGTTTTGACGATTTCACTTTCAGGCGCATATATTAGAATCTTATCATCATCTATTTCACTCATGTTGTGTGCCGCTTCTATGAATTTCTCAAAACCGTCCATCCGTGCTTTTTCAGCTTCAAGTGCGTTGAGTAGGTCGGGTATATCCTGCCGGGCGTGGGCTATAAACTCTACATTTGCATCATTCAGTTTAAGATGTTGGCTCTCGCTGTCAGAAGGTGTTAGGAAAATATCAGACGTATTCCACTCCCACATTTCACATTCAGCGCAATAATCGCCACCTTCTGGTGAATCCATGCACAAACCATCATTATTACAAAAACCTCTTTCGTCCAGTTCATCCAAACCGCCTACAATCCACGGCGCAGGAGTAGCAGCCTCAAGTCTTGCACGAATAGCATCTAAGTCAATTCTGCTCATGATTTCCTACCTTTCCTTTTCTTCAATTCTATAGTGATGCGTCAGTTATCTTCTGGTCAAAACCAAAAACTTCTACACAGATTAAACTTCTTGCTAAATCTCTTTTGGATATTTCAAAATCAACTGGAGTATATACTTCATCAAGTGCAAAAATTTGGTATTCTCCATCTTCGCTTTTAGCAATTCCAACTTCTTCAAGTGGTAGATTTTTTTCCAATATTTCTGGGACTAACTCTTCATTTAAGTACGCTTCAAAATCACCAAACACACCATATATAAACATTGTAACTTTCAATGCTGTAGTCTCCTAAAGCAAATTTAACACTCATTATCTTCATCTCCTATATTGACTCAATTTTGCTCGTCTCTCCGAGCTGTCACGCCGTTCTACACGATGGTTGACTCCAGGCGTTCTCATGCCACTGTTATCTTTCTACGTGCTTTACGTCCTCGCTTCTAGGTGAGTTGCTCGGAACCCTTCCAGCGATAAATCGCCACACCTACTGGGGAACACACACGGGATGGGAATTGAACCCATCGTTATTCGTCGCATATGACGTGCGTAATCCGCTTCGCCACCGTGTGCAAGCCTTATCCTGCGCGTCCGCAGGGGGCTATGTTGGGAAACACCTCACGGTGCATTTCGCTCTATTGGCTATCCCGCAAGTGGCTAAACCACTCCAATTTGGGCTTGCGCCCTCCGTGGTGTATCCCTCGGCTATGTGCCACGGGTCATTCATAACCGTACCTGGGCATGGAAGAATCGAACTTCCATAAATCCAATGCCCATACTGTCTTTTCCAGTTGTCACCACAAAATATCCATAAAACCAACCTTTCAAAACAATATTTACAACAGCATATTATATTTTCACAATAGAGTAGCCGTTTTCGTCAAGTTCAAAGCCAAGCGTACACAAGCCTTTTACATGAGCATCTGTAAGACTTTTTGAATATTCAACAGCTTCATCAAAACTGGCAAACACCACTTTGCCATATTTCTTAATAAGCCAACCAACATTATCAAGCGTCACATTAACTGCTCTTGGGTCACGATAACGTGTATGACAAAGGGCTTGCATATCACACCGTATATATTCCCGATGCTTTTCGGTCAAATCCTTTTGAAATATACAAACATCGCTACAGTCTGTTCCACTCTCATAAACTACCGAGCCAAGAGGAACAGGCGAATTTATCTGCATATTATCTTTGCTTAACTTATCCATAATCAATTAACTCCTTTCTATTAAAGCCCATGCTTTTTTCTCCAGTCCTTATCCACAAATTTCCTCCTCATTGGCTCGCAATTTGTACACTGCACATATTTCTTTAGTTGCAACAATTCCATAAACATGGTGCCTTGCATTGAATGTCTGCTGCCCGATGATGTGGGCTTCATCGTGATGGGTTCTACAAAGGCACATGACTCTCATTCCTTCGTGAACAATCTCCCTACGGTTTCGCCCCATGCCGACTCTATCCTCTTTGGTAATCATGCAGTGCCGGGATTGATCAGGATTAAATTCTTCGCAATTCCCACACCTCACGCAAATTTCATCATCAATTCCATCTCTAATGCCAATTTTGCAGGGCATATTCACCTCATCAATTCTTCAATGCCGCTAATTCAAACACAATACCAGTGCAGTACAACTCCCCATCTTCGTAAATTTTAAAAGTAGAATGTGGTATATCAGTGTCATATGACCATGAACCACCGTTGGGAGGACACCAAATGGTCTTTATGGTTTTACATTTGTTTTTAGCTTGTTCGTAGTATTTACATTCACATTCGCACGCTCCACCGAACCACTGCTTCTTGCTAAATTAAGTTCATCAGTAGTGAATTGACTTCTTGGGTCATATTCTCGACCATTAAACATAGCAGCAAGTTGCTCCTTAGTAACTGCTTCTAGTCCATTATAGACATCACCATTAAAGATGAACTTACTACTATTGATAGCATTAGGTTTTCCTTTATCACCAAAATGAACATTTCCTTGATTTTTATTAACTATATTTCCATGAAAAGCAAATTGACTCATTGTGTTATCTCCCCTCTATTTTTAAGCTGAATATTTTGAAATTCATTTCGTTTGTTGTTTGTGAATTACCATTTAATCATCATCACCGAACATCATTAAAGCTCCAAGGATGTTTTTTGTTGTATCTTCGTCAAAGCCCATCTTAGACTCATCATCTTTGGATTTTTCAAGTTCTTCAGATGATTCAATAATTGTTGGTATGATTGATGTCAGGTTATCCTCTGCTGAAAAATCCAGTGGTTGTAAAAAATTGCTTGATGGAGCTGAATTTTGTGATGGATAAAAGCTCATGCTTGGTGGTAATACCACGTTTATATTTTTATATACCCAAAGTGCTTCTGCTATAAGAGATGCTTTCATCCTACCCGAACTATCTAGCATCGCCATTGCTTGCTTGTGCTTTGGGTCAGCAGGGTTAAAGCGTATAGAAAAACGATTTGGGTCTTTCTTTGCACTCGATTTCATTGGATAACTCACTCATCCTCTACATACTCAGTCTGATAATTAGAAATATCAGTCGCTTTTCTACGCCATAAATCATCCAACTTACTCTGCCCTGTGGATTTTTCAAGTTTGCATTTCATACGAGGACTAGCTATCATATCTACATAGAGGTATCCATCCTCATCCTGATACCATACATCCTCAACATGGCTGACACCTGAGCTCCCTTCTGGGTTTGTGTATTTTATTCTCATCATTTTCACTCACCCCCATTGGCTATATTTCTTGCATGACTACCTGTATGGTTTTTCATTTCATGTAAAATAGCGTATCCTTTGGCATTGGCGCGTACATCGTCAATGAATAGAGATTTCTTAGCTCGGTTTGATTCAAGAATGTATTTTTTCATTAGAATAGCTCCACCGCCCATAAACACAGTTCTATCCTCTTCTAGGTCAAAACCTTTTTGTGCAACTTCTGCAAGCATACGGTCAGCATACGTGTAAGCTGTATTTTGCACCAAGTTTATGCGCTTTTCGCTATACTCAGCTAAAGCGTGAGGCTCATTGTTGAGGATTGATTCAATGATATTGTCAGCAATGTCTTTACCTCCGGTTGCGCGCGCTTGTTCATTTATTTTGTCAAACAGCGTCCGAACCCCTAGATATAGTGAAGTGCATAGGGTCATATTAGGTCTGAAGTTGTTTAGTTGAAGACAATCCACTGTAAAGCCGCCAATATCTATTACGTTCACTGTATTGGAGTGCTTAATCTCATTGTGCGCCGTCAATGCAGCAGCAAAAGCCTGTGGGTAGACATGTGCGCTGGTTATTTTTATTTTGTAGGACTTATTGTTCAGTTCATATATAATTGGCTCTTGGTGCTGAGTAAAATACCTTTGAAATCTTTTGCGGTAGGTTTCGTAATGTTGTAATGGCAACCCTACCAATAAATTTACTTTGATGAAATCATTTGGGTTTGTACTGAGTTTTCTTAAAGTCTCTGCATCTTCTTCAAGTTCCTTGCCCAAAGCAAACAAGGTTAAAATGAAGTATCTTTCATCTTCGGTTTTATCGTTAAGTACAGGTAAGCTTTGGTCAACAAGAGTGTATGTCTTGCCATTGTGCTTCAGTACATCTGACCCAATCCCTGGCAGATATCCGCTTTCTACATAACTTTCAGGAAATATATGGTTTGCTGTTTTAATCAGGCGGTTGCCGTGGTCTATCGTGATTGTTCTTTGCATTTTGTGCCTCCTTGCTACTTTTATAGTTTAGGCGGTTGATAATTCGCCTTTCGGGTCAACCGCAGTCAACACGCCTTATCCCAGATGATGGGTTGCTCTGTTTAGCCCAGCATTGTTTTGTAGGCATTTTGTCCCGTAAAGCGCGTGCAAAACTTGTTGAAGGTACACAATTATATTTTGCACATTGTTCTAAATAGGCTTGTGCCATCCATATAGGCATCGGTGGGATAGTTATTAGTGTTTTTTGCTTCATATCAACTACACCTCATTTGCAATTTGAATTAAGTAAATTATCTTTCAGGAGTACAGGCTTCAGCTTTACCCACTGGTATTTTCCAATGTCGTCCAACTTTTACCGCACCCTCAATTGACCCCGCACTAAGCAATCCATAGATTGTTACAGGATGTGATTTGACGATTTTTGAGTAGTCTTTAGGGCTTACGTAGTCAAAGGCCTTGTTTAATACTGGGACTTTCTTTTTTCTTTGCTTATTTAGGAAGACACTTACGTCTATTTCTCCTGTTCTTGGCATTGAAACTCCACCTTTTTATCAGTCTTTGAATCTGCTAATAGTTCGTCTACAGTGCAATCATATAATGTGGCGATTTTAGGCAAGAGGTCGGAGCGAGGCAGGTTAATGCCAGTCTCCCACTTCGACACAGTAGTTCGGTCTACACCTAGCACTGTGGCGACATCTTCTTGTTTCATTTTAAGAGCCTCACGTTTTGTAGCAAATATCATTTAAATCACCTCTCGTGTCATTCAAGGGATTTTAATTCCCTTTGCATAAATACATGATATGTGATTCATATTCTCTTGTCAATACTTTTTAAGTTAAATATTAAAATTAAAGTGATTCATTTTATCATTTATTGCGATGTGAGTAATAATCACATAAAATGAAAGTAGGAGTGATTGATATGCTTATTGCAGAGAGATTGATTGATTTAAGAAAGAAAAAAGGATTGCTTCAAAAAGATGTTGCTGGAGTTTTTGGGCTTGAGCGTACCACATATGGGAAATACGAATCCAAAGGTATTCAACCCCCCACAGATATGATTGTGAAATTGGCTGAATATTTTAACGTCTCAACCGACTATCTTTTAGGAAAGTCCAATGATCCGATTTCACACAATAATATAAAAAAAGAACCAACCCCACGTGAGAGGTTGGCTGATGAATTTGTTAATTTGCTGAATGAAGTGCCAGATGATAAATTGGAAAATTTCAGAGTTCTTTTCCGAGCAACTGTTGACGCATTAAAATAAGTACTTGTTGCATTTGATTGTCGGACAAGCCGTTAAATTCTTGCACCAATTCAGCTTTTGTTTTGTCATTATTTATCTTAGTTTCAACCATGTGCTTCACATGCGTCATCCTCTCTGGTAGACTTAAACCAATGATAGAATATATGTTCGTATTTGTCAAGTATTAGACCACAATCATAGTTCTAGAGAATGGCAATTCTGAAATCAAAGAAATTAAAATATATTTTAAAGGTGAAAAGGTGGGAAACAGATTATGCCCAAACGCACCAATGGAGAAGGGACAATATACCAGCGACCAGATGGTCTTTGGCGTTCCGAAATTACACTAGGTTATGATGCAAATGGAAAACGCATTAAAAAAGTGTTCACTAGCAAGTCGCTAGAAACACTACATAAAAAAATCAATGATGAAAAATTTAGACTCAACAGAAATGTAATAACTCAAAACAGTAATTATACTGTAGCAGAGTGGGTACAGTTCTGGCTTGAAAATTACAAAGCAAATACATTGAAGTCAAAAACTTATGATAGTTATGAGTATTCTTTAAATAAGCACATTAGGGATTCTATTGGCAATCTAAAGCTAAATAAAATTCGTCCTGATTCTATACAACAGTTATACAATCAAATGCATAAGAGAAATTTATCAGCTAGTACAATACGAATTACCCATATAACTCTATCACAAGCTTTTGAGCAAGCTATTAAAAATGAATTGATACATGCGAACCCTTGCAAAGCCACTGTTCGTCCAAAATCAGAAAAGAAAAAAATAACTGCATTGACCGTAGAGCAACAAAAAATGCTCATACAACATTGCAATGAGTCAGTCTATCATAATTTATTTATATTTCTACTGAATACTGGAATGAGGGTTGGGGAAAGCACAGCATTATTATGGGAAGATGTTAACTTTGAAGAAAAAACTATTGAAATAAGCAAAACGGTTTCTGACATAGTTAATCGTGATGAAGAGGCTACCACCAAAAGAAAAACTATAATTGACACAGCCAAGACCGCTCATAGCATTCGAACTATACCAATGAATGACACATCAATGAAGGTTCTAAATAGACAAAAAGAAAAAAATAATAGTATATTTATTTTTTCATCTAAATCTGAAACCATTCTTGCATATCGGAATATTGGACGCGCATTCAATGAATTATTGAAAAATTGCAACTTGTCCGATTCAATAACTGTTCATACACTACGCCATACTTTCGCAACTAGGCTATTAGAAAAGGGCGTAAACCCAAAAGTTGTGAGTGATTTACTTGGACATGCATCTGTACAAATTACACTTGACGTATACAGCCATGTTATGCCTAACATAAAAAGCGATGCAGTAAATCTATTAGACTAATGTAGTAATAGAGATACGTAAAAACCAGTTACCACACTATTACCACACCAATGATGTGCTGACTTTATTACCACATAAAATAAAAATCCCTACAATCGTAATGATTATAAGGATTTTTTTAAAGCCGACTGCCGGACTCGAACCGGCGACCTGCTGATTACAAATCAGCTGCTCTACCAACTGAGCTAAGTCGGCAAGAAGCGACTAATAGTTAAACTATGCGCCGCATTGCTTGCAAACTTTTAAAGGTTTATCGCCTTCATTTTTTTCCCACAAAAGCTTAACACCTGTACGATTGCAGGTTGGGCATGTACCACGCCAAGCTTTAATACTGCGTGCAAGTTTACCGCGTTTTGGTTTTGGCATATAAAACAACTCCTAAAAATCGAATAAAAAATAGACTTACGCAACGAGGAACATTATACGGCGTAAGTCTATTTTTGTCAAGCATAATCTTAGATAATCTCAAATAAAACCTTTGCGGTTATTCATGCGTAAAAATAACTTGCGAGCCAAGTCAAAAATGACCACTGTAGAAGCGAGGACTAAGACAAGTGTAAACTCACTAAAGTTAAGCCCTGTCGTACGGAAAACTACGCCACCAAAGTAGATTAGCAATACTTGCATGACGGAAACCGCAAGCATAATGGCTATAAACATCTTATTTTTACTAATGTAAGAGAAGATGTTTAAACGATAGGTTCTGGCATTTAAGCTATTGAACACACCTGCAAAGATAAATAATGCAAAAAATGCCGTTAGCAGATAATTTTCATCGCTGCGGAAAAACTCAGCGAAGAAAGGCAAGGTAAGGAATGCAAGGCTTATAAATGTGGTAAATATTCCCGTGGTCAAAATTTGATTGTACATATAACGGTTGATAATGGGTTCCGTTCGCTTTTTAGGAGACTCATGCATGTATTCGGCCAAAGGTGTTTCTCCTGCAAAGGCTAAACCTGCCAAAGTATCCATAATCATATTTATCCACAGCATTTGAATCACTGTAACAGGCACAGGCACGCCGATAAATGGGCCTATAACTGAAATGCCGACTGCACAAAGATTGATTGTTAATTGAAAGATAAGAAATTTGCGAATGCTTTTAAAAATTGTACGTCCATATAAGACGGATTTTACAATGGAAGCAAAATTATTATCCAAGATGACAATATCCCCTGCTTCTTTTGCAATTTCTGTACCATCGCCCATGGTAAAACCTACATCCGCCTTTTTTAATGCAGGTGCATCATTTACGCCATCACCTGTCATGCCGGCAACTAAGCCCATTTCTTGAGAAAGCCGAACCAACCGCCCTTTGTCAGAAGGCAGTGCGCGGGCAATGACGCGTAAATTTGGTAAAAGACGTTTTACATCTGTATCGTTTAGTTGGTTTAATGCGCGGCTGGTTAATACGCCGCGCTTGTCTTTAGGGTCGATTAGCCCTAATTTTGCAGCAACGGCTACGGCGGTGTCAAGATTATCACCTGTGACCATGACCACTTGTACACCCGCACCCATGACATCGTAAATAGCTTTTTTGGCTTCATCCCTTACTTCGTCACGAATGCCCACAAAGCCTACTAAAGTTAAGTTTCTTTTTGCTGTTGCATCTGCTTCGCTGGTTGCTTCACATAGGGCAAGTAAGCGCATTCCTTCACGCGCTTGGGCTTGTAACATGCTTTTTAGCGCGGATTCATGGGCAAAGTCTCCCTTCCGTCCATCCTCATTGAAGGCATATTTGCACGCGGGTAATAAATTTTCCGGCGCGCCTTTTATTAGAATCTTCTTTGCCTCACCAGAAATTTGTGTGATTGAAAGCTTGTCTTTTGAGTTAAAGGGTACTACAAATCCTTTGTTACACAAGGGAAGTTTTGAGGCATTATCCATGACATACTCTAGTAGTGCGCGGTCGGTAGAATTACCGCCTATTGCTATTTTGCGCATTTTTTTTGCAGTGAGTTGCGCACTGTTATTGTAGAAACAGTTTAATGCAACAGAATTATAAAAAGATGATTTTTGTAAATGTGTTACATCATAAAGTTTGCCCTGGGGCGAAATAAAGGTGACAACTTCAAGAATGCCCTTGGTAAGGGTACCTGTTTTGTCGGTGAAAAGAATATTGAGACTGCCTGATGTTTCTATACCCACAAGTTTTCGCACCAACACATTATCTTTCAGCATTCGGCGCATATTAGCAGAAAGCACTACTGTAATCATCATAGGCAGTCCTTCTGGCACAGCCATGACAATGACCGTAATTGCTAGGGTAATTGCCGTCATAAAATCGCGGATTAACAAACTATAGTCGGAAACATGGGCAATAATAAGCTGTGTATCCCAACTATTAAAAAGCACAATGGAGTTAAACATATTTGCCGCAAAAACAACAATTGCTGCACCATATCCGAATCGGCTAATGGTGTTGGCAAGCTGACCTAACCTTGCTTTTAAAGGGCTTTCAATAACATCCTCTTGAATGTCTACAGCCAATTGCCCATAAAATGTACCATCACCCACACGGGTTACATACATCATACCTTCGCCTGCACACACTACACTGCCGCGAAACATCCCCGACTCAGATAGAAAATCATCCCCATCCATTTTCCGCATAGCTTCAGATAGGTCTTTTACAGTTGACGCAAGTTTTCGTGCTTCTTTTGCTTCACCGTTTAATGCAGACTGGTCTACATCCACTGACCCACCTACTAAAATACCGTCGGCAGGCACACGTTCCCCTGCTTGTACAAAAACAATATCGCCTACCACAATTTCAGCAATGGGAAGCTCAATAATTTTTCCATCACGCCGCACACGGCATTTAATATTTGCCGCCTCTTCCTGCAACTTTTCAAAAGCAGATTCACTTCCGTATTCTGAAAGTGTAGAAATTAACGTGGCAAGCAATACCGCCACGGCTATGCCTGCCGATTCATACCAATTAGAATCACGGAACATCAATAGCAAGTTAACCCCCAACGCCACCATCAAGATTCTAATGATTGGGTCGCCAAAACTAGCCAAGTATCGTTTAAAAAAACCAACCTTGGGCTTCTTAGTCAGCGCGTTTGTTCCATGCCGTGAAGCAGATGCGGCGGCTTCTTGCGCACTTAATCCATGATGATTCATATGTGCCTCCCCTTGTGCCAGTATCTCATGCCGCCGACAAAGGAGGCATGGGATAACTTATGCGGACAAGTTAGGGAGTATGTATGATAACCTTAAAACTTTCTATCAATTCCCGATAATCTCCGTCTGGTCTTCACAAAAATGCTTAGTACTCTGCATAATTCTTAAAAATTCAGCCCGCAAAAATAAAGTATCTTGACAACAAGAAAATATTGACAAAATTCAAAAAATTCATTCCCCGCATTTTTCTGCATGATATACTGCCAAAAAATTACAAAGGACGTGACTTCTATGACCAATCGTGAAATCTTGCAATTGCCCCTAGACAGCGTTACCCCAAATCCTTATCAGCCGCGCCGTATTTTTTGCCAGCATGGTTTGGACGAGCTTGCCGCGTCTATTGGCATATATGGTGTTTTGCAGCCCATCAGTGTAAGGCTGATAAACAACCATACTTATGAACTGGTGGCAGGCGAACGACGGCTGCGTGCAAGTAAGCTTGCAGGATGTGCAACAATTCCTGCCATTTTAGTAAGCGCAAATGATTTAGACAGCGCGATGCTTGCCATGATTGAAAACCTACAGCGGGAAAATTTACACTTCTTTGAAGAAGCAGAGGGCTTTCAAAATCTCATGAGCGATTATGCCTTCACTCAAGAAGTTTTAGCCTCACGGGTTGGCAAAAATCAATCAACCATTGCCAATAAGCTACGGTTGCTAAAACTTCCGCGCAACATTCAAAAACATATATTTGAATATGATTTGACTGAACGTCATGCCCGTGCGTTGTTAAAACTCACCAGTGAAGAAGACCAACTGGCGGTTTTGGAAAAAGTCATAAAAGAAGGTTTAACTGTTCGTAAAACAGAAGACCTTATTGAATCCATGCTGTCTCATCGTGAAGCCAGTAAATCCAAAAGCAAAGCCATCCCCTTTAAAGCCTATATTCGTGATATTCGCATACTCACGAATACAATTCAAGAAAACTTAGAAATCTTCCGTCGTTCCGGCATGGAAACCACCTATGATATGGAACAAACCGAAACAGGTTATGATATTCGCATATCATTAAAATATGCCGAAAATTCACCACAAGCAAAATTCAAAACCGCTGCGGTTTAGCCCCTTTTAAGGGGCTTTTTTATGTTATAATCCTTATACAAGGAGCGTGACAAAAATGACATATTATCCAGTATTGCTCAAGCCGATTCATAAAAAAATGATTTGGGGTAGCGAAAGCTGGGCAGTTTCCTGCCGCCCAAATGAAATGTGTATCATAGAAAACGGAGCATTTGCAGGTGAAAAATTTGACGCATATATAAGGCGAAATCCATCCAGAATTTTAGGGACAGATTTGAAAGATAGCACTAGATTTCCGCTTTTAGTAAAAATAATCAACGCCCAAGCACAGCTGTCTGTACAAGTCCATCCAAATGATGATTATGCAAAATTAAAAGGCGAAACAGACAGCGGCAAAAACGAAGCATGGTACATTATAAAGCCGCCAACAGATGGTCATTTAATCATTGGATTAACCCCTGAAACGACCCGTGAAACCCTCTATGCCGCTTATAAAAATGGTACAGTTCCACAGTACCTAAACCGCCTAAAAGTTAAAGAAGGTGATATTGTAAACATCCCTGCGGGTCTAATTCATGGGATTGCCTCTGGCACAATCATCGCAGAAGTACAACAAAATTCAAACATAACCTACCGTCTGTATGATTACGACCGTACAGATGATACAGGCAATACCCGCGAACTGCATATAGAAGATGCGCTAGCCGTGACTGACTTTGAAAATAAAATCTCCAAAGCCACAGCCGCAACAGGTATCGTTGAAAATGAATACTTTACACTCAAAAAACTCACACTATCTGAGGCTATACAAGAATCAACTTCCCTCACCAGCTTTATCATCTTGATTTGCGTCAGTGGAAGTGTAATGATAAAAACATCTACAGACACGGTAGAACTTTCAGCTAACCGCTCAGTATTTCTACCTGCATCATTAGGACAATATACAATTCAACCTATATGCAGTCAAGCAACCTTACTAAAAGCACATGCTAAATCAAACAAATAAATTTTTCACAAAACCAAAGATTTATGATATAATCTAAGAAAAACACTTAATATGACATTCATAGGGGGAAATGACGTGATTAAATGTGCAGGGCTATATACTTGTGAGATGGATGAACCAGAAATTGCATTGGCAGAACTGCAAGCACAACTGAATGAAAAAATAGAACTTTTGCCCAATACCATAGGTATAGTGATGTGTCATGCAGACACGTTGGAAAGTGGCGTTTTTCAGCATGTGGCAAAAAACTTTCCATTTAAGTTAGTAGGGGCAACAACATCTGGGCAAGTGGTTGGTCACTCTACAGAAGATTTGGCTATTTCTATATTTGTAATCACATCAGATACAACACGTTTTGAGACTGTTCTTGGAGGAGATGTATCACAAGGGATAGAAAAATCAATACATGATGCATTCACACCCATTGTTGAAAAAGGTGAAACACCTAAACTCATTATTGCTTTTCCGCCCCTTAATTTTGAAAGCACTGGTGATGACGATGTGGACATTTTAGGCAAAATGTTTCCTGGTGTGCCTATTTTTGGCGGGCAACCCACAACCGACGAAGTAGGTTTTACAGGAAATAAAACCCTGTATACAGATAAAACCAATGAAAACAGAGGTGTTTTTTTATTATGTTTTGGTGACATCAATCCGAGGTTTATTATATCTGCTTTGCCAGAAAAAGATAAACTACCCCATACAGGGAAAATTACCAGTGCCGAAAGACATATTGTTCACGAAATAAATGGAATAAATGTGCGTAAATATTTGCAAGATGTAGAATATGTAGATGAAGATGGTGAAAAGAAAGGATTATATTGGTTCTTGCCTTTTTTAGTAGAGCAAACCATCCGTTCAGACTATGATGGCATTCCTGTCGTGCGTGGACTGGCTAAGTTTACGGATGAAGGCTCTGCATCCTTTCTTGGAAAAATGGATGAATCTTCAAACTTTCACGTCATGACCATGACGAATGAAAGTGTCATGGCAGCCAATCGAGAAACTTTAAAACCCCTTACAAATTTTGATGATATCAATGGTGTGTTGGTATTTTCATGTGTTGCCCGTCATATGCTTATGATTCACACATCAAATGTATTGCAAGAGCTTACATCTGTAGCATCTCTTGTAGGCGATGCGCCATTTATGGGTGGCTATTTATGTGGTGAAATTTGCCCTACATCCAAGAAAAATGAAGCATATATCAATAGATTCCACAACTATTCACTGATAGCGATGGTATTATGATATGGCGCAAAATGACTATGCTGCCCTAGAAAAAGAAAATCGCCGCCTCAAACGAGAGTTTCGCGCGTTAGAGAGGCGGCATGAAATTCTGCGGTTAAATTTTGATACGCAACTTAGGGTCGTTAAAGTCGCAAAGAATCATGCAGAAGAAGCATCCCTTGCGAAATCAGATTTTTTGTCGCGCATGTCCCATGAAATGCGCACCCCTTTAAATGCTGTCATTGGCATGGCGCATATTGCTTTAAGAAGTGATGATTTTGACCGCAGGGAATACTGTCTAAAGCAAATTGAAGGGGCATCTAAACATCTTTTGCGGGTAATCAACGACATATTAGACATGTCAAAAATTGAAGCAAATAAATTGGATATACGTCCAAATACTTTTAATTTAAGTGCAACCATTTCCAATGTTACGTCCGTACTTTCCGCAAATATAGAAGCAAAAGTCCAACAGCTTATCATCAATGTGGACGAAAATCTCCCGCCATTGATTGTTGCAGACGACCTGCGTTTAACCCAAGTCATAGCGAACTTAATCTCGAATGCTTGCAAATTTACGCCCCAAAACGGTGTAATAACCCTTAACGCGACAAAGCTTTCAAAGGGTAATATTTTGCAGATAGAAGTGATAGATACAGGTATTGGCATACCAGAAGAACACCAACCACGGATTTTTAATATTTTCGAGCAAGGCGAAGGCGGCACTACCCGAAAATATGGCGGAACAGGTTTAGGACTGGCAATTTCCCACCGAATCATTGAAATGATGGGTGGGGAAATATGGCTAACATCCAAGCAGAATTACGGCTCAACATTCACATTCACTATTCCTTATGAAGTAGGTGTTGCTGTAGCTGTGAACAAAACGCCAATTGCGCAACCGTTGGTGCAAGCACGTAAAATTTTAGTAGCCGAAGATGTTGATATTAACCGTGAAATCCTAAAGTCTGTATTAGAAGACACGCCTATTGAGTTAGTTTTTGCAACCAATGGGTTAGAAGCTGTGAAAATATTTCAAACATCTCCAGAAGATTTTGATATGATACTGATGGATATTTCAATGCCGATAATGGATGGTTACGAAGCAACCCGAGTCATCCGTTTATTAGAATGCCCTCAGGCTTCAACAGTGCCGATAATCGCCATGACAGCCAACGTTTTTCGTGAAGATATAGACCGTTGTTTAGCCGCAGGGTGTAATTATCATATAGGTAAACCTATTGACCCAGAAATGTTGTTTAGAGCATTGTCGAAATTTTCATGATTTTTTAGCTGAAAAATAACGATTATTCGTTATATGCGTTTTGAAAATTGATTAGCTTCGGCAAACTTTTTCAAAATTTTGTGGGTATATAGATTTGTACTTAAAAAGCAAATTCCTTTAAGTGATAAAACAGTTTAAAGCTGAATAACTTTTACAAAAAACAAACGCAGACGGGGCGGGTCAAACTCGCAGAAATAAATCCCCTGCCATGAACCCATAAGTAATCGTCCATTTTCAAGAATAAATGTTTCAGATGCACCAATAACACTGGCTTTCAAATGGGCTGCACTATTGCCTTCTCCATGACGGAATGCGTCGTCGTCGGGGAAGGCTTTATTTAATCCAAGCAACATATCCTGAATAACGGCTGGGTCAGAATTTTCATTGATAGTTATTGCCGCCGTAGTGTGTGGGCAGTAAACCATGACAAGCCCATTAACCACCCCTGACTTGACAATAGCCTCCCGCACTTGACCTATAATATTATACATATGTTCTTCTGTTGTTTGAAGTTGGTATTTGTATAGCATAGCCATCACTCCTTGGAAAATTTTATATGCCTATTGTAAAATGTTTTTAATTTTTTGTACATATCAAATTTGCTATTGACAAAGGATTATGTCTTTGGTAATATTAACTCACAAATGATATCAATTATCATTTAGTGAAAACTTTGGAGGTAATATTTATGTCTTTAATCGGAAAAAAAGTGAGCGATTTCTCAGCAGAAGCCTATGTCAATGGCGATTTTAAAACAGTAACCCGTGAGGACTTAAAAGGCAAATGGTCAGTATTTGTATTCTATCCAGCAGATTTTACCTTTGTATGCCCTACAGAACTTGGTGACTTAGCAGACGTTTATCCTGAATTTGAAAAAATCGGATGTGAAGTGTATTCAGTTTCAACCGACACACATTTTACACACAAAGCATGGCATGACGCATCAGACACCATTAAAAAAATCAAATATCCAATGCTTGCTGACCCAACACACGCTATTTCTCGTGACTTTGGTGTACTCATTGAAGATGCAGGTTTGGCACTAAGAGGTACATTTATTATCAATCCAGAAGGTGAAATTGTCGCATACGAAGTCAACGCCCTAGGTATTGGTAGAAATTCAAAAGAGCTTTTACGCAAAGTACAAGCCGCTCAATTTGTTGCAAAGCATGGCGACCAAGTTTGTCCCGCCAAATGGGAGCCAGGCGCACCAACACTTACACCTGGATTGGACTTAATTGGTAAATTATAAGATGTATGATTTAATTATTGTTGGAGCTGGGGCCGCTGGTCTCAGCTCTGCCATATATGCGGGACGTGCAAAACTTCGGACTTTGGTTATTGAAAAAGCCGAAGAAGGCGGGCAAATAAAAATCACGGCAGAGGTTATGAACTACCCTGGTGTGTTTTCTACAAGCGGCGCGGCTTTGGCTGGAGAAATGAAACGTCAGGCAGTAAATTTTGGCGTGGAATTTGTAAAAGCTGATGTGGCAAGTGTAGATTTTAGCCAAAATGTTAAAACAATCACAACAAAAAGCGGTGAAACCTATGCCGCTGTGGGTGTGATTATTGCCACAGGCGCAAAGCCGCGCAAACTTGGGTTTGAGGGCGAAATAGAATTTGCAGGGCGCGGTATAGCTTATTGCGCCACTTGTGATGGTGAGTTTTTTACAGGCAAAGATGTTTTTGTTATTGGTGCAGGTTTTGCCGCGGCGGAAGAAGCTATATTTTTAACCCGTTTTGCAAAGCATGTGACAGTTATTGCAAGAGAGCCAGAATTTACTTGCTCAAAAACAATTGCGGATAAGGTATTGGCGCACCCTAATATTACGGTTAAATTCAATAGCGAAATCCAGTATGTACGTGGTGAAAATGTTATCAAGGAAGCAAAATTTATAAACAATACCACCCAAGAAACGTGGGAGCATAAAGTCAATGAGGGTACTTTCGGCGTTTTCATTTTTGTGGGGTATGAGCCTGAAAGTGGGGTATTTAAAGGGCATGTGGACATGGATAAATGGGGGTATATCCTTACTGATGAGGATATGCAAACCAATGTTCAAGGCGTTCATGCTGCTGGAGATATCCGTCCTAAAAGATTACGCCAATTGGTTACAGCGACGGCAGATGGCGCGATTGCGTCCACGGCAATTGAAAAGTATATTGATGATACGAAAGAAAAAGCCGGTATTGTTGTAGAAGTAAAAACCGCTACACCCAGTCCAAGTGAGGAAGAAAAAGTGAATACTGTAGGGTTACAATCTTCTGGTGACCAAATTAAATATGTTATGGAGCGTTGCACAGGCGAGGTTTCAATCCATGCTGTTTTACAAGCAGATTGTGTACTTTCGGGTAAGATAAAAGCTTTCTTAAATGAATTTGCCAGCATTACAGATAGAGTGCCTATAAGCTTCTATGAAAAAGGCGAGAACACAGCACTTGAAAGTCAAATAAATGCATCTATGTATCCTGTTATTGCTTTGATGGGGAAAGATGGCGTGTACAGTGGTGTTTCCTTCCATGCAGAACCGGCAGGGCATGAGCTTGAGTCATTTATTTTAGCCATTTACAATGTGGCAGGGCCAGGTCAGCGTATATCGGAAGCTTTACTTGAAAGTATTAAAAAGTTACCCCCTGTAAATATTAAAATAGCGGCAACATTATCATGTACGATGTGTCCTGAGGTTGTGCAGGGCAGTCAGCGGATTGCTAGTTTAAATGAGCATATTACTTCAGCCATGGTGGATTTACAATACTTCCCCGAATTTCAAGAAAAGCATAGTGCCATGAGTGTACCCGCACTGATTATCAATGACGAGAAAGTGATTTTTGGTAAAAAAAGTCTTGAAGAGTTGGTGGAAATTTTAGCATGAGTATGTCACGAAGCACAATTCAACGAAAAACCATCTTAGATACTTTAAAATCTTTCAACACACATCCTTCAGCAGAAACAATTTACAGAGAAATTCAAAAGGATTATCCAGCCATTAGCAAAGCCACAGTTTATCGTAATTTGCGTCAGCTTTCTGAAAGCGGTATCATTACACAGGTATCTGTTATTGACGATGCAGCCAGATATGATGGCCGCGTAGATTTGCATTATCATTTTCATTGCAAAAAATGCGGCGGGGTTTTAGATGTGGAAATGGATGGGGTACAAGGTATTGAAGATGTAGTGCGGGATATGTATGGTTTTCAAGTGGATAAGCACAGTATAATTTTCACAGGAACTTGTGGGGATTGTGCAAAAGATGAGTAGCCAATTGAGGGCTTCCCTTTGAAGTTTAGGGAAGTCCTTTTTTATTTGGCAAACAAATGAAATGCTGAATTTATAAAAATTATGTATTGTGTTTAAAATTAGTCTGTGCTAATATTATGTAATGGTTAGTGACGGCTAACTTACTTCCATGAAAGTAGCGATAAAATGACGGGTATAATCAATTTATATGAAGCTGGGAAAAATGAAGCTTTTTATGTGGTTTCTATTCCTAATATTGGATTATTGGAAAGTCTTGGCTTGCGTTTAGGCACAAAAGTGGCGATACAAACACGATATATGCTTGGTGGGCCTGTGCTATTGTGTGTAGAAGATTCTTTTTTAGTTGCAATAGGAAAGGACATCGCAACACAAATAGCCGTTAAGGAGGTCACAGCATAATGAGCTGCCACGATGTAAAGATGGATGACCATGTGTTAGAAAAAACCAACAAAATTTTGCTTATGGGAAATCCAAACGTAGGTAAAAGTATTTTCTTTACTAAGTTAACAGGGATTCATGCCATGAGTTCCAATTACGCAGGAACAACGGTTACTTTTACAGAAGGCCGTTTTACCATTGGCGATAAGGCGTACACACTGATTGATGTGCCTGGTACATATTCTATGAACCCAACATCAGAAGCAGAAGCTGTTGCACTGCGCTTTATGGAAAGCGGAGCATCGGCTATTATTTGTGTATTAAATGCTTCAAGCCTAGAGCGTAACTTAACCCTTGCAATGGAAATTACAAAATATAATATCCCTGTTATTTATACGCTTAATATGATGGACGTTGCAAAGCGTCATGGCGTTCACATCAATATAAAGCAGCTTGAACACGATTTAGGCGCACCAGTTATTGAGACTGTTGCAGTAAAAGGCCGTGGGCTTGATGAGCTGGTGAACAAACTTGAGGTTTTACTTGGTGATGTTGAAGAGGGTTGTTATAAAAAATGTCATAGATGTGAAGGTTGCCCTTGGACAGCGGCAAAGGAAATAAACAACCGTGTCAGTACAAGAAATAACCCTACCCCCAGTTTTTTAGATAGACTTGGGGATAGTATGCTAAAACCTTTCCCTGGCTTGCCCATTGCACTGCTTATTTTGGCTATACTTGTCATTGTGGTAGCCTTTGGCGGCCGTGGGCTTAGAGTGCCTTTAATCATGCTGACAGACAACTTGATTATTCCATTTTTCAGGCGTATATTTGAAGGTATTTTTGCTTTCTTTGTATCAGATGGCGGTCAGTTAAGTTATAACTTTCTTTATTATGATAATGGCTTCCAAACAGGTCTTCGTATTTTAGTTGACGGCACATTCCAAACTGTTGCCGTAGGCGATTATGCCGCCGTTACAGGTTTTGCAAGTATGCTCTTAAATATTTTAATTGGCGAATATGGTATTTTTGTCATCAGTTTTCAATGGATTATCGCGCTTATCTTTCCCTATGTTCTTGCATTTTATATTGCGATTACATTTTTAGAAGATTCGGGGTATTTGCCTAGGGTAAGCGTTCTTTTTGATAATATTATGCGTAAGCTGGGGGTTCAAGGCGGTAGCTTAATTCATGTATTTTTGGCTCTTGGCTGTGCCGTTCCTGCCATTCTTGGAAGCAGAACAGCCACAACAAAAAAAGAACGCCTAATGATTGTTGCCATTGTTTGCTTTACTATCCCTTGTATTTCTCAAATTGGGGCTTTGATTGCTTTAATGTCCGCGTTTTCATGGTGGATGACACCCCTTATGGTGCTGTTTGCCATATGCTTATTTATAGTGGTCGCGTTCACAGCGGGCAAGATACTAAAAGGTAAAGTTGACCCGCTTATTCTTGAAGTACCAAACCTTTTAATTCCTGAACCGAAAGCGTATTTTAGAAAGCTTATGGCGCGTATGAAGCATTTTTTAAGAGATGCAGAATTTCCTATGCTTATTGCCGTACTGATTTCAGCGTTGCTTGCCGGAACAGGTGTTATCGGCATTATAGCTCAAAATTCAGCTGTGCAATATGTTGTAAGCAGTTGGTTGGGTATGCCTGAAGAAGCGGTTATATCCCTTATACTGGGCATTGTTCGCCGTGAAATGTCCGTTGCACCATTGCTACTTCTTAACCTTACACATTTACAGGCATTTGTAGCCGGTGTTGTTTCGCTTATGTATCTGCCCTGCCTTTCTGTGTTTGGTATTGTTGCAAAAGAATTTAAAATAAGGGTTGCACTGACTATCTTTTTAGGAACGATTGTGTCAGCAATTTTTGTTGGCGGGTTGATAAATCAGATAGCCAATTTATTTATTTAAGGAGGGAATGTACAAGTGCCAAGGTGGATAACCGATTTAAGTTATAAGATTGAGAATAAGGCAGTTGAAGCCCAGCTAATTTACAAGCTTGCCAGCAGATATTATCATGATGTCATTGAAAGAGAATCTGTGCTTGCCAACATTACTGAAAAAGACCATATTCTTTGTATTGGCGGCGGTATATGCCCTTTTTCAGCAATTCTTTTTCATCAGATGACTGGGGCTAAAGTTACAGTGATAGACAATAATGAAAAATGTATACCTAAAGCAAGGCAGATTATTAACCGTTTAGGCATTAAAGAATCTGTAAAAGTGTATCATCATGATGGTAAAAGTGAGCATATAATGTTTGCTGACTATTCTGTTGTTCATCTTGCTTTACAAGTGACCCCCATTGAGCAGGTATTTTACGCAATTGAACGGCAAGTTGTTTCAGGCACAAGACTTTTAATTCGCCGTCCAAAAAAACTGCTTAATAAACTTTACTGTGCATTTGCCAATGGCTTATTAAGTCATTGTGCCTATACTTCCCATAAGTCCTGTAATATCGGCAGCACTGCGCTCTACATAAAAAAAGCTACACAGGTGAGTGCATGAAAAAAAAGCATGTAATAATGATTGTAATGGCATTGTTGCTGTTGATTGCTTTATTGCAGTTAGACAGGGCAAATCTGTTATATAGCATGAAGCAAATACCCTTGTGGATAGTTATTTTATTATTCAGTTTTCAGGTTCTAACACAACTTTTAATAAATCTCCAATTTCATCAAGTAGCAAAACTATGTAAAATATCTCTTTCATTTAGAGATATTTTTTACATAAACAGCCAAGGGGCAGTTGTTGACGCGATTACCCCTGGTGTTAAATTTGGCGGTGAAGTGACGCGAGCTGTTCAAATAAGCCGCATTGGCAATTGCACTGGTGCGCAAGGGGCGGCTATGGTTGCTTTGCAAAAACTTTTTAGCCTAAGTACAATGTTTATCATTTTTCTCTTTGTTGCAGGTTATCTTGTTGGTGAAGTATGGTGGCTTTCTACAGGGATAATGCAGATTTTGGTTTACGGAATACTGTTATTGTCCCTGTTGTTTTTTCTTGGGATATTTTTAAAGCCCCATCCCATAAAGGCATATTTACAAATGCATAGTGCTTCGTCTTTTAAATGGCTGGAGCGGGTGAAAGTTTTTCTCATTGAACTGCTTAGTCAAGTTGAAAATGCCCGCAAAAATAAAAGGGTATTTGTTATGCTTTTTTTGTTATCTTTTTTTATATGGTTATTATACCCTGTTAAAATGTATTTTTTGGCGGCTTTATTTTATCCTGGTGCCAATATTATTCATGTAATGGCTATCACTTTTGCGGCTTATATGGTTGCTATGTTACCTATCTTTCCTGGCGGCTTGGGTGGATTTGAAGGCACAATGACAGGATTGCTAGTGACAATGGGCATTGTGATAAGTGACGCGGCTGTAATGACTATCTTTTTTAGATTTGTTACGTTTTGGTTTGTCATGCTATTGAGCGTGATGTATGTCATGCTATATAAAGTCGTATTAAAAGCCCGCAAAAGAAATTGTGGGCTTGATTAAAGATACATTACATAAATTTAATTTCTAAAAAATCGCAAACGGCTTCATATCCAATTTTTTGATAGATACTGTTTGATGTTGGGTTGGTTAAGTCGGTGTACAGTACGCAATACTTGAACCCGCGGTCAAGAATAAGTTGACTAAGTTGTGCCACACAAGATGAAGCATAACCTTTACTGCGGAAGTATGGCGGGGTGTAAACCATGCCTACACCTGCAATATTTTGCATTTCTCGTGTTATACAGGCCATAGTGACTGGAACACCATCATCTTCTAGGATATAGTACAGTTTTTTGTCAATACGATAATCATAGTCGGTGGTGGTGTCGGGTATAACAATGTCTCGACCTGTAAATATATTCATTGCATGTTCTACCCAATAGGGAAAGAATGTCATATCTGATGGGCGAACCAGCCGCATTGTACCATGGGTTGAAATTTGGGGGTTAACTTTTGACAATTTAAAGACCCGCTGGCGCATATAAATTTCATGATTTTGCCCAGTGGCTTTTGTGTACAATTTTGTGAAGTTTTCTGCCAGTGATTTATTTGTCATCACACGGGGTACAGAAATTTTTGTATCCAGCAACCCTTTTACCAAACATTCAAGGGCGGCTGGGTTATGCACATTATCTGTTTCATACAGGGTTATACCAAAGGGTGGTGTCATTATGGCAGTTAGCTTTATTTCCCTTGCTTCTGTTACCGTTGCCATTAACCAATTTGCAGGGTCACGCCAGCCTGTTTTATCTTTACCTTCATTGCCTATAATGAGATTACCAAGGGGAATTAAATTTTCAACCTCATGACCCATGAGGATATTATAGGTATCCTTGTAAAATTGTTTTACATCTTTGTATATATTCAATTGCATAGGCTCACCTCTACTGATTTGCCATTTTATAAACTTCTGCGGCGGCATTTTTGTCTAGTGGTTTGAAACTGCCTACTAGCCTTTTTCCATGAAACACACAACCGTCAGCCAGTGCATCAATAACATCATCAGGCTGAACGCCTATGCCTAGTTCTGTAAAGTTTGTAGGTAAGCCGATGGATTTAAAAAATGCTTCGGTTTTTTCTATGCCTTCCATTGGGGTGGATACGCCCCACACTTTTTCTGCAAAGTGGGTGAAACGGGCAGGGTTTACATCACATACATAACGCGCCCATGCACCCCACATGGTTGTCAGGCTTGCACCATGGGCTACATCAAAGCGTCCACCAAGTTCATGTCCAAGCCCATGTACAGAAAAGTCCATGGTGCGCCCAAGCCCTGTCATGCCATTATGTGAAAGACTGCCTGCCCACATGATTTCGCTTTGGGCATCATAATTTGATGGGTTTTCTAAGGCAATAGGCCCGTATTTTATCATGACCCGTAAAAGGGCTTCAGATATTTCATCAGTCATTTCATTTGTTTTGTTTTCGTTTGCTTCGGATGTAAAATATCTATCCATGGTATGCATCATAATGTCAGCAACACCACAGGCAATTTGATATTTAGGCAAGGTATACGTGAGTTCGGGGTTCATGATTGCGAAGCAAGGGCGGTTGAAGTCTGTATTAAGTCCACGCTTTTGCCCTGTTTCGGTGTTGGTGATAACGGCAGAATTACTGGTTTCGCTTCCTGCGGCAGAAATGGTTAAAATGACACCAACGGGAAGGGATGCAGAGATGATTTCTTCACGCAACCAAAATTTCCATATATCTGTAGTTGGATTTTTTGTTCCATGGGCAATGGCTTTTGCGGCATCAATAGCAGACCCTCCGCCAATGGCTAGAATAAAATCCGCGCCAAAATCTATTGCGGCTTTAATGCCTTCACGGGCAAAAGACAGGTGGGGGTTAGGGGTTGCACCGCCATGTTTTAAAATAGCAATGCCTTCGGCAGTGAGATTATCTGCTATTTTGTCTAAAAGCCCAGATTTTACGATACTGCCTTTGCCAAAGACCAGCAAGACTTTTGTACCACCATATTTTTTTATCAAGGCGGCGGCTTGTGCTTCTGCACCTTTGCCAAAAATGATTTCTGTCGGGGTATACTGTACGAACGCTTGCATATTAAACACCATCCTTTTTAGGACATTTTACCTGTAAGATGTCCGTATTGCAACTCTACATGATATAATTAAAGGGGTGATACTGAATGAAAAAAACTTATACTGACAAAGCAGATGTTTATGAAGATATATGTAAATTAACGATAAAGAAAAAGAGCATGATATCAAGCCCTGATGATGTTGTGCGTATGGCAGGCCCAAAGGCTGCCCAAATTTTATATAATATTTTTCACATTGGGCCACGGGTGATTTTGCGCAGTGCCTTTGAACTTTTGCGGGCAAACACCATTACACGCATTTTATCTGCGGTGATTTTGCTTGTCCTTGATACTGTAAGTTTAGTACGCAAGCGTATTTCTATAAAGCAGTTTGTAATCAATGTAGGGCTTGCCTTATCTATGACCATAGGTGGAACGGCTGGGTGGATGTTGGGACAAGAAACCGTCGCCGCCATTCTTATTCAAAACGCTTTATTGGGTATTTTGATAAGCTTAATAGGGGCGGGCATTTTTGGTGCAGGGCTTGGAATGCTTTGGGAAAAGATAATTGGCTTGTTTTTAAAGGATGATACCCATGATATGATGGAGATTCTTAATCAAGAATTTGTAAAACTTTCACGGGAACACATGCTGACGGAGAAAGAAATTGAGACCCTTAAAGAAACCATTGCAATCAATCAAAAAATTATGCGTGATATCTATGTACAACATAACCGTCAACATTATGTCCATTGTATGTTAGAGCCATATATCATGGAGATAGTGAACGCTCGTGATAGAATTTGTAATTAAACAAAGAAGCGTTTAATTTTCTTGTCGGGCAAGTTATGAAAAGACTTGCAGGAAAAGCAGACCCCAGCATGGTGAATAGTATGCTCGTCAAGCACCTTGACGAAATTTAAGCCAATCTTACACCCGAAAGGCGGTATTGCCTTTCGGGTGTCTTTGAACAAGTGCAAAAACTCAATATTGAAAACAACATTAAAATATGCTATGATAGATTTTGAATTGTTCGATTGTGAAGAAGTACATTCCGAGTTTCAAGTGTTGGAAGTTAAAAGGCACACACCGCTAACAGACAAATGCGGTCTGCATTTCTTTGAACTTCCAAAAATGAAAGATGTGGAATCAATAGACCCCAAAAGTGAAAAGGATTTGTAGCTTGCATTATTTAACGCAGAAACCGAGGAAGAATTAGAGGAGTTGACCAAAAACGGAGGTGACGTAATGGGCGAAGCAATTAAAGCATACCGTGGCGTTACTGCCACAGAAGAATTTAGGAGTTTAGAATGGCTGAAGGCTAAGACCCGCCATGATGAATCAAATGCTTTGAATACTGCAAGAAAGAAGGGTGCAGAAGCAGAGCGAGCGAAATTACAAAGTGTGATTGATGAAAAAGATGCTCGAATTGCCGAACTCGAAGCCCAATTAAAAAAACAGCAATGAGGATAACCCCAAAACCCGACAAGTAGGCGTTCATTTCCTTGTGGCTTTTGTGTTAGCAAGTCTAGTTTAAATTGTTCCTCTGCTTCATCTAATTTGCTGTAAATTTCTAATAGAGCCATGTTGCGCTCGTATGTGTCAATACTCATTATTACGTCTATATTAGCAACTTAAAAAATAGCTTTATATCTTACTATCATCACTTGCAATTAAACAGAAAACGCCCCAAGATGTAGAAAATGCTTTTCTATCTTGGGGCGTTTATGTTTTCATTTGTTATTTTCATGGGATACTGCTTCACTACCACTAAGATTTAAAGCTTCTGCCCATAGAGAATCTGTATATATCCTTGCAACTACATGGATTATGATTATATAATATAAGAAGAGCGGTTATGAACATTGGTATAAAGAAATTTATTTGGGAGGTGGCAAAAATGACAAAAGCATTAGAAATTGCAAGCAGATACTTTATAAATGAGTTAAGACCCGATACACTAAAATTGCAAAAGTTATTATACTTTGCACAAGGCATATCTTTTTGTATGCATGATGAAGAACTGTTTAGTGAACAATTTGAGGCATGGGTACATGGCCCAGTTGTTCCAGTTGTTTATCATAAATATAAGTCATATGGCTACAACCCTATTGATATAACATATTGCCTTGACGGTATGACGGATGTACAAAAAGAAATTTTAGAGCAAGTGAAAGATACTTACGGTAAATACGATGGTAAGTACCTTGAGAATTTAACCCATGCGCAAGACCCATGGATTTATGCGCGTAGTGGACTAGACCCTGATGGACGAACTGACAAGGTTATTCCCAAAGAAATCATAGCTGATTACTTCATAGGGCTTATGTTCCAGCCTAAGTTGGAGGAATGGGCATGATTTTGGAGATTTGGTACTATAAGGCTACGTTGCCTAATGACACAGGCTACAAGGCACGTCCTGTACTTGTCATTGGTAATGATAGCGAAAATAATCTTAGTATCGTGGATATTCATTATTGTATGGTTTCTTCTTCGTCATCAGTGGGTAAATATGATGTTGAAATCAGTGAAAAGCAAGCAAAGGAACTAGGTTTAACCCGTGCGTCAGTAATAAAAACGACCAAGCTTTATACAGGTTCTCAGCGACTTCTTGAAAGAAAAGTGTGTGACCTTCCTGATGATTTGAAGGCTATATTCTCAAAAAATTACAAGGCTTATCAAAATACTATTTTTGCAAACTTTGATTAAAAGAACAAACTTGCTGTAGATTTTTAATAGAGCCGTGTTGCGCTCTATGCTATTGTTAAAACCTTGATGAATAGGCGTTGATAACTATGGCAACCACAAATCTAAATGTCCGTATTGATGCAGACTTAAAAAAGCAGTCAGAGGAAATTTTTAACGAATTAGGGCTAAATATGTCTACAGCCCTTACCATGTTTTTACGTCAAGCAGTACGTTCAAGAGGTATTCCTTTTGAATTGCGGTTAAATATCCCCAACGAGGAAACCCTTTCGGCGATTCAAGATGTAAACTTGGGGCGCAACATGAGCAGACCGTTTCATAGCGTTAAGGAACTGATGGAGGATTTAGATGCTGACGATTAGATACTCCGCACGTTTCAAAAAAGACTACAGAGCAATCAAAAAGCAACGATAGACCATTCGATGAAACACTTGCAATTCAACAGAAAAACGCCCCAAGGTGTAGAAAATGCTTTTCTACCTTGGGGCGTTTTTGTTTTCATTTGTTATTTTCATCAAGTAATAAAGACAAATAATTTCTTTTGCCGTGAATAATCCGCATGATATAAACGCATTCATTGCGCAGGGTGTAAAACAGCAGATAATCACCAACTATCGCCACTCTATACCCTCTGTTTCGTAGCTTTTTATTACGTATAAGCGGTGTTGATTCTGGATAATTTGAAAGTTGTTGCGATAAGTGTTCTAACCCATCTATAAACTCATTGGCGGCGTTTATACTGTGTTCAAGCAGATAGTCAACTATTTCGTTTAAGTCGTCTTCGGCTATTGGAAGATAACGAATATCATAATTCTGCACTTATACGCCCCTGTAAACTACTTGTCATTTCCTTGTGGCTTTTGGTTGGCAAGTCTAGTTTAAATTGTTCCTCTGCTTCATCTAATTTGCTGTAGATTTCTAATAAAGCCATGTTTCGCTCGTATGTGTCAATACTCATTATTACCAAGTCACTATAACCGTTTTTAGTTATAAATACAGGGGCTTTTATCTCGTGGCATAGTTTAGAAATGTTGGTTGTATTTTTTAATTCGGTAATGGGTCTAATCGTCGGAACTGTTGACATGGTTTTTCCTCCTTTTTTAAGTCAATATTACGTGATTATTATGCCATAATTACGTCTATATTAGCAACTTAAAAAATAGCCTTATATCTTACTATCATCACTTGCAATTAAACAGAAAACGCCCCAAGATGTAGAAAATGCTTTTCTACCTTGGGGCGTTGTTGTTTTCATTCGTTATTTTCATCGGGTACGGCTTCACTGCCGCTAAGATTTAAAGCTTCTGCGCATAGGGAAACAGATTTCATAAATAGTTCCTTCTGTGCTTTTGTTGCCCTTGATGTATAGGCTTTAAAGCGGGAGACATAGATGTCTTCATCTTCTGGCTTCGCGCTGTCGTTTCCAAGAATGTAGTCTACACTTACATTTAGGGCTTTAGAAAGTCTTTTTAGTTTAACCGACGAAACACCGCAATCGCCGCGCTCAACGGCATTTATTGTTGTTTCTTCCATTCCTGTCAAATCGGCTAGTTCAAGTACTGATAGTTTTAACTCCCTACGCCTTTTACCTATTTGATACCCTTGTAGTGTGTTCATCAAGTCAGTGGTTAAATCTTCTTCCATAAAGTTTAGATATTCAACGATATCTGCCTTTGCATTTTTATACCGTTTAGTCTCTTTAAGTTTACGCAGGGTGGTTAAGCCCTTTCTAATCAGTTCCATATTGTTGTCATAAATGCCTTTTCTGACTTTTAATACGTGCTGTTGTGGTCGTTCTCTTTTAACACATATATCCATAGCATAGTCATAACATTGGGAGAATTTAGCGTTTAACGTTGTATTGCTTATGGATGGTTCAAGGTATTTAGTGCGCAAAATCCTCATAGTCATGTTAAAGTGTAATGCAGTACGAATTTGTAAATATTTGTCATCATTATAATTTTCTAATGCATTTAGTGCCTTTCCAAAAAATACCCATGATTCATCAAAGACGAAACGATACGTAATAAGTATAGACATGCAGTAAAGATGGAGGTACTCCCATTTTGGAATGGACTTCAACGCTTCAAAAGCTGGCGTTGCAGTTGCACAACAGACTTCAAAACTTTGTTGGTCATTGTCAGCTTTTACAGTTTTCAGTGTACTTAAAATAAGCGTTAGTTCTAAATCTGGTGGTTTTTTATCCATATATGTTTCAATCTTGATTATAAATTTTCTTAAACCTGATTTTGAAACAAAAGTAAATACAAGAAACTCCTGTATCAAAGATTCTTTTGTTATTTCTGGCTTCATCAATAACATCTCCTATCGTTCAAAAAGGCCCAGTATTATTTAGTTTATAATATTACTAAAATTCGCATGGAGGTTCAGGCCCACTAAAAGGCATAATTACCATAAAATCAGATTCGCTAAACATCAATGCAAATATAAAACTAAAGAACATGTTAACCACACTCGTTTCTTATAATTTAGGGATTATAATATTATTAAAAACCACATGGAGGTTCTCCACCACTAAACGGTATAATTGGAACAGGATTAAAGTCTTTAAACATCAATGCAAATATAAAGCTAAAGAACATATTAACCACACTCGTTTCTTAAACTTTGTCTTATATTGCAATAATAGCAAATAGAATAATATAATGCAAGTATCAATCGTATTCACAATGTCATTAACACAACTTGAATTTGATTGAAAAACATATATAATGTTTGTTAGTGGGATACACATGTGAATAGTTACAAAAGGTCACATATCTCCATTAAAAATATATTTTAGAGAGAAGGCGCGCACGTGGGTATTATGTCACCAGGAGAGTGGGCACGGATTGAAGATGAATCTGATGAAGCAAACAATGTGCCCCTAGAAAGTAAGCTAAACAAAGAATGCAAGTTACATCTACCCTCAAGGCTCTATAACCAATGGGGCTGGAAACGATGGAGCAAGGCTAAGGCAGTAGTCGTTGATAATTCTAATACAATTGAGTTAGTGGCAGACGACAATGGAGACATGGAAATTGGTCATTGGGAACCAGCAACACTGGATAAAAAATTCCTTGATGTACTCAATTGTCAAGCAGGTGATACAATAGTATTTGAACGGTCAGGGACTAGATTATTTTTAAAGAAGAAATAATGGGCGCATAACACACTAAGACGTGAAAAATATTTCTTCATGTCTTAGTGTGTTTTTTCTAGTAAAAAATTTCATCATTAGTACTTAAAAGATTGCAGGAGGTCTTATTATGAAAATCAATAGTACACCGTTAAAACAATGGCGTGAGGAAGCCAATTTAAGCCAAACGGACATAGCCGAAAAATTGAATATATCACAGCAAAAAGTATCCAAAATTGAAAAAGGATATAAGGATGTAACTATTTGGGAGTTCGCGTCAATCGCACAAGTAGTAGGACAACCCACAGAAAATTTTTGGATGCTTTATTTAGACACAGACGAATATGAAGCCTATCGAAAATATCGTGAACTTAATCTCCTATTACGCAGTAATTCCCGACTTGATGAAGCAAGAAAGTTTCTACCATATTTTGAAAAAACAAAGCTCGCAAAAGAACCTTTTATCAAACAGTTTATCGCTTATGCACATGTTGTTACAAACGAAGACCTAACAGCAGAACAAGCTATCATTGACCTTGAAAAAATTATCAAAATGACAATGAAAGACTATAATGAAACCGAAGTAATCAACAAGCGAATGACATATCATGAGATTCTCATTGTTACTGAAATTGCATTTAAGTTATACGATTTAAAAGAATACGATAGAAGTATTGAATTGATAAAAGCAATACTTAAAGGTAGAGAAAATGCTAAAACTACAGAGGATGACAGGCGAATCTTATTCCCCTCTTTAACGTATACCTTGGCAGGATTTCTTAGAAAAGCTGGAAGAATAGAAGAAGCTTTAAGCACCTCTTTTGAAGCACTTAAATTAGAAAAAAAATATAGCACCTATGGCAATACCCCTTGGCTACATTATAATATCGCTTGCTGTCAGCGCATTTTAAAAGAGGAAGTGTATGTATACAAAAGTCATCTTGAGCAAGCATATTATTGCGCACGCGCCCATGGTGATAATGAAAGTGCCGCAATAATAAAAAAAGATGCCGAAGAAAATTTCGGCATCTTAATACAATAATCTTATTTAATTAACAGGACGAATAGTTGGACAATCACAATCAAATGGTATTGATTCAATATAGCTTGTGTCAGCACTCACAACCGCTGGGCTTGTCCACAACAACCCCATTGCCAACATTGCACCAACAGCAAGTGTTAACATCCTAGAAACAATACGACTTTTTCTTATCATGTTTAAACATCTCCCTTGACTATATTTTGCTTTAAGCATATCAATATTCGACATCCTATGCTACACCTATTTTGATGTAAAAATTATTTGTTTTTACATCAAAATAGGTGTAGCTTTTTTATTTTTAGTCACTTATACTTTTAGCATAATCAACCAGCGAAACCCAAAGAACAGTGGGTATTTATTTTCAAGGAGGAATTTAATGACAGCGTCAAAGCAACTTTTAATAAGTAAATATACTTTGTTTATCCCCCGTGATGATGGTACATATGTTGTAGCAAACACTTTAAGTGGTGCCATATTGCATATAGATGAACAACCCTTTTTAGACAAGCTTAAAAAATTTCTTGATAAAGATAGTCATTATGTTTTTGATTATGATAAAGATGACGAAATGCACCAAGTTTTTTATGAACACGGTATTTTTGCGGAAACTGGTGTCAATGAGTATGAAATGGCATTGTATCAATACGAGCAAACTATTCTAAAATCAAATGTTCTAAGTCTCACGCTTTTGCCTACACGTCAATGTAATTTTCGCTGTGTGTACTGTTATGAAGATTTACAAGATAAGTATATGACTGACAGTGTGTATAGAAATTTATTAACCTATATAGACAAGTCTCTTGAAAAGAATTTACATTCTGCGGTTCAAATTAACCTTTTTGGCGGAGAGCCTTTTTTACCATTCGATAAGGTTATCGCTTTCTTAAAGCAAGCTAAGGAAATATGTAAAAATCATGATGTTCCTTTTACCGCTAGTGCTACTACAAACTTCTCCCTTGTAACACCTGAACGATTTGACGCGCTTGCCACAGTTAATTGCGAGTTTTTTCAAATCACTTTAGATGGTCTGGCTCTTACTCATGATGCCCGAAAATGCAAAGCAGATGGCAGTCCATCTTTTGAAACGATTGTTTCTAATTTACTGTACGCAAAAAGTACCGGCCACGATTTTAAAATTACTATACGCTCTAATTTTGATGAAGAAATGACAACACATGCTAAAGATTTTTATAGTTTTATTAAAGAAAATTTCAATGACCCTCGTTTCAGCGTAAGTTATATCAATATGCAAAAATGGGGCGGACAAAATGATAGCAACCTTAATATATTAACCAATGAAAATCTTGTTGAGTCTAAAATTCAAATTGCAAAAATTGTAGCAAGTCTGGAGTTAAAGAATGAAATGAAAAATGTATTTTCTCAACCATTTCATAGTTTGTGCTACGCGTCAAAACCCAATATGTTTATCATAGACTACGATGGAGCAATTTTAAAATGCACATTAAAATTGGATGATGATTTTAACAAAATCGGACAAGTTGAAGAAGAGGGTGTATTTAATATTCTTCATCAAAAACATGCGCCATGGGTAGTTCGATATAACTTTTTAAATGACAAATGCGAGGAATGTAATATATTGCCGATTTGCTTCGGTGGTCTATGCCCACTTGGTAAAGTACAGGGAAAACAACAGGAGTGCAATAAAAAAGAACAGCAAGCCAATGTATATAACCAATTCAAATATTCTGTTGGTATGTAGGGGAACTCTTCCTCATTGCATATATAAAGTACACAGCATTTATTAAAAAAGCAAAGGAGGTGTACGTATGAAAATTATCAGAGAAAGTTTTGACCAAGGGTTCAATCCTTTACACAACACAGGATGTCCTTGTGAAGGAGCCGAAAATGTAGGATGTAAGGCGTAAGTTTATCTTGTAAGAACAAAAGACGTTTGTGCATAATCACATCGTCTTTTTGTTCTTGTTAATGAAAGAAGGATGGTATCATGCTGAAAAATAATAAGAAAACAAAAAAGGAAAAGTATTTAAACTTTGCATGGTTTTTTACTAAGGGTGTAAGACATCTATTGCTCATTAAAACCCTCTTTGTAATGTTAATATCAACAGGTGCTTTTATTATGATACATGCCACTATAAATTTAGTGGATGTAACGCTGGGTGGAGTCGAAGGTAGTATTGGGTATTCTGCCATACTCATAGCTATTGGTGTTAGTTTCATTTGTATAGGTATATATGTCAGAGATTATGTAGGACATATTGTTTTCATCAGAATGCAGGTTAGTTTAAGAGAATATATACTAAGAAAATTTTTCAGCCGCAAATATAAAGATATGCAAAACAAGCATTCCGCAGAGCTTATGACATTAACAACGGATGACACCCAAAAAACAATTTCACTTTTTGATTTTTTATCAGAGAGTTTTGTGTGGAATACGCTTATGGTTTTGGGTTCTGTCATTATGATGTTTTTCATAAATTGGCAATTGTCAGCGATTATTGCAGCTACGCTTCCAATTGCATATTTAATTATGAATGGATTTGCACCTGTAATAGAGCGGAGAGCAAAGGAGTTGACGAAAGCAGAGGAAAGTGTACGCAAAAATATGCATGAAGGATTTTCAAAAGCATTTCTTTTTAGAGCATTTTTCATGATTGATAAACTGGCTGCTAAACACAGGAGTTTGAACATTATAAAAGAGAAAGCATCTATAAAACGCGCCAAAGTTGGTGCATATCATGCCCAAGTCAACAATGTATATAATGAACTATTAACATTCACTGTATATGCTTTGGGTGGTTTTTTTGTTATGAGAGAAATGCTAACCGTAGGTGAAGTGTTGGCTATCATGGCTTTGCGCGGCAATTTATACCGTCCTGTCTTATCTCTAAACCAGTATATAACGCTATTTTCCGAAGCAAAAGCAGGTGTATCCCGCATCATTTCTGTTACCCATTTGCCAGATGAAACTTCATATCCAAATACACCTATCAACAAAGTTTCAAAACTTGCGATAGAAGATGTATCCTTTTCATATCAAGACGAATACAACAATGATGATGCCGTATTGCGTGATGTTTCCCTTAGTTTTTTACCAGGTAAAATTACAGCCATTACAGGTGAAAGCGGTAGCGGAAAAAGCACCCTGTCAAAAATTATTATGGGCTTTTATACACCTCATAAAGGTACAGTTAAACTTAAAGACACAGAAGATTGCTTTACGCAAAATATTTTACCTCATGTGGCATATGTCCCCCCCACAGACTATGTATTTAGTGGAAGTATAACAGAAAACATATGTATGACACATGATGTGAATGAATCCACTATGAAAAAAGCCGCAATTGCGGCGGGTATACATGAATTTATCACAACCTTGCCAGAGGGATATGACACTATCATTGGCGAAGGGGCAACAGAGTTATCCAGTGGTCAAGGGCAACGTGTCGCCATAGCCCGCGCATTATACCAAGATAGCCCTGTAATCATTTTTGACGAACCTACATCAAATCTTGATAAAGATAGTATTGTCATTTTACACAAAGAGATAAAACGACTTTCACAAAGCAAAATTTGTATTGTTATTACCCATGACAAAGCCACTATGGACATTTGCGATGAGGTATATGTAGTGGAGGATAAAGGAGTGCATTTAAGTTAAAAAAAGGATATTCTCAAGGTTGTCCTGTGTCCAGCAATAAAATAATATTAAACATTAGCCAGCTATCATATTTTTTGGGAGGATATCATGAGTTCAAAAAAATCACACTTGCATTTTATCATTGTTGTTATTTTCGCTATTTTTACTGCGGTGACATCAGTGGCTACAGCATTTTTGCTTGGCTCACTAATGGACGCGGCGGTTACACAAGACCTTTCTGCACTTATTTTCACGGTTGCACTGATTATAGGCATATGGCCTGTAGACTTTATTATGAATCTTATTGCAGTACGTTTTAGAATAAGTTATGTAAGTGAAATGCTTTTTTTATCAAAACGGCAACGTATGAACTTTCTTTTTGGTCGCCGTTTAAAAACCCCTATTGATGATAGCAATAAAGATTTAAGTTTTTTTACAGCAGACATTGATGTATTAAGGAATAATTATTATACGCATAAAGCCTTGGCCGCCGCACGTATAGCACGTATTGTGCTTTCTTTAGGTGCTATGATTTGGATAAGCCCTTGGTTGACACTTGCTATTTTGGGTGCTGTTTTGCTATTTTCTTTTATCACTGCCCCTTTTAGCAAAGGCATGAATAAACGTACCAAAGCTTATTCAAACGAAACTTCAAAATATGTAGATGTTGCACGTGATTGCATACAAGGTCAAAGAGATATCATAGCCTATGACAAGCAAGATGTCTTTTTAAAAAGACATGAACAAGCCAATGCAGTTGTTGAAAAGGCTCGCATGAAAGCGTTATTTTTTGAAGCTATAGCAAATCTTGTCGGACGCTATTCAAATTTTGCTTTATTTTTTACTACTATTGGACTAGGTTCTTATTTTGTCATTACTGGAGATATAGCCATGGGCGCGCTTATCACAGTTTCAAACCTTATGCAAAATGTAGGACACCCTACCATGGAGTTTATAGAAGGATTAAACGGAATGCGCTCTGCAAAAGGCTTGCTGGAAAAAGCAAATGAAAAAAATCCCCAAGAACCACCCAAAGTACCGAAAGCTACCTTTGAACATAATATTGAAATCAAAGGGCTAGGATTAAAATACGATGAAGATACTTATGTAGTGAAAAATTTAAACCTTCACTTTAAAAAAGGCGGTAAATATGCCATCTTTGCACCATCTGGATATGGAAAAACCAGCATTGCCCGCGCCCTTGCTTTAGAGTTTATGGCGTTTGATGGTAGCATAACCATTGATGGAGAAGATATTAGAGATGTTGATACTGGAGACTATAACCGCATTTTGCGATATGTTCGCCAAGACCCTTATCTCTTTAACGATACAGCACTTAACAATCTAACATTTCTTGAAGAACGCCCTGAACAAACTAAACTTGACCGCGTGTTGTCAATAACTAGAGCATCCAAATTTCTTTCAAGTGAAGAAGATTTAACACGTCCCATTTCCAACACATCAGGTTTGTCTGGTGGAGAAAAACAACGCATTGTACTTGCACGTGCTTTATTGCACAACCCCCAAATTTTGATTATGGATGAAATAACATCTGGCATTGACTTGGAAACCTCTTGTAAAATCCTTTCAGATTTGTTTACGGACAAAAACTTAACATGCATTGTTATAACCCATGAAAACGATGAGCGATTCCAATGTCTATTTGATGAAATTGTAAGACTAGATAAAATTGCATAAAAAAAGGGACGGTTTTGTTGATAAAACAAACCGTCCCTTTTTACTATTTCCAACTAGCCCATATTTCTGGTTGATAGCCTATGGTGGCTTTTTTTCCATTGCGGACTATTGGGGTTTTAAACATACTTGGGTTTTCTTGCAGGCGTTCTTCTGCATCTGATTTGTCGGCTAGGTATTTTATAAATTGGGATTCATACGCTTTGGACTTTTCATCTATTAACGCGTCCATACCGCCTACTGCATTTTTTACACTTTGATATTCGCCCTTACTTAGTCCATATTTTCCAATATCCTTATAGTGATATTCCATGCGGCGTTCTTTAAAGTATCGTTCTGCTTTTTTCGTTTCAAAGCACTTGGCTTTGCCGAAAATTTGGATACTCATGGTTTAGTAATTTCTTGCACTCACCGCAAAATATGACCTTGGGTGGTCGCATACTGGGCAAATACCTGTAACGCTTTGTCCATGATGACGATGACCACAATTGCCGCATTCCCATTCTACATCATTATCTTTTTTAAAGACTTTGTTTTCTTCAACATTTTTTAGCAAAGCATTATAGCGTTCTTCATGTTCTTTTTCGATTGCGCCCACCATTTCAAAACGGTTTGCTATTTCTTCAAAGCCTTCTTCACGGGCTTCTTTTGCAAACTGTGCATACATGTCCGTCCACTCATAGTGTTCACCTGCGGCGGCATCTTTTAAATTGGCAACGGTGTCAGGCACTTCTCCGTCATGAAGATATTTAAACCATAGTTTTGCGTGTTCTTTTTCATTGTCAGCCGTGTCATTGAAAATTCTTGCAATTTGCTCATACCCATCTTTTTTTGCACGGGCGGCATAATAGGTGTACTTATTGCGGGCTTGGGATTCCCCCGCAAAGGCAGCCATTAAATTGGCTTCTGTTCTTGAACCTTTTAAATCTGGCATAGTAAATCTATCCTCTCATTTATATATTTTGACAGCTTCGGCAAAATCTAAAACCGCTCTGTCATAAATAGCTTTTGTTTGGGGAACAAGGCGGCAAGCTCCTTATACGCACCAAGTATTGTTGTGCAGGGTTTGTACATAGATTCTTCTGGGGTGAGATAACCTGTGGTCAATTGTGTCAGGGTTTGAATGGTGGTGGATAGGTCGGCAGAGACGACACTTTGTAGTTTTTTTGCCACTAATTTTCCACTTTCCCATTCAACAATATACGCACCAGAATTACTTTTCCAGAAACTATCTTCTACATTGATAGTAATTTTTCCACTGCCTTCAGGCACATGAAGGGTTGACAAGGCAGCTTGTACATCCATAATGCGATTCATTCCACTGCTGTTTATCTGCCAATCTATTTTATAAAGTTCTGGAAATAATGCGTGAATGTTTACATCACAGGGAAGCATCCATTTTACATGTGAAAACTCTGCACCCATGTTTGACAAAAATCCAAAAATATCACCCAAGGCTTCTGGTGTTTTCCAACAGCATTCTTTAATAACCAGACGATTACCCTCAAGGCTCTTTTCTGCATCATATAAGATGTAAGCATCCGAACCAAGGTATGTGAACTGCAACTTGTGGTATGGGTCACGGTTTAAGATTTTTTTCCAATTATCTTCACTGCGCACAATGGATAAATTGCGGCATTGGGCAAAACCCTCATATATTTCTGCAAAAGGCTTGGTAGAATGACCTTGTGTATACGCTTCAAACTGTGCGCCATTACGATATGAAGCAAATGCATCTATAGGAATACTAACCATTTGCACAGGATGACACATTTCATATCCAAGTTTACGATAATACACATAGGAAAACGGAAACAAAAACGAGAACATTTGCCCTGCATCAATCATCTCTGAAAATGCGGCTCTAAAAATTTCACGGACAAAACCTTTGCCGCGGGCTTCTGGCAAAGTAACAACATTGCCAATGCCACCCATTTTTACATGCTGGTCGTTTACGCGCATAGTATATGGCAAAATTGTTAATGCAGATTGTAACTGCCCGCCATCATCAAACGCACCAAAACTCACATTTTCATCACCATCATGTTGTGCTTCTTCAAGGGGCCTGCGTGGGATATCAAAAAAAACTTTTTGGCAAATTCCCTCGTGTTGAGAAAACTCTTCTTTTATTAATTTGCGTATGTTCACAAGTGACCTCCATTCTAAGGGTTTATCCATTACTTTCTAACTTTTGTATTATAACGGTTTTTAGTAAAAAAGCAAAGTGCAAAATGCACCTTGCTTTTTTTATATCAACAGGGGTTGAACTTGCCGCCCTTTTAAAGCTTCTTGTACTGCGGGAATCACATGTTCTTTGCTAAAAACCATAGAGCGGGGTTTTCCCATTGCATCATCTTGCCCAAAGGGGATAAAGTAAATATTTCTTGAGGCGAGTAAATGCCCTATATTTTTCGCACCCATGCCCAGTGCATCGTTGCTGGATATGCCAATGACAACTGGACTGCCATTGCGCAAGTGGGATTTGACTGCCATGGTTGTAGGGGTGTCTGTAATGCCTGCGGCGAGTTTTGCCATTGTGTTTCCTGTGGCAGGTAAAACGATAAGTGCGTCTAACAGTTTTTTAGGCCCAATGGGTTCAGCCTCGGGAATGGTGCGAATGAGTGGATTGGGGCTTAGTTTTTCCAGTTTTTCTCTAAAGTCCTCAGCTGTGCCGAATTTTGTATCCATTTCATTGGTAGCAGGGGATAGTATAAATGTGAGTATCGCGCCTTCGCCCACAAGGGCTTCCATCACTTCAAGGGCGGCATCAAACATGCAAAATGACCCTGTAATTGCAATGCCTATACGTTTTCCTTTAAGCATTCTAAGTCCTCCAATTCCGAAATGATTTGATTCACTGTGTTAAAAATATATTCAGCAGTGGTTATAGGTGCAATTTTTCCGGGTAAAGAGTTTGTAAATAGGACTTTTAACCCAAGATTGCGGCTTACAGACCCATCAATACCTCCCGGGGAAGATGCCAAGTCAATAATTAAGGTAGACTCGCGAATGCGTGGTAAGTTGGTTTCATCCAATAAAATTGTAGGCACTGTGTTAAAAATAATATCCATTTTGTGAAGACAGGTGTTCATGTCTTTAAAAAATACGACTTTGTGTCCTGCACTTTTTGCCTGCGCCGCCGCGTGGGATGTGTTGACAATCGCAGTGACTTTCGCGCCTATCCCTGCAAGCATTTTGCACAATACTGCGCCTATGCGCCCATAACCTATAACCATCATATGATTACCATGGATGGTTATATCCGTTTCTTCTATCGCAATTTTTATTGCACCTTCGGCAGTTGGGAGCGCATTGTAAGAAGGGAACAAAGGACGTTTACAGACGATTTACAAAACTGTTGAAAGCACTGGGTATTGCCAGTTGACGCACTGTTTCTGTGGGAACAAAAATATAATCTGCTATAGGAAAAGACTCTTCCACTTGGCAGGTATACCCTATCATATTCCATTTAAGATGTGTGAAAAGATGTGATGTTTTTTCTAAATACATGCATTGGGTGCAGGTATATCCTAGTTTCTGAATATGCCCAGCCGCTTCTTTTTCATTCATTCCTTTGTCTATATGGTAAAATTCCCATAGTCCATGAAGCAGTTTTTCATCACGTTTGCGCATTAAAATACGGTCTTCGTGATATAGAAGAAAAACTGTTTTGTCTATCTCTTTTACCGATTTTTTAGATGGCTTGACAGGCAACTGATGACGGATATCCTGCCCTTTGCAAAAATCAAAAACAGGACATTGATGACAAAGGGGATTCTTTGGCTTACATATCAATGCACCAAGCTCCATCAACGCTTGATTAAAAGTACCTGCACAATCTGGCATGATGGTTTCTAAATGTTTTTTTATTGCTTTTTTTGTAGCGGCTTTTGAAATATCATTTTCATTTCTTTCTAAGCGCGCCATCACGCGGAACACATTGCCGTCCATGGCAGGTGTTTTTTTATTATAGGCAATACTGGCAATAGCTCCCGCGGCATACTCGCCAATGCCAGGCAACTTTTGCAGGATTTGTGGGTCTTGAGGCATTTGTCCGAAATAATCCTTTATGATGATTTCTGCTGTTTTTTTCATATTGTGAAAACGGTTATAGTACCCTATTCCCGCACAAATTTTTAATACTTGGTCTATAGGTGCAAGGGCTAAAGCTTCTATGGTTGGGAAGGCTTCTATAAATTCCAGATAATAAGGCAATAGGGTATTGATTTGTGTCTGCTGTGCCATAATTTCTGAAACCCATATATAGTAAGGGTTCTTTGTTGCCCGCCAAGGCAGATTCCGTTTATTTTCATCATACCATTGTAGTAATTGTGCTTGCATAAAAACCCTCCTAAATGATGTTTTAAAGTCTATTATATCCGACTTTTATAACACTTGCATGGGACAATTCTGTCCAGTCATATTATATCATGGGTGTTAAATGGATATGGACAAGATTTGTATTGACAGGCATGTTCAAATTGGAATCTTTCGGGATTTGTATAAGCGAAATTTACTTACAAAAACACAGCTTGATAAGGCCATTGAGATTGTTACAAAAAAAGAGGTGAAAAAATATGCGTCTCATAAGGGTCGCGGCATATTGCCGAGTTAGTACAAAAAAAGAAGAACAAGAAAAGTCTTTGGAAAGCCAACAAAGATTTTTTACCGAAATAATCAACAAAAACCTTGCATGGCATTTTTATGGTATATATTCCGATGAAGAGTCAGGCACAAGCACTAAAAAACGCAAAGGCTTTCTTCAAATGATGCATGATGCAAGGGAATATAAATTTGACCTTATTTTAACAAAGGAAATCAGCCGCTTTGCCAGAAATGTACAAGATAGCATTAAGTATACCGAAGAATTGAAGAGATTGGACATTGAGGTGCGATTTTTGACTGACAACATCAATTCATTTGATTCAGACCATGAACTAAGATTCAATTTAATGTCCAGTATTTATCAAGACGAAAGCCGCCGCACATCCCAGCGTGTCAGGTGGGGACATCAACGGCAAATGGAAAATGGTGTTGTCTTTGGCGCGTCTATATATGGGTATCATTTAAAGGGCGGTAAATTAACATTAAACTTAGATGAAGCGCGAATCATACGGTTGATATTTAGCCTATACCTTGATGAAGGCATGGGAGTACATCGCATTGTTAACCATTTAGCAAGCCAAGGAATCCCAAGCCCTTCCGGCGCACCCACTTGGAAAAATGCGTCTGTATTACGAATGCTTAAAAATGAAAAATATATGGGAATGCTTAAACAGAAGAAGCAAATTACAGTAGACTACAAAACCCATGAGCGGAAAATCAATCATGGCGAAGAAGATTTTATAATCATTGAAAATAATCATGAAGCCATTGTTTCACCTGAAATATGGCATAGAGCCCAAAAGGAAATGGCTAACCGCAGGACAAAGATTTTAAGTAAAACAAACCACAGCAACCGCTATTGGTTAAGCGGAAAAATTCAATGTGAACATTGCCATTTTACATATAAACGAAAAATCAATAATGGAAAAAGCAAATATCGTCAAGTCCTTTGGATGTGCGGAAAGATTGACTGTAATAATCAATCCATACACGAAAGAGTATTACAAGAAGCCTTTATGGATGTATTAAAAAACCACATTGATAATAAGACCGAATTGATATCTAATATAAAAAATATACTTTATCATGTTTTGTCTAATACTGATGATAACACCGCAGAAATGCATAGGATTGAAAGGGAAATATGTAGGCGAGAAAATCGTATATCAAAGCTTATTGAATTATTTTTAGACGGTGGTATAGATAGGGTAAACTATGATTTAAAGCGTGACAGCCTTACTAAACAAATAAACACATTACAGGGTGAATTTCAAACCTATGCACAAATAGATGAAGAAAGACAAACGATGACCGATAAACTCGAAGAGATTAGCCTCATTATCGAAAGCATTTTAAACTTTAAAGTATTTTCAGAAGAACTTGGCAAGTCCTTGCTTCACAAAGTTACAGTGCAAAGCAGAGAACAAATTACATATTATATAAACAATGATGACGGCTCAAATTTTTTTACGTCCTTTTGATAATGCAGTGGGTATTGCGTTGAGCAACAACAACGCTTCACGCTCTAACATGTCTATTATTTTTATTTTGTAAGCTTCTGCAAGGCGTATGACTTCGGGTTTAACATACCCTGCGATAAATTTTTGATGGGGTTTAATGAGACGAAACAGGTCTTCCATGTGCAGCGGTTCATTGTGAAAGGGCGCATTAAGCGCACCTCCACCTAGAGAACATGGCGTTGGGCCTATGATATACTCTGCATTTGCAATGGCTTCTGTTAAGCGTTTGCACTGCATCGGCAACTCGCGTTCATTGTTTACAAACCCAAAAATTTTCACATCGCACCCTTGCCTAAACAGCATTTCGGCTAGGGCGATGTTTCTTTTGTCTCCGCCCACTATGGCGAATGTTTTCTTTGACATGGAAATGCTCCCTTTTGTGTAGTTACTTCATATTATGTCCACGAGACACAGATGGTGAGGAAAATAAAAAAGACTTTCTGCTGTACACTATACGGCAGAAAGTCTTTAAAACAGAAAATTTCTAGTCGTCTTTTAAAGCATCAAGTTCTTTCTTCCTTGCGGCAATCACTTTTGTTTGTACATCTGATGGGGCTTCTTCATAACGCTCAAATTCCATGGTAAAACTTCCGCGCCCTTGGGTCATAGAACGTAAGTCAATGGCGTATTTCAACATTTCGGAATGTGGTGCTTCGGCTTGGATAACTTGCTTTTTGCCCATCATTTCCATGCCTAGAATACGCCCGCGGCGTTTGTTCATGTCACCCATAATATCCCCTGTATAATCGTCAGGAACAGTCACAACAACTTTCATAATAGGCTCAAGCAAAGCGGGTTTTGCTTGCATAAAGCCATCTTTAAAGGCAATCTTTGCCGCCATTTTAAAAGCAAGTTCAGAAGAGTCAACGGCATGGTATTTTCCATCATACAGGACGGCTTTTATACCCACCACAGGATAAGCGGCTACAGGCCCAGCCTTTACACTTTCTTGAATCCCTTTTTCAACAGCAGGGAAGTAGTTTTTCGGTACACTTCCGCCAACTACAACTTCATCAAAAACATATTCCTTTGTAATATCACCAGAGGGTTCAAAGCGCATGTCAACAATACCATATTGACCGCCGCCGCCAGATTGTTTTACAAATTTACCTTTTACATCCGACTTGCCTTTAATGGTTTCGCGGTAGGGAACAATTGGCGGTGATAATTCTACATCCAATTTATAACGGGTTTTTAAGCGGTTAATAAGCACATCAAGTTGACCATCACCAATGGCATATATAAGTGTTTGCTTCGTTTCTTTGTTGATTTTAAATTGAAGGGTCTTGTCTTCGGCAAGTACTTTTGGAATTGAAGAAGACAACTTATCTTCATCTCCTTTGTTTTTGGCGGTGATTGCCATTGCCAGCAACGAAGATGGAAAGTTAATAGGTTTGCATAGTACAGGATTATTTTTAGTTGCCAAAGTGTCCCCTGTATTTGTGGCGGCAAGCTTTGCAATTGCACCAATGTCACCTGCACGAAGTTCGCTGACTTCAATTTGCTCTTTGCCGCGCATGACGAAAAGCTGGCTCACTTTTTCTGGGGCATCTGAATTTACGTTGAATAAAGGGGTATCCTTTTTAATCACACCAGAATACACACGGAAAAGACTTAAACGCCCTACAAATGGGTCAGAAATTGTTTTGAAGACAAAGGCAATCGGTTCGCCTTTTTCATCACAAGGAATCGTAATGTCTTCGCCATTTTTAGTGACTTCAATTTCCTTGCACAGTTTTGAAGCGGAAGGAACTTTTGTCGTAATCATTTCCAATAGTGCAGAAATGCCCATACCTGTGGTGGCTGTACCCAAAAGTACAGGGGTGAGCGTACCATGGGCTATGCCATAGTTCAGTCCTTCTACAAATTCTTCATCGGTCAGTTTTTCATCGGCAAAGAATTTCTCCATCAGCCTGTCATCACTTTCTGCAATGGCTTCCAGAAAATACTGATGATATTCTTCATATAAGTCTTGCATATCCGCGGGAAAATCACAGGGTTCGTATGTCATACCTGTATATTTATGTGCTTTGCCTGTGAGGGAGTTTACATAACCTACAACTTTTCCATTTTCTTTAAAGGGAAGCATGAGGGGTGCAACGCTTTTGCTAAGTTTTTCCCGCATGTCACCTACGAGTTTGTAATAATCTACATGTTCATCATCTATGCCATTGATATACATAATTTTAGGTAGACCTTCTGCGGCATCCCAAGCAAGCTCTGTACCTACTTGAATGCCAGACCTAGCGTCTGCAACAATAATTGCCGCGTCTGCAACACGCAAAGATTCACGAACCGCACCTGCAAAATCAAAAAAACCAGGGGTATCAATGAAATTTATTTTTGAGTTGTCCCATTCTATAGGAATAATTGACGCGTTGACGGATGTACCACGCCTATTTTCTTCTACATCATAATCAGAAATTGTATTACCGTCTTCAACACGTCCCATTCGTTTTGTGACTTTAGAAACATGTAGTGCAGCTTCCATTAAAGCTGTTTTTCCGCAACCACTATGCCCAAGCACTGCCACATTACGAATCTCTTTTGCCGAATAAACCTTCATAAAATACCTCCTATTTGTGAATATTGTACTAACTATTATAGAACTAATCTGAGAGCTATGCAACTGTTTTACCAAAAATTCAATTATGTTTGTAAAGTTTGGAAGGTATGTTATAATAAACGAGTTGTTAAGACTGTGTCTGAGGTGAAATATGTCTGCTTTTGGAAATGAAAAATCATCCATTGAAGAACACGAGCCAGAAAGTGTTAAAAATGAGCTTTTAAAAGAAGCTTGGGGCTGGGTAAAAACCATTGTTTTTGCAATTGTTTTTGCCTTAATCATCACCCGCTTTGTTATTGTAAACGCACAAGTGCCTACAGGGTCAATGGAAGGTACCATTCGCGTAAACGACCGCATTGTGGCATTAAGGCTAAGTTATTTATTTTCTGAACCCCAAACTTTTGACATCATTGTTTTTCGTGGAATAGGCGAAGATGAAACTTTGTATGTAAAGCGTGTTGTTGGCGTGCCTGGTGATGTATTGGAAATTCGTGACGGACGGGTGTTTATCGGTGATGAACAACAACGTGACGATTTTGTACAAGGAGATTTTATTGGTAACTTTGGCCCATTTGAAATACCTGAAGACCATTTTTTTGTGCTGGGCGACCATCGCACAAACTCTTTGGATTCCCGACATTGGGACAATCCATTTTTACACAATGACCAAATACTTGGGCGAGTAATCTTTAGATACTTCCCAAGATTTAATAATTTAACCACAACTTAAAAGGAGTGTTTTAATGATGAAAACAGTAAACAAAGAAATGATTATCTCTGACCTACTGCAAATAGACACAGGTCTTGCAGTTATCCTAAGAAACCATGGTATGCATTGCGTAGGTTGCCCTTCTGCAAGCGGTGAAACATTAGCACAAGCAGCCAGCGGGCATGGCATGGACGTTGATGGTCTTATTGAGGAAATGAATGTATACTTGAACAACCAAGGCAACATCAGCGAATAAGACCCATGGAAATAAGAAAAACAACCGCTGCCGATTTAGACACGGTCATGAACATTTATGCCACTGCGCGGGATTTTATGCGTAAAAACGGTAATGTCAACCAGTGGACGGAGGAATATCCTCCCCGTTTTATGATTGAGCAGGATATTTCAAATGGTGAAAGCTATTTATGCGAAAAGGATGGTAAAGTGCTGGCTGTTTTTATGGTCAGCACTTTGCCTGACCCAACATATGATAAAATTGATGGTGCATGGTTAAATGACGACCCTTATTGCGTTATCCACCGAATTGCACGTACAAAAGATGCCCAAGGTGTGGGGGCATTTTGCATAAATTGGTGCTTTGAAAAATTCGGCACTGTACGCATTGACACACACAAAGACAATGAGCCTATGTTAAAGCGATTAGAAAACTTGGGCTTTATCTACTGTGGCATCATTTGGCTGGCTAATGGTGACGAGCGGTTAGCTTTTCAAAAAATATAGACAGACCATCAATAAAATTGAGATTAAAAAACGAGAGCCAATAGACTCTCGTTTTTTTGGTGGGCTTTTTAAAACCCTTTATTTATTTTGCTTAGTAATTACTGTTACCTGCCATTTGACGCTCTTGGGCTTCAATCATTTTTTTAACCATATATCCGCCTACAGAACCGTTTTGAGCAGATGTTAAATTACCGTTATATCCTTTTGAAAGTGGTACGCCGATTTCGCTTGCAACTTCATATTTGAAAGCGTCCAACGCCGCTTTAGCTTCAGGAACGGCTTTTTTATTCCTAGACACAACTATCACTCCCTCATTTAGATGGGGCGTTTACCCCCAAACCACCTCACTATTCAGGAATCAATCCTGTTTTGCGCCTATATCTGTGACACCGCTTACGCGATGGGTGGTTATTTTTTTGTACCGTCTCAATTTCTGTTGGGTACATTGTCTATTATGAACCGTGAGAAGATATATATGCTGGGAATTTTTTTAATTAAACACGTCCTAAATATTCACCAGTGCGTGTGTCTATTTTTACAATTTCCCCAATGCTTATGAAAAGGGGAACTTTTATTTGCGCGCCAGTTTCTACTGTAGCGGGCTTTGTTGCACCTTGGGCTGTGTTTCCTGCAAATCCTGGTTCTGTTTCAGTGATGGCTAGTTCTACATGCATTGGAGGTTCAATGCCAAAAATGCGCCCGTTATGTTCTAAGACTTTTACCATTTCGTTTTCTTTTACAAATGTAAGGGAATCACCAATGTCAGATGCATTGATTTCTAACTGTTCAAAAGATTCCGTGTCCATGAAATAATAAAGCGTGCCGTCATTGTAAAGATACTGTAAGTCTCGGCGGTCAATGTGGGCACGGGGCATTTTTTCTGATGGACGGAAAGTACGCTCTACTGTTGCGCCACTTTCTAAATTTTTCATCGTTGAGCGCACAAATGCTGCGCCTTTGCCAGGTTTTACGTGTTGAAAATCTGTGATAACATAAATGCCGCCGTCTAGTTCAATGGTAATTCCGTTTCTAAATTCTCCTGCTGAAATCATATAAGAATCCTCCTAAATATTTAAAAAGTCTGGCTTTTGTAACATAGATATTTTCATTATTAAAGTCTAGCTGTCGTGACGTGGGTTTTGACTGATTTGCATGACTGCATCGGTTACTGCACGGGTAACATCTACATCAAACTGCATTTGTATCACATTAACTTTTGCATAAACTGTCCCTAATTGGGTAACTACATATTTTTGAGGCAAATTATTCAGTGCATATGCCGACATATCCATCCTGCAACGTTCGCAATCACATATTTGTGGCATAGATTTTAAAACTTTAGGCAGTTTATCATGAACCAAATCCTCCATGTAATTCTTCATGCCATGTTGCTTGTCTTGTGCTGTCATGTACGGACACCTCCCTAATTCTGTCATGAATAATGACTTGACCGCCACTAACGGTGGTTGTGATAGGCTGCGTATAAACGCCGCTGGTTAATGTAATCGTAAAACTTGCCCCAGAAAGATTGCCGCGTGGTGTATATCCCGACCTATTGCCTACAGCAGTTGTTGAAAGCAAGTTTATGCCTTCTTCAAAATTCACAGTACGAATTGTGCTAAAGGGCATGGTGGTGTGTAGTGTATATCTGTTGTGTGCCGGGTCGAATCGTATTTCAAAAGTTCGTCCCTCTATCACTGCCCTGCGTTGAATGTATCGCATATCCGCTTGAAAGGTGAGTGCAGCCATTTCTAATGCACGATAGTCTGCATTATTATTACCGCGCACACCAATTAAAATGCCGCTGATAACTACAAACATGACCGCAACTGCAATGGTCACTTCCAGCAGTGTAAACCCTTTTGAGCGGATTGATTTATACCTCAATGCCACGTTCTGCAAAAAATTTACGAAGCAAAACCCGTTCAATCATTCTTTTGATATGAACAAACCAGAAATCCCGCTGGGTTATTGGTTTTACCATAATCGTGGTAATTCCAGCGTTTTTGCCAGCCCAAATGTCAGATAAAAGCTGGTCACCTATAATTACAGTGTTTGCAGACTTTACACGCATTTTTTCCATGGCCTGATAAACACCACGCGTTAGCGGTTTTAATGCATTTGCTATGCCGGGAAGGCGCAAATGTTCGTTAAAACCATTCAGTCTATTGGTGGTATTGTTGGTTAACAGGCAAATTTTAAACCCCATATCTTCCAGTCTTTTTAATAGGGCAACGACCTTTGCAGGAGGAAGTTTTTGGTCAAAAGGGGTTAATGTATTGTCAATATCAAAAATAAGCCCACGGATTTTCTTTTTCTTCAATTCATCGTAAGGGATTTGGAATACCGAATCATAATAGTAATCAGGTGTTAGCATTCAAACCTCCATCAACTCGAAACTCTCAACAACTCTACCATTTCAAGGGTACAATAGTCAAGACAAATTACAGGAATTTGACTTTGTACAAAAACACGGCTTATGCGGTGCAATCCTATATATTCATAGATATAGGTGCGGATGGTAAAAGTATGGGTAGACCAGCATGGATTCACCGTGGTTGTTCCATGAAAACGGTCTTGGATGATGATATTTTGAGGTTCGGATACCATATTAAAATCTAATGTCAGCCCCCAAGAACGGCTTGGCGGTACTGTATTTTGCAAATACTGCATCATGGCTTCGACAGACTCTGCATATTCACGATAGTTTTCAAAAGCTTGTTGAAATACCAAAAACACTTGTTCATTTCCTGCCACAGCAATGTCATAAATTCCGAAAAAATATCCGTATCGTTCTGTTACACGACGGCTGGTTGCTGTTATGGTTAATACAGAAAGCACCAGCGTAAAGAGCAACATTGCTACAGTTAATGTCATAATGTATGCCCCGCCCTGTTGATTCATTTTTAACATGCTTATCTCCTATTCGCTGTGCCTATTGCTCTACCAGATATATTGCCATGTTCATTCCATATGACTGTAACAATGACATGTGACTGCTCATATATAAGAAAACTTGATAAACCGCTGGGTGTAAAATTGACATGGGGTGCATTTGGCGTGTGAATTTGATATACCATTGTGTTTGTATTAAAAACCCACACACTATAGGCCTCTACTTCCATTGTATCTGCATAATGGGATATTGCAGCCGCCAAAGACTGCTTATTTTCAAATGCTTCCCGTGAGGCAATCATTAGTCTTTGGGCAGAAAGGTGGGCAGTATAACCTTCACGTGCATAGGCCAAATTTCGTCCAGATTGGTTGAGAACCATCAAAGACCCTGTAAAAATAATAGAAAAAAATGCAAGGGCAATGAGGATTTCTATATATGAAAATCCGTTGTCATTTTGTAAAATTTTCATTTAATTATCACCTACCCACGCAATGATTTCATAACGATATTGCACATCAGCGGTTAGGGTTACACTGCCAAGACGTACATCACTGAAAAGTGCTTGGGCTTGCATATTTATACGATGGGTTTCTATTGCTGAAATATTTGAAACTGTACCCGTCAGCACCAGTTCCCCATCGCGATAATGAAGTGCAATGATACTTGCATTTGCAGGAACGGTTTGCAGGATATATGGCAACCAATCCCCATGAAACGGCACAGGTGAAATGACCCGCAAAATGGTATCAAGGCGTTCTGCGGTGGCACGTTGGGCATATACTTTTGCGGCGGCTTCTGCCGCTTCTGGGGAAAATGCTAAAAGACGTTGCTCAAGCTCGTCAGAACGCATTTGCACATGTTGCTCAAAGGTCGTTGCAATCAGCATTATTGTTCCTAGGATAAAAAAAATGGCAACCTGTGCGGTTGCCATACGAATAAGCAGTAAACGCCGTGCCTTTTTTTGTTGTAACCAAGTTGGAAGCAGATTCATTTTTTCTTTTTCCAGTTGGGTTTTGTCGTTTGACGCTCACGAGCAATGCCTAGTGAATCAGAAGGTATGCTTTCTGTTATGGTTGAACCTGCGGCAACCGTTGCGCCGTGTCCAATTTCTACAGGGGCAACTAGGTTAACATTGCTGCCAATAAATGCGCCGTCATTTATGATTGTGCGATGTTTATTTTTTCCGTCATAATTTACAGTAATTGCACCACAACCTATGTTTACACCACTGCCAACCTCTGCGTCACCAACATAGGATAAATGCGCCATTTTTGTACCATCACCAAGAGTGGCTTTTTTTACTTCCACAAAATTACCTACACGGCAGGCATTGCCAATCACCGTATCTGGGCGCAAATATGCAAATGGGCCAACTTCTGTATCCTTACCAATTTTTGCATTGTTGGTCACACTTTGGCGCACATGTGTGCCCTCACCCACTATTGTAGATGTCATGTGTGTATTTGGGCCAATGACTGCGCCTGTTTCTACTTCACATTTTCCTTCTAATATAACATTTGGATAAATGACGACCTCTGGTGCAAGTTTTACAGTGCTATCTATAAAAACTGTGGCAGGGTCAATCATACGCACACCTTGCGCCATATGCCCTTCATTGATACGTTTACGCATATGTGTAACGGCTTCTGAAAGTTGGGTTTGGGTGTTTATGCCTGTGAAGGTTGAAATATCATCCCGTGTTTGAAAAACTTTCACCGAAAGACCATCTTCAACCAAAAGTTTTGGTACATCCGTCAAGTAATATTCTTGTTGTGAATTATCATTTTTTAATCGGGCAAGACCACTGCTGAGTGCCGCCCCTTTCATTAAATAGATACCCGGATTCACCCAATCGGATTTTTTTGTGTTGGGCTTCATGTCTTTAAATTCTATAATTTCTACAAAATCACCATTGTTGTCATACACACGCCCAAAATCAATCACGTCTGGGTGGTAAACCGCCGCCAGCACAGCATTACAATCATTGTGATTATAAAAATCTATCATTTCTTTTATAAATTCTGTGGTAATTAAAGGCATATCGCCATATAGAATAAGCACATCATCGTCGTCAGCAATGCGCCCCATGCCCGATTGCACAGCATGACCTGTACCAAGAGGCGGGTCTTGGGTTGCAAAATATACATTACTATTAAAATTTTTGAGTTCATTCTCTATGCTTTCGCCATCGCGTCCTACCACGACTGTTATGTCACAAATGCCTGCTTGCTGCGCAGCTTCTACTGTATATTGCACAATTGATTTACCTAAAATCGGATGTAGAACTTTTTGCATTTTAGCATGCATCCGCTTACCTTGCCCTGCGGCTAAAATAATCGCTTTCAATATGTTGCCTCCCTAGTTTTTACCTATTTTCATCATATCCATTGGCTAAGAAAATGTCAACAAAGTTTTCAATTCTTCTTTATTTATCTGTCAGGTTTAACCAGAGCGCAGGGCGTACACCGCCACCTGCACCGCCTGCAATATTTACAAGAAATCCATCCATATGAATCATACCCGACACACTTACATATGCCGCAAAATCTGTATCTTCTCCAGAAGAACGAAGCCACCACCAAGCAGGCAAGCCATCTATGCCAATGGCTTTTCGCACAATATTAAACCTATCATCAATAAGGGTTTTGCCCGACTTTGCCTGTCCGCTATCTCCAAAATATTGCAAAACCTCATCAATATCCAGTAAAAATATATTTTTGTTCATGATTCGTGATTGCTCTATTTTAGTGAATGTGTTTAAAAATACTGTGTTTAAATATTTACACAAACTTGTGTTTTCCCATGTGATATTCGTGAGTACATTGTGAAAGGGCATTTTTATAATCAATTTCTCACAAAGCATTAGCGCACGCCCATTTTGCACACTCAACACACGCCAATCATACTTGCCAAAACGTACTATATTACTTGAGGCTTGAGACGCACTGGTTGAATGCCTTATTGCAGTAGGAGGTATTTGGTTTGACGGCAATGCTTCCGCCGATACAGGATGAAAACCTGCCAAAGACGCAATACGATTCACAATTTCCGTTGAAATTTCAATAGGAAGCATAAAGTCGTCAGACATTTCTTTTGATATTTTAAGGGCGGCGTAAATATCCCCTGTTTGGGTGGCTTTATGAAGACGTGTAAAAGCGTTTAAATCACAAACAGCGATACGCAACAGGTTTTTTACTTTGCCAGAATCTACTCCTGTCACCAAATCATTCAACGCACTTACAAATCGATTTGGGTTTCCAAAAATATCTGAACCAAAACGTCCATATATTGTTTGAAGTGCATCACTCATTGCATCGTACATATTTTGCATAATGACTCTCCTTATGTTTACAACACCATTTTATCACAAAATATGATATACTTCCAAAATAAGCGGGAGGGATACAGTGTATAAAGTTTCAATTGAAGATGTCATACCAGGGATGATTCTTGACCAAGATATTTATGGTGAAGCCCATAATAAAAAAAACCCTTTACTATGCGAAGGCATGGAAATTACCGCAAGCTTTTTATATATGCTTAAAAAGCGCGGGGTGGCATTTTTGCATACATCAAAGCCATTGAAATTAGAAAAAGATAAATCACCATATGATATGATTACGAAAGCAAACCCTCTTGCAGGTTTAAAGCTTTCCATGCCAAAATCCAAGTCTATTGTGTCCCCAAAGACAAAAAAACAAGCCCTAAAGGCTGTGAAAGATTTTCAAATTTCCATAAGCGGGCTGGATGCAGACGATGTTTATGAAGTGATGCATATTTTGGACAATGTACTCAATCACGTACTGGCCGACTTTCCAAAGAATTTAACCGAGCCAATCAACGTACATCAACTGCGTGGGGATGATAGTTTTTCTTATGTATATCGCCATGCAATTTCTGTGGCAGTGATTTCTATGGCGATTGGGCAATATTTAAGCTTACCACCTGCCGATGTGCGCTATTTGGGAAAATGTGCGTCATTACATGATATTGGTATGTTTTTAATCCCGTCAAAGCTTACACAGCTTACGCCTAAAAGTGCCCCGCTAAAGCGTGATGAATTGGAAAAAATCCGCCGCCATACCCAACTGGGTTATCGTCAACTTGTAAAAATGGGTATTACAGACGAGCCAATTTTAAATTGTATTTTGCACCATCACGAACGCTTAGACGGTACAGGGTATCCCCTTGGACTGCGGGGCGAAGAAATTTCTCTATGGAGCAGAATTATTGCCATTGCAGATGTTTATGATGCCATGACATCTAACCGTCCATACCGTCCTGCCCTTCCCCCGTCTGAAGCCTGTGAATTTATTATGGCAAATGCAAATGCACTTTTTGAATACGATATTGTCGCGGCACTTTTAAGGCGTATAGAGTTTTATCCTGTGGGTATTTGTGTAAAACTTTCTACAGGGGAACATGCTGTTGTCATAGACAATACAAAAAGCCGTTTGCGCCCCGTCATCCGCATAATTTCTACAGACATAGAGCGAGATTTAAACGACCGCAGATATTTTGATATTACTATACTCAAAGCAATTTCATATCAAGATATTATAGAAAAAAGGTGAAAAAAGACTTTCACTAGTGCATATCTTTCTTAAAAACATAACTTGTTTTATTATACCTCATTGTTTTTTCATAAAACCCATGTGCATCTTCTCTTTGTAGCCCTGATGAAAGTACAACACGGTTTAGTGCATTATCTTTGGCTAACTTTTCAATATGTGAAAGTAATAACTTTCCATACCCTTTGCCTTGCTTGTTTTTATCTGTAACTAAATCATCTACCCATATATGGTGTCCATCATATAAATTCACCTGCTTTGCAAACCCTGCATAAGCAACGACTTTATCATTTTCAAAAAGACAAAGTACCTGATATCCCTTGGGCTGCATGGTTTTAACAAGGGCAATATACTCACCCAGTGTGAGATGTGTTCTAAGCTGACAAACTATAGGAAATGCCTGTTCGAGTTCATCTACGCCAAGTGTTTTAATCTTCAATATATCAGATATTGATATTTCTCCAATTTTCATATTTATAGTTACCCTTTCGCTACGCTTGTAATCATTTGGCACAATGGGATTTTCCCTATTTCCCCAACTTACGCTTAATCGAGTAGTAGTACGCTATTGCACGATTAAACTCTGCCTGTGTAAACTCTGGCCACAGTAGGTCAGAAAAGAAAAGTTCTGCATATACAGTTTGCCATGGCAGGAAATTGCTCAAGCGGCGATTTTCTGCGCCGCCTGTGCGAATCACCAAATCCACGTCAGGAACGCCTGCCGTATCTAAATATTTTTCAAAAGACGCTTCTGTGAGATTATCAATTCTTAAACTACCCCTTGCCACGTCAGCGGCAATTTTTTTTACAGCGCGGGTAATTTCATCCCGCCCACCATAACTTAGGGCAATTTGTACTTGTAATTTTTTGCAGTCTTTTGTTGTTGTCTCAATATCTGTGATTATCGACATCACACGGGCACTAAATCTATCCCGTTCGCCTATGATACTTATTCTCACACCTTTTTCTACACACTTTGTTTTTTCTTCAAGAAAGTATTTTTCCATCAGCCCAAAGAGGTGGTTAATTTCCTTATCTGTACGTTTCCAGTTTTCTGTGGAAAATGCATACACTGTTACATATGGCACACCTTCTTGTAAGCACCAATCACATAAATTTCCAAAGTTCTCTGCCCCTTGGTTATGCCCCATGGCAATCTCTAGTTTATGTGCTTTTGCCCAACGGCGGTTGCCATCCATGATTACGCCAATATGCTGTATCATCCTTTAACCGACCCTTCAACCATGCCCTTAATAATATGCTTTTGCAAGAACAAGAACACAATGACAATAGGAAGCATCGCCATCAAAGTCGATGTTAAAATCAAGTCCCACCTGCGTACAAATGAGCCTACAAAGTTCGCCACTGCCAAGGGCAAAGTTTGCACATCATTGCCTGCGCCCAACACTATAAACGGAAGCAAATAGTCGTTCCAAATCCAAATTCCATTTAAAATAATGACAGTAACAGTAATGGGTTTTAGGATTGGAAATACAATTCTAAAAAATGTGCCAGCCTTGGTACACCCGTCAATATTTGCTGCTTCTTCTAATTCCAAAGGTACAGACTTAATGAACCCATGATAAAGAAAGATTGACAGGGATGAACCAAAACCCATATAAGCAAAAATAATACCAGGGTAATTTTGTAACAGCCTAAACGGTGTGTTTAAAAGCCCTGTGACACTTTCAATCCTGTGAAACCAAGAAATAAGCGGAAACATAACCACTTGAAACGGAATAACCATAGCCGCAACAAACAGCATAAAAATAGCTGTAGAAAGCCCAGACTTTGTACGCACCAACACCCAAGCCGCCATAGATGAAATAATGACAAGCAAAGTGACGGAAATCACAGTGATAATGGTGGAGGAAAGAAATGATGATGCATAACGAACCACAGGGCTATCCATCACCGCTTGAACGTTGGTGATAAACTGGGTAGGGCTTTCTGGCAGACTCAGTGGGTCCATAATAATATCCAGCACAGGCTTGGAAGCATTGATGATGACCATTAAAAATGGAAGCATATAAAGGAGAAATAACCCAATTGCAAATAACTCCGCAATGATATTGTTACGTTTGAAAAAGTTTTTCACATCTCTATCTCCTTCCGCTTGTTAAAGTACACCTGCACCAAAGCAATGACAGTCAAAGTAATAAAGAAAATAACAGACTTTGCCTGCCCTTGTGCCAGTTCTCTAAATGCAAATGCTGTATTGAAAATATTTAATGCCAAAAATTCTGTAGTAGGCAATGCTCTGTCCATAAACATGCCAGAAGGCCCGCCAGCTGTTAATGCCATATTCACGTCAAATTGCTGGAAAGAACGTACCAAAGTTAAAAATAATGAAACAGTAAATGCTGGTGCAACAAGAGGGACTAAAATATGGCGCAGACGTTGCCAGTAATTTGCACCATCAATATGCGCCGCTTCAAGCAAAGCCGCCGGGGCACTTTGAATGGCAGCCACATAAATCATCATGATATACCCTGCATTTTGCCAAGTCACAACAACAACAATGGCAAGCAAAGCCCAAAAACGGTTAGCAAGCAAAGAAGTAGCCAAAAATTCTGACCCAATGCTTGCACCAAAGGCGGTGATTGCATTATTGAAGATAAACTGCCAAATATACCCTAGAATAATACCACCAATAAGATTGGGCATAAAAAAAGCGGCACGGTACATATTTTTAAGTTTAAGTTTGCTTGTCACAAGTAAAGCAAAACCAAATGCGACAACATTAACCACAACAATGTTAATCACTGCAAATGCCACCGTCACCAAAAATGAATGCAAGAATGTAACATCGTTAAAAACTGCGGTATAATTGGCAAAACCTACCCAGTTAACATTCGTGCCAGTCATGGCAGTCCAATCTGTGAAGGAGTAGTAAATACCTAGGAAAAACGGAATAACAATTACAAATGCAAATGAAAATAAAGCGGGAAACAAAAACGCATAAAATATAGGGGAGTGCTTGCCTGATTTGTGCTTCATTGTATTACCCCTCTCGAAGTGAATAAAAGCCCTGCGTTAGGCAGGGCTAAAGTTTGATTGAAATAACGCTATAAACTAGGGCGCAATGGTTGCAACGGCTTCCGTTACAAGTCTTACAAATTCTGCTGGGTCAATAGAACCCGCCGCCATCAGTTCAAAGATTGGCCCTAGTGTGTTCATACCAAAACCTGCTGGCATATCATTTTGATGCCATGCATACACTTGCCCTCTTCCGCTCCATTCGTTTACTGCCTGTGAAAATTGACCTGCCGGAATGTGCGTAACAGAGTAGAATGCAGGAACAGCACCAGAATGCACAACCATATACTCATGTCCTTCTGGGCTTGATGCCATAAAGTTTAGAAAATGCAAAGCTGCATCAATATTGTTTGCACGTGCATTCACTACATACCAAGATGGTGCGCCAACAAAGATACCAGGGGTGTCTTGAGGTAAAAATGCATGAGGAACATAACCCATTTCAAAGTCTACGCCCCACTCTGCAAAGGTTGGGTCAATCCAGTTTCCTTGGTGGATAAACGCAGTTTGTCCTGTACCAAAGTCACCAAGTTGTTGGTCATAGCCACCAACAATAAGTGTTGAAGGGTTTGAAAATTGGAAAATCATGTTGTAATATTCTGCAAAGTACATCAGACGCTGTTCGTCCACTTGACCTGCAAGTAACATGTCAATGATAGTTGTGTCATTGTAGTCAAGCCCAAGGGAAAGATATGCGTTAAATGCATGAAGTCCTGTAACCCATGTCATACCTGGGCCTGCCGCCATAGAAACAACGGCTGTAAGTCCAAGTTCGTCACGCATTGCGTCAATGGTTTCAAAAGCTTCGCGGATTGCATTGACATTGGTTAGGGTTGAAGTGTCAATACCTGCACGGTTAAGAATGTCTACGTTATAGCCAAGTCCCCAACCTTCAAGTGCAACAGGAAAGCCATAAACCCGTCCATCATATACAAATTCCATTGAAGTGTCATTCACCCATGGTTGACCTGTTAAGTCAAAAACTCTGCCAGAGTCTCTTGCACTAATGAAATCTGTCATACCTTCCATGACAAAAATTTCTGGTTCATCACCACCGCTAAACATTGCCGCAAGTGCAGGTGCATAGGGCGTTTCACCACCAAAACTGTGAACATTTACACGCACGCCAAATCTATCTTCATACAGTCTTGCAAAATCACGTAATGCAGCGTCAATTTCAATTTTGTTGTTGACGATGGTAATTTCGCCACTAATGTCTGTAGATGTGTCGGCTTGATTTTGATTATTTGCGGCGGTATCCGCTGGTGTGTCTTCATTACCAGTACAGGCTGTAAATGCTAAGGTCATAACCACCAAAAGAGCCATAGCCAATAATACTTTCTTCATTTCCTTTTCCTCCTGAAAGTTTCCTTATGAATTTTTCCAAGTATAATCCATAGTCTGTAGGAAGTCAATCATTAGGATATTCAGAAAAATGCTCCCACACATTCATTAAAATAGTAATACCTATGCTATCAATCATTGCATCTTTTATCTCCCTTTAGTGAAATAATGTTGCTACCCTTGGAATTACATACCCACTACCGCCACGCCCTTGTACATCTTCAACCATTGAAACGACCAGCAAAGGATTTTCAACGTCTTCATCAGCAGTAAGCAAGACAAACCACCCTATTTCCGTACCAGTATCATCATCCTGGGTCAGTTTTATCTCAGCCGTTCCAGTTTTGCCAGCAAGTGTTACACCAGAAACCCGCGCCCCTCTGCCTGTTCCGTAATCTACCGAGAAAATTAAGCTATCAAGAACATACCTTGCCGTTTCTGGAGAAAAAGCTTCAGGTACCCACAATAACGGAGTATAAGGTCTATCATAAATGAGCCACGGCTCTAGTATATTGCCATCATTCACAAAAGCTGCATACAGTGCCGCCAAATGTACAGGGTTCATGAGTATCTCCCCTTGTCCATATCCACTGTCAGCTAATTGAATTTCAGACGTGATTCCCCCTGTTCTTGAAATAGATGAGGACGCCAATCCGTATTCAAATGGAATAGTATTTGCAAATCCAAAATTTTGTAGTTCTCTTGTAAACAAGTCAGCCCCAATGCGCAGGGCGGCTTTTGCAAAATAAATATTATCAGACCATGCCATGGCATTATTCAGATTAGCTGGACCATCATATGTTCGCACAGTGGTTACAAAGAATCTACCCCAGCTTTCATCTTGTTGCCAGCGCAACCCGCTACGTCCAAAATCTTCATTGGGATAAAAAATTCCTGCGTCAATACCAATGGCGGCAGTCATGGCTTTCATTGTTGAACCGGGGCTAAAGGTTGCGCTAAAACGGTTAAAGAACGGCAGGTTTTCATCTTCGGTCAGTGCTGTCCACACACTTGTAGTCATACCACGAACAAAATCATTCGGGTCATAGGATGGTGTACTTACAAGGGCAAGCACTTCCCCTGTCAATGGATTAGTGGCTACAGACGCGCTTTTATCCTCAGCAAATGAATCAAAAAGCTGCCGTTGAATATCCGCATCAATGGTTAGCCGTATATCACTGCCGTTTACAGGTAGTAGCCGCGCCAAGGTGGTAGTGCGGTTTCCTTGGCTGTCAATGATAAATATTTCTCGTCCATCTCTGGCACGCAGTCTATCTTCATATATTCTTTCCAACCCAGCACGACCAATGACACTGTTCATATGATAGCCGTCATGTCTGCGTGATTCTAATTCTTCTGCGTTAATATTTTGGACATACCCTACCAAATGGGCGGCACTTTGCCCCAGTGGATAGTATCGAACATGTGCAGTACTTATCATAATACCTTGGACAGTTAACAATTCATCTATTAACGCCTGTGCATCTCGGGGGATGATTCTTAACTGTAAAAAAATATCGTCCCTAATATACGATGCATTCAGCCTTCTTAAAACACCTTCTGGTGTCATCTCCAACAGCTCGGCAACTCTGGCAATATCATCCTCATTGTATATATAAGTGGGTGGTGTTTCAGGTATTTCTGCTTCCGAATCATCATACACATTTCCAATTACAATGGTTGGTGCAGGAATTTCCTCTCTGCGCATTCTTCCGGGTATGAAACCAACTGCCGAGGCAGTTCCTGGTCCTGCCAGTATCACACCGTTACGGTCAAAAATATTTCCGCGCTGGGCTGGCAAAATACTTACCCTCACCCTATCATCATCACCCAGTTGCGGAAAAATCATATTGGAAGTCCATTGAAGCTTATATGTTCCCTCTGTACTTAATTCAAAAATTGCATAGGCATCATAAAGGATTTCTCCTGCTACGGTGTCCATGCGCAACGTATAGGCAACCATTTTTCTGCCTGGTCTTTCAGGAACGTCATACATGTCATTGATTGTCACAATAATATTTCTTGCGCCAATCCCTTCATAAATATTCCTGTTTCTTTCAATAAAGTCCTCCCGCCCACTATGCTCATGGCTAACATTGGTCAATAAGTTGTACATTTGCTCAAACTGACCATTTTCTACATATGAAAAGTATCGCAAAAGTATTTCATCAGGCAATATTGGTTCTGAAGTAGCCGAAGCGGTAAATATGCCCTCAGACCCAGACGAACGCGAAATAAAACCAGATACGAGAATAACTGTAACAAAAATAAAAATGAATAAACATACCAACATAAGATATTTTTTTGAAGTGTGCATAAATAATCCTCCTTTTTTTACCTCACCAGCACGTTAGGCGGTATAGGGCGTTCTATCTCTATTTCAGGCATTAAAAATGCGCCAATAACATCTCTTGCAACTTGTGTGGCTGCTGATGGCATAACCCTTGTCGCACCAAAAGGAATGTTTACATAAACAGAAATTTGCGGGTTATCAAAAGGGGCATACCCTCCAAAGCTGGTGTGAGACAATCTACTGCCTACTTGCTCTGCAGTGCCTGTTTTCCCTGCAACTTGTATGGGAAAATTTCTAAAGTGATTGGTTGCCGTTCCCCACCCTTCTGTGGCTTGTAACATACCATTTTGTACGGCTGTCCATGTGCTGTCTGCAAATTCCAGCCCTGTATCATCTGGTACAGGGGTTGTGCGATGTATCACAACCCCTTGAGGGTTCTCAATAGTGTCCACCAAATGCAGAGGAAAGCGTACACCGTTATTGGCTATTTGAGCAATATACCTTGCCATCATTGCAGTTGAATAATTATTATAAGATTGACCTATAGCCGTTCGTATGGTATCGCCATCAAACCAAGCCCATTCATTGCTGGGCGCAAATGGGTTGCGGCTTAAATGCATAAACCGCTTAAATGCAGGTGATGCCATAATATCAGCAACATTGTCACGATTAAATGTGTCGGCAAGTTCACCAATTTCAACACCTGTCCGTTCATTCAGCCCAAAAAATGACATGTATCGATTCAAAGCTTCTATCCGCGTCTGTGAAGAATCACCTAGCCGAAATGCAGTTTCAAAAAAGAAATAGTTGCATGAAGTCGAAATGGCTTGCTCTACATTGATACGCCCATGTCCCACATGAGACATACAGCGGGCATGTGGACGGCCTGCACGAGTAAAAACAATGCCATCTTGAATCGTCGTATGGGTTCCAATCACCCCTGATTCAAGTCCAGCGATTGCAGTAATCATTTTAAATGTTGAACCTGGTGCCCGCGCCTCAACAAAGGGGCGGTTCATCATTGGATGGGTTGGGTCATCCATGTTAATACGAAAAAAATATTCTGAATCCATCCGATTTGCCAAACGGTTATTGTCATAAGAGGGGTAAGTCACTGCTGCCAAAACAGCACCTGTACGTACATCTACCACAACCACAGAACCTGTTGCAGGGTCAACATTTATCATTTGTGGTGTTAGTTCACCTATGCGCAATTTTTCAATAATCAAAGCATTGGCTGACACACCTTCCATATTTGCACGTTCGGAGAAATTATTATCATCAGACAGAATCCCCATATCTACCATGGCTGTAAACACCATAGCCGATGTAATGCGCCCAGAGTTAATCCCTTCTGTTAATATGTCTAGTACTTGTGTCCTGTTTTCCCTTAAAGCATTGGCTTCTGGAAATTGGCTAGTAATATAATGGCGCAAGATATAAGCAGCACTGCTTTCATCTGCATCTAATATATCCCTTATGGAAATCCATCCTGCTTGGAATAAGTTGTTCAATATGTGTTGATGGGTAACGGGTTCCTCACCGTGAATATTGCCTTGTATCCTGCGAATAACAATTTCGGTCAAGTATTCTTTCAAAATATAATAGGTTTGAATTTGCATGTCAGCATCAATGGTAAGAAAGATATTGTTTCCAGCAACAGGCAGTGTTATTTCCGGTAATGTACCCACTCTTCGCCCTGTGTTTGGATTGATTTCTACCACTTGCGTACCTTGTATGCCGCGTAAATAAGCTTCCATTGACCGCTCAAGACCCATTTTGCCAATGATATCGTCATGGGCATAATCTGGATTGGCAGCAAGTTCTTCTGCGTTAATCGTGCCTACATACCCAAGCATGTGAGAAAAGTAAATACCTTGGGGGTATACCCTTATATTCCTCACCCCTATATCAACGCCAGTAAACAGTGTTGCACTCCTTTCCTCAATTGCCGCAATGGTTGCATGTGACACGTCTGTAGCCAAAACAAAAATCTGTGGCCTAAATCGACGCTCAAAAATCATGCACCGAAAATTTAAAATCCTTCGGGCATCCTCATTGGTCATTTCAGGGTCTATGCCAAACCATGCTCTTAAATGCAAAAATGCTTCTGCTGCCGTAGCCGTTTCAGGGTTGGGTATGCCCATATCATCCTTCCAACGAAATTCTCTCCATTGGCGGGTTTCAGGATTGTTTCCGCCCAGTGTGAAATCATATGGCCACACGGTTGTCATAGGAAAATCATTTACAAAATCCTCATTGTTACGCTCAAAAAGCAATGATAATTCTAACAAAGCCTCATTAGAAATGGCAATGCTTGGGTCTACTGTTACCACCCAAACAGGGGTGTTTACCGCCAATGGCCGTCCCAAGCGGTCATAAATATTACCCCGTGACGCAGGGACAAACTGTTCTACAGTTGTAGTGATTGGCGGAGGATTAACAAAAGTATGGTTTAATACAATCTGCAATTCAAACAACCGCGCCAGCATTACATAAAATAAAACAGCCATTATAATAAACAGCCAAAGCAGACGGTTTGTTATAAAGCGATATAACGCTTTTAACCCATCATCAATCAGCTCACCCATTAAGAACCCGCCTTTCAGTAAAAATACAATTCTTACAAATGTAAGATATTGAATATATTACACTTGTAAGAATTGAAAGTCAAGGCATTTATTTCATACAGACTGTACAAAAAATCGGGCATTAGCGAAAAATTACGCCAATGCCCGATTTTTTATATCCTCTATGGGTGAAGCTAAAATATGCCCTTATCTTCCAAAATTGCTAATGTAATTTGTGCAGCGGCACTGCCCCCTGCATTTTCCGCACCTTGGATATATGTTGCAAAAAAGAATGTATTGTTACTTGTTTCAACGTATCCAACAAACCAGCCATTCATGCCCCATACGCCATGCACTAACCCAGTCCCTGTTTTCCCTGAAAGTACCGTCCCATTTCTTTCATACAGGCGAAGCGCGTCTTTTAATGTGTTGACATGTCTTGCTTCAAATATTGTATTGCCTTGGTGCAACGCCCTTAAAAGCCCCACTTGCTCAAGAGGTGATATGCGCAAAGATGATTCTATCCAAAAATCCTCTATACCTCCAGAAAGATTATGATTGCCGTAAGCCAATTGTGACAAGTACTCATCAATCTGTTCCATACCAACTTGCCTGTCAAGGGCTTGAAAATACCAATTGACAGAGTTTTGCATGGCTGAATACAAGTTGTGGCTTTGATTCCATGATTCAAAAGGATGTAACACCCCATCCCATGCTTGGTGTGTGTTATCCATTTCTAAAATACCCGTTTCCAAAGCGATAAGTGCGCTAAATATTTTGTATGTTGAATTGGGTGATATCCTTATTGCACTCATCTCTCTATTGTGTATTGTATACATGTTTTCATTTGAATCATACAGTACAAAACTTCCTTCAAAACCTTCAAAAAAGTCAGAGAAATCGCCATATATCACATTTTCACCATGGAAATTAAATCGGTGGTCATCGCTGTTTGCAAAAGCAGACACGATTGGTATTTTGCACAAAACAAATATCCCAACCATGGCAAAAATGCAAATACTTTTTACCCTAAGCAAGCCAGACGCTTTTGCATATGAAGTGATGTGCTTCACACGGCTTACGATTTGGGATTTTGTGCCGCCTATATTCATGGCGAAAAGGAACATAGACGGGCGGGATAATCTGTTTACAAAATTAAGCAAAGTGTTTCCATAATCTATATGATACGCTTTGGGGAGCAGTTCCAACACGACAGCGTCACAAGCCAGTTCCCTATCCAATCGCATTTGCTTAAATGCAATATAAACCAAAGGATGAAACCAATATAAAATTTGGAACAGGCACATAAGGGTGTTCACTTGAACGTCTCTTTTTTTACAATGGGCTAGTTCATGCAATATTCCATAACCCATGTCATCTAGGGGGATTTTTGTCATGGGTAATATAATCATGGGTTTGAAAAAACCTATTGTCATTGGGGTTTTCACAAGCATTGAAGTACCTATTAAAATATTGCCCCTGATACCTAATTCTATTTTCCAATGAGAAAACAAAGAAAGCAGTGTATCATCTTCTATCAATTTCACAGACTCCCGAATGAGCCGCAATTTTTGATTACATCTCCATGCAATGACTATCAATGTAATCATTCCTATAATCCATAGTCCTCCTACAATGACTGGGATATAGTCTGGCGCAGAACGGTCTACTGCTACTGCAAAATCTTGCAGCCAGCCATTATCATCAGTGAGCCCAAAAGCTCCGCTCCCAACATTTGTAGATGTCACCGATATGCCATGATTTAGATTAAAAACATGCATCCAGTTGCCTATACTTAGTGAAGCGATAAAATGACTGGGGATAAAGGGAATTGCCAGCAAAATAAGAAACAATAGGTCTAAGTTATATTGCCCTTTGACAGACAAATGCTTTTTAAAGCCCTTTTTTACAAACAAAATCAACAGGATGCCTATTGAACATATAAAAGTTGCCGTCATAAAATGCAAAATAAACGCACTCATTGGCTATTCCGCCCGTCTGACAACTTTTCATCTAAAATATGCCGCAATGCCGCAATTTCATTGTCAGAAAGTTTATCCTGTGCCAACAAGTTTACAACCATCGAATTGAGTGCCCCGTCATAGAATCGGCTAAGAAAGTTGTCATTTTCTTTTGCCAATATTTCAGATTCTTCAACAAGGGAGGCGTAAACAAATACACGGCCCACTTTTTCATATTTTAATGCACCTTTTTTTACTAACCGAGACAATAATGTGTGTACTGTTTTAGGCTTCCATGATGTAGTCACTGCTAATTTTTCAACCACTTCATTGGTATTCAGTTCGACATTGGCAGACCAAATCACTTTCATGACTTGATACTCTGCATCAGATATTTCCGTACCAAATGCCATAAAATCACCCCGCATTCTTACATATGTAATATCATCATATAGTACCATTCCCTTATTTGTCAATTTAAGATTTTGGGTTCGTGCCATTTATCCTCTTGACAAATGACATGATTTACGTTAATTGTTATACTTCTTGTGGAAGGATGATTTCTTATGAACAAGTCACAAATCATACTGTCAAATGCAATACCTTGGATACTACCTGATGAAAGCCTTGTAAACTTGCCCACTTTCGATATGCCCAACACTGTGGTGAATCCTCCCCATTTAAAGCTGGCAAATGCAATATTCCCCCCGCTTTTACCTATGCTCATTGATGTTTTAGGGAAAAATAAACATGAACGTGCTGTCATTTCTGTCTTTGGCGGGTCTGGCACGGGTAAAACAGGGGCAGGATTACTGGTTGCGCATTTTTTGCAAATGTTAGGGGTTGGCGCATATGCCATTTCAGGCGACCATTATCCTCATCGTATCCCCAAATACAATGATGCCGAGCGTTTAAATATCTTTCGCAAAAGCGGTATAAAAAATCTTTTGTCCAAAGGTATGTATAATGAAGAAACCCGTATCCAATTAACTGCACTGCAAAAAAAAGATTTGGACGCTGATGAATCCCAACCTTTTGAATGGTTGCCCACCTACTTACAAGGGGGCGATGATGGATTAAGAGCCTATTTAGGCACAGAACATGAACTTGACTTCACCGAAATTTCAGACATAATCACCCAGTTTAAAAATGGCGGGGATAAGATTTTTCTAAAACGTATGGGACGAGAAAGCTGGGAAACTTGGTATGAAGAAACTGAACTAAGTCATACAAAAGTTTTAATCATTGAATGGACACATGGCGGCAATGAGAATCTAAAAGCCATAGATATTCCTATTTTGCTGTGGAGTACCCCTGCTGAAACTTTAGCCAGCAGGCTGGCAAGGCAAAAGGATGACGGTGTAGACAGTCCATTTGTTAGCCGCGTGCTTCATATCGAAAATGAATTGCTATATACACAAGGGCGCAATGCAAAACTAATCATTTCACGAAACGGTGAGCGTATCACTTACGAACAGATGAAGGATGATAAATCATGAACAATAAAGCCATGTTAAATGTTTATCCAGACAGCATTGGGGGCAATTTAAAAGGTACAGTGGCGTTTCTTCAAAACACTGCGGTAGAGGGCGCGTTTCATAACCTATATATTTTGCCAAGCATATATAATTCTGACCTAGACCGTGGCTTTTCTGTTATCAGTTATGACCTTAACGAAAACTTGGCAACCAAAGAGGATTTGCAAAATTTACATGTAGGGTTAAAACTAGATTTTGTGCTTAATCATGCGTCAGTGCAATCACCCCAATTTCAAGATATCTTAGCCCATGGCAACCATTCTCATTATAAGGATTTTTTCATCAACTGGAATACATTTTGGGCAGATTATGGACACATGACCGACAAGGGATATATCCAACCTGACCCCCAGTATTTAGAAGGCATGTATCTGCGAAAAGAGGGGCTGCCTATCCTCATGGTAGAAATGCCAGACGGCACAGAAGTACCCTATTGGAACACATTTTATCAACAAAAAATATCCCGCAGAAAATATTTGGGGCAGATGGATTTAAACATTCACTCACCCCTTGTGTGGGATTTTTATGAAAATACCCTCGAAAAATTAGCCAGTTACGGTGGGTCAATTATTCGCTTGGATGCCTTTGCATATGCAGCCAAACAGCCCGGTGCAAGAAACTTCTTAAATGAGCCTGAAACATGGAATATTCTAAAACGAATCCGCTTGATGGCAGACAAGTATAATCTACAGCTTTTACCAGAAATCCACGCAGAATATAGGGAAAAAGTCCACGAAAAAATTTGTAAAGAAGGTTATACCACCTATGATTTCTTTCTTCCAGGCCTTTTAATTCACGCTATAGAAAAGCGCAATGGTGAATATCTAATCAAATGGATACATGATATTCAGCAAAAAGAACTTAAAACCGTTAATATGCTTGGCTGTCACGATGGAATCCCATTATTAGACCTGCGCGGGTTGCTTCCAGATGATGAAATTGATGAAACCATAGCAATCATAGTATCTCGCGGCGGATATGTAAAAAATGTGCAAAGTAAAAAGAAAATGTATTACCAAGTAAACGCCACATACTTTAGCGCATTGGGCGAAAACGAAAATAAAATGCTTCTGGCGCGGGCATTGCAATTATTCATGCCCGGCAAACCACAAGTGTGGTATTTAGACCTTTTTGGCGGAAAAAATGATATGGAAGCCGTAAGGCTTGCAGGAGAGGGCGGACACAAAGAAATAAACCGCACCAATTTGTCAAATGAACAAGTCAACAGGGCATTAAAAACCAACCTGACACTAAAACAATTAGAACTACTACGATTCCGCAATACCCACCCTGCCTTTGAAGAAGGTGCAGTACTCACCGTCACAGGTGAGGGCAGTCAAATCAGCCTAGTATGGAATCATGGTAAGCACATGGCACGATTAGATGCAGACCTATACACACACATATACACCATCACAAAAACTTCATAAGCATTTTTACAAAAAAGTCATGAAAAAAGGGGCATCTCGTTTTTTAACCCAACGAGACAGCCCCTTTTTTAGTAGGTGTTTATTTTAATCCGCTAACAAACCCTTTAATCCTGCGCATACCTTCTTTTATTTCCTCTTCGGAACATGCGTATGACAATCTAATATGATTTTTGTATCCAAAATCAGCACATGGCACAAGTGCCACTTTCTGTTCATCCAAAATCAATTCGGCAAAATCTGATGCATCGTTTATGGTTTTACCATTTACAGTCTTTCCACACAGGGCAGAAATATCTGCAAATACATAGAATGCACCATCAGGCTTTACCGCGTTCAGCCCAGAAATTTCTGATATCAGACTATACATTAACTCCATGCGCTTTTCAAAAGCAATCCGCATATCTTCAATGCATTTTTGGTCGCCTGTTTCTGCCGCCAAAGCGGCTTTTTGGGTGAGTGTGTTGATATTTGATGTTTGATGGCTTTGTATATTCCCAATCACATCAGCAATTGCTTTACTGCTGGCAGTATAACCCACACGCCAGCCAGTCATTGAATAGCTCTTTGAATATCCATTTACAACAATGGTGCGGTCGTAAATTTCTTTACCAAAAGAAGCAATGCTGTAGTGAGGGGTATCTGGATTATAAATAAGCTTTTCGTAAATTTCGTCAGATATGACATACAGGTCATTTTCTACAGCAATGTCGGCAATTGCTTTTAGTTCATCTCTGCTAAATACTGCCCCTGAAGGGTTGTTTGGGCTGTTTAATAAAATTGCTTTGGTCTTACTGGTGATGGCAGATTTAATTTGTTCAACCGTAGGCTTATAGCCTGTGGATTTATCTGTCATCACGATTTTAGACACGCCCCCTGCCAAGGCAGCAAGCTCTGGATAGGTTAGCCAATAAGGGGCTGGGAAAATAATTTCATCCCCATCGTTTATGATTGCTGTAAAAACATTGGCAAGGGCATGTTTTGCCCCGTTGGATACAATAATTTGACTAGGCTCGTAATCAAGCCCATTATCCTTTTTAAGCTTTTCGCATATGGCTTTTCTAACCTCTACAATACCTGGCGTTGCTGTGTATTTTGTAAAGCCATCTTTAGCCGCCTGAAATGCGGCTTCCTTAATATGATTTGGCGTATCAAAATCTGGCTCACCTGCGGTGAAGGCAATCAAGTCTTCGCCAGAAGCCTTTAATGCTTTTGCCTTGGCGGTAATGGCTAATGTAGAAGATTCTTTCACTTGCAACGCTTTTGTTGACAAAGCTTTCATGTAAACGCTCCTTAAAAAATTTAATTGTGGCTTACGATTTTTACCCAATCCCGAGTGTCTGGGTTTGCACCATATTGTATCCCTGTAATTTCGTCATAAATCCTTTGGGTAAGCTGGCCTGGCTTGCCCTCTGCAAGCTTCATGACCTTATCACCCCAAGTAAGCTCACCGATAGGCGAAATGACTGCGGCTGTACCTGACCCAAAAGCTTCTTTAAGCTTTCCGTCATCATAAGCTTTGGCAAGTTCATCAATAGCCACAGGACGCTCTTCTACTTTTAAGCCCCAATCTTTACATATTTCAATAATAGATTTTCGGGTAATGCCCGGCAGAATACTGCCTGAAAGTGCTGGTGTAATTACCGTATCATCCACTAGGAAAAAGACATTCATCGCGCCTACTTCTTCAACATATTTACGGTGGATACCATCTAGCCAAAGCACCTGATTAAACCCATGTCCTTGGGCATTAAGCTGGGACAGCATAGAGCCTGCATAGTTGCCGGCGCATTTGGCATAACCAGTTCCGCCTCTGACAGCGCGTACATATTCCGACTCTACAAAAATGCGTACAGGTGCAAGTCCATCTTTTCCATAATATGCGCCAACAGGGCTTAGAATAATGATGAACTTATAGGTGCTTGAAGGGCGAAGCCCCAAAAGCGCGTCCATGCCAATCATGAAGGGGCGTATATATAATGAAGATTCTGGCGTGGAAGGAATCCAATCCTTTTCTAACGCCACAAGCTTTTCCAGCCCTTCAAGTACCTCGTCGGGGTTAATTTCGGGCATACTCATACGCTGCGCGCTCAAATTCATGCGGTGCATATTTTCCATAGGGCGGAACATGGCGATTTGACCGTCTGTTCGTTTATATGCTTTCATGCCCTCAAAAAACATTTGCCCATAGTGCAAGCAACTGGTTGAAGGGTCTAACATGAGGGGGGCATATGGCGTAATTTTTGCATTATGCCAACCTTTGTCTGGGGCATAATCCATCACAAACATGTAGTCTGTAAATATATGCCCAAAAGGCAACTCGCCTTTTTCAAGGACAGCCTTTGATTTAAGGTTTTGGTTTAATTCAACTTTTATTTCCACAAATATTCCCCTTATCTATTTCAATCGTTCTTCCAGATGTTCAAGTTCATGCCAAAGGGCTTTGGGTAGACGGTCGCCGTAGGATTTATAATAGTCTCTTATGGCTGCGGCTTCTGTTTTCCACAGGTCTTCGTCTACAAGCAGTAATGCGTCCAAAGTTTCTTTTGCAATAGAAAGTCCATCTGTGTTGACATCTTCAGGATTTGGCATAAAGCCTATTGGAGAATCGACAGCAGGAATTTCACCTTCGCAACGGGCAAGTATCCATTCAAGAACACGCAGATTTTCACCATATCCAGGCCAAAGGAATTTGCCGTTATCATCTGTGCGGAACCAGTTTACATTGAAAATCTTAGGGGCTTTATCACCTAATTTTTCCCCCATGTTCAGCCAGTGTGCAAAATAATCCCCCATGTTGTAGCCGCAAAAAGGTTTCATTGCCATAGAGTCTATACGGGTGACACCCACTGCGCCTGTTTGGGCGGCTGTTGTTTCTGAAGCCATTGTGGATGCTACAAAAACACCATGATTAAAGTCGCGGGCTTGATAAACCAGTGGGGCAGTTTTTGCCCGTCTTCCACCGAAAACAATTGCAGAAATAGGCACACCTTTAGGATTTTCAACCTCTGGGCTTAAAATAGGCAGATTTTTCGCTGGGGTAGTGAAACGGCTATTGGGGTGGGCACCTTTTTCGTCAGATGTTGTGCCATCCCATTTTTCACCTTTCCAGCTTATGCCGTTCTTTGGAGGCGTATTATTCAGCCCTTCCCACCAAACGGTATTGTCATCTACATTGTGGGCTACATTGGTAAAAATCGTATCTTTGCTGATTGTTTTTAGTGCGTTTGGGTTGGTTAGGGCGTTTGTGCCGGGGACAACACCAAAGTATCCGTTTTCGGGGTTGATTGCCCACAGGCGACCATCTTCGGCTATTCTTAGCCAAGCAATATCATCACCTACGCACCACACTTTGTAGCCTTTCTTTTGATAAACTTCCGGCGGAATAAGCATGGCTAAATTTGTTTTTCCACAGGCAGATGGGAATGCCGCACATATATATCGCACCTCCCCTTGTGGGTTTTCGATACCAATAATAAGCATATGCTCTGCAAGCCAGCCTTCATGCTTGGCTTGATAGGAAGCAATACGCAAGGCAAAGCATTTTTTGCCTAAAAGTGCGTTTCCGCCATAGCCAGAATTGATAGACCATATGGCATTATCTTCAGGGAAGTGACAAATAAACCTATCGTCTAGGCTTAATGTGGATGTAGCGTGAAGGCATTTTACAAAATCGTCTGTGCTTTCAAGCATTTTGACCACATCTTTTGAAATGCGGGTCATGATGTTCATGTTAAGTACAACATAGATGGAGTCTGTTATTTCAACTCCAAGTTTTGAAAATGGAGAACCAACAGGCCCCATGCAGAAGGGTATGACATACATTGTACGCCCCTTCATAGAGCCTTCAAACAGGGGAGTTAGACGGGCATACATTGTATCTGGTGCTTGCCAGTTATTATTTGGCCCTGCGTCTTCTTTATTTGTGGTGCAGATGAAAGTTTTATCTTCCGAGCGCGCTACGTCGTTTAAGGCTGAACGATGCAAATAACAACCCGGTAAAACTTCTTGGTTAAGCTTGATAAGTTCGCCTTTTTCTAAGGCTTCATCACGAAGCTTATCCAAGCCGTCTCCATCAATCCAAACGACTCTGTCAGGTTTGCACAAATTTTCCGCCCACGAAACCCAACTTTTTAGCTTTAAATTCTCTACCACAACTTCGCCTCCAAAATTTTTATATTTAACTTCTACAGGGATTATACAAACCATATAAGAGATTTGCAACATAAATCGTCATGTATTTTAAATTCTATTGATTTTTTATCACCCTATGTAGTCAACACATTTTTTAAACCAAAAAAGTGCTGTTGCTCACCGCTATTTTGCGGTATTGCAACAACACTCTTTTAATCATTTCATTGTGAACCAGTTGTTTTATTGGAATTAAATCGCCCACTCACCATTGGTGAAGACTTGAACGTGTTGCCCGTCATAGGTTTTGCCTGTAACTTGTAAACAGGGTGAACCAATCATAAAGTCTACATGGCTTTGACATTGGTTTAATCCCCTTGCCATGCGTTCTGCTTCTGCCAGGCTTTCTGTGTCTTTGACTGTGGGTGGATATCCATTGCCTAGGGCAAGATGACTGCTTGCGTTTTCATCATAGATGGTTCTATACCATAATAAACCTAGGTAGGATATGGGGCTGGATTGGGGTACAAGTGCTACTTCGCCCAAGAAGTTTCCATTGGGGTAGCGGCTGATGA
>Ga0123352_10000053_pt1 | contig 115507 bp, 113 predicted proteins | sample TergutLab28metaG_FD_89700 | JGI IMG/M metagenome (GOLD analysis project Ga0123352, IMG submission 89700) | Labiotermes labralis P1 segment gut microbial communities from Petit-Saut dam, French Guiana - Lab288 P1 | ecosystem: Host-associated > Arthropoda: Insects > Digestive system > Gut ...
GCATCCGATCTCGCTGCGTTGGGGCCGCTCGACGTGCGATCCAGCATGCCTTCGCGTCCCCGCCTCGCCAGATCGGCGCGAAAGCCCGCTCGCTACGCCGCCGGATAAGGAGACATGCCCTAGACGGTCTGGGCGGTCTGGGGGTCTAGGTGGTCCGGCGCCGTCGCAGCACGAACCACACGACGAGCCCGACGACCAGCAGCGGTACGCCGAACGGCACCGCCGCGCCGAGCCCGGTCGCGAGCGCGGTGACCATGACGGTCAGCGCGTGCCAGCCGTTGTGCAGCCCGCCGATGAAGCCGGACCGGTGAGTGGTCGTGTGCCTGGCCCTCGCTGCGTGGGAGGCAGCGACCACGACGGTGATCGTCGACATCGACGTCTGGTCCTTCAGGTAGGCCTGCTGCCGCTCGAGCGACTCCAGCGCCTCCCGTCGTCTGGTCAGCTGGCCCTCGATCGCGATGACCTGGTTGAGCGACCGGGCGCGCCCCATCAGCTGCTCGACCCGCCGCACGCTCGCCCGCTCGGCCCGCACCCGCACGCCGACGTCGATCACCTGCGTGGTCACGTCGTCGGTGGAGCTGGCCGCCGACACCAGGGTCCCCAGCCGCTTGATCGAGGCGAGCGCCGCGCCGAAGTGCCGGCTCGGCACCCGCACCGTCAGCCGTGCCTGGACGAGCCTGCCGCGCTTCGCGCGATCCTGCTCGCCGGCGATGCTGCCGCCGTCGGCACCGGCCACCCGTCGTACGCCGCCGGCGGCGTGGGCGACGTCGTCGCTGGTGAGCGTCACCCGACCGGTGCGGATCAGCGCTCGGCCGGGCGCCGGCGGACCGGCCGGCTGCCGCGCGGCCACATCACGGACCGAGTCGAACGGCCGCGGAGCGGCACCGGCGTTCGCGCTCAGCCCCGACAGCGAGCCGTGCGCGTCGCCTCCCGCCGCGCTGGGCGTCGGCGACGACGCGGAGCCCGTCCCCACCGCCGTTCCGCAGCCGCCCACCGCCAGCAGCCCGATCACGCCCGCCGCAGCGGCCATCGCCCTGGTCCTCATGCGGGAAGGACGCAGCCGGCCCGCATCCGGTTCCCGATCCCGCGACGCCGTCTCTGGCTGTGACACCAACACTGTCACCGTCGGCCGGGCACGTCCTATGCTCGCGGCCATGGAACTCACCGGATCCTCTGCCATCGTCACCGGCGGCGCGTCGGGCATCGGCGCCGCGTGCGCCCGCCAGCTCGCCGCGAAGGGCGCGACCGTCGTCATCGCGGACCTCAACGCCGAGACCGGCGAGAAGCTGGCCGCCGAGATCAACGGCGTCTTCGCGCAGGTCGACGTCACCAACACCGAGCAGATCACCGCCGCGGTCAACGCGGCCGCCGAGATCGCGCCGCTGCGCGCGTGCGTCAACTCCGCCGGCATCGGCTGGGCGCAGCGCACGATCGGCCGTGACGGCCAGATCGAGTCGGCCCACGACCTGGGCGCGTTCTCGAAGGTCATCGCGATCAACCTGATCGGCACCTTCGACATGACCCGCCAGGCCGCGACCGTCATGAGCCGCAACGAGGCCGACGCCGACGGCTGCCGCGGCGCGATCGTCAACCTCGCCAGCGTGGCCGCGTTCGACGGCCAGATCGGCCAGGCGTCGTACTCCGCGTCCAAGGGCGGCGTCGTCGGCATGACCCTGCCGGTCGCGCGCGACCTCTCCGCCGCGGGCATCCGGCTCAACACCGTCGCCCCCGGCCTGATCGACACCCCGATCTACGGCGAGGGCGAGGCGGCCGAGGCGTTCAAGGCCAACCTGGGTCAGAACGTGCTGTTCCCCAAGCGCCTCGGTGTCGCCGACGAGCTGGCCTCGATGGTGGTCGAGTGCATCACCAACTCCTACATGAACGCCGAGGTCATCCGCGTCGACGGCGGCATCAGGATGCCCCCGAAGTAGGTACATCCGTCGGTCGAGGAGGTCGCGCAGCGACCGTCGCGAGACAACGACGAAGGGCGCCCGGTCCACCGGGCGCCCTTCGCTGCTTCTCCGTGATCGACTACTGGTTCGCGACCGCGTCCAACCACGCCTGCCCGTTCGGCGAGCCGACGCCGGTCACGTCGTCGTAGCCCGGACCCGTGCGCAGCGTGATCAGATCACCCCGGTCGAACCAGCGAGCGGTGTAGGAGTAGCCGTTCGTCCCGTCCACGCTGTTCACGTAGTCGGACCGCACCGCACCCGGGTACGTCGCGTCGCTGGCGCCGGTCACGTCGTAGGACGACGACGCGGCCGCGTAGAGACGCGGGTTGGCGAGCCCGAACTCGTGGCCCGCCTTCTGCTCGGCGAGGGCGAGCATGCCGGCGTACAGGGGGGAGGCGAGGCTGGTGCCGCCGATGCGGTACTCGGCGTACTTCTGGGTGCCGTCGGGGAACGCCTGGGTCTCGCCCACCAGCATGCCGGTCGTCGGGTCCCCGAGCGCCGACACGTCGGGTACGACGCGCATGGGTGCGCCGCCGTACGTCTGCGACATCGAGGTCGGTACGACGCCCGCCTGGTAGCTCGGCTGCGCGAACAGACGGCTCGTGCCGCCGCCCGAGCCGTACTGGTAGGTCGGCGTGCTCCAGGTGCCGTCGGAGCTCAGCGTGCTCCTCGCGGTCTCCCACCCGGTCTCGAAGATCCGCTGGTCGTCGGCCCCGATGCCCATCGACGTGCCGCCGACGGCGGTGACGTACGGGCTGGAGGCGGGCCAGTCGGGGGTCGGCGCGGCGCTCGGGTCGCCGCCGGTCTCGTCGCCGTTGTCACCGCTGGAGAACAGCAGCGAGATGCCCTCGGCGGCCGCCTGGACCTGGGTGTCCAGCGACGGCTTGATGGTGCCCGGCGGCAGTGCCTCGCCGGAGTACCCGTAGGAGTTCGAGACGATGTCGGCGAGGTGGTTGTTGACCACCTTGTTCATCAGCGCGTCCAGGTCACGGCCGTTGTTGTTGGCGCCGATGTAGACGATGTCGGCGCCGGGGGCCATCGTGTGCGCGGCCTCGACGTCGAGGGTCTCCTCGCCGGCCCACCCCTGCGGGTCCATCTTCTTGTTCGGCGGCTTGTTCTGCGAGCCGTTGGTGATCAGCTGGGTGAAGTGGCCCTTGAGCGAGGGCAGCCCGTGTCGCTGGGAGTAGGTCTCCGCGTCGCTCGCGATGTACGGCGAGGCGAACGCGTCGATGATGCCGATGGTCACCCCCTTGCCGTCGTTGCCGGAGCCGATCGCGCCACTCATGCCGTAGGCGCCCTGCAGCTGCCGGCCGGCGTAGCCGCACGGTGCGAACTCGGCGGGCTTCGCCGGCAGCTTGGTGCCGTCGGGCGTGGGCGTGTCGGTGGTCGTCTTCTCGCCCCAGTACGCCGAGCAGGGCTGCGCGTTCACGAAGGCGGCCGGCGGCGGGGTGGTCTTCGCGGGCTGGACCAGCGACTGCGACTGGTCGAGGCCGATCACGGCCTGCACGCCGAGCGAGCTCGGGACGCTCAGGGGAGCGGTGTTGCTGCGCACCTGCTGACCGTCGACGCGGTACTCGGCGAAGGAGGTGTCGAAGGTGGTGGCGGCCTGCGCGGCGGTGCCCGAGGCCTCGACGTACTTGTTGTTGGAGGGGACCGCGCCGACCTTGAACCCCTGGCCCTTCAGCCAGGTCTTCACCTCGGCCACCGAGGCCGAGGAGGGTGCGAACCGCGAGCGGAACTGCGCGGGGGTCAGGAAGTGGCCGTAGTCGGCCGACCCCGGGGTGGAGACCGACGTCGCGAGCGCGGCGGCCTGGTCGGAGTGCTGCAGCGGCAGGTAGACGCGGAACGTCACCGCCTGCCCCTTCGGGGTGGCGCCGACGCGGTGTCCCGCATTGGCCCAGGACGGGACGCTGCCGGCGAGGGTGTGCCGGCCGTTCGCGTCGGCCCGGCCGGGTAGACCGACCGTGCCGGCGAGTGCGCATGCGGCGGCCAGGGTGGTGGCCGCGGCGACGGCTCGTTTCCGAGCAGGTGCCATGGGACTTCCTTTCCGAGAGCGGGCGACCCAGATATCGTCCGGTGCGGCGACGCTACTCCCGGCAGACCTCCCGCGACAGGGGTCAGGACGTCCGATTCCGGTACGACGAAGGCGGATCATCGGGGCTGCCGGCGTGAGGGGCGGGATCGCGCCCGTGGAATCGGGAAGCGTTCGGGCGTCCGCGTGGTTACCCTGAGGAACGCCTATGACTGATCCTGCACAGAACTTCTCCCTCGCCGCCGAGCTCGACGCCACCGAGACCTGGGACGACCCCGAGCTCGACGACTTCGAGTCCGGCTACGCCGACGACGACTCGTCGAGCGACCGTGCCGACGACCGCGGACCGGCCGACCACACCACCGGCTCGCTCGACCTGGCCGAGCGCCACGAGCTGCGCCGGGTCGCCGGCCTGCGCACCGAGCTCGAGGACATCACCGAGGTCGAGTACCGCCAGCTGCGCCTCGAGCGCGTCGTGCTGGTCGGCGTGTGGACCGAGGGCACCCAGGAGGACGTCGAGAACGCCATGGCCGAGCTCGCGCTGCTGGCCGAGACGGCCGGCTCGGAGGTCCTCGACGCGATCTATCAGCGCCGGCAGTCGCCCGACCCGGCGACGTACATCGGGCGCGGAAAGGTCGACGGGCTGCGGGAGATCGTGCAGGCGACCGGTGCCGACACCGTCATCTGCGACGGCGAGCTCGCGCCCAGCCAGCTGAGGAACCTCGAGGACCGGGTCAAGGTCAAGGTCGTCGACCGGACCGCCCTGATCCTGGACATCTTCGCCCAGCATGCGAAGTCCAAGGAGGGCCAGGCGCAGGTCGAGCTGGCGCAGCTGCAGTACATGAAGCAGCGGCTGCGTGGCTGGGGCGGCAACCTGTCCCGGCAGGCCGGCGGACGGGTCGGCGCCGACGGCGGCGGCATCGGTGGCCGCGGTCCCGGTGAGACGAAGATCGAGACCGACCGGCGCCGGATCAACGACAAGATCGCCAAGCTGCGTCGCGAGCTCAAGGCGATGAAGGGCACGCGCGACACCAAGCGCCAGGAGCGCCGGCGCCACCAGGTGCCGAGCGTCGCCATCGCGGGCTACACCAACGCGGGCAAGTCCTCGCTGCTCAACCGCCTGACCGGGGCGGGGGTGCTCGTCGAGGACGCGCTGTTCGCGACGCTCGACCCGACCACGCGTCGTACCCAGACCGCCGATGGGCGCATCTACACGATGTCCGACACGGTCGGCTTCGTGCGGCACCTGCCGCACCAGCTGGTCGAGGCGTTCCGCAGCACGCTGGAGGAGGTCGCCGACTCCGACCTCATCGTGCACGTCGTCGACGGCTCTCACCCCGATCCCGAGGGCCAGCTGTCCGCCGTGCGCGAGGTGCTCGCCGAGATCGGCGCGGGCGGGGTTCCCGAGCTCGTCGTCGTCAACAAGATCGACGCGGCCGACCCGTTGGTCGTCGGCCGGCTGCTGCGCAACGAGCCCCACTCCGTCGCCGTGTCGGCCCGCACCGGCGAGGGAATCGAGGCGGCCATCAAGGCGGTCGAGGCCGACCTGCCGCGGCCGGGCGTCGCCTTCGAGGCGCTGGTGCCCTACGCCCGCGGCGACCTCGTCGACCGCATCCACCGCGACGGCGAGATCCTCAGCCTCGAGCACACCGCCGACGGCACCCGCATCAAGGGCCTCGCGACCGAGGCGCTCGCCGGCGACCTGTCGTCGTACGCCGTCTGAGGGCCCGCCCCATCGAGTTCGCGGATATTGCTTCGTGAGAGCGCGAATGAGCCGATAGTTCTCCTGTGACTCGGCGCAGGTCCTCGAAGACGGTCTTCGCACTCGCGGCAGTGGTGCTGGCCGCCGCGATCGCGGCACCCTTCTGGGCCCGCGCCCACGGCGACAGCCTGCCGGCCAGGTGCGCGGGCTTCGAGCAGGAGTCGGTGCAGCGCGCCGCGCTGGTCACCGGCAAGGGGACCGGCACGCTCGTCGTCGGCGACTCCTACTCGGTCGTGCACCTGCTCACGCCGCGGCAGAGCTGGCCGGTCCGGCTGCCCGGCCGGGTGCACGTCGCCGGCTTCTCGGGCTCCGGCTTCGCCGCCACCGACAGCCCCTGCGGCCTCGAGTCGTACGCCGATCGCGCCCCCGCCGCGCTGCGCCCGGGCATCCGCCGGGTGGTGGTCGAGGGCGGGCTCAACGACTTCGACCAGCACGACGGTGCGATCGCCGCCGGCTTCCACCGGCTGATGACCGAGCTGAAGGGCCGCCGGGTCCTCGTGGTCGGCCCGCCACCCGCTCCGTCGCGCGTCGCCGAGGTCCCGAGGTTGGACGCGCTCCTGGCGCGGCTGTCCGCCGGCGCGCACGTCCAGTACCTCTCGATGGCGCACGCGCGCCTCGACTACCTGCCGGACCGTCTCCACCCGACGGCCGGCAGCCAGCGAGCGTTCGGCGACCTGGTCGCCGCGGCGCTCGACCACGACTCGGGTTCCCACCACTGACGAACATCTCATCGCAGAACCAAGGAAGGTCCCAATGATCTCCGCACGACGCTTCGCGGGCGCGCTGCTCGCCCTCCTGGTCACCGCCGCCGGCGTGGCCGCCATGCTCATCCCGTCGCCCGCGATGGCGGCCACCTGGAAGCAGACCGACCACGCCTGCTACCACAACGCCGTCGGCCAGATGTGCCTGACGACCTTCGTCAACGGCGACAAGGGCCGTGCGACCGTCGCGCTCGCGCCGTCCTCCGGCCACTGGATGGAGCTCACAGACGTCGCCGAGTCGGAGCTCAACGCAGGCGGTGCCGTCTGCGTGCAGGGCAGCGGCGACGCCGCCTGCCCAGCCCGCACCCACACCGCGCACACCTACACCTACCCGGCCGGCGTCGGCATGATCGTCTCCGCGAGCGTGAACACGGACAAGGGCTCCTTCCAGGGCGCCGCGGGCCGTACGCCCTGGGCCAAGGCCGCCGCGCAGTGCGTCACCGTTGCTCAGGGCCAGGCGTGCGTCCAGGTCTGGATCCGCCTGAACCGCCTCGACATCCAGCGCCACGCCGCGGCGAAGCTCGTCCCGGCGAAGGGGTCCGGCATCAAGCCGCTCGCCGTACGCATCTCCGTCAAGGCGGGCAAGACCCTCCGGGCGACCAAGAAGTTCACCGTCGGCGCCCAGGCGCACGCCTGGACCGGTGCGGGCCAGGTCCTCGGCCAGCCCAGCGGCACCTACAAGGGCACCACCGGCAAGTTCACCTTCAGCGCCGGCGGCACCACCTACGCGGTCTCGGTGACCAGCGACATGTGAGTCGCCCGGCACCGGGCTGAGCCCGCTCCGCGTGGGTCGCCTACCCTTCTCGGGTGCCCGAGAAGACCGACAGCCCCGACAGCCCGGTCCGCACGGTCCTCGGAGCCGCGGTCGAGGCTCTCGGCGGACACACCCGAGAGGGCCAGGTCGCGATGGCCGAGGCCGTCGCCGGGTCCCTCGCCGACCACCGCCACCTCCTGGTCCAGGCGGGCACCGGCACCGGCAAGTCCCTGGGCTACCTGGTGCCCGCGCTGCTCCACGACGACCGGGTCGTCGTGGCCACCGCGACGCTCGCGCTGCAGCACCAGCTCGTCGAGCGCGACCTGCCCCGGCTGGTCGACGCGGTCGGCACGACCCCAGGGGTCGACGCCAGCTTCGCGGTCCTGAAGGGGCGTTCCAACTACGCCTGCCTGCACCGCATCCGCGAGGGCGCCCCCGACGACCAGGGCGAGCTCGTCCAGGTTCCCGAGGGCTCGATGGGCGCGAAGGTCATCGAGCTGCGCAAGTGGGCCGAGCAGGAGGCCGGCGACGAGGGCACCGGCGAGCGCGACTCCGCCCCGCGACACACCGAGAAGGAGTGGCGCCAGGTCAGCGTCTCGGCGCGCGAGTGCCTGGGCGCGACGCGCTGCCCGTTCGGTCAGGAGTGCTTCGCCGAGCGTGCGCGGGAGAAGGCACAGCGCTCCCACCTCGTCGTCACCAACCACTCGCTCCTCGCCATCGACGCCATCGAGGGCATCCCCATGCTGCCCGAGTACGACGCCGTGGTGGTCGACGAGGCCCACGAGCTCACCGCGCGGGTGACCCAGGCGGCCACCGACGAGCTGTGGGCTGCCGAGGTCGACCGGGCCGCCAAGCGCAGCGTGCGCCACGTCGACGGGGAGCAGGCCGACGAGCTCTCCGACGCCTCCGACGCCCTCCGCGCGGCGATGGGCGAGGCGTCGCCGGGCCGGATCGAGACGCTGCCCGAGGAGCTGGCCGACGCGCTCGCACTGGTCCGCGACGCGGCTCGCGCCTGCATCTCGGCGTTCCCGCGCACCGAGCCGGGCAGCGAGCCCGACGCGGGCATGGCCCAGGCGAAGGCCGGCGTACAGGACGTCTTCGGGGTGGCCGAGCGGATGGCCGCGGCTGCCGACTCCGACGTGCTGTGGCTGACCGAGGGCACCGACCGGCTGCCGCCCCGGCTCTGCATCGCCCCGCTGCAGGTCTGGGGCCAGCTGCGCGACAAGCTCCTGGCCGAGAAGACCGTGGTCCTCACCTCCGCCACCCTCATGCTCGGCGGCGACTTCGACACCGTCGCCACCGCGGTCGGCCTCAAGCCGTCCGAGCGGGTGCAGGCCGGTGCCGACGGCGTGCCCGACGAGACCTCCGACGACGCGGAGCCGTGGCTCGGGCTCGACGTCGGCAGCCCGTTCGACTACCCCAAGCAGGGCATCCTCTACGTCGCCCGTCACCTCCCGCCGCCCGGCCGCGACGGCCTCGGCGCGGCTCAGCTGGACGAGATCGTCGACCTGGTGGATGCCGCAGACGGCCGCACCCTCGGCCTGTTCTCCAGCCGCCGGGCCGCCGAGGCCGCCGCCGAGCACGTCCGCGAGCGGCTGCCGCACCTCACGACCCTGGCCCAGGGCGATGCGCAGCTGCCCGAGCTGGCGCGGCAGTTCGTCGAGGACCCGCACACCTGCCTGTTCGGCACCCTCGGCCTGTGGCAGGGCCTGGACGTGCCCGGCGACACCTGCCAGCTCGTGATCATCGACCGCATCCCGTTCCCGCGCCCCGACGACCCGCTGATGAGCGCGCGCCAGAAGGCCGCCGACAAGGCCGGCGGCAACGGGTTCATGCAGGTGGCCGCCACGCACGCCGCGCTGCTGCTGGCCCAGGGCGCGGGGCGGCTGATCCGCACCCGGTCCGACCGTGGCGTCGTCGCCATGCTCGACCCGAGGCTCGCGACCGCGCGCTACGGCAGCTTCCTCAAGGCGAGCCTGCCGACGATGTGGTCGACGACCGATCCCGCGGTGGCGAGGCAGGCGCTGACCCGCCTCGCCGCCGCGGCGAAGTAGCGAAGGTCAGCGCAGCGCGTCGACCGTCACCTTGGTCGTGTTGGCGTTGTCGACCGGACGGCCCTTGCAGGTGTGGGTCCAGTACGCCGTGTTGCCGCCGTACACGTTGCACTTGTAGCGCGTGCTGGTGTTCAGGACCGAGATCTCGACCCACTGGATCTTGCCCTTGCCGAAGGCGAAGGTGTGCCCGCCGTCGCCGAACTTGTTGAGGGCGAACCTCACCCGCTTCATCGGCTTGCCGACCGGCTTGATGCGTACGGCGACCATCCCGCCGGTCGCCTTGGTCGGGCCGTTCGCGGTGATCCGGATCTGCGAGGACCCGCGCAGGCCGGTGCCGGGCACGTAGCGCAGGTGCCGGGCGCTGAGCCGCTGGAGCTTGACCGTCGTGGTCCGGCTCGGCTTGCCGCGGGTGAGGTGGGCGGACCGGAAGAGCGCTGCACCGTGGTGGTAGACCGGCGCGGCTCCCTCGGAGTAGTACAGCCACGGGAACCGGTTGGCCAGTGCGAAGTCGACGTACTGCGTCGCCAGCGACGTGTGGTGGTAGCCCAGCACCGAGTTGATCGCCTGCAGGGAGTACTGGTTGTGCGCGCCCTTGCCGGACTTGGCGCAGCGGGTCCAGATCTGCCGGATGAGCACCGGCAGGTTGCCGACCTTGGTGGGGTACTTCTCGGTCAGGTACCGGAAGAAGATCCAGGCGCCGTACTCGTTGTTGCCCTCGTAGGCGTCCAGCGGGTTCTGCGCGTGGCGCATCGGGCCGGAGCGCAGGTAGCCGCGGTTGTCGTTGATGTTGGTGTAGAGCTCGTCCTCGGCCCAGGTCGCGGTCGCCTCCATCATCCAGGCGTCCTCGTCGTAGTCGTAGGCGAACTGGACGGCGTGGAAGTACTCGTGGGCCGCGGTCACCTGGAGGTTCTGGCCGGGCGTGTGCTCGGGGAAGTCGTTGTGGTTGTAGTCGTTGTCGAGCACGAGGTACGCCGAGGACGGGGTGTGCTTGTTGCCCGCCCGGTCGTTGTAGGTGCGCGGGTCGTCGGACTGGGTGTAGCCGTAGAGCGACGAGCCGAGGTCGGCCAGGTAGACGTCGAAGCGGCCGTCGCCGCCGTTGTCGCTGCTCTTGGCGTCACCGAGGGTCGCGCGGTAGCCGGCGTCCTTGTAGGTCTTGTTGACGTACTCCATCGTCTGCAACGCGAACCGTACGTAGCCGGGCACGCCGTTCTGGGCCGCGACGCCCTCGAAGTCGCCGCTCGGGACGCCGTTGGTCGGGTCGTCGGCCTGCAGCACGTAGTGGATGCAGATCTTGGTGTCGCAGAGCTCGTGCGTGGCCTTGGTCTTGTAGCAGGCGTTGTCGTAGTAGCAGCCCAGCGCGCCCTTGTTGGTCGGTCGCGCGAAGAAGCGCTCGGCGGTCCGCTGCTGCCGCCGGGGCAGCGCACGGTACGTCGAGCGCAGGTTGCGCAGCGCCATCGTCGCGTCGATCGGCTTCTTCGGCGCGCTGCTCGGGCCGGTGCTCGTCTTGCCGAACACCTGCTTGACCTGGCTCAGGGCGTGCTGGGCCTGCTGCAGCAGCGGAGCGACGACCTGGCCCACCGGGTCGGACGGCGTCGGGGACGGCGTGGCCGGGTCGGTCGGCGCGGGCGTGGCGCCGGTCGCCGGGGAGGTCACAGAAGTGCCCGGGGGAGTGGCGGGCGAGGTGCTGTCGGCGTACGCCGTCGGCGCGAAGGGCGCCAAGCAGACGGCGATCAGGAGCCCGAGAACCACGGGCCGGCTGCGGCGGAACATGTAGTGACCGACTTTCGACGGGGCTGGTGACTCCACGACCCTACGTGTTCCTGCGCAACCGGCCCGACTCGACGGATGCGCGGTGTCGCTCAGACGCGGCGCAGGACCGCGGTGACCTTGCCGAGGATGGTGGCGTTCGTGCCGTCGATCGGCTCGAAGGCGGCGTTGTGCGGCAGCAGCCAGACCTTGCCGTCCTTGCGCTGGAAGGTCTTGACGGTCGCCTCTCCGTCGATCATCGCGGCGACGATCTCGCCGTTCTCGGCGGTGCTCTGCTGGCGGATCACGACGTAGTCGCCGTTGCAGATGGCCGCGTCGATCATCGACTCGCCGCTGACCTCGAGCAGGAAGAGCTGACCGTCGCCGACGAGCTGGCGCGGCAGCGGGAAGACGTCCTCGATCCGCTCCTCGGCGAGGATAGGGCCGCCGGCGGCGATCCGGCCCACGACGGGGACGTTGGTCGGCGCGGGGGCGGAGTCGCCCAGGCCGGTCTCGTCGAAGGTCGACTCGTCTGCGGCGGCGACAGGCTTCTGGCGCCTGGCCAGGCTCTCGGGCAGGAACACCTCGATCGCGCGCGGGAGGTGCGGATCGCGGCGTACGTAGCCCTTTGCCTCGAGGGAGCGCAGCTGGTGGGCGACGCTGGAGGTGCTGGTCAGGCCGACGGCCTCACCGATCTCCCGCATGCTCGGCGGATAGCCGCGCTTGTCGATGGCCTTCTTGATGGTGGTGAGGATGCGCTGCTGGCGGGGGGTGAGCCCCGTGCCGTCGGGCGGCCCGTCGGGAAGCTCGCTGACCGGTCGGAGGGCCTTCTTGTCCATGCCTCCGAAAGTAACCCCGATCACCCCCGATATCAAACAGGTGTTCGACGCGGCGTGTCGCGAGCTCGCCCGGGCCGGACGCGTTCGAGCGGCACGACACGCCGTCGAACACGTTTGCGATGAAATGCGCGGGTTGTGTCGAATGGATGTTCTATGCTCGTTCACGTGTTCGATCGAACGTCTGGTCGAACCTCCGCCAGGGCCTCGTGTAGGGGTTGTGTCGGAGGGGCCGGCCAGGGTTGGTCCCGAACACGATCCAGACCGAGGCCCCGATCGCCGGGGCCGCTTCCCCGGAGGTCAACATGAGCACGATCAGCTACAGCCCGTCCTACGTCCGCCCCGTCGGTCGCACCGGCGCCAGCCGCGGCCAGGTGCGGCTGACCCGCCGCGGCCGGGTCGTCGTCCTCGTGGCCGCCCTGCTCGCAGCGCTCGCCGTGGGTGTGGCGCTCGCCTCGGCCTCGGCCTCGGCCGCAGGCAGCCATGTCGGCTCCCCGGACGTTCACGTCGTGACGGTCCGGTCCGGCGAGACGCTGTGGGCCATCGCGAGCACCGCCGCCGACCGCACCGGCACCCGCACCGCCGACATGATGCAGCGCATCGAGGACCTCAACACCCTCGACGACGGCGTCGTGTACGTCGGCCAGGAGCTCCGCGTCCCGAACAGCTGAGCAGCAACCGAGTCTTCGTCCGCCGCCTCGACCCCGGTGGGCGATGGGGAAGACGTGGGGCCCGATCCTGTCCGGATCGGGCCCCTCGTGCTGTCGTGGTCGTCGCGGTGCTCAGCGCGCGGCGCGCTTGCCGCCCGCGGGGGTGCCGGGGTCGCGCTTGGGGCGCGGAGCGGGCGTGTGGGTGATGCCGACGGCGCGGGAGAGCCGCACGACCAGCATCAGGCCGAGGAACAGGCAGGCGACCGCTCCGACCGAGGCCAGCGCCAGCAGCGCCCAGGCGCTGACCGCGCCGTCGCGGCGGCCGTCGGCGCCGAAGTCGATGGCCCGGTAGACCAGGTAGCCCCAGGCGGCGATACAGGCGAGGATCGCGATCGCGAGGCCGAGCAGGACAGGGCGGAACCGCCGCTTCTGGCGCGCTCCCGCGCGTTTCCCACCTGCCACAGGCGTCATTCTGGCTGATGGACGGTGATCGTGCAGCGGGACCCACCCAAACGAGACGTACGACGCCCTCGGAGATCGTCTGCGGACAGGTGTCGACGCGCCCGCGACACGCGGTCGACACGCCGGCCCGGAATCCCGGGACTGCGGCCTGACCTGCACAAACGAGGCCGGTGGGATCGCTCCCGTGAATCGGTCGTGCCCACCTCTTGCGGGCCGTCTGCCACCGGCGTACGGTTACCACTACATCTAGTAGTTACAACGATGTAGTTCTCCACATCTAGTCCACAGGACGCCCCGTGGAGTTACACAGGTCACTACGGGATGTCCACAGCGACAGGCCGGAATTCCACCGGTTGTCCACATGTTCCGATATGGGAGGAGGGGGCCGGTGCACTGTCCGTACTGCAAGCACTGCGACACCAAGGTCCTCGACTCCCGGGTCGCCGACGACGGCACCTCGATCCGCCGGCGCCGCGTGTGCCAGAGCTGCGAGAAGCGGTTCACCACGGTGGAGCAGATGCAGCTGACGGTGCTCAAGCGGTCCGGCACGAGCGAGCCGTTCAACCGCGACAAGGCGGTGTCCGGCGTACGCAAGGCGTGCAAGGGCCGCCCGGTCGACGAGGACGCGCTGGCCCGGCTCGGTCAGGAGGTCGAGCACCAGCTGCGCCTGGCCGGCAGCCCGGAGATCGCGGCCCACGAGGTGGGCCTGGCGATCCTCACCCCGCTGCGCAAGCTGGACGAGGTGGCCTACCTCCGCTTCGCCAGCGTCTACCGCGGGTTCGAGTCGGCCGACGACTTCGAGAACGAGATCTCCCTGCTCCGCGCCGAGCGGCAGCTCCAGCCCACGACGGGCTGACACAGACCGCCCGGGCAGGTAGTGGGGAAGCTGTCTGCCCGGGCTCCAGACTCCGCGTCGACCGGTGTCGGCGCAGCGAGCAACACTGGAAGAACACCGGACGCATGACCGAATTGCCAGAATCGCCAGCCGCGAACCCGAGGGGGAAGCAGAAGCTCATGACCGAGACGGTGAACAGCCAGTCCGCAGGCACGACCGGTGCGGGTCTGAAGATCGACCGGATCTTCAGCACCGAGGGCGTGCATCCCTACGACGAGATCACCTGGGAGCGGCGCGACGTCGTCCAGACCAACTGGAAGACCGGCGAGACCGTCTTCGAGCAGCGCGGCGTGGAGTTCCCCGACTTCTGGTCGGTCAACGCCTCCACGATCGTCACCACGAAGTACTTCCGCGGCGCCGTCGGCACCCCGCAGCGCGAGTCCGGCCTGAAGCAGCTCATCGACCGCGTGGTCGGCAAGTACGTCGCGGCCGGACTCGAGCACGGCTACTTCGCCACCGAGGCCGACGCCGAGGTCTTCGAGCACGAGCTCACCTGGCTGCTGGCGCACCAGTACTTCTCGTTCAACTCCCCGGTCTGGTTCAACGTCGGAACGACCGCCCCCCAGCAGGTCTCCGCGTGCTTCATCCTCTCCGTCGACGACTCGATGGACTCGATCCTGAACTGGTACCGCGAGGAGGGCTTCATCTTCAAGGGCGGCTCCGGCGCCGGCCTGAACCTCTCCCGCATCCGCTCCTCCAAGGAGCTGCTCAAGTCCGGCGGCACGGCCTCCGGCCCGGTCTCCTTCATGCGCGGCGCCGACGCCTCCGCCGGGACCATCAAGTCCGGTGGCGCCACCCGCCGCGCGGCCAAGATGGTCGTCCTCGACGTCGACCACCCCGACATCGAGGAGTTCGTCGAGACCAAGGCGCGCGAGGAGGACAAGATCCGCGCGCTGCGAGACGCCGGCTTCGACATGGACCTCGGCGGCCAGGACATCACCTCGGTCCAGTACCAGAACGCCAACAACTCCGTCCGCGTCACCGACGAGTTCATGAAGGCCGTCGACGAGGGCACTGAGTTCGGCCTGCGCGCCCGCACCACCGGCGAGGTCATCGAGACCGTCGACGCCCGCGACCTGTTCCGCAAGATCAGCGAGGCCGCCTGGGCCTGTGCCGACCCGGGTCTGCAGTACGACGACACCATCAACGACTGGCACACCAACCCTGAGACCGGCCGGATCACCGCGTCCAACCCCTGCTCGGAGTACATGTCGCTGGACAACTCCTCGTGCAACCTGGCGTCGCTGAACCTCCTGAAGTTCCTCAAGGACGACGACACCTTCGACGCATGTAAGTTCGCGAAGGCCGTCGAGCTGATCATCACCGCGATGGACATCTCGATCTGCTTCGCCGACTTCCCGACCGACCCGATCGGCGAGACCACGCGCGACTACCGCCAGCTCGGCATCGGCTACGCCAACCTCGGCGCGCTGCTGATGGCGATGGGCCTGGGCTACGACTCCGACGGCGGTCGCGCGATGGCGGCCACCATCACCTCGCTGATGACCGGCACCTCCTACCGCCGCTCGGCCGAGCTCGCCGCGATCGTCGGCCCGTACGCCGGCTACGCCCGCAACGCCGAGGCCCACAACCGGGTCATGCGCAAGCACCAGGCGGCCAACGACGAGGTCCGCACCCTGCACATCGCCGACGCCGGCGTACACAAGGTGGCGACCGAGGAGTGGGCGAAGGTCGTCGAGCTGGGCAAGACCAACGGCTTCCGCAACGCGCAGGCCTCGGTCCTCGCCCCCACCGGCACCATCGGCTTCATGATGGACTGCGACACGACCGGTATCGAGCCGGACTTCTCGCTGGTCAAGTTCAAGAAGCTGGTCGGCGGCGGCTCGCTGCAGATCGTCAACCAGACCATCCCGCGGGCCCTCAAGAAGCTGGGCTACGACGAGGAGCTGGTCGAGGCGATCGTCGCCTACATCGCCGAGCACGGCCACGTCGTCGACGCGCCGGGCCTCAAGACCGAGCACTACGAGGTCTTCGACACCGCGATGGGCGAGCGCGCGCTCAGGCCCATGGGCCACGTGAAGATGATGGCCGCCTGCCAGCCGTTCCTCTCCGGCGCCATCTCCAAGACGGTCAACCTGCCGGAGTCGGCGACGGTCGAGGAGATCGAGCAGATCTACATGGAGTCGTGGCGCCTGGGCCTCAAGGCCACCGCGATCTACCGCGACAACTGCAAGGTGGGTCAGCCGCTGGCCGACGCGAAGGCCAAGAAGGTCGTCGTCGAGGAGGACGGCGAGGCGGTCGAGGTCATCGAGAAGGTCGTGGAGAAGGTCGTCTACGCACCGACCCGCAAGCGCCTGCCGAAGTCCCGCGTCGCCCGCACCACCTCGTTCACCGTCGGTGGCGCCGAGGGCTACATGACCTCCGGCGCCCACGAGGACGGCGAGCTCGGCGAGATCTTCCTCAAGCTCGGCAAGCAGGGCTCGACCCTGGCCGGCGTGATGGACGCCTTCTCGATCGCGGTCTCGATCGGCCTCCAGTACGGCGTACCGCTGGAGACCTACGTCTCGAAGTTCACCAACCTGGCCTTCGAGCCCGCCGGTCTCACCGACGACCCTGACGTGCGGATGTCGAAGTCGATCATGGACTACATCTTCCGCCGCCTCGCCCTGGACTACCTGTCCTTCGAGGAGCGGTCGATGCTCGGCATCTACTCCGCCGAGGAGCGCCAGCGCCACCTCGAGACCGGCTCCTACGAGCCCTTCGAGGTCTCCGGCTCGGTCGCCGAGGTGACCTCCGCGGCAGCCACGGTGGTCGAGCCCGCCGACGCCGAGGTGGAGGACGCCGAGGTCGTCGACGAGGACCCGCTCGCCGGCGCCCCCAAGGTCGACACGACCGGTGCCCACACCTCCGCCGAGCTCCTGGAGAGGATCACCGGCCAGGCCATCGACTCCCCGCTCTGCATGACCTGCGGCACCAAGATGCGCCCCGCCGGCTCCTGCTACGTCTGCGAGGGCTGCGGCTCCACCTCCGGTTGCAGCTGATGCCGAGTCTCGTGAGTTTGGCAGCGGATTCTCGCGGATTGGCAGTCGGTTCTCACGAGATTGGCAGGGCTTGTTCTCGCGGTTTGGCATCGTGAGGGTGGCCTGAAAACGCGAAGGGCTCCACACCGGAAACGGTGTGGAGCCCTTCGCGTTTTGTGGGGTTTAGAGGTCGGGGAGTGCGAGTCGGATGGTGTTGGTGGGTTGGTAGATGGCGTTGTCGTCGAGGGCGATGAGGCCGAGGTTCTTGAGTGCGCCGAGGCTGGTTTTGGTGGCGTTGCTGCTCATGCGGTCTTGGACGTTGGTGCCGTTGATGAGTTTGGTGAGGAGGGTGGCTTCGGTGGAGTTGAGTTGGTAGTTCATGGTGCGGACGCGGCGGATGTTGCGGAGTGTTTCTTCGTCGGTGACGTAGGTGGCGATGATGCGGATGTTGCCCTGGTTTTCGAGGTAGCGCATGCCGGTGCCGGTGAGGTTGGCGGGTATGGCTGCGAGGCAGGCGTGGAGGCGTTGGCGGTCCCAGTCGAATCCTTTGGCGAGGTTGGTGGCGGGGATGGCGTTCTTGAGGGCGATGAGGATGGGGATGACGGCCTCGGCGTCGCTGTTTGCTTCGTCGCGGGTGGGTTTGTTGGTGGGTGGGGTTTCGTCGAGTAGGTCGCCGATGCTGACGGCGAGGTGGTCGGCGAGGTTGTGGAGTTCGTTGAGGGTGGTGGAGCCGGGTATCCAGCCTTCGCGGCGGGCGGTGCGGAATGCGTTGGGTTTTTGGTCTGCGTCGCGGATGACTGAGCGTTCGGTGTAGCCGAGTTGGTTCATGCGTTCGGTGATGAGGTCTCGGTTGATGGGGTGGCGTGCGCGGGTCATGTGGTTATCCGTTCGATGGTGACGGAGGGTTTGGCGCTGTTCTTGGGGCCTTCGATGCGCCAGTAGGTCTGGATGGGGAGGTTGAGTTCGGCGACGACGGCGCGGATGCCTCGGCGGATGGTGATGAGGTCGGTGTCGAAGAGGGGTGTGGTGGGGTCGCCGGTGGTGAGTCGGTTCCAGCGTTGGGCGGCGACGATGACGGCTGCTTCGGGGATGAGTTGGAGTTGGGGGAGTTGCCCGTTCGCGTTGGTGTCTCCGCAGGTGAGGGTGGCGAGTGTTTCGGTGGGGAGGTGGTGGGCGTGGAGGACGGTGGCGGCGGAGCGCCATGGGTCGGCGTAGGTGGCGAGCGCTTTGTAGTGGCTGGGGGTGAGGACGTTGACGTGGTGTTGGTGGAGTCGTCGGGTCCAGTGGGTGAGGTCGAGTTTGATGTTGTAGCCGTTGCGGAAGAGGGCGGCTTGGAGGGCTTTGTTGGTGACGGTTTGGGCGACGGGGTGGATGCCGTGTTGGTTCCAGAGGTGTCCGCCGAGCGTTTCGATGGTGTCTCGGGTGTGGGCTTTGGACGCGCGGGCGGTGGCGTAGGCGTCGAGGTAGATGTGGTCGAGGATTGCGACCTGGTCGGGGTTGAGGGCGTCGTGGTAGGCGGCGCGGAAGGTGGGCCAGTGGTCGGCGGGGAGTTCGATGTTGTCGAGCGGGTCGGCTTTGGGGGCCTCGGTATCGGTCGTTGGTGGGGGTTGACGGAGCGCGTCTGGTAGTTGGTTCCAGTCCTGGTGTTGTGCGCCGAACTTGAGCAGCAGGGGTGTGTGGGTGACGGCTTGGGCGTGGGCGAACACGAGGTGGAGTTGGGCTCCGATGGTGGTGGCGTAGTCGAGGAGTAGGAGGACTCCGTCGCGGGTGAGGTCTTCGCTGTGCGCTACGTAGATGTCTTCGATGTGGTGGGCGAGGGCCCATGCGGTGGCGTGGGTGTAGAGCCGGTCGAGGGAGAGCGCTTTGGTGAACTCGGTGCGGGTGAGGTTGAGGGCTCGGCAGAGTGCGGCGGCGAGTACGTGTTCGGTCTTGTAGGACGGTGGCGTGATGAGTCGCATCGACGGCGTGGGCATCGGTACGGGGTCGACGAACGGGTCGGGCTCGTAGCCCTTGGGTGCGGAGTAGTAGTGGACGTTCATGCTGCGTCCTCGCTGCCGCCGGTGATGGAGAGGACGGCGTCGTCGACGTCAGCACGAGTCGGTTTGTCGAGTTCCCAGTCGGTCCAGTGTTCGAGCACGTTGACCCACCGGCGCAGGATGCCCAGGCCGTAGGTGTCGTCGGCGTACCGGAGTACGTCGTCGGGAGTTTCGGCGAGGTGTGGGGCGATGATGCGGACGGCGGTGAACACGTCGTCGAGGTCGAGCCGCTTGAACCGGGTGCGGTTCTTGATGCGTTCGGACAGAGGTGCGTTGGTGGCGACCGTGGTGAGCGCGCCGTAGCCGACGAGAAGGAACGGCACTTTGGGACGAATGATGTCGTGGACGTACCGCAACTGGGTGAGCCCTTGGAGTCCGACGTTCTGCACTTCGTCGATGATGAGTAGCCCTTGCCAGTCGGCGAGCACATCGACGAGTTCTGAGGACAGTGGCACCTTGTCGACGGAGACGGGGTTCTGGCCGGTCAACGCGACGATGGAGAGCCGCAGAATGTCGGTCGGGTGCGGGTTCTCGGGCATGGCGACGATGACGGAGGGCCGGTCGGCTTTCTCTGCGGCCCATTGAGCGAACGTGGTCTTCCCGGTTCCGGGCGGGCCGTCGAGGATGCCCATACGGTCCCGCTTGAGGATGGCGTTCATGTTTGCCTGAGCACGCTTGAACGACGGGGTCTTGACGAGCGGGTGGTCTAGTTCCAGGCGGGGCGGCAGGACGAGGTTGCCTAGGTCCCACAGGTCGTTGCGGCGACGCTGCTCAGGGGTTGACCTCACTGGTCTTCTCCTTCTTCTCCGAAGTTCGAGCCGGGCCTACGGGCGATGCGTTCGTACTGCTTGTCTTCTTTCTTCGCGGTCCGCCTTGATGCCGCCTCCTTCTGCGCTGGGGCAGGGGAGCGCTTCTTGCGTTGCGTCGGTGTCGTGGGGTCTTGACGTTCGTGGACGGGCGGCTCGGGGTTGGCTGCAGGACGGCGTGTGTCGAGATTGGTGACGGAGGCGACGGTCTCGTCCACGGACTCGTAGCCCTCAGTCGTATCCGTGTCGTCGTTCTCGTCGTAGGCCGAGTTTTCGCCTGCGAGGTGGCGGTGCTTGCGGTCCTGGTTCGCGGCGTGGTTGATGCGCTTGACGAGGGCGAGGTCACGTTCCCGGTTCTCCAGGAGTGCTTGCTTCTGGGCGGGGGTGAGCAGTTCGCGGTCGGTGGCCGTGCACACCCATTGGCCTTCGTAGAAGACCTCGATGAACCGCTCTTCTCGTTTGAGGTAGCGGACTTCGACCCGCAAGCCCTTGTCGCGGTAGTAGTTCAACTCGGGTGCGACGTAGTTGACGCGCCTGAACCGGATGCCTTCGGTGTTGATGGCGTGCCCCTTCGAGGCCCGCAGCATCATCGCGCGAGTGGTCTCCGGCGGAGTGCGGCGAATCGGCGTCGGGTCGTTGGCCCACGCCTCGACCGGGGTCTGGTCTCCAAGACGGTGCATGGTGCCCGTCTCGTTGCCCTTGGTCACCCACGTGTCGAGCGCCTTCTGGAACGTCTCCATTTGCATGACGTCGGCGGGGTCCACCTCGTGGGCGTACTTCTTGGCAATCAGTGGCTGGCCGTCGTCGGCGACTCCGCCCTTCGTGTAGCCCGGCATCCCTTTCAGCAACTGCTCGTTGAGTTTGGAGAACGTTGACTCCGCTGGGCCGTTTTGATGCTTGTAGTACGCCTTCGTGGGGTTGAAAACGACGCCGAGCATCATCGCTCCCCGCATGACGGCTTCAGCGAAATGTTCGTGTGCGTTGTCGAGCACCAACTGGACCGGCAGCCCACCCACCTCGACCCGCTGGCCGTCACGGGTCTTGTAGGTGCGCATCCGGGCTGCAGTCGCCAGGAGGTCACAGATGGAGTCCTCGTTCGGGCGACCCTGGTAGGCGACGGCTGCCAACTTCATGCCGGTGGCCCCGTCGCGGACAATCGAGGCCCACGGACGCAGAATCTGGCTTCGACCGAGATGCACCCATGCGTCGACTTCGGTGTGGTCAAGGTGCCACGTGTGGTTGCGGTGCGGGGCCGTCATCGACAGGTAGACGCCGTGCTTCGACATGGCGTCCCACCCGTTCAGGATGCCTTCGCGAATCGACGCCGGGACGGCCTTGAACGCGCGAGCGAACGTCGGATAGGACACCCATCCCGGCTCGCCCTTCCTCTCAGGCGGGAACAGGTCTTCGTGTGCCTTGGTCAGATTCAAGTGGGACCGAATCGCCACGAGGTGTTCCTCGGTGATGGTGAACGACTCCCGGCCCTTCACGAGTAGCGACCCGACCGGCACACGCTCCTTCTTGGCGACATCAAGCAACGGGATGGCGTTCGCGACCCAACGCCGCAGGGTGCGCTCACCGACGCCGGTGAAGGCCGCGTACTGCTGGTACACGTGCGACGGAACGACACCGCTGTGCGTGTCCCTGAACCCCAGCAGCGCCGACACGATGACCTCACGGTCAGGACCGGTCTGCTTCGAATACGCACCCCGTCCCATCACGCGACCTGCCGGATGACATCGGCGGGGGTGTACCGGCTCAGGGTGTGTGTGCCGTGGTCGGGTGCGAAGAACAGTGCCTGTGACGGAATGGAGAGCGGGAGGTAGCGGACTCCGGCGAAGAGGTCGCCCCATTCGGCGAGCCCCGCGTCCACGTAGCCGTGACATTGGGTGATGCCGGGGTTGTCGGCATGCATGTGCACCTGGCGGACAGTCTTCAACTCATCAACCAGAACACCGAAGTCGGGGATGAACCAGGCGAGGTCGATACGACCATCGCCGACGGGAATCTCGGCTCCGAGAAACTGGGCGTCGGGGCCTGGCGCGTATCGGGTGAGGTAGACGTTCGCGTTTGAGGCAATCGCTGCCCTGGCCTTCGCGAGGTTTCCCAACGTGCGGGTGGCTTTGACGTTGACCGAGGCCCAGTCGATGACGCGCTGAGCGAGTTCGTGTGCTGGGAGGTGGCGGAGGTTGGCGTGGTCGGCGCAGCAGTGGTGAACCAACTGTCCGACGGTCTGGTGCCAGTTTGATTCGTGGGCCGGAAACTCGGTTCCGGTCAGTCCGGCTTCGGCGTGGAGCCGGGCGGCGTGGTGGTGCTTCAAAACCATGGGGTCGTCCTTGTCTCGGGGTGGCTTGCGAACCCCGGAACAACCCATGGCGGGTGTTACCGGGGCAGTGAACTCACAGCGGGTGTGGGTCTGAGCCGCAACGTCAACCTTCTTCCTTGTATCGAACAAGTGTTCGAACTGGACGGACCGTAACGTCGCAGCGGGCGACGTCTCAAGAGGGGCCGGGAAGTTGATACGCAAGTGACAGGTGGGACTCACGAGAAAGAGCGTGTCGACCGGCAGATGTGACAGGGAAGACCCCAGACGAACCCTGTCCGAGGACAACCCTCAATCGGACGAAACGTCGACCGATTCACGCTCCGAAACCCCGGAGCCGCCGACACAATCTGTCCGAGGCTCCACCAGGAGAGCCCGCTAACGAAGGAGCAACGTGAGTTCGGACGACATCGTCACCGGCGAAACGCTCATGAACGACCCCCGCTGGCCCTACGTCCAACACACGCCCATCGAGCGGCTCCGCCTCGACCCGGCAAACCTCCCCGGCCAACGCCTCCGCCCCAACGGAACACCGGTCTGCCTGGCTTGCGACAACACGCCGAAAGGCAGAGCCATCCTCTGCTCGGACTGTCGTCGCAAGAGCGAAAACCTCGCCAAACAACGCGCGCGACTTGAAGCATCACCCGACGTCGTGCTCTCCAAGCGAGCCGTCAACGAAGTCCTTGAACTGGTCCACGGCCTCACCCCGCTCATGGGGCAACTCACCCGCGTCTACAACACCGACGGCGCAGACCTCCGCGACGAAACCGACGCCCTCATGCGCGCCGTCAAACGCGTCCAATCCAAGGTCATCGACCTCCTCCCTGACACCCGCGACCCAGCCACTCGCCGACGGCGCTAACCCGACAGCGGGGGAGGGAGTACAGCGACGCCTCGCTCCAGTCGATTTCCCATCTGCGTAGCGGAACCAGTCCGTGCCAGAACGAGGAAACCTCATGACGCAACAACCCCAGTGCCCTACCTGCTTCGGACGCGGCGAGGTCAGCCTCCCAACCCAGTGCCAGACCCCAACGGGCATCCCCGGAAGCGCCTACCACGTGTGCCCGACCTGCGGCCCCGAGGTGGACGCCAACCGCTACCTCCGGGTCGAGTTCAACTGACCCGCGCGGCCCCTGCCCGAAACGCCGGACTCCGCCGGGCGCGCTCCCTAGAGTAAGGAGCGGTTGACGTCGGCAAGCACCGACAGATACAGAAGCGAGCCGTGTCAACCGATGTAGCCAGGTGTCCAGAGAGCAGAGCAGGAACTCCATGACGTTCGCCCAAGTGGTGGCTGAGTACGGGCGGGAGGCGCAGCAGCGCCTGTCGGGACCAGGTGAGAGGGAGGCACTCCTGGTCACACCGGTGACACACCTCGTTGAGGCTGCAGGGCGGCTCATCCACCGCACAGTCGTTCTCCACAACGAGGTCGCTGAACTCGAAGGCTCGGTCCGCCCGGACTTCGGGGTTCGCGTCAATTCGGTGCTGGTGGGGCACATCGAGTTGAAGGCTCCGGGAGTAAGCCTGGACCCGTCCACGTACGGGACCTCGACACACAACTATCGCCAGTGGCAGAGGCTGAAGGAACTGCCGAACCTGCTCCACACGAACGGCACCGAGTTCAGGCTGTGGCGCTACGGCGAACTCGTCGATGAGCCGGTCGCTGTTCACGCGAGCGACTTGAGTCGCCTTGCTGGGACGTTGACGGCTCCGGGGCGTCTGGAACTGTTAGTCAACGCGTTCCTCCAGTGGCAGCCGACGCCGATTCTTACGGTGCCGAAACTAGTCGAGACGCTCGCGCCGCTTGCTCGTCTCCTTCGCGAGGAAGTTCAGGACGCGCTGACGAGCGAGCGCAGGGCGCAGAAGGCAGGGGCCGACCCCGCGACGTTGCCCTTCCTTGGCATCCGTGCAGACTGGCGCAAACTTCTGTTCCCCGACGCCAAGGACGCCGAGTTCTCGGACGGATTCGCCCAGACCGTCGTGTTCGCCCTGCTTCTGGCATTGAGCGAGGGCATCGACCTGGAGCACAACTCCATCCACGACGTGGCGCAGCAGTTGGAAGCCCATCACACGTTGATGGGTCGGGCGCTCAACCTGCTTACCGAGCATGTCCGAAACACGCCCGTGTGGACGGCTATCGAAATCATCAGCCGTGTCATTTCCGCGACTGACTGGGTGCGGTTGAACAACCGCCGGTCGCAAAACCTTTACCTGCATCTCTATGAGGACTTCCTCGCTACCTACGACCCAGAGAAGCGCCGCAAGTCCGGCTCGTACTACACGCCCGTACCCGTCGTCGACGCCATGGTCCGGCTGACCAACGACGCACTCGTCCAGTTCATGGGTCGCGCCCAGGGACTCCGGCACCCGTCGGTCACCATCCTTGACCCCGCCATGGGTACCGGCACCTACCCGCTGTCCGTCATCAGGAACGTCGCCGACGCAGCCGCCTCACAGTACGGGCCTGGCGCTGCCCCAGAGGCAGTCACCAACGTGGTTGAACGTCTCTACGGCATCGAACTGCAATCAGGCCCGTTCTCTGTCGCAGAACTCCGCGTAACAAGCACCCTCCGTGACTACGGAGCGACCCTGCCCGCTGACGGACTTCACCTGTACGTCGCAGACACTCTCGAAGACCCCTCCGTGGCGGGCGCTGAGGACCTGTCCTATTCGGCCCAACTCATCGCTCAACAGCGCACCCGCGCCAACGAGATGAAGCGCGAGAAGAACATCCAGGTCTGCATCGGCAACCCGCCTTATAAAGACCATGCCGGTGGCATGGGCGGCTGGATTGAGAACGGAACAGACCCCGCGACCGGTGAGCATCCGCTCGACGCGTTCAAACTGCCAGGCAACGGCAAACATGAGCGCCACCTGTCCAACTTGTACACCTACTTCTGGCGCTGGGCGACCTGGAAGGTGTTCGAGTCGACGAACGACCCCGACGTCGCTGACGGTGGCAACGGCATCATCTGCTTCATCACCGCCACCGGCTACCTCGCCGGTCCGGGCTTCAAGGGCATGCGCGAGTATCTGCGTCGCCACTGCTCACACGGCTGGATTATCAACGTCACCCCCGAAGGCAAGCAGCCGCCGTCCGCGAACGCCGTCTTCGCCATCGAGACCCCGGTGGCTATCGCGATGTTCCTGCGGCAAGACGGAACAGACTCCAACGTTCCAGCCGACATCCAGTACATCGACATTCACGGCACCCGCGCCGAAAAGTTCGACGAACTTTCCCGGCTGACCTTTACCGATGAACGGTGGCGACCAGTACGAGACGAATGGACCGCGCCGTTCACCCCAGCCCAGGCAACCGGCTGGGACGACTATCCGGCGGTCGACGACCTCATGCCATGGCGCGCCAACGGCATCATGGCCGGGCGCGGATGGATTTACGCCCCAAGCGAAGACGTCCTCGAACAGCGTCTTCGCGACGTCATCAACGAGGATGACCCAGCCAAGAAGTCCAAGAAGTTCAAGGACGGACGCGACGCTTCGTTGACCAAAACCAAGAGCCCCCTGCCCGGTCCGGACACAGAACAGGACACCCGGACACCGTTCAAGAACATCACCATGTTCACCCACGCCTCCATCGTTCGCTGTGGGTTCCGCGCCTTCGACCGTCAATATGTCGTCGCCGACAAGCGACTCATGAGCCAACCGTCCCCCCAACTATGGGCGGCGAGAATCCCCGGACAAACGTTCGCGATTGAACTCCACTCCGAATACCCCAAGAGCGGGCCTGGACTCGTCTACACCGACCTCATCCCCGACGTGCACCACTTCCGAGGAAGCGGTGGAGGGCGTGCCGTCCCGCGCCTCCACCCCGACGGGACCGCGAACGTCGCCACCGGACTTCTCGACGGGCTGAGCCAGCACTACGGCCAAACAGTGACTGCCGACGACCTGTTCGCCTACATCGCCGGAGTCGCCGCGCACTCAGGTTTCGTGGCCCAGTTCGACGACGAACTCCGCACACCGGGCGTGAGAGTTCCCATCACTGCTGACTACACCCTCTGGCAGCGTGCCTGTGAACTGGGACGCCACGCCATCTGGCTGCACACCTACGGCAAGTCCGGTGCACATCCCGACGGCTATACCGACGTTCGCGACCCCAACATCGCCATCGACCATCCCGTCTACCAAACAGCGGTGGGCAACGTGATGCCGACTGGCTACGCCTACGACCCGTCCCGTCGCGAACTCAAGGTCGGCAACGGCCTGTGGACCGGCCTCGCCAAAGAAGCCGTCGCCTACACCGTCGGCGGCACAGTCGTTCTCGACTCCTGGCTCGACTACCGCAAAGCCGTGCCCAGCAAGCGCATCACCTCACCACTCGACGAAATCAACACCCTCCAGTGGCCCCAGGAGTGGTCCATCGAGTTGAGCGAACTGCTCTCCGTTCTCACCCAACTCGTCGCCCTTGAAGATGACATGACCGACCTCCTTGACGACATCCTCGCCGCACCGCTTCTCAGCAGGACCGACCTCACTGACCTTGGTGCACGCTGGCCGCAAACCGAGAACGACCACAAGCCGTCCTTGCCGGTCACCGGTGGCCTGCTCGACGCACTCAATGCAGACGAATAGAGGAACGCAGCACCGCATGGCACCCGCGAACAAAACCGCAACAAACAACCGCAGTCGCCAGCCGCAGCCGGACCGCCGTTCCCTGGGTCCGTGTACAAAGCGCACCCCGACGTCCTCATCGGAGGCGACGCCCACAAGGTCGCTCGCCGAGTGGGCTGCATCAAACCGATACCGGGACCGCCGCATGTGTACTGGATAACGCTGGGGCGAAGCACGACCGACCACAAGCCGTCCGACCTTGCCCACGACCCGGAGCCCGCCATCGACCTCGACAAGAAGGGCTGGTGGTCGATGAGGTTCAAGCACACCATCGCCGCCGACGTGTTCGGCAACGAGGTGCGGTGCCGTCACCTCGGAGAACTGTCGGGGGAGGCGTGTAAGAACCTCCTGGACTACTACGAGAAGTGGTCCTAAGCCAGAACCATCCCATAGCCTGACCGACTCGCTACCGCCAGAAGGACCCAAAGTGACCGCCTACAGCCTCACAGAGGCACCCGACGTGCTACCCGAGGGCACCCGCCCGAATTGGTTGCAGGCCGGGTCGTCCGACGTGAGCGTCGGCGACCTCTGGTTGCTCTCATGGAACGGCGATGCCCCCATGCTGGTGGTTCTCGCCCGCGTCATCGACGACTACGTTCTCGGGTGCCCCGTCACTCTGGCGAGCGAGCCTTCCTTCGCGCCCGCCCTCGGTGCCCAGTCCGCCGTCTTGAACGTCCCGTTGAGCATATGGCCGGTCGCTGAAACCGGCCTCGGACGACACCTGCTCACCAGGAACTACGGACCCCTCATCAGCGAGCAGACCGCGAGAGCCATGCGTCGATACGCCGAGGACGGGGCTGAGGCACCGCTCCCGGTCGTAGACGGCGACTTCGACCAGGACGTGTTCGACAACCTCCTGACCCGCATGCAAAGTCTCTGTTTCCACGAGTGGCCTACGGCTGAACCAGGACACGCTCTGCTCGACCGGCCTGCGATGAACGCCCACAATGCCAGCGTTCAGATGCTCGTGGACGTATTGGACGTGGATGTGCCGACGGCGAGCGGGCTCCTTCAAGGTCATCTGGTGCCCACCAGAGAGCAGGTCGCGGCTCTCGCGGACCACTTGGATGTCGCCGACCCCGCACACCTGCTATCCGTGCCGACCGACGAGGCTGCACGGGCGCTCATCCAACCTAAGTTCAAGGCAAAACTGCTTGCCGTGATGGCACGCTTTCATGACGACGAAGCGTCGGCGCGCCGCCGCGCGCGGGAGGAGTACGCCCTGGCAGCCCGCAGTGACGCGTCGTCCCTCGAACGAATGGACGAGGCACTCAACAGGCTCCTTGGGCCATGACACTCCCCGCAGTCCCCAAGCCCGACGCGTGGCGGCACCCAGCCAACCTGGACGCCGCCGTCCAACACCTACTCGGCTTCGCTACAAGCGAAGGCATCGACATCGCCGAGTTGTCCAAAGACCCGTACGGGGTGTTGGAAGCCCACCCGACCATCACCATTCGGCACTCATTGCCGCCGAGTGCCGGATGCTCGGTCTTCGGTCACTACACACCCAAGCCGCCGACCATCCACGTGGTCCACTCGGCCACCGTCGGACGGGACGAGTTCACCCTCCTTCACGAATACGCCCACCACCTGCAAAAACACGACATCGAGTGGGCAGACATCGAATGGCGCATCGAACCCGAGCCGTTCCGCCGCCGCATCACCGAAGACGTCGCCGATACCTTCGCCTCAACGGTTCTCATCCCAGAGCAACTCGCAGCGGACTTGTCACGGATTCCGACCTCCCGGCAGATAGCGGACATGCACATCGCGAGCCACGCGTCGCGGCAAGCAGCCATCGTCCGTGTCGCCAAGCGAGCCCAACGGCACACGCTCGATGCCGCGAGCCTGCCAACCGAACACTTCTTCATCACGCTCGCCGGACTCGACGGCACCGTCGTTTTCAGCCAGATGGTCGGCGACGACCTGTTCCCCCCGCCCCGAGGAAGCCACCAGCCCGACATCGCCACCGCTGCAACCCGCGCGGTCGAAGGTGACGGCCACGCATCGCTCGTCACGTCGCACGGCATCATCTACGGCAGTGGCAGAGCCCGGTCCGACATACGTCTCGACACACACATTGCTCACGACGGCGACTATCTCTTCGTCATCGGCACACGCGAACATCGCTACGGGAACGCCCAATGGCACACGGCGGCCTACCTATGTGCCTCGCCAGTCTGCGATACCGAGTTTGCTCACGACGACACCGTCGCGACATGCCGCAAGTGCCTGCAACCCAAATGTCCAACGTGTCGAACGTGCCAGTGCCCTCCGGCGGCTAACGGTGTCTGCCCGAAGTGTCAGCAGGTACTCACCGCAGCGGACAAGTCGGCTGGCCGCACCGAGCACGACGAGTGCTGGTAGCGGCGAGCGAAGCCGGGCCGTCGAGCCGCGAAAATGGTCGGCCTCTACTCGTATCTTGAGGTCCAGCACTCATGGCTTCGACTCCGGCGGTGAACCATTGAACAACCTAGAACAAGACGCGCTCTTCGGCGGCGTCGAGCATGCGGCAGCCAAGCCACTGGGCAAAGAGGCTCGACAGCAGCGGGTTCTCATCACTGTGAAGGCAGCCCCGAACCCGTCTGCTCACCACGGAGAAACCGTATGCGTCGCGGGCATCCGACTCGATGACTACGGAACCAAGGACTGGGTCCGCCTCTATCCAATCAACTTCCGGGACCTGGACGGCGAACACCAGTTCCGGAAGTACAGCCTCGTCACCGTCGCCTGTCGACCCGCAGAGCAAGACCAACGACGAGAATCATGGAAACCGAACATCGCGACGATGAAGGTCGGCGAAGTGCTCGCCTCGGGCACGAGGAAGCGGCGCGACATCGTCGAACCGCTCGCCACCGACACCATGTGCGGCCTCTACAACGCCGCCCGCGCAGACAACAAGGCACGCTCCCTCGGTCTGGCCCGGCCAGCCATCGTTACAGACTTCGAGGTCGAGCCGCATCCTGGCTGGACCTCGGACGAGCAGGCAAAGATTGACGCCTACGTAAACCAGCCAGAACTGTTCAACGACAAACGAAAGACGCCGCTAGAAGCCCCGAAGTATCGCGGCTTCTATCGTTGGAAATGTCGCGAGACCGGCTGCAAGGGACATCGGTCCATGAACTTGGACTGGGAGTTCGTTGCACACCAGCGAACCCTCGCCCGCGAGGGCCACTCGCCCGCCGAGACCATCGGCTTGCTCAAGCGCCGGTGGCTTGAAGAGATGTGTGCCGTGGACAGGTTCACTGCCTTCTACTTAGGAAACCAGGCGAAGCGTGCTCACACGTTCAGTGTTCTCGGCGTGTACTGGCCGAAACTCACCTGAGGGCCAACACTGGTACTGGATGCGCCCGAGTCACCTCGTCGATGACGACCTGCCGATGACACTGCTCATGGTCATTCTCGAAGCACAGCACAGCGACGACCTGGTCGCCAGCCATGTCTGAGAGTCGTTGCAGCGCCGACGAGGAGTCGCTTGCCTCCAAGAGTCCACGGAATACGGCCTTGCCCTCTTCGGCCCGACCGGACCAGAACGGCTCCCTGTTGGATTTCGGATTGCCGAGGCTGCGCAGGTGGACGTAGGAAATGCCGACGCGCTCCAGCGCTTCAGTGAGGCGGGTCTTCGAAAATCCGGGCTTTCGGCTAATCGGGTTCAGCCGTACGTCGGCGACGGTGTCGACGCCCGCAGCAACCAACTCGGAAACGAACGCGTCAATGTCTCGGCCCTCGTAGCCGACTGACACGATTCCGTGACTCATGGGGCTCTCCTCCTTGTTGGTGGGGGTATCGGCGGTCGAGCGTGTTGCTGTGGCAGGGGACCGCTGCCCCGACACCTCTGCGTGCAAGTCGTCGAGGACGACGCCTAAGGCGCGGCATACAGCCCCCACCTTGAAGAAGCCAGGGTCTTCTGTTCGCCCCTGCTCCAGCGCCATCAAAGTGTTGATGGACAACGACGCTCGGGACGCCAACTGCTGCCGAGTCCAACCCAGCCGCTCGCGTTGGTCTCGCAGCGCATGCGCCAATCGGCCATCCGCTGCGCCTCGCTTCGGGCGACCCACCGTCGTGACACCTCCCAGTAAATAAATACTAGCAACAGGAGGTGGGCTAGTCGGTTCGTCTGTCCGATGTGGCCGAGGTGAAGATGAACCTTCGTCGTTGTAACGCGAAGTGTCGGACCGGACGCCTAGTCTGCGAAGCAAAGACCTGAGACGCAGGTCACCGAGCCGCTGTGGAGGGGCACGTGAGCAACATCGTCGCTGAGCACGGGCGTGCTACTGACGTGCTCGGACGTGCGGCCCTGCGGATGCTCGACGGCAAGTGGGCGGCGTTCCGCATCGCTGTCTTCCGGTCCTCGTTCTCCCGCGAGCGGCGCTCTCTGGCGGCAGACCTGCTGCACCAGCAGGTCGACACGTACATGGACGAGTTGCTTCGAGACGGCAAGGACGTGCCGCAGTCGATGAACGGGCGGGCCTTGTGCAATCAGTGGGTCGACGACGAATGGTTCTCTCGCGATAGCACCGAGGACGGCACCGTGTTCTATGCGCTCACGTCGGGCGCTCTGGAGGCGCTGGACTGGGTGCAGGAGATGGCTCGGGACCGGGTGCTGGTGTCGGAGTCGCGACTGCAAACCATTTTGAACGAGGTGCGGCGGTGGGCTCTGGAAGCCTCACCCGACCGGAGGTCTCGTATCGAGCGCCTGAGCGCCGAAATCAAGGAACGGGAGATTGAGCGCAAGCGGCTTGAGGACGGCGGCGAGGTCACGCCAGCGTCGATGGACAAGATGCTGGGCGCGTACACGAACTTGCTGGACCTGATTAGCCAGTTGCCGTCGGACTTCAAGCGGGTCGAGGAAGCGATGCTGGAGATGCATCGCAAGTTCCTGACCGAGTTCCGCAACGATGACCGGCCCGGCCTCGGACAGATGCTGGACGACTTCCTTGCCCGCTATGACCGGCTGGTCATGGATACGCCTGAGGGTCGGGCGTTCGATTCAGCGTTCGTGCTGCTGTCGGATGAGGTGCTGTTGGCGGAGTTGCAGGACAACCTGCGAGTCATCCTCGCGCATCCCGCCGCCGAGGTGCTTGAAGCGAGCGATGTGCGGGAAATTCGCGGCGCGGAACCGGCGCTGAGGCAGGGAACTGCCGACGTGTTGGCGCAGTTGCGGCGCGTGAACGAGGCGTTCGGTGAGCAGATTGTGAACCGCAACGTTCTCGAAGAGCGTGAACTGGACCGAGTGCTGCGCGGCATCGAGCGTGAACTCGTCACGTGGATGGACCACACCGGGCCTCGTTCGACGGTGCCGTTGGAGTTGCTGCCCCCGACGTTGAAGGTAGGGCATCTGCGGGAGCGTCCGTGGGACCCGTCAACGGTTGCGCCTCCGCCGCCGTTGTCGCGTGAACCCGCTGAGCCGGTGACACCGCCGACGGCTGAGGAACTGCGTGCGATGGGTGGCCCGGCGCTCGATGACCTGCGTGATGCGGTCGTGGAGGCGTTCCGAGCCGGTGACATGGACACGGTGGGCGAACTGTTCAACACGCTCCCGGACGAGTTGCGTCGCCCGGTCGAAGTCCTCGGGCTGCTGCACGTGGTGTCGCCGACCGGGGCGTTCGACCCTCTTGCTGAGGGCGAGGTGTTCGAGGCGATTCGACCCAACGGTGAACGCCGCAACTTCCTTGTCCCTGCCGCGACCCTGACGCCCGAGCAGGCCGCAGCCCTCGATGACCCCCGCATGTTCGAAGGAATCGACCGTGACTGACATGAGTGACACCTTCCCTGTCCGACTCGACGTGACCAGTCCCGACGGGCTGGACGTGGACCTCGCCGACGACTTCGACGTTGACCCTGACGCCTCCGAGTTTGACCCGGAAGCGGAGCCAGAGTCGACGCTGGCCCTGTTCGAGGGGGACCGGGGCGGGTTGTCGCTGCCGCAGCGCAAGGCGCTCGTGGTGTTGATGAAGAACCGGTTCGTGTCTGCGACACAACGGCCCAACGAGTGGCGTGTCATCCGCGAGGACCCGGAGCCGATTCGGGCCCGGTTGAACGACATGTTCTTGGACCTGCACATCGACTACCGCTACGAGGTCGCGTTCAAGCGCCAAGCGGTGTCCGAGACCGGCGGCAGGGAGTTCCCGACACTGCTGCACGACACCGCCTACAATCGGGAAGAGACCATTTTGCTGGTGTTCCTGCGGCACCGGTTCCAGAGTGAACAGAACGCCGGACACGACGTGGTGACGGTGGTCGAGGACGACCTCGTTGCACAGGTGGCGTCGTTCCGTCCCGCGAGCGACAAGGACCTCCACGGCGGTAAAAGGGCTGCACAGAACGCGGTGAAGAACCTCATCAAGGCCGACGTGCTCATGGAGACCAACGACCCCGGTCGTCTCCGCATCTCACCCGTCATCGCAGTCCTGCTGCCGCTGCCGAAACTGCACGAACTGTGGGAGTGGCTCGTCAACGAGAACAGCGACAACCCCGTCACGGTCGACGCACCTCTTGACGAGGACGTCGAGACGCCGCAGGACTACCTGACGCCGCGTGACGAAGAGGTGACCGCATGAGCGTCCAGGCCGGTGACGAGCCGCTGCTCTATCTCGCTGGTGCGAGCGAGGGCACCACTCAGTGGCGGGTCGAGTCGCTGCAACTGCTCAACTGGGGCGGCTTCGACAACCATCACACCATCACATTCGCACCCACCACGACGCTCCTCTCCGGTGCGTCCGGCACCGGGAAGTCGACCCTGCTGGACGCCTACATCGCCTTGATGATGGACTCCGGAACCGCGTTCAACGGGGCCTCAAACGACGCCACCATCGGACGTGTCCGAGGAGCCGACCAGCGAAGCCTCGTCTCCTACCTGCGCGGCAAGACCGACACCGCACGCGACGTGTCCGGTGAACTGACCGACCAAGTCCTGCGCGGGGGCGACGGTGACACGTGGGGAGCGCTCGCTGTCACGTTCGTTGATGACCACCAGCAGCGGTACACCGTCGCCCGCCTCTTCTACGTGCCTCGCTCAGCGGCCAAGGACAGCGACCTGACCCGCAAGATGTGCACCATCGACGGCACCGTGAACCTGCTCGACATGGAACCGTTCGTCCCCGACAAGTTCGACAAGCGGCAGGTCGAAGGCCGCTTCCCGAACCTGCGCATGCACGAAACGTACGGCCAGTTCTCCCAAGCGTTCTTCACCCGGCTCGGTATCGGAGCGCAGGGCGACGGCGGCAAGGCGTTGAAGTTGCTTGCCAACATTCAGGGCGGGCAACGGGTCTCCACCGTCGACGACCTCTACAAGCGACTCGTGCTGGAGAAGCCCGTCACCTACGGGCGCGCCGACGAAGCCGTGGAGAGTTTCGTCGGTTACGAGACCACCTATGAGGAGATGGAGACCGACCAGAAGAAGGTCGACATCCTTCAAGACATACCCGCCTGGTATCAGGCTCGCGAGGCGGCGTTGGAAAGCGAACGCCTCATCGACACGTTCGGGGTCACCCAGACCGGCGACACGCCGCTCGTGGTCTGGGAACTGACCATGACCGACGACCTCCTTGGGGTCGCCGCCGACAACAACCGTGCTGCACGCAGGACCGCCGATGCGGAGAAGACCGGTGCACAGGAGCACCTGAACACCCTCGAAGTGCAGTTCCGCAAGGTCACCGAGGACCTCGGCAAGAACGAATCGCACGCCCTGATTCGGCAATACGACGACGACATCAACCGGCTGACCACAGACCTCGAAGACGCCGAGCAGGCCCGCGACCGGTTCGACCGGCAAACCGCCCGCCTCAACCTCGCCCTCGACACCGAAGACGACTTCACGACAGCACAAGAAGCGTCACGCGCGTGGCTGTCAGGGTTCGACGACCGTGAACGAGCCGCGACCGAAGCGAAGAACACGCTCCTGCGGGAACAGTTCGCTCCGCTCGACGAGAAGAAGAACCTCAACGACGAACGCCGCGACCTCGCTGGTGGCCGCGAAGGTCGCATGGACCCGAAACTGAATGATGCCCGCAAGGAGATTGCTCGGGCCGCTGGCATGGACCCAAAGGACCTGCCGTTCGTCGGTGAACTTCTCGACGTGCCTGCCGAACACCAGCAGTGGCGCAAAGCCATCGAGACCACCCTGTTCGGCATCTCGCGGGTCATGCTCGTCGACGCCGACCACCTCGACCACCTCTCCCGCAGCATCGACGGCGAACGCATCTCCCACCGCGTCAACTTCCAAGGCATCGACCTCAAACCGTTCGTCGACCGCTCCACCGACCCCCGCTACGTGTCCGGGAAACTGGCGTACAAGAACACCCCGTACACGGCATGGGTGCAGGAGCGCGTCACCGCCGCCAACACCGATGCGTTGTGTGTTGAGAACGCGGGCGACCTCGCTGGTGACGGTCGCCGCGTCACCATCAACGGTCAGACGCGCCGGGGTCGAGAGGGAGCCCACGGCGACCTGAAAGCCCCGTTCGTCATCGGGTTCTCCAGCAAGGAGCGCATCGACGAAATCGACGTCCGGCTCGCCGAAATCGAAGCGGAACTCAACGCCCTCACGCCCCGGCTCAAGGCCGCTGAGGACGCCTACCGGGCCCTGTTCGACGACAAGAACGCTCACGAGACCGTCATCGCGACCCTGTGGCGGTCCGTCGACGCCACCGGCATCAGCAACGACCTCGCCAACCTGCAAGCCCAGCGACAGCAGGTGCTGGACGCCGACGACGCGTTGAAGGAACTCCAGACCCTCCACGACCGCCTCGAACAGGAAGTCAAGGACGCCGGGGGACGACTCCACGACGCCAACCGAGAGGTCAAGCGGTTGAGCGAGGAGAGCGACTCCATCGGCCTCCGCCGCGACCGCACCTACGACCGACTCCTCGCCATCGAGAACGCCCAACAGGTGTTCCTCACCGACGAACAATCTGCCTACCTGACCAGTGAGTACGCCGAAGTCGCCACCGTCGGTGAACTCGACGGCATCCTCGAAGGCGTCAAGCGGTTGAAGAGTCGCCTCCTCAACCAAGGAGCCGAAGCCCGTTCCAAGGTTGCCGACATGACTCGCCAACTCGAAGGCGCATTCACCCGCTACCTCAAGGACTATGAGGACCCCAACCTCACCTCGTCGGTCGAGAACTACCTCTCGTTCCGGCGCATCCTCGACACCCTCATCGAAACCGGCCTCCACGAACGGCGACAGGACTGGCAGCGCAGGCTCACCGAATGGTCCAGCAAGCACCTCGTGCTGCTCTCCGGCGCATACAGCCTCGCCATCAGTGACATTCGCGAACGTCTCGACCCCGTCAACAACATCCTCCAGACCCTCCCGTTCGGTGCACACCGCTACCGGCTCCGCATCGACCTGCGAGAACTCCAACGCGACGACATCGTGAAGTTCAAGAAGGAACTCCACACCCTCGCCCGTGCGAACGTCCGCGAACTCAGCGACGAGCAACTGGAAGTCTGGTTCAAACGACTCCGCCGATTCATGGGCCTCATCCGCAAGGAGAACAATCGAGGCAGCAAGGACCGCGACTACTTCCTCGACGTCACCAAGCACATCGAAATCTCCGCCGTAACCTACGACCCCGAGACCGGCGTCGACCGGTTCACCTACACGTCCCTCGGCGGCAAGTCCGGTGGCGAGTCACAAGAACTCGTAGCGTTCATCGTCGGTGCCGCATTGAGGTTCCAGTTGGGCGACGAAGAGAACGTCCGTCCCCGGTTCGCGCCAGTTTTCCTCGACGAAGGATTCGTGAAAGCCGACAGCGAGTTCGCAGGCCGCTCCGTTGACGCATGGAAGGGCCTCGGGTTCCAACTCATCATCGGAGCCCCCTACGGCCAGTTCACTGCCCTTGAACCACACGCCGACCTCATCCTCTACATGAACAAAGACCAGGCCAGCGGCAAGTCAGCCGTCGCCGCCATCCCGCCCACCACACGCAAAGCCGTCACCCGCATACGCGACGGCGAGGCCACCGCATGACCCCAACCGAACTCATCCGGGCGGTCCAAAACCGGCTCAAGGCACGCTGGGTCACCGACGTCACCAGTGCTGAACCGACCGATTCATGGCCCCACAGGTTCCCCACCGGCCTCGCTGCCGTCCCACAAGACGACCTGCAAGCCCGGTGGGCCGACGTACACCAGCCCTCCGTCCACATGTGGCGCGACTGGGCACACGACCACGAACTAGCCGTCATCGACAAGCCTCGCCGCGTCTGGGTCATCCAAGACCTTCCGACCCACATCGAAATCTCAAATATCGACGAAGCGGCCCGACTCGTCGCGGGGGAGTGGCCTGACCGCCTCACCCGAGCCCGACAACGCATCGACGTGCTCCGCCAACGGTTCCCGGCCTGTGACCACGCCGCTGTCATCCGGGCCGTCGACGACTACACCGACATTGACTTCGACCTCCTGCTCACGGTCGCCGACTGGTACCTCCAAGACCCCACGCGCGCTGCGAGTGGTGTGACCCCGCGACAGGTGCCGCTACCAGGGGTCCACGCCAAGTGGCTCCAAGCCCGCACCGCCGGAGTGCTCGCCCTCACCGGACTCGACACCCTTGGCCTCCTTCCGCGCCACCCAGCCCGCATCCACTTCACCTATCTCGACCCCGACCATCGAGCAGCGGGTCATCGCTGGCACGACTCCGCCACCGTCGGCGACGCATTCAAGCCCGCCTACCAGCCGACCGTCGTCCTCATCTCCGAAAACAAAGACACCGCCATCCACTTCCCACCCATCTCAGGTGGCGTCGCTGTCGAAGGCGACGGATTCGGCGGCAAGACAGCAGCCGCCTTCCCCTGGCTCGCCGAGGCACCCCGGCTCTTCTACTGGGGCGATGTCGACGCTCACGGATACGAAATCCTCAACGGCTACCGAGCCGACGGCCTCCCCGTCACGTCCATCCTCATGGACGCCGCCACCTACAAGGCTTACGAGCCGTACGGCACGAACACCGACAAGTACAACGTCCCCCTCAAACCCGGCAGCCCCAAACCGCTCCTACACCTGACTGACGCTGAGCGCACCGTCTACGAAACCGTCCTCGACCCCGCCAACACCGGCCACCGCCGCATCGAACAAGAACGCATCCCGCTCCAAGATGCATCCGCAGCACTGAACCTCGCCACAACAGGAGCCTGACGTGTTCGAAGACCCACAAGCAGCCCGTCACCGGACTGCCTTCAACACTCGCGACGAACTCATAGAAACCGTCGCCCTCATCTGGGCCCAATCCATTGCGAATCAGGCCGCCCGTACCCCCGAGGAAGCAGCCAAAGCAGCCGGATGCCGCACCGAGAAAGCCATCGCAGCCTGGATTGAACACAGCAGCCTCCACACCGCTTGACTCGCCAAACCCCAGCCAGCCTCAAGGCAGTGCTTCCCGCGAAATTAGCCATGCCGACCACTCCTAGCGTCGGCCAGACAGAAGACGAGGCACGCCTGCAATGCGTCCACCGGCGGGCGAACCACAACGTGGGGCCGGTGGATGCACCCTTCACCATCGCCAGCACCCAACACTGTCGGACCCCACGTCTACGGTCGACGCCATGCCGGATGTCGAAGAGTTCGCCCCCGGAGACTGGGAGTGGCTGCGACGTGTCCTCGGGCACCGTGCCAACGACCCTGAATACCCGGACCGGGTAGAAGCAGCCATCGCCCTCCGCGACGCCGGAATGACCGACCAACGCATCCGCGAATGGACCGACGTCGTCGACGCCCACCCCAACCGGTTCAACGTCTTCATGGACACCGTCACCGACCGCATCCTCGACCTCGACCAACACGGCGTCACACCCATCGACGGCACACCCTGGCTCTTCGACAACGTGCCCGTCGAATACATCCGACTCCTACTCAACGCCGAACGCACCCCCACCGAGTACCACGCGTTCCTCGAAGCCGCATGGAAATACGCCGCCGCCCTACCGACCCCCGGAGGCAACTCCGCAGCAGGCGTCTTCCTCGTCACCTGGCTCTTCGCCACCACCTTCCCCGCCGACGAAGCCCTCGCCTACGCCCTCGCCCACATCACCCCAAACGAAGCCGTCACCACCTGGGAACCACTCCGCCAAACCGACCCCCAACGCTGGACCACCACCCTCCAACTCATGGCAGCCCTCAACGCCACCCCCGACACCCCAACACCAGCCACCTAGACACCGTCGCCTCTTCGCCCGACCCCGTCTATCGTCGACACCCACGACGGACCCCGGTGCACACTAGGCAGGCGCACCACCCGCCGTAACCCGGTCCCGGACCGCAGTGGAAGACGGCCCGAGACCAGCCCGGCTCGCGGTGTGCAGGCGAACCGGACAACAAGAGGGGCACCAACCGCAGTGACAGACGGCTGGTGCCCCTCCTGCACGGACTGACCCTGCAGGCGCACACGGCATAACGAGCCGATACCCCTCACATGAACCTGACCTCTTGTCCTGACTGTGGGTGCTCAACATCCGATATGGCTGCCCCATGCCTCGAATGCGGTCATCCGGGCAACCAGTCAGCGCCAACGCAGCGGACCGCGACACCCGAACAGGCCCAATCGAAAGACCGGTTCGGGCGATGGGTCAACTACAAGTGGTCCTCGAAGTTGTACGGCGTCGCCTTCACCGCCGTCATCGTGTTGCTCGTGACCTCCACCCTCGTGCAAGCCAGCCACTCCACCAACCCATGCCACACGGCACAGTGGCCCGATACCCCCGGTAGTTGCCAGTCTCTTACCTCGTGAGAATCGAGGCGAGAATCGAACGAGATTCGGCAGCTGAGTCCGCCCTCGGCGTTATCGGGGAGTCCTGCAGTCACCAGGTGGCTGCAGGACTCCCCGATAACGAGTCACGGCGCGATAGCGGACGTCAGGTTGAAGAAGTCGGTCGGCATCGGGGTCTTGAGCTGCCAGGTGATGGCGATCGGCCGATCCCCCGTGTGGCTGACATACGTCGCCGGCCCGAGGAAGAGGTAGGGCGCGGTGCCGAAGTCGTCCCTCTGCTCGTGCCTCACGAAGAGCAGCACCGTGCTGCTGCCGCCGAGATAGCGCTGTCCGGTCGGTGAGCCGACGGAGGTCGTCGACTGCGACTCCCAGTGGAACAGCGTCGGGCTGATCGGGTAGTCGGCGTACATCGTCGTCGGCGAGTAGTCGGCCTCGGACTTCTTCAGGGTGATGAAGAAGCAGTCGGCGTTGTGGTCGGGGGAGTACCAGACGCCCTCGCGGAAGCTGTTCGGCTTCCGCGGGAAGTCGAGTGCGGCCAAGATCTCTTCGCGTTGATAGCGAGCGTGCAACTGCAACGGGAGCTCGCCGAGGTCGCCCAACAGGGGACGGGTGACATGGCGAGCGGCGTCGAAGGAGATCTCGAGGACAGAGCCGATCTCCTTGCGCACGGCCGGCTCGGACCGCAACGTCGCCAGCCCCTCGGCGTACGACGGATGGCCGCCGCCGTCGCTCCAGAGCGAGTAGAAGAGCATCCGGGCCAGCTTCTGCTCCATCGGTGAAAGCCGGCCGTACGCCGGCCCGTCGCTGGCCAGCAGCCTCTCGTACCCGCCGGCACGCAGCGGGTCGTCGACGTGCGCGAACGCCCGGACCCGCTTGAGCAGCTTGTCCTCCCGCTCGGAGCCGAGCGGCGTGACGAGGCCCGCGTCGCGTTGAAGCTTCGTCCACGACGACTGTCCCTGCCGCAGGATGTGGCTCAGCTCGAGGCCGCTGCGATCCAGGAACGTGGGCAGGTCCGCGGTCGGCTCGCGCTTGAGCTCGGCGACGATCTTGGCCCAGCGGGTGCTGATCTGGCTGCGCAGGTTCGCGAGGATGGACGCCTGCGCCTGCTGGTCCATAACGATCTGGCAACCGGAGGGCAGGAACGGGAACCCTTTCTCGGCCTGCTCTGTGAGGCGCCGGCCGCTGTGTCCGGTCAAGGCCCGGTAGCGGTCGGCGAACCGGAACTCGGCCCGATGCAGGCCGACGAAGTCGAGCACGGTCAGGACCGCCTTGTGCCGGGTGCGTCGCAGCCCGCGACCGAGCTGCTGCATGAAGATCGTGGAACTCTCCGTCGGGCGCAGCATGAGCAAGGTGTCGACCTCGGGAACGTCGAGCCCCTCGTTGAAGACGTCCACGGTGAACAGGACGTTGACCCGCGCCTCGCGGAGGTCGCGGAGCGCGCCCTCCCGCTCGCCTTGGGGCGTCGACCCGCTGACCGTCTTCGCGGGGATCCCCGCATCGTTGAACACTCGGGTCATGTAGTCGGCGTGCGCGACCGAGACGCAGAAGCCCAAGGCCCTCATCGCGCGGAGGTCGGAGACCTTGTCGCGCAGGTTCGTCAAGACGATCCGGGCGCGCGCATCGTTGCCGGTGAAGAGCTGCTCCAGCTCCCCATCGTCGTAGCGTCCGCGCCTCCACGTCACCGACTGCAGGTCGGTGCCGTCGGCGACGGCGAAGTAGTGGAACGGACAGAGGAGGTCCGCGCCGAGTGCGTCCCAGAGTCGGAGCTCCGCGGCGGTGCGTCCGTCGAAGAACCCTCGAACGTCGCTGCCGTCAGCGCGTTCGGGAGTCGCGGTCAGGCCCAGCAGCTCGCCCGGCTCGAAGTGGTCGAGGATCCGACGGTAAGTGCGCGCCTCCGCGTGGTGGAACTCGTCGATGACGATCACGTCGAAGGCATCACGCGGGATGTTCGCGACGTCGTACGACGTCAACGACTGGACGCTCGCGAAGACATGACGCCAGCGCTCGGGGCGAGCGCCACCGACGTACAGCTCGCCGAGGTTCGCGTCGCCGAGCACCTCTCGATAGGTCCGCATCGACTGCTGCAGGATCTCCTTGCGGTGCGCGACGAAGAGCAGCCGCGGCCGCTCGCCGCCCGCCTGCTCGCAGAGCCGGCGATAGTCGAGCGCCGCGATGACGGTCTTGCCGGTGCCCGTGGCCGCGACGACCAGGTTGCGGTGGCGGTCGTGGACGACGCGCTCGACCTCGATCTGGTCGAGCATCTCCTGTTGGTAGGGGAACGGCCGGACCTCGAGACCCGAGAGTGAGAGCGTCACGCGGTCGTGAGTGCGACCGCCACGCGCCTCGGCCAGTGCGTCGTCGAGCCGGTCGCGGTCACGGGAGGGGTCGTACCGCTCGAAGTCGGTGGAGTTCCAGTAGCTGTCGAAGGTCGCGCGGAACTTCTGCATCAGCGCCGGTGTCGCGGCGTTGCTGAGCCGCACGTTCCACTCGACGCCCTCGAGCATCGCGCTCGTGGTGAGGTTGGACGAGCCGACGTACGCCGTGTCGTAGCCGGTGTTGCGGCGGAAGATCCACGCCTTCGCGTGGAGGCGGGTGCGTGCCGCGTCGTACTGGACCTTGACCTCGGCGCCGAACTCCTCGACCAGCCGGTCCAAGGCACGCCGCTCGGTGCCGCCGATGTACGTCGTCGTGATGACGCGGAGGGGTACGCCGGCGTGTTTGACCGTGGTGAGCTGCGACTCGAGGAGCCGGAGGCCGTGCCACATGACGAATGCGCAGACGAGGTCCACCGAGTCGGCGGAGTCGAGCTCAGCTCGAAGCTCGGCAGCCAACGACGGCTCGCCGTGGGCGTTCGTGAGCAGCGCGGCATCGTTGAGCGGCGTGCGCGGCCGCACGCGGTAGCGGGGCGTCACACCGGGACCTTCGGGCCGGGTCAGCGACTCCAGTCGGCTCACCGGATCGAGGACGAGGTCCCCCGCACCCGCGACGGAGGCGAGCATCTCGTTGGCCAGCGCCAGACGCTTGGCCGGGTCGCGCACCGCCTCGAGCCTGTGGAGCGCCGTTGCCGCCACGTGCCGCGCGAGCACGTGGGTCTGATCTTCGTCGTCGACCTTGCCGAGTGACTGCGCCAAGTGCGTCTCGCGCGACAACAGTGCCTCGAGGGCGCGGGTCATCACCGCTTCGTGGAGGCCCTCCGGCAATCCCTGGCTCACCTACGGGAGCTTGCCAGTCGCAACCGACTCAATCTCGGCTATCGCCGATTCGGTCACGGTCTCGTCGGGCGCAGATTGTCCGACCTTTCCTGGCCGCTGATAGATCGTGAGAGCGGAGCTTCTCCGGCACCAGGTGCCGGAGAAGCTCCGGCTAGTGCCCGCCCTGCCCGAACATCAGCGTGGGGAGCCTGGCGGTGATCGTCGCGGTCAGCCGCCCGCCATCGCGCCGACGACCAGGAACGGCTCCTGTCCACGGGCGACCGGGTCGGGGAGGGCGGCGTCGGGGTCGTCGTGGGAGAGGTCGTCCTCGCAGGCGAAGAAGCGCACGAAGGATCGGCGCTGTGCCGTGGCGCGGTCGCGGATCGTGCCGCGCAGCATGGGGTACGACGCCTCCAGGGAGTCGAGCACCGACCGCTGGGTGACGTGGCCGGGCACCTCGACGGTGACCTCGTGGCCGACCTTGGCCAGGGCCCGGAGGTGGGCCGGAAGCACGACGCGGACGGTGTGGGACATCGTCACTCCAGCGTCTGGACCTCGACCGACAGCACCGCGGGGAGATCGCGGACGATCGCCTCCCACGAGTCGCCGGAGTCGCGTGAGGCGTAGACCTGACCGCCGGTCGTGCCGAAGTAGATGCCGCAGGACTCGTGCCGGTCGACGGACATCGCGTCGCGCAGGACGTTCACGTAGCAGTGCTCCTGGGGGAGCCCCACGGTGAGCGCCTCCCATTCGTCGCCGCCGGTGCGGCTGCGGTAGACGCGGAGCCGGCCGTCGGGCGGGAAGTGGTGGGAGTCGCTGGTGATCGGTACGACGTACACCGTCTCCGGCTCGTGCGCGTGGACGGCGATCGGGAACCCGAAGTCGGTCGGCAGGTCGCCGCTGACCTCCTGCCAGCTCTCGCCGGCGTCCTTGGTGCGCATGACGTCCCAGTGCTTCTGCATGTAGAGGACGTCGGGGTTGCTCGGGTGGAGGGCGAGGTTGTGGACGCAGTGGCCGACCTCGGAGTCCTGGTCGGGGATCTCGCCCGAGCGCAGGCCCTTGTTGATCGGCTGCCAGGTCGCTCCGCCGTCGGTCGTCCGGAAGGCGCCCGCCGCCGAGATGGCGACGTAGAGCCGGTCGGCGTCGGTGGGGTGCTGGAGGATCGTGTGCAGGCACATCCCGCCCGCGCCGGGCTGCCACTGCGGACCGGTGTCGTGCTTGCGCAGCCCGGACAGCTCCTGCCAGGAGGCGCCGCCGTCGGTGGACTTGAACAGCGCGGCGTCCTCGACGCCGGCGTAGACGGTCTCGGCGTCGTGGAGCGAGGGCTCGAGGTGCCAGACCCGGGTGAAGGCCCAGGGTCGCAGAGAGCCGTCGTACCACTGGTGCTCGCCGGGGACGCCGTCGTAGGTGAAGTCGTTGCCGACCGGCTCCCAGGTCCGGCCGCCGTCGTCGGACCGCTGGATCACCTGGCCGAACCAGCCGGTGCTCTGGGAGGCGTAGATGCGATCAGGGCTCAGCGGCGAGCCCTTGACGTGGTAGACCTCCCAGCCCGGGAAGTGCGGCCCGTCGACCTTCCAGCGCTCGCGCCGCTCGTCGGAGGTGAGGACGAACGCCCCCTTGCGGGTGCCGACCAGAACACGCGTGCCGCTCATGATGTCGATCCCTTCGCCGTCTCCGCGTGACGCTACTCGCGAGCACGGACAGCGGACAGATGTCAGCCGAGACCGTCGTCGAACGGTGCGACCGCGAGGACGGCGCGCTGGTCCGCGGCGAGCCGGACCGACCACTGCGGCCAGTACGCCGCGGTCCACTCCGCCATCTTCGCGAACCATCCGCGCCGGGAGTCCTGGTGCGGGATCCGGTGGGCGAGCTCCCAGCTGGTCGCGGCCGACTGCATCATCGACTCGACGAGCAGCCACAGCAGCTCGTCCTCGGAGTCGACCGTCTCGCGGACCTCGTCCCTGCCTCGGTCGCTGTAGACCACGCACCAGCGACCGGGCGCGGCGTTGTCGATGTCGTCGGGCAGGAAGTAGCCGAGCCGGTCATCGTGAAAGCCGTGGACCGGCACGGCGATCCGCGTGTCGCCGGAGAGGGCCACGAGCCGTACCCGGGCGTTCTCCAGCGTTGAGGCGATGTCGGGCATGGCGCCACCCTAGGAGGGGTCTGACGCGGCATCGGGGAGCTCTGCATCAACCAGGTCGATGCAGAGCTCCTCGATCCGAGTCAGCCCTTCACGCACATCAGCGTGGTGAGCCTGGCGACGACCTCGACGAGGTCGGTCTGGGCCCCGATGACCGAGTCGAGGTCCTTGTAGGCGCCGGGGATCTCATCGAGGACACCGGCGTCCTTGCGGCACTCCACCCCGGAGGTCTGCGCCTCGAGGTCGGAGACGGTGAAGGTCCGCTTGGCCGCGTTGCGCGACATCCGACGGCCGGCGCCGTGCGACGCGGAGCAGTACGACGCCTCGTTGCCCAGCCCGCGTACGACGTACGAGCCGGTGCCCATCGAGCCCGGGATCAGGCCGTAGTCACCGGAGCCCGCGCGGATCGCGCCCTTGCGGGTCACCACGACGTCGACGCCGTCGTAGGTCTCCTGCGCCACGTAGTTGTGGTGGCAGGAGATCTGCTCGCCGAACGACACCTCGACCCCGCGCGAGCCGAACTCCGAGCCCACCGCCTCGCAGAACAGCGCCATCATCACGGCGCGGTTGCGGGCGGCGTACTCCTGCGCCCAGTAGAGGTCGCGGAGGTAGGCGTCCATCTCCCGCGTGCCGGCCAGGAAGACCGCGAGGTCCCGGTCGGGCAGGCCCAGGTTGTGGTCCAGGCCCTTCGCCTCTGCGATGTGCCGCTCGGCCAGCTCCTTGCCGATGTTGCGCGAGCCGGAGTGCAGCATCAGCCAGATCTGGCCGTCCTCGTCGGAGGTCAGCTCGATGAAGTGGTTGCCGCCGCCGAGCGAGCCCATCTGCTGCTGCGCCCGGCGCTCACGGTCCTGCACCTTCTCGTGCAGATCGCCGAAGCCCGACCAGAAGCCGTCCCAGTCGGCGTAGCGACCGTGGGCGAGCCCCAGCCGGCGTACGTCCGGGGCGTCGCGGTGGGACTTGAAGCCGACCGGGACGGCCCGCTCGACCGCACGCCGGATCGAGCGCAGCGACTCCGGCAGGTCCGCGGTGGTGAGCGAGGTGCGGACGGCCTGCATGCCGCAGCCGATGTCCACGCCGACCGCGGCCGGCGAGACCGCGTCACGCATCGCGACGACCGAGCCGACCGTCGCGCCCTTGCCGAGGTGGACGTCGGGCATGACGCGTACGCCCTCGACCCACGGCAGCCGCGAGATGTTGCGGAGCTGGTCGAGCGCCTGCTGCTCGACGTCCTCGACCTGCGCCCACATCAGGGTCTCGGCGGTGGCGCCTGGCAGCCGCACGGGCAGGGTGTTCACGATGGTTGCCTCCTTCGGGGCATGGATGGGTACGACGGCAAGCCGTCGGACGAGTGGCGGATCGGTCGGCGGTACGCCGACGCGGGTCAACGCCTGGGGAAGCTGCTGCCGTGCGGATGATCGCGCAGGTCGCGCTCCGCACGCCGGCACTCGAGCTCGAGGAGGAGCGCGATCCGGGCGGGCGAGTACGGCGGTCGGGTGCGGTTGTCGCGCATCGTGCTGCCTCCTCGTCCTCTGCTCGGTGTGTGCGGGTCGAGGCTAGGCGGCCGAGGTCCTGCGTGCCACCGAATATCGCGGGCGCGTGCTCATGCCATCTCGTCGATGTCGATCGCACCCAGGACCTGGGCGATCTCAGGCTCCGCGAGGAGGTCGAGCGGCATCATCTCGCGAGCCGAGCCACGCAGCTTGATCGTCAGCTCGGAGCCGGCGTCGCTGACGATCCGGGTCGCGTCGGCGTCGTTCCAGCGGATGCCCTGGAGCCGGGCTCGCTCGAAGCGTCCGGCGAACAGCGCCTCCGCGTGCCGCTTGCCGTAGGCGTCGCGGTCCGAGGCGCGCACCGCGACGATCCGTGCACTCGTCAGCGCCGGCGCCACCGCGAACGCCTCCTTGACCGTCACCAGCACGTGCCCGCAGACCAGCAGTCGGTAGAAGTCGTTGAGCTCGCTCTTGGTCAGCTTCTTCAGCGTCAGGTTGCCGGCCGGTGTCCGGTCCGGCTTGCGCTCGGGAACGTCGCTGACGGGAGGTACGACGACGACCAGCGTCACCTCGTCCTCCACCAGGCCGACCGCTGCGGCGGCCGCGTCGTTGTCCTGGAAGGCCGCGCTCAGCGCGTGCAGCACCGTGCCGGGGTGGTCGACGAGCATCGCATGCCACCACTCGTCGAGCTGGCCCTGGTACGTCGTCCGCTGCTGCTCCATCTCGGCGGTCGCCTGTCGGACGTCGAGCTCCGTACGGCGCTCGGCCTCTGCGAGTGCGGCCTTGCGGGCCGCACGGTCGAAGACCGACGTCGACGCCTTCGCCTCGGCCACGTGGCGGGACCGGAACGGCTGCGCATCGACCGAGGGGCACGGTGGCGCGAACGGCTGCTGCGCGGGAGGGAAGTCCTGCTGCTGGAGGGTCAGGATGGCGAGCAGCGCGGTCCGCAGCGCCTCCGCCTGCTGCTGCTTCTCAGCGGTGCGCTGGGCCGCGACGAGCTGCCGCTGGGCGGCCGCGGTCCCGTTGTGCGACCGGGAGCGACCGCCGCCCCCGGTCCAGTACGTGAACGGTCCGGATCCGGTGGAGAACGTCGTACGGCCAGCGCCGACGTGGACCCGAGCGATCCGGGGCCCGATGCTGGTCCGTACTCCGCGACTCGACGCGCTCACCCTGATGCCTGGCGCCAGCCGTACCGAGAAGCCCACCGCCCCAGCCTGCCCGACGACGTCGCATCGCGCAGCGGATCGCCCGATTCGCGTACGCCGCTGCGGCCTCGTTCCTCACCGAACCGACGCGGTGATCAGCGGCTCACCAGACCTCGACGCGCAGCCCGTCGACCCGGCGGAACTCCTGGGCATTGCGAGTGACGAGCACGAGACCACGGGATCGCGCATGGCCCGCGATCATGACGTCGTAGGGACCGATGGGTGTGCCGTGACGGGCGAGGTCGGCGCGAATGTCGCCGGCGTGGGCGGCAGCCTCGGCGTCGAAGTCGAGGAAGTCGACGGCCGTGCTGAGCTCGTCGACGGCGAGGTCGTTCTGGCTGACGGCGGCGCTGCGGGCCGCGCCGTACCGGAGCTCGACGAGGCTGACGGACGAGGCCGACACCCGGCCGGCGGCACGCCATCTCTCACGAAGTGCTGCGTCGCGCTTGCGGAGGATCTCGATCGCGATGTCCGTGTCGAGGAGGTGGCGGGCCGTCATGCCCAGGTCCGCTCCTGCGCGTTCGCCGGCTGGTCGCGCGCGAAGTCTTCGCTGATCCGGACGTCGCTGTCCCAGAAGACGTCCACCCGTGAGCCCGCGGGCCGGATCACGCGCGCCTCGCCCACCACGTCGATCTCGACCTCGGTGACGGACTCGTCGAACGCGACCGCCTTGGGCAGCCGGACGGCCTGCGTGGTGTTCGAGAGGAAGAGCCTGGTGATCACGGACATACACGAAGTATATACCGACTTGAGGGCTCTGCGTCCGGTGCGGGATCGGGCCGAGAGTGCGGGCGAGCCTCGCGAGCGCCCGCCGCTTTCGTCCAACCGACGACCGGGAGGGTCGGATGGATGAGTGCGATCCGCCGACGGAGACGTCGACGCCGTCATCGGCTCGGCGCCCGTCGACTCCGGCGGTCACGTCACGAGCACGGCGGCCAACGTCGTCACGCCGCTGTGGGTGGTCGCGCTCGTCCGAACGGGCTCAGCGTCTGCGGAGGCTCGCCTCGATCTCGTCCCGCCGCGTCTCGATGATCCTGCGGAGCACGTCGTCGGGGATCGGACGGGCGGCCGAGAAGTGGATGCTGCCCTTGGTGGTCTCGAAGCCGGCGAGCTCGTCTCGCAGCTCGGCGACGACCCGGCCGCTGAAGGGGTAGAGCGAGAGGAACCTCTTCGCGCGGGCGACCGACACCAACCCCTTGCCGTGGTGCAGCAGCGACGGCATCGCGTAGCTGGTGCCCTCCTCGGCCGCGGGCACGACCTCGCGCGCGACCGCGTAGACATGCTCCAGCGCGACGAGGTCGGACCCGTCGAGGGTGGCGAGGAAGTCGGCTACGTCGCCCATGCCCGGCACGCTACCGGTCGTGGGCGACGTCGGCCGGCCTCGCTCAGGCGTGGGCCTTCTTGGCCTGGTCGATCCAACCCTGGACCGTGTGCTCGTTGATCGGGAGCTCGCCGTGCTTGTCCTCGAGCGTCTTGATCAGGTTGTCGGCGCGGCGGTGCTGCAGCTCCTTGACCGAGTCGACACCGACGCCCTTGAGCAGCTCGGCGTACTTCGGGCCGATGCCGGTGATGTCCGCGAGGTCGTTCTCCACACCCATTGGGGTGCTCCTTCCGAGTCGGCCGGCGGCGATCCCCCCGGCGCCTGATCGCAGGGTAGGCCCGCCCGGTGGCGGCTGCCCAGGGTCCGATCGTGAACAGTCGGCGAATCAGGCGTGGAGCTGCTGGCGGCCGATCCGGCGGCGCTCGACCACGCTCGTCCCGGTGACGACGCTCATCGGCGGCACGTCCTTGGCCACGACCGCGCCCGCTCCGACGACCGAGCCGCGGCCGATGGTGACGCCCGGGGTGATGGTCGCGGCGGCGCCGATCCAGACGTCGTCCTCGATCACGATCGGCGCGTGGGTGATGCCGTCGTAGCGCTCCTCGAGCTCCACCGGGTGGCCGGCGGTGCTGAGCGTGACCCGCGGGCCGATCATCGTGCGGTCGCCGATGGTGATGCCGCCGAGGTCGAGGAAGTAGCAGCCCTGGTTGATGAAGACCTTCTCGCCGAAGCTCGCGCCCAGGCCGTGGTCGCAGTAGAAGGGCGGCAGGATCGACAGCGACTCCGGCACCGGCCCGCCGAAGATCTCGACCAGCAGCGCACGGCGGCCGTCGAGGTCGTCGAAGGGAAGCGCGTTGAGGCGGGCGGTCAGGCCCATCACGAGCTGGACGCGCTGGACGAACGCCCGTGACTCCGCTGTACGGCTGTGGAGGCGTTGCTCGTTGCGCACGAGCAGATCCTCGCACCGCCTGCCCCGTCCGCCCCGGGATGAGCCACTTGGCGAGTTCCTTCCTGTGGATGCGCTCCTCTCTCCACAGGGCGGCTGGCTCCGTGACGCCGTACGTCGGCGGTGGCGCCGATCGTCGTACGCGTGGATGACCGAACCTATGCACCACCGAGAGGACTGATGCACGATGAGCGATGTGATGACGCTGCCGCGGCGCCCGCTGAGGGTCGGGGACCTCGAGGGAGTGCCCGATGACGGGCACCGCTACGAGCTCGTCGACGGGACGCTGGTCGTGGCGCCAAGCCCGGAGCTGAGCCACCAGGCGATCCAGTCCAACCTCCTGCGGCTGCTGCTCGACCGCTGCCCGCCGGAGCTCTTCGTCCTCGCCAGCCCGACCGACGTGGTGCTCGCCGACGACACGGTGGTCCAGCCAGACGCGCTCGTCGTGCGGCGGAGCGACCTCGCCGCACGCAGGCTCACCGCGGTTCCGCTGCTCGTGGTCGAGATCCTGTCGCCGAGCACCAGACTCGTCGACCTGGGGCTCAAGCTCGCTCGCTACGAGAGCGCCGGGGTCGCCGACTACTGGGTGATCGACCCCGAGGGCGAGATGACGCTGAGCGCGTGGCGGCTCGTCGACGGTCGCTACGGGACGGCGGTGAGGGTGTCAGGTGACCGAGAGTGGGTCACGTCCGCGCCGTACGACCTGCGGATCAGCCCCGGCAGGCTCAGACCCTGACCGGTGTCAGCCCTCCAGGCTGCTCGGGTCGTCGGGCACGTCGACCGAGCTGGCCCGGAGAGCGGCGAGCGGGATGACCTCGAGCGCGCGCTCGTTCGTCGCGGCCAGCACGACGGGCGCGGGCGCGCCGTCGACGTAGGCCTGCATCCACCGCACGGCGACCACGCACCACCGGTCGCCCGGGGTGAGCCCCGGGAAGCCCCACTCCGGACGGGGCGTGGAGAGGTCGTTGCCGACCGTCTTCTGGTGGTCGAGGAAGTCGGCGGTCATCACCGCGCAGACGGCGTGCCTGCCGGCGTCCTCCGGACCGCAGGTGCAGCTGCCGTCGCGGTAGAAACCGGTCAGCGGATCGGTGCCGCACGGCTCGAGCTCGCCACCCAGGACGTTGCGCTCCGTCACGCGATCAGCCTAGGGGCTGCTGCTCGGCCCTAGGATCGGCACATGGGCCGACTGTCCTTCGCCACCGAGCTGCTGCCCCGAGGCAACGCGTCCGCGATCGTGCTGACCGACGGGCAGGCCGCGGAGATCGGCGAGGGGCCGAAGCGGTTCCCGGTCGCGGTGACCATCAACGGCTACACGTGGCGCACGACAGTGGCCCGGATGGGCGGGGAGAACCTGATCGGCCTCGCCCGCAGGATCCGCGACGAGACCGGGCTCGAGATCGGCGACGTCGTGGAGGTGGCCGTCGAGCTCGACACCGCCACGCGCGAGGTCGATGTCCCGCCGGAGCTGGCCGAGGCGCTCGCGGGCGATCCGGCCGCGGGGGCGGCGTACGAGGGGCTTGCCTACACCCACCGCAAGGAGTTCGCCCGCTGGGTGGCCGAGGCCAAGCGCGCCGAGACCAAGGAGCGCCGGGTCGCACAGGCGCTGGAGATGCTCCACGCCGGGCGGACCCGGAGCTAGCGCGTCGCCAGGATGTCGACGGCAGGTACGTCGGCGGGTGCCCACTCGAGCACGTGCAGCTCGCTCGGCTGCACCCACGCCAGCTCGGCGTGCTCGCTGGTCGAGGGGGTGCCGTCCACCAGCGCGCAGAGGTACGTCGACAGGCTGACCACGACCGCGTCGTACTCGTGGATCGTGGTGGTCACGTGGGCGCCCACCTCGACCTCGCAGCCGAGCTCCTCGGCGATCTCGCGGACCAGGGCCTGCTCGGGGGTCTCGCCGGGCTCGACCTTGCCGCCGGGGAACTCCCACAGGTCGCCGGCCTCGCCCCCCGGGCCGCGCCGGGCCACCAGGATCTGGTCGTCGTGCACGATCACCGCGCCGACGACCTCGATGGCCGGCTTGCTCTGGGCATCGCCGGCGATCCGGCCCGTCTCCGACGTCACGGAGGGAGCGTAGTGGCCCGGTGGCTGCGCGGGATTGGGAATGAGCAAGCCGGGTACCTGGCCGCATGACCAACGCCGGCACCACCAGCACGATCGACCTCGGTCGACCCACGAGCGGCGACGTCCTCGATCTCATCGTCGACGACCACCGCCGCTTCGAGCACCTCCTCGCCCAGCTGCGCGACGCGACGTCGGATCGTGAGTCCGTTCGGCAGGCGTTCGCCGACGTGCTGATCGCCCACGGCGAGGCCGAGGAGGAGCTGGTCTACCCGGTCCTGCGGCGCAAGGCGGGCGACGTCGGCGAGCACGAGGTCGAGCACGGCGAGGAGGAGCACGCCGAGGGCAACGAGGCGCTGCTGGCGGTGCTCGAGCTCAAGGGCACCGACACCCAGGCGTTCACCGACGCCGTCGAGAACCTCAGCAACCTGATCTCCCACCACATCGCCGAGGAGGAGCTCAGCATCATCTCCCCGGCCCGCACCGAGGTCGGTGAGCGGGTGCGCCGCGACCTGGGCGCCACCTGGGCCGCTCGGCGCAACGAGCTGATCGATCAGGGCTGCGGCTCGGTCGACAACGTGCGCCGCATCGTGGCCAAGGCGGAGCGTGCGGGCAAGCTCGACGACGAGGAGGAGTGACCGAGCCCTCTACGGTGGGTGCATGCCCGAGGAGCGACCGGTCGAGGACGTCGTGGTCCGGGCCCGAGGCCTGCTCGGCCGCACCCTGACCGGCCACGGCGTCGCCGTACGCATCACCGAGGTCGAGGCGTACGGCGGACGCCACGACCCGGCCTCGCACGCCTACACGCGCACGCCGCGCTCGGAGATCATGTACGGCCCGCCGTGGCGGCTCTACGTCTACCGCTCCTACGGCATGCACTTCTGTGCCAACGTGGTGACCGGTCCGACCGAGCACGGAGCCGCCGTGCTGGTGCGGGCCGGCGAGGTGGTCGACGGCCACGACCTGGCCCGCGAGCGGCGCAACCACACCGCCGACGCCAACCTCGCCCGCGGCCCGGGCAACCTGGCTCAGGCGCTCGGCATCACGCTCGCCGACCTCGGCACCGACCTCCTGGCCCTGCCAGCGGTCAGCGAGGTCGACGGCGTCCGGCTCGGCCCGGAGCTCGAGCTCGACCAGGCCGTCTCGGCCGGTCCGCGCGTGGGCGTCTCGAAGGCCGCCGACGTGCCGTGGCGGTTCTGGCTGACGGGCGAGCCGAGCGTGTCGGCGTACCGCCGCAGCCCGCGGGCGCCCTCCCCGCCGCGGTAGCGACTACTTCTTGTAGTGGCCCTTGGCCTTGCCGTGCCCACCCGGGGCCTTGCCGTGCCCACCCGGGTGGCCGTTGCCGTGGGGCGGGTGCGGGGGCGTGGTGACCGGGACGAAGCCCGCGGTGTGCTCGGCGGCGATGAGGTAGCGACCCTCACGGAAGGCGAGGTCGAGGATGGTCGGGTTGTCGCTGTTGCGCCAGTCGTCGAAGTGCGGCCGGTAGGTCACCCGCAGCGTGGTCGGGTCGGCCTGGATGTCGGTCACGGTGCCGTTGGTCGCGGGGTCCCAGAAGCTGCTGTAGCGCGCGAAGCCCCCGCTCTCGCGCTGGAACTCCGGCGTCAGCATCTGCCAGGACTGCGACGGGTCGGCGGCGACCGTGCGGACGTAGTCCTGGATGAACAACCGCATGCCTGCGACGGTCGGGGAGGCGGGCGGCTTCGGCGACGAGGAGCTCCTGGTCGGCGGGGCCGCCGTACGCCGGCTGTCGGCGCTGCTGGTCCCGCCCCCGCCGCCCCCACCGAGGAGGGCGGTCAGCGCGAGGACGAGGAGCAGCACCGCCGCGGCGATCGCGCCGACGACGACCGCCGGACGCCGCCACCAGGGCGCCGTCTCCGCGTCGGCCCGAGCAGCCCGCGCACCCGCAGCGGTCGGGCCGGGCGGCGTCGGGAGAACCGCCGTCGCCGCCGGGGACGCCGGCGGCTGCGACGGAGGAGCCGGTACGGCGGACATCACCAGGGTCTGCCCCTCCGCGCCCTCCGCGCCCTCCGCGCCATCCGGGTCGAGGCCCGCGAGCTCGTCGCGCACCCGTGTCATCGGCCAGCGCTGTGCCGTGTCCTTGACCATCGTGCCCTCGAGGACTGGCGCCAACGGACCGGCGTCGGCAAGCCGTGGCGGCTCGTCGTGGACGACGCGGTAGAGCCCGCCGATCACGTTGTCGCCCATGTCGTACGGCGGGTGGCCGGCCAGCAGGTGGAAGAGGGTCGCTCCCCACGACCAGACGTCCGCGGTCATGTCCGCGCGCTGCCCGCTCGCGACCTCGGGCGCGAGGTACGCCGGCGAGCCCGACAGCATGCCGGTCTGGGTGAGCTGGGGGTCGGAGAGCGTTCGGGCGATGCCGAAGTCGGTCAGCTTCGCGGTGCCGTCGCGCTCGAGCAGGATGTTGGAGGGCTTGACGTCGCGGTGGGTGATCCCGGCGAGGTGCGCCGCCGCGAGGGCGTCGGCCACCTGGCCCATGACGTGCGCGGCCTGCACCGGCGGCATCGGCCCGCGCTCGCGGACGACCTGGCTGAGGGTGGCGCCGGCGACGTACTCCATCACCAGCCACTGCTCGCCGGTGCCGTCGTCGACGGCGAGGTCGAAGACGGCCACGATGTTGCGGTGCTGGATGCTGGCGCTGAGTCGTGCCTCGCGGGCGGCCCGCTCGTCGTCGACGTCCATGCTCCCGGGTGCGCGGCCGACCTGCTTGAGCGCGACCTGGCGGTCGAGGAGCCTGTCATGGGCCAGCCACACGACTCCGGCGCCACCACGCCCGATCTCCCGCTCGAGCTCGTACCTCCCCGCGATCACCCGATCATTATGTCGGGCGGGCGGTGGACGACCGCCATCCGCGGCTCACCCGCAGTTGTCGCAGACCCCGGTCGCGGGCAGGGCCATGAAGCAGGTGGGGCACACCTTGACCTGCGGCTCGGGCTTGGCGACCTTCGGTGCCTTCGGCTCGCGCGGGCTGCGGGTCGCCGCCGTCCGCGGCCGCGACGCGCCCGTCGGCACGGTGGTGCGTACGACGCGCGGCGGCTCGACGATCGGCGGCTCCCAGCCCGGCGGCGCCGGGTCGGTCACGTCGAAGGTCGCCAGGATCGCCCTGGCCTCCTCGGTCGGCTGGTGCTTCGGGCGGGTGACGATGTCGAACGGGCTGGAGGCGCCCTCGAGGAACGTCTGCGCGTTCGGCTGCAGCGACGGCGGCAGGACGCGGTGGCGCCAGCGCAGCGGTGCCAGCTCGCGCTTGGTGATCGTCACCAGGTTGGGCCGCTCCCAGCACACGAGGGCCCAGTCGTCACGGTGGCTCAGCGCCCAGACCGCGATCCGCTGGTCGCCCGCACGGGCCGCCGCCTGCAGGGCGATGCGCTCGGCGTTGGAGAACCGTCCCCGGACGAGGAGTGCGCCGGTGACCGGCGAGGTGACGGCGAAGCCGTCGTCCTCGAGGGAGTCGACGACCTTCGCGAGCGGGTCCGCACCATCCAGCACGCTCCCAATTTATCGGGCGCTCCTGAACCCGCGGTGAACGGCCGTGGACCGCGTTGCGCGCGTCACTCGGGCGGGTTGTGCTCCAGCAGGTGCAGGACGGGTACGCCGATGTGCCGGCGCGCCTTCGAGGTCCAGTCGACGTGGAAGAACTCCGCGACGAGGTGGGGCTGGGTCAGGATGATCGCCTCGCGCCCGTCGACCTCCTTGACCTTCGCGGCAAGCGCGTCGATCGGCGACTCCTCGACGACGGTGGCCGTGCCGGCGGTCGCACCGGCCGAGGTCAGCGCTCGCATCGACGCCTCGACACCGGTCTGCGCGTCGGTGCGGCACTCCTCGCGCAGGGCGGCGATCTCGTCGGTGTTCAGGTTCGGCGACGGCACCACCATGTCGCCCGCGCCGATGGCGGTCATCGACGCCTCGATCGCGGCGGCGGCGTCGTTCATCGGCACCAGCACGTGGTAGACGACCTCCTGGTCGTCGAGGCCCTCGTGGAGCGCCCGGACCACGCCGGCGTCCTTGTCGCTCAGCTGCTCCTCGATGAGGAGGACGACGTCGTACCGGTCCTTGTTGGCGTCCATGGGTCAGTCCTACACCCGTCGGGAGGCCGCTGCCACCGTCACCCGCCGAGCACGTCGGCGAGGTCGTAGCGGACCGGCTGCTCGAGCTGGTCGTAGCCGCAGCTCTCCGGGTCACGGTCGGTCCGCCACCGCTTGAAGTGGGCGGTGTGGCGGAAGCGGCGGCCCTCCATCGCGTCGTACTTCACCTCGATGACGCGCTCGGGTCGCAGCGGGGTGAAGGACAGGTCCTTGCCCTGGCTCCAACGGCTCTGCGTGCCGGGCTGGCGCCCCGGGTTGGCGACCAGGAACTCCTGCCAGCGGCCCCAGGGATGCTCCTCGATCGGGCAGACCAGCGGCTGCAGCTCCTGCCACAGCTCGGCCCGCCGGGCCGCGGTGAACGAGGCCGAGACGCCGACGTGCTGGAGCTCGCCGCCGTCGTACAGGCCGAGGAGGAGGGAGCCGATCAGCGGCTGGTCGGGGGTCGAGGTCTTGTGCTCGCGGTAGCCGGCCAGCACCACGTCGGCAGTGCGCTCGTGCTTGATCTTGAGCATGGCGCGCTTGTTCGGCTCGTACGGCGACCCGAGCGGCTTGGCCACGACCCCGTCGAGCCCCGCGCCCTCGAAGACGTTGAACCACTCCTCGGCGAGCCTCGGGTCGGTCGAGGTGCGGGTGAGGTGGCAGGGACCGTCCTCGGGCAGCCCGCCGAGCGCGCGCTCGAGCTCGGCCCGCCGCTCCCCGAAGGGACGACCCGTCCAGTCGGTGTCACCGATCGCGAGCAGGTCGAAGGCGACGTACGACGCCGGCGTCTGCTCGGCGAGGAGCTTGATGCGGGAGGCCGCGGGGTGGATCCGCTCCTGCAGCACCTCGAACTCCAGTCGTGGCCCGACCGCCACGAAGATCTCCCCGTCGAGCACGCACCGCTCGGGCAGCTGCGTCCGCATCGCCTCGACCAGCTCGGGGAAGTAGCGCGTCAGCGGCTTGGTGTTGCGGCTGGCGAGCTCGACCTCGTCGCCGTCCTTGAACACGATGCAGCGGAACCCGTCCCACTTCGGTTCTATTTGTACGTGAGGAAGCAGCGCGAGCACCTTCTCGAGCGTGGTGGTCTTCGCCAGCATCGGAAGGATCGGCGGCATGACGGGCAGGTCCACGCTCAGGACTCTAGTTCCAATGGGTGTGGGCACCTGTCGGGCAACGACAGTGTCCGAGGGCTGCAACACTGGTCCAACCGTCGAGTAGCACAGTGGTGAGTGACCCCGCGGTGTTTCCCCGAGCCGTTCGGAGTCGCTGCGGGTGGCCTCTACGGTGGCTCTATGCTCGCGGGCGTGACGATCGACGCCGACCCGGGTTGTGACGGCTCGTTCGAGGCGTTGGATGAGGGCACGCTTGGTGTCGCGCTCTCAGGTGGTGGGGTTCGAGCGGCACTGTTCAGTGTGGGTGCGCTGGAGGCCGTGTGTGAGTATGCGGAGCAGCATGACAAGCGGCTGGTCGTGAGCACGGTTTCGGGTAGCGCGCTCCTCGCTCTTGAGCTGGCTTGGTGCGATGCGCCAACCGACCAAGACGCTCTACGGCTCGTGCAAGAGCGCATCGCGCGGTATGCCTACTGGCCGAGACGCCGCTGGTGGCTTGTCGCAAGTGGAGTGGTCGTGCTCTCCGTTCTGGCCTATGCCCTGCTGCAGTATCGCCACCAATCGGCCGCTGGGAGAACCTTGTCGGCTGAGCCGCTCGTCGCCATGGCCGCGATCATGATGCTGGCGCTCTTCCGGACCCAGGGCATCTGGTACCGCCCATTGCGGCTGACTTGGCGGAGGAGACGCCCCAATCTGTACACCGCGACGCCACGAGACTTTCCTATGATCAACGAGCGCAAACTCTCGTTGAACGCATTCGTGTTCAACGCCACGTCGTTGGCCGAAGGCACCTATGCCTCATTCGACCACGCTGCCCTCTCGGCGACTGCTGCCGTCCACGAGTACGCCGAGGCGTCAGCCGCCTTCCCGGGCGTTTTCCTGCCTCGTGGCCTGCCTGGGGCCAGCGGCCTGTACGCAGACGGCGGGATCTACGACAACACCGGTCTGACCTACTTCGAGAACCATTCGCCGTCACCCCAGCACGTCATCGCAATCGAGGCTGGGATCGCTGAAGAGCTTCCCCGACGCGGCCCTACGAGCGCCTCGCTGGCCTCACTCGGCACATGCCAAGGTTGCTCGGCATCGCGGCCGTTGTGATCTTCGGTGGCGCGGTTCTCGGCGCGCTGCTTCATCTCAGCTGGGTTCCGACGGTCCTCGCCGGTTCGCTGGTGCTCGCGGTGCTCCTGATGATGGTTCTTGTCCCGGTCGCCGCGGCCAGCGGAGCGCTGAGTGATATCCGCTGGCTCGTCCGCGGGTGGCCGACTACCCTGCGAGTGGCCACGGAGTTGAGGCTCGCAAATTTCAAGTCGGATCATGAGTCTCGCGGCGGCCGCCTTACGGTCGTTCGGCTCGGCGATGGTCCTGTCGCTTCTCGGACGAAGACCCAGCTGTGGAAGCTGCCGGACGAGGTCGCCCGGGCGCTCATCCGTGATGGTCACGACCAAACTGCCGCGAAGCTCGCGACTCTGACATCGGTGACCGCCGTCTAACAGGGACACGTGTACCGCAACGCTTGCGTGGCCGACCTGACGTTCGCGTATGGCGACTGCGCATGCGCTCCGCGTGGCCTCGGATTCGACTCCGTTGCCGTTCTTGGGGATGTTCATCCGCCCCGATCGGCGGATGGCACTTTGTGTGCTCGGTTCTGCCCAATAGTGGACCTCCTGCTATCTCCCATCGATAAGACTGGCTCGTGGCCATCATTCGCTCATTCCCTGCCGGCACGATCGAGACTGTCGCCAAGGTCATCGGCGATCTCTACTCCGGAAGTGAGCTCACACGTCTTGCGGCCGAGGTTCCTCTCAAGGACGACCCGGGGGAGGGGCATACGAAGTGGCGTCGGCTGGCGCACGCGCTGAGCAGCAACCAGGCGAAGACCCAGACCGGCAACGCTTTGGTCAAGCTGGTGACGGTGGCGATGCGGCCGGACCGGACGCTCGACCGGAAACCAGCAGCTGACATCGCGCGCGATGAACTCAACCAGGCCTTGTCGTTGGTCGGTCTGAAAGTGCTTGACGACGGGCGGGTCACAACCGCTCAACTCGCAACCACGGACACCGAGGCCCTCGCCAGGACGAGGCGTCTTCGCAACCTGCTGGAACAGCGTGGTGCGCATGCGCATGTGGCTGCGTACTGCCGTGAGGAACTGTTGCGAAGCGATTACTACGAGGCTGTCTTTGAGGCGATCAAGGGCCTTGGTGCTCGACTGCGCGAGCTGACCGGTATCGACGCGGACGGCTACGCCTTGGTCGACCGGGCGATGGCCGGTCAGTCGCCTTGGATCAGGATCAACGGCGGGAAGAGTCGATCCGAGCGCGACGAGCAGTTGGGCGTCGCCAACCTTGCCAAGGGCCTGTTCAGTGCCTTCCGCAACCCGGCGGCGCACGAGCCGAGGCTGATGTGGGATCTCACCGAGCTCGATGCCCTTGACGTGCTTGGGACGCTGTCGCTGATCCATCGCCGACTTGACCAGGCCACAGTCGGCTCCTGACGCAGCAGCACATCGCGAGCAGGTGCTTAGCCCGCCGCGAGACGATGCTGCCGGGTACTCGGCTCCGGTCCTAGTCGTCGTCCCACTCCGAGTAGGCGGCGGCCTCACGCATGTACTCGACCATCGCATCGTGGTCGTACTCGACTGGTACGAGTTCTGGTTGCATCGAGTCCGAGCCGGTTCCCAGTGGCTCTGAGATCGCGACGAGGGAGAGCAGCCACTGGCGGGCGGCTGCGAGCATGTCTGGGTCGGTGGTCCACATGCCCATCTCGAGACTGCTGCGCGAGCTCTTGGTGAAGTTCGCGGAGCCGATCCACAGGCGCTGTGGTCGGAACCCGATGATGTCCATGACGTGCCCTGACGGGTGCTCGTCGGTCCAGTACATCTGACCTAGAAGCATGATCTTGGCGTGCACGATCGGCACGAGGTGGTTGCCCACCTTGCGGAAGCCGACTTCGCGTACCGCGCCGATGTTGTTGTCGTCCCAGTCGCGGTGCCAGGGGCCGACCACGACTGGGTTTCCGTCCACGAGGGGAGCCAGCTCGGAGAGCTCGTGGTAGGCCTGCTGCGCCAAGCCGTTTGAAGAGGCCAAGGCCTTGAGTGGTTCAGTGCGAGCGCCGTCGTAGCGCCATCGCGGCTGCTTGGTCACCACGACACACGCGTTGGCCATCTGACCGAGTACCTCGATCAACTCCGGATCGTCCATCCACATCGAGCACCCCAAGACGCCCGGGCCCCATGCTCGCTCGGTCCGCCGTGCCTGGGCGGCGGCCCTCAGCTCGTGGACGAGCCGATCCAGGACGTCGAGCCCGAACACCGCATCGCCGGCCGCCGAAGCGGTCCGGAGGTTCAGGCCAGGAGGAAAGCTCGGTGCGTCGGCCACGGGGCAAGGATCGCGCATCGGTGGGCACGACCAGTGGGCTTGCCGGAGACCTTCGCGAAACTGCGGCGCACATGAGCGGCGCGCCGATACCCTCCGCTGAAGGCAAAGGACCGCGAGACGACCAGCGATCTCAGGGCCCGGGAGCGGAGGGCGTGGCCGTGTGGGCTGACACCGAGACGAACATCGATTACATCAACTTCTCCACCGTCGCTGACTCGGTGGTGGAGCTGATCGAGCAGGCCCAAGGCAAGCCCCTGTCCATCGGAGTCTCGGGGGCCTGGGGAGTCGGCAAGTCCTCACTGGTGATGCTCACCAAGGAAGCTCTCGAGCGCCGCGAACAGGAACGGGCGCACCAGGCCGGTCTCAAGGTGGGCGACTTCCAGTCGCAGTACATCTTCGTCTCCTTCAACGCCTGGCTCTACCAGGGCTACGACGACGCCCGAGCGGCGCTGATGGAAGCGATCGCGGTGAAGCTTGCCGCAGTCGCCCAGGAGCGAAAGACCGGGATCGAGAAGACCCAGGAATTCCTGCGACGAATCGACTGGTTCAGGCTCGCGAGCCTGACCGCGGGCTCCGCGGCCGCCCTGGCTCTAGGGCTGCCACCGGTCGGATTGATCGGTCAGTTCGCCTCCCTGTTCACCCGGGGTCGCAAGGATGGCGTCGACGATGCTTTGATCGAAGACACGCAGGCCACGATCACTGAAGGTGCCAAGCAGGCCAAAGGACTCCTGAAGCCCGCACAGGACGAAAGCCCCCGACAGCGAATCCAGGCCCTACGCGACTCCTTCGTTGCAGCACTCGCCGAGCTCGACGTCACCCTTGTGGTCTTGATCGACGATCTCGACCGATGCCTGCCCGAAACCGCAGTCTCGACGCTCGAGGCCATCCGCCTGTTCCTCTTCTTGGACGGCACCGCCTTCGTCATCGCCGCCGACGACCAGATGATCAAGCACGCGGTCAAGAAGCACTTCGACCAGCCAGACGACGCCCTGGTCACCAACTACTTCGACAAGCTCATCCAGATTCCCATCCGTGTCCCGATGTTGGGCACACAAGAAGTCCGCGCCTACATGTTCCTGCTCTACGTGCACAACAGCACCCTGGAGGAAGAAGAGCGCGAGACCATCCGCGTTGCCGTCTGCGAGCGGCTGGCGAAGACCTGGCAAGGACTGCGCATCGACCGCGCATTCATCCAGGACCTCGGGATCGACCTACCGACCGAGTTGGTCGCCCAGCTCGACACCGCTGACCGCCTGACCACAATCATGGCGACCGCGAGCGGCATCGCCGGCAACCCTCGGCTGGTCAAGCGATTTCTCAACGCCCTCTCGGTGCGCATGGCCGTGGCCAAGAACCAAGGGGTCTTCGTCGACGAAGCCGCATTGGCGAAACTGCTGCTCTTCGAACGTCTCGCGCCACCAGAGCTCTACCGGGAGCTCGCGACGAGCATCACCAACAGCGTGGACGGCAAGCCGCACCTGCTCGACGGATGGGAGCCCGGTGACTCCGATTCAGACACTGATGCAAGAAGCGTGGAAGCCTCTGGTGATCTGGTCGATGAGGAGGAGCCTGCCGGATCTCCACGTGCCGGATCTCCAGGTGCTGGGGCCGCGGAAACGGGGCCTGCCAAGGTCGCAGCCAAGGGCGATGCCGTGGCGACGTCCGCGCCTGACCCCATTCCCGAAAGATGGGCAACAGGATTTCCCAAGGAGTGGCTCGCGCTGCCGCCCCGGCTGGCGGACATCGACATGCGCGGCGCTCTCTACGTCAGCCGCGAACATCTGCCCATCCTCACGGTGGAGGACGGGATGTCCTCGACCGCGGTCGAGCTCCTCAACGCGCTCAAGGAACACCCTGGCGAAGCAGCAGCGCTAACCGACCGTCTCGGAACACTCACCGGACCCGAGCAAGCCCGCATCTTCGACCGACTTCTCGACATCGCTCGCCCCATCGACGAGTGGGGCGTGCCAGAGATCCTCGAAGCCCTGCTGGTCATGGTCCAGGTCGCTCCCAGCTTGAGCGGAAGCCTGGCTGGCTTCCTCGGTGGCCGTCCAGCCGCCCAGATCCAGCCCGATCTCATTCCCCGGCTCTCCGGGCAAGCGTGGGCAAGCGACCTGATGCAGACCTGGTCCACCAGCCCAGACATCGAGCCGCCCGTGAAGGCAGCCATCGCGCAAAGAGTGGGCAATGGGAACATCGCAAAGTAGCACCGGCCCCGGACCGAACGTCGCGCTCGTTCCACCGTGGGCCGAACCGCTGCCAGACGACACCGACCCCGCAGCCCCAGAGGGAACGCCCGTACCGGAGCCAGAGACCCTGCCCGGCCTCACGCCGCCCTCTGACCCGGATCCGCTAGCACCAGATCGACGCTTCGTCAGCGCCCGACGCAACCTCGCATCGTTCGCCAAGAACGGTGACGCCGTGAGCATGCGCCGCGGCATCGCGCACTACGTCAGCACCGGGTACGGCGGTGCCAGCACCATGTCGCGCCGCCTCGGGTCGATCTCGACCACTGCCAGATCGCTTAGCCGAGCCCTCGACCCCAGCAACGCCGACCCGGGCTTGGACCGTGCCCTTCTGCAAGGCAAGTCCGCCGACGAGGTCATCGACGCCGTCGTCGAAGCCGCCCGACCCCAAGACGGCACCCAGGATGCCGAAGCGTCGCGCGAGGCTATCCGCAATGCCCTCTCAGACCTTCTGCGCGACCACGCCGACGTCGACCTCCTGAACCTGAACGACCAGCAGCGCGAGTTCGTGATCGAGCGCTACGCGGCCCACGACGTATACCGGCGATTCAGCCTCGACGTCGGAAAGCACCTCGTCGACAACGCGCCCAACGCCACCATCGGCCTGGCAAGGCTCAAGCAGGCCCGCAACTACATCCGTCAAACGATCGCCGAGTCATTCCGACGCCTGCGCGATGCGGGCCAACCGATGACCACGACCAACGTGCGGGCCACCGTCGCACACGCACTCGCCGACAGTCTGGCCGTCTTCGAGGGATATCTGGCATGAAGTACACCGTCCGCCCCACCGGAGCCGTCTTCGCCACAGAGGGCCACGTATCCAACGGCGCAACACCCATCGAGCTGTACGCCCGGCCCGGCAATGCACACGGCCTCACGGCCGGCGCCTCCATTCTCCAAGAGGTCCGACGCGCCAACCTCAAGCCCAGTGCCCGCGCTTGGGACTTCCTCTCCATCGCCCTAGCCGCCATCGTCGCGGACGCCGCGACCCTTCGTCGCAACAGCCCCGACGGCTGGACCCGCGAGATCAGCCTCGACCTCGCCCTAGCCGAACCAGATGCTTGGCAGCCCCACCTCTCGCTGTTAACCAGCGCCCTCGAATTCCTCACCACCGACATCTGGGACATCGAGATCACCACCACCGCGACCGTCCCCTTCAAGACGTCGAAGGCCACGACCGCACCAGAGGCCGATTGCGTCGCCCTACTCTCTGGCGGACTCGACAGCCTCATCGGCGGCATCGATCTCGTCCAAGCCGGCAAGACGCCCTTCCTCGTCAGCCAAACCGTGCGCGGGGACGCAGCCAAACAGGAGAACTTCGCTACCCGTCTCGGCACCAACCTGCCGAGCATCCAGCTCAACCACAGCACGAACACAAGCGCCATCGCCGGCACCGACGAGACAAGCCAGCGCGTCCGCTCGCTCATCTTCATCGCCTACGCGGTCCTTGTCGCCTCGACGATCACCACCCCCGACGGAACACCCGTCGACCTGTACGTCAACGAGAACGGCTTCATCGCAATCAATCCGCCGCTGACGCCCATGCGAGTAGGAAGCCTCAGCACGCGTACCGCTCACCCCCGCTTCCTGGGACTCCTTCAGCAGCTGCTCGACGCAACCGGGCTGAACGTACGCCTCGTCAATCCGTATCGACTGCGCACCAAGGGACAGATGCTGGCCGAGTGCCAGGACCAGCAATTGCTGGCTCAACTCGCGCACGTGAGCACAAGCTGTGGGCGCTTCCAGCGCTACAACTACCGCCACTGCGGGCGATGCCTTCCCTGCCAAGTCCGCCGCGCCGCATTCCTGGCCTGGGACCAGCCCGACGGCACCGGCTACGTATTCGACGATCTGGGCCGCAAGGACGAAAACCACGCGGCCTTCGACGACGTGCGAGCCGTCGCCATCGCTCGACTGACCGTAGAAGAGGACGGGTTCGACTACTGGGTGGGAGGCGCTCTATCGTGGGTCCCCCTGGACGAGCGAGAAGCCGTGAGGGACATGCTGCACGCCGGTCTTGCCGAGCTCGGCAAGCTGCACGACCACTACAACGTCACCTGAACGGGCCCCGTCTCCAGCATGATCGACTTCCACTGCCATCTGGACCTGTATCCCGACCCTGACGCCGCGGCTGCCGCGGCGCAGCAGGAGCAGGTAGCAGTGCTGTCAGTGACGACGACCCCCTCCGCGTTCGCCGGTACCGCGACCCTGGCAGCTGGACGGCCCATGATCCGAACGGCCTTGGGTCTCCATCCAGAACTGGCACAGCAACGCGGTCACGAGCTGGCTCTCTTCGACCAGCTCGTAGCCACCACACCATTCGTCGGAGAAATCGGACTGGACGGCAGCCCGCGCTTCGCCCAATCGCGAACGGCACAGGCCGACGTGTTCACCCACATCCTTCGATCGTGCGCCGATGCCGGAGGACGCGTCCTCTCCATCCACAGCCGAGGCGCCGTTAGACCAGTCCTCGATGCGCTACGCGCCCAGCCCCATGCAGGGACCCCAGTGCTGCACTGGTTCACCGGCACCGTCCGCCAAGCGGAAGCCGCCATCGAGCAGGGTTGCTGGTTCAGCGTGGGAGCGCCGATGCTGATGACGGCGAAGGGCCGCGAGCTGATGACGATGCTTCCGCGAGATCGCGTGCTCACAGAGACCGACGGCCCGTTCGCCACGCGCGAAGATCGACCCGTCGTGCCGCGCGACGTTGCAGACGCCATCAGATTGCTGGCCGCCTCGTGGGGCGCCGAGGCGTCGCAAGCGGAGGACCAGATCGCCCTCAACCTGAAGGCACTGCTCGCTTCGCACGTCGGGGAACTCTCGCCAGCGCCGGAGGGTCAGTCGCTTCCCCGTCGCTAGGCTTCTCCGCGACCAGTACGACGGCCCGCACGCAGGACGACGTCACGCAAGAAGCCATTAGGGCAGCGCCTCGATTCCACTTGAGCGGCCGGCTGCCTATGGGAACCTTCTGACGTGGGGCAACTCGACGAGCTGGGCGATCAGATCGGAGGCGTGCGCCGCGAAGCTGACGACCTCGAGACCGTGCTGGATCGTGCCCGAGACGGGCTGCGTGCTGCTCTCGACTCCATACATCGTCAGCGGTCCGACGAAGAGGTCGAAGGGGCAGACATCTTTGGCCTGTTCCCTTCCGCTTTGGTCGCGCCCGTTCCGGCGATCGTGGTCGACGCCAACGTGCTGCGCAAGGACGTCTTGTACGCCTGCCGCACCGGCAGGCGGACGACGTTGGTCAATGCCGCGCGGGCCGGCCTGTTTCGGCTGTTCTGTGCGGGACATGTCGCCAGCGAAGTTCTCAAGCATCACGAACGGTGGAGCGGCGAAGGCAAGATCGACGCTGCCAGATTCACCGACGTCTGGGTCCGCGACTATGCCCCCTTGCTGCACCTGATCCCGAGCCCGCCCGAGGGCCTCAAGACCCACGCCGAAGAGGCGCGTCTCGCTGCCCTGCGTGCAAAGGATCCCGACGACGTTCCGTCGGCAACCTTGGCCTTGATCCTGGGCGCCTTCTATCTAAGCGAGGACGGCCCAGCGACAACCGCCGTCTACGGCGAACGCCGACACAACGACGAGCTACGCGCATGGAAGAACGCACTATCAGCAGGCGGTGATGCCGGCACGATCGCCTTAGGACTGCAGACGACCGTCGTCCTCGTTGATGCGCTGCGGAGCGGGCTGATCGGAATCGCGGCGCTGACCACCCGCGGAGTACCAGTGTGGCTCAAGGGCCTCCTGCTGGCCGGCGTGGCCGGCGTCGGCGGCTACCAACTGCACAAGTTGGATTCGAGCCAACGCCGGCGGACGGTCGACGCGCTCAAGGGCCTGGCGGCATTCGGAGGAGCTGTCGCGTTGGAGTACACCGAAGCCGGCGTGAAACTCGATCGCGTCTACGCACCCAGACCAGACCTCTCCGTGCTGATGCAAGAGCGCGGAGCCGACGCAGCGTTGCACCGGGCCACGCTCCAGATCCTGGCCACATCGCGCTCCAACTGGCTGTCTGCAGCCGAGATCGCCGCCTCACCATCCTTACTCCAGGTCGCGCAAGCCGAGAAGAAGGTCCGTCGATTGCTCCGCGCGCAGTCAAGTGCGATCGAGATCGGCCGCGGCCGCTGGCAACTCGGCGAACCGCTGTTCTGGCCCGAGGTCGCAGGCTGCTCGTAGCGAGCCGAGCGGTCGTCGCCGTTCCCGCTGAGCGTTGGTCCTCTCGTCGGCTGATCGACAACGCGTGTCCGGTACGGAGACTCTCGCCCCTGCGCGTAACCAGTCCGTCGTAGACGGATCACCCTTTAGAAAACCCTATTGCTAGCGCTAGTCTTTCCTAAAGGTGGTGAGCATGGACATTGCAGTTAAGGATGCAGCGCAGCGACTCGGAGTGAGCGAATCGCGCATCCGGCAACTGTTGATTGCCGGCGACCTGAACGGGCGGCGGATCGGTCGGGCCTGGCTGGTTGACGCCGACGACGTCGCCCGGCTCCAAGGACAGCAGCGACGACCGGGTCGACCTGTCGGGCCCAAGCGCGCATGGGCGATCATCGACATCCTGAGCGGCGGCGGCGCTCCCTGGCTCTCCTACTCTGAACGCAGCCAGGTCCGCTCGTATGCAGCCGGCCTGGATGAGCCGAGCGCAGACGACTGGCGCGCCATCCTTCGCGGTCGCAGCGAGTTGCGATCTGTCCAAGCTCACCCCGCAGCCCTAGCACGACTCGGCCGCTTCGACCACGTACTGCTAGCCGGGCCTGCAGAGGCGGTTCGACGGGGCTTCGACCTCGTCGCAGCCAGGGAGCCGAGGCCGGAGATCTATATGCCGATCAAGGAGTGGGACCACATTGCTCGCAGCCTTGCCCTGCGGCCGAGCCACGACGCCAACCTCATCATCCACCACCCGATGCTCGTGTGGCCCTTCGAAGGCCGCGACGCGGTCCCAGACGCAGCCATCGCCGCGGACCTGCTCCACAGCGCCGAACCACGAGCAGTCCGCGCGGGGCAGCTGCGGTTGAACAAATTACTCAAGGATCTACGCAGGGGCACGGGCAGATGACCGTGACGATCGAACTGCCGCCGCTCCCTGCGCCCATCAACGAGCTCTGGCATGTCCTGTTGGACCTCCAGGAGCGTCTGGCCCCACCCTGGTCAGTGATCGGAGGCCAGATGGTCCTCCTCCACGTACTTGAGCACGGACAGGAACCACCGCAGATCAGTCAGGACGGCGACGTGATCGCGGACATCCGAGCCGACCCGAGGGCGATCAGCGCCGTCGTTGCCCAGCTGGACGAGATGGGGTTCGTGCTCGACGGGATCAGCGCAGACGGGCTTGCGCACAGGTACAAACGCGACGCGGAACCCCGCCCAGTGGTCATCGACGTGTTGGCGCCCGAGGGAGTCGGGGCGAGAGCAAACCTGCTCACGAGCCCGCCGGGCCGAACGGTCGAAGTCCCAGGAGGCACGCAGGCACTCGACCGCACCGAGCTGGTGACGATCGTTCACGAGGGACGGCACGGAAGCCTGCCTCGCCCCACCCTCCTCGCCGCCATCGTCGGCAAAGCTGCAGCAACCGGCCTCGCCGACCCTGAACGTCACTACCGCGACCTCGCCCTGCTGCTTAGCTTGGTCGAAGACCCGTTCGTGCTCGCTGACCAGCTCACGCGGAAAGACCGACAACGCCTCCGCATGGCGCGGCGACTGGCCGACGATACACACCCGGCGTGGGCGCTTGTCCCCGCCGCAATCCGGGCCAACGGCCAGGTCTCCTACCAGATCCTGACTGCATGATGTCTGTCGAAGTTGACCGGTGTTCGTACTGGCATCTTGCCGGAACAGAGACTGTGCAGACACTGTCCGCACAACTTGATGACCTCAGTGGGCAACCTGCGATCACGACAGAGTGCCGGCCGCCGACCCGTGAACGGATCACCCAGGAACGACTTGAAGTGCGGCGCCGAGCGCGCATTCGGCATCAGCACGTCGACGCTGGTCCATGGAGGCAACGTCGTCGCAGGCGGCGAGCACCGGGCTGGCCTCGCTGAGACGGCGGACGCGGGCCATGTCGAACGAGGTCGATCTGAGCGTGATCGTGCCATCAGGGTCGGGGCGCATCTCGAGGATGCGAACGATGCGGGAGAGTTCGTCGGCCGCGATGTAGCCATCGAGGTGGCCGGGACGGGTTCCGACCAGTAGCGGCCCCAGCCCGTCGGGGTCGTCGAGTCGCTCCTGGATCACGGCCTCTGCGGTGAAGTCGCCAGCATAGGTTGAGACAGTCGCTCGGCCCCGGAGCCGAGCCGCGAGCTCCCGCGGGTCCTGCGTCGCGCGCAGGGTTAAGCGGACCCGAGAGGCCTGAGCCGGGGTGAGCCACTCGGCAGGTCGCCCCGAGAGCAGGGCGATGGCGCCCCAGGCCGTCGTCTCGGCCCAGACGCGCGTGCGGCCTCCGCGTCCCGAGGCGAGGTAGCGCTCGACGGATTGACGATCGATGAGTCCGCGTGCCACGCGGTTGATCGCGCCCGCCTCGGCCAGCCGGCGGACCTGCTGCTCTGTCACGCCCAAGAGCGCGCCAACTTCCTGCGTGCTGACGAGTCCGGGAAGCGGATCCATCTACCGATTATGTTCGCTTGCGAGCCTAATCAGAAGCGGCTGAGCGTGAATGTTACGTACAACATCCCCTCAAAGACGGTCGAACTTGGGCTCGAAACTGAGGTCGTCGCGCCTCGGCACGCCCGTGACCGCCTTGGCGAGCATCGGCTGGATCGGAGGCATCACGGGCAGGTCCACGGCCCCACCGTAGGGGAGCGGGCCGACACCCGGACCGGATCAGCCGGCCATCACACGACACCCAGCCGGGCGGGGGTGTCGTCGTCGCAGCCGGCGAAGAACGCGCCGACCTGGTCGACCATGTGCCCGAACGACTCGGCGGCGAAGAGCACCGGCTGGTAGTGGCTGATGTCGTAGTCGATGGTCGCCATCGCGGCGAAGTCCAGCGGCCGGATCTCCATGGTGCGGAACTCCTCGATCTCGCCGTACGACGACAGGATGCCGGCGCCGTACGCCCGCAGCTCACCGTCCTCGTGGAGCACGCCGAACTCGATGGTGAACCAGAAGACGTCGGCTACGAGGTGCAGCGCCTTGTCGGTGGTCACCCGTCGCGCCGCGGCGCCGGCGAGCCGGTTGACCTCGGCGACCTGGGGGTCGGCGAGCAGGTTCCCGTGGCCCATCACCTCGTGGAGGATGTCGGGCTCGGGCGTGTAGAGCGGCGCAGCGTCGTGGCGGAGGTACTGCGTGGAGTGGAAGACGCCGTCCTCGAGCGAGCCGTAGAACTCCTCCAGCGGGACGATCCCGGGAGCCGGGACGTAGGAGAAGCCGGTCAGCGGTTGCAGGCCGGCGCTCACCTCGTCGAGCTGCGGGACGCGGTCGCGCGGCAGGTCGAGCGACTCGACGGCGGCGCGGTAGGCGCGGCAGGCGTAGCGCTCGTGCAGCGGCGCGAGGTGCTCGCAGACGGTGCGCCACACGCCGTGCTCGGTCTCGCTGTAGTCGATCTGCGGCGCGGGTCGCCCGGGTGTCCAGGCGAGCGCCGCGGCCGCGATCTGGTTGCGGCGCCGCTGGTAGTCGGGGTCGGCCAGGCCCGGGTGGCCCTCGACCAGGTGCACGGTGACCTCGCCGTTCTCGTCGGTGGTCACCGGTGAGTAGAGCTGTGCTTCCTCGAACATCGCTCCCGCTTCCTTCTCCAGCCGACATGGGTGGTCGGCCTGGGCTCGGCATAGGTGGGGTCACGGGGTGGTGTGACCGCTGTCACGATTCTGCCCCTCCCTGCGGTCGACGCAAGTCAGCGGCGGTACGCCGGAGCGCGGTGGCTCGGCGACGGATCGCCGCTCGCGAGCAGCGGCAGCATGCGCGGCGCGATCAGCACCGACAGCACCATCACGCTGGTCGACCGCACGACCGACGACGACCGGTCGATCGCGACGAGGGCGGCCTGGAGCTCGAGGTGGGAGCGCGTCGCGACGCGGCAGAGCACGTCGTGGGTCCCGGTGGTCACGTACGCCTCGATGACCTCGGGCAGCTCGGCGAGATCGGCGGCGACGTCGTCGAGCGCGCCCTGCGCGATCTCCAGGGTGACGTAGGCCTGGACCTCGAACCCGGCCGCGACGACGTCGAGCGTGGGGCTCCAGTCGGCGATGACGCCCGCCTCTGTCAGGCGGCGCAGCCGGCTCTGCACGGTGGCCCGGGCGACGCGGGTCTGTCGCGAGAGCTCGAGGTCGCCGGCGCGGGGGTGCTCGGTGAGGGCGGTGAGCAGGGCGATGTCGACCGCGTCGAGGGTGATGGCCGTGGGCATGCTCCTTGATTAGCAGATCGACCGGTAGATGCCCAGAGAGGCTGGCCCGGATGTGCACCTTGATCATCTCCGGATAGGCAGGTTGCCGACCAGGTGACGTTCTCCTCATGCTCCTCGCATGGCACTCGCAGAGACCCTCACCAGCGAGGAGCGCCTCGCTGAGCTCGACCTGGACACCCTCAAGCGGCTCGTCGGCCTCGTCGAGCACGACGACGCCTCCGACCCGTTCCCGGTGACCGGCTGGGACGCGGTCGTCTGGGTCGTCGGCAACGCGACCCAGGCCGCCCACTTCTTCGTCTCGGCCTTCGGCATGGACGTCGTGGCCTACTCCGGCCCCGAGACGGGCAACAGCGACCACACGGCGTACGTCCTCACCAGCGGCGCCGTGCGCTTCGTGCTCAAGGGGGGAGTCGACCCCCGCAGCACCCTCCTCGACCACCACCGCACGCACGGCGACGGGGTCCTCGACATCGCGCTCGAGGTGCCCGACGTCGACAGGTGTGTCGAGCACGCCCGCTCGGTCGGCGCCACGATCCTCGACGAGCCCCACGACCTCGCCGACGAGCACGGCACGGTACGCACGGCCACCATCGCGGCGTACGGCGACACCCGGCACAGCCTCGTCGACCGCAGCCGGTACGACGGCCCCTACCTGCCCGGCTACGTGACCCGCTCCTCGTCGTACCGACGCCGCGAGGGCGCGCCGAGGCGACTCTTCCAGGCGCTCGACCACGTCGTCGGCAACGTCGAGCTCGGCCGGATGGACGAGTGGGTGGACTTCTACCGGCGCGTCATGGGCTTCACCAACATGGCGGAGTTCATCGGCGACGACATCGCCACCGACTACTCCGCGCTGATGAGCAAGGTCGTGGCGAACGGCAACCACCGTGTGAAGTTCCCGCTCAACGAGCCGGCGGTCTCGAAGCGCAAGTCGCAGATCGACGAGTACCTCGAGTTCTACTGTGGCGCCGGCGCCCAGCACCTCGCGCTCGCGACGAACGACATCGTCGCGACCGTCGACGAGCTGGTGGCCAACGGGATCGAGTTCCTGGCCACGCCCGACTCCTACTACGAGGACCCGGAGCTGCGCTCCCGCATCGGCGAGGTGCGCGTTCCTGTCGAGGAGCTGCAGCGGCGCGGGATCCTGGTCGACCGCGACGAGGACGGCTACCTCCTGCAGATCTTCACCAAGCCGCTCGGCGACCGGCCGACGGTCTTCTTCGAGCTCATCGAGCGGCACGGCTCGCTCGGCTTCGGCAAGGGCAACTTCAAGGCGCTCTTCGAGGCGATCGAGCGCGAGCAGGAGCGCAGGGGCAACTTCTGATGCACTACCTGAGGATCGGTGAGGTGCCGCCCAAGCGGCACACCCAGCACCGCGACCCCGACGGCGGTCTCTACTACGAGGAGCTGATGGGGGAGGAGGGCTTCTCGTCGGACTCCTCGCTGCTCTACCACCGCCACCTCCCGTCCGCGATCGTCGAGGCGCGCGAGTGGGTGCTGCCCGATCAGTCGACGACGCCCAACCACCCGCTGGTCCCGCGACACCTCACGCTGCACGACCTGTTCGGCGACGACTGGCGCGATGCCGACGCCGTCACCGGGCGCCGGCTGGTCCTCGGCAACGCCGACGTCCGGATCTCGTACGTCGTGTGCGGCCGGCCGTCGCCGTGCTACCGCAACGGGGTGGGCGACGAGTGCGTGTTCGTCGAGTCCGGCTCGGCCGTCGTCGAGACGGTGTTCGGATCGCTCGAGGTCGGCGACGGCGACTACGTCGTCCTGCCGCGCGCGACGACGCACCGCTGGCTGCCGACCGGCGACGAGCCGCTCCGCCTTTACGCGATCGAGGGCAACGGTCACATCGCGCCGCCCAAGCGCTACCTGTCGCGCTTCGGGCAGCTGCTGGAGCACGCGCCGTACTGCGAGCGCGACCTGCGGGTGCCGGCGGGTCTCGACAGGCTCGGGGGTCTCGACAGGCCGGACCACCCGGGGGAGACCGAGGTGCTCGTCAAGCACCGGACGTCCGCCGGGATCGTCGGGTCGGTCCACGTCGTGCCGGACGACCCGTTCGACGTCGTCGGCTGGGACGGCTGCCTGTACCCGTACGTCTTCAACTGACGCGACTTCGAGCCGATCACCGGTCGCGTGCACCAGCCGCCGCCGGTCCACCAGGTCTTCGAGGGGCAGGGCTTCGTGATCTGCAACTTCGTGCCGCGCAAGGTCGACTACCACCCGCTGTCGATCCCGGTGCCCTACTACCACTCGAACGTCGACTCCGACGAGGTCATGTTCTACGTCGCCGGCGACTACGAGGCGCGCAAGGGATCGGGCATCGGCCCGGGATCGATCAGCCTCCACCCCGGTGGCCACAGCCACGGCCCGCAGCCCGGGGCGTACGAGCGCTCGATCGGCGTGCACTTCTTCGACGAGCTGGCCGTCATGGTCGACACGTTCCGGCCGCTCGAGCTCGGCGAGGCCGGTCGGGCCGTCGACGACGGCGTCTACGTCACCTCGTGGGTGCGGGGGCAGGACACGTGAGCGGCCTCTTCGGCCTCGCGAACCTGCCGTACGGCGTCTGCTCGGTCGACGGGTCGGCGCCGCGGGCGGTGACCAGGCTCGGCGACCACGTGGTCGACCTGGCGACGCTGCTCGACGACGACGTCTTCGCCGGCCCGAGCCTCAACCCGTTCATGGCGCAGGGCCGGGCCCGCTGGGACGTCGTACGCACGGCGATCGGGGAGGCGCTCGCTGGCGGGCTGCCCGCCGACGGAGTCCACGCGATCGGCGACGTGCGGATGCACCTGCCCTTCGAGGTGGCCGACTACGTCGACTTCTACGCCTCCGAGCACCACGCCTCGAACCTCGGCCGGCTCTTCCGGCCCGACAGCCCCGCCCCGCTGACGCCCAACTGGCGGCACCTGCCGATCGGCTACACCGGTCGCGCGTCCTCGATCGTCGTCTCCGGAACCGACGTCGTCCGGCCCTGCGGCCAGCGTCTCGTCGACGGCGTACCGGAGCTCGGGCCGTCGCTGCGGCTCGACCTCGAGGCCGAGGTGGGCTTCGTCGTCGGGGCCGGAAGCCCCATGGGTACGCCGATCCCCGCGGTCGAGGCGGCCAAGCACATCTTCGGCGTGGTGCTGTTCAACGACTGGTCGGCGCGCGACGTCCAGGCCTGGGAGTACGTCCCGCTCGGCCCTCACCTGGGCAAGTCGTTCGCCTCGACGATCTCCCCATGGGTCGTGCCGCTGGCCGCGCTCGACCACGCCCGCGTCGAGGTCCCGCGCCAGCAGCCGGCGCCGCTGCCCTACCTCGCGCTCGACGAGCCGTGGGGGCTGGACATCGACCTCGAGGTCGAGCTGAACGGCGAGGTGATCAGCCGCCCGCCGTACCGGTCGATGTACTGGTCGCCGGCGCAGATGCTGGCCCACCTGACGGTGGGCGGGGCGCCGACCCGGACCGGCGACCTGTTCGCGTCCGGCACGGTCTCCGGGCCCCAGCTCGACCAGGCCGGCTCGCTCATCGAGCGCGGCAAGGGCTTCCTCGAGGACGGCGACGAGGTCGTCCTGCGCGCGACGGCACCGGGCGTCGGCGGGTCGCGCATCGGCTTCGGCGAGGCCCGCGGACGGATCAGGGAGGCGAGGTCGTGACCACGATCGAGAGGGCCGAGACGATCGCCCACGAGACACCGATGCTGGAGCTGCTCGCCCGCTTCGAGTCCACGCCGCCCGAGATCGTCTTCGAGTGGAGCGACGCCGAGACCGAGGCGCGCGGCTGGGTGGTCATCAACTCGCTGCGCGGCGGCGCCGCCGGCGGCGGCACCCGCATGCGCCGGGGGCTCGACCGCAGCGAGGTCGAGGCGCTCGCGAAGACGATGGAGGTGAAGTTCACCGTCTCCGGGCCGGCCATCGGGGGAGCGAAGTCCGGCATCGACTTCGACCCGCTCGACCCGCGTCGCGGCGGGGTGCTCGAGCGCTGGTTCAAGGCGGTGACGCCGCTGCTGAAGGCCTACTACGGCACCGGCGGCGACCTCAACGTCGACGAGCTGCACGACGTCATCCCGCTGACCGAGCGCTACGGCCTCTGGCACCCGCAGCAGGGCATCGTCAACGGCCACTTCGCCGCCGACGAGCGCGAGCTGGTGCAGCGCGTCGGCATGCTGCGGCTCGGCGTCTCCAAGGTCGTCGAGGACCCGCGCTTCACCCCCGACCGCGACGCGAAGTACACGATCGCCGACCTGGTCACCGGGTGGGGCGTCGCCGAGTCGGTCGCCCACTACTACGCGACGTACGCCGGAAGCCCCGATGTCGTGGGCAAGCGCGTCGTCGTCCAGGGCTGGGGCAACGTGGGCGCCGCGGCGGCGTACTACCTGGCGCAGGCGGGCGCGCGCGTGGTGGGGATCGTCGACCGCGACGGGGGTCTGGTCCGGTCCGAGGGGCTCACCGCCGAGGAGGTGCACGCGCTGTTCCTCGGCAAGGCCGGCAACGGGCTGCGCTCCCCGGATCTGCTGCCCTTCGCCGAGGTCGACGCGAGGATCTGGGACGTCGGCGCCGACATCTTCCTGCCCTGCGCGGCCTCCCGCCTGGTCACCCACCAGCAGGTCGAGAGGCTCGTCGCCGGAGGCCTCGAGCTGATCTCGGCCGGAGCGAACGTCCCCTTCGCCGACCCGGAGATCTTCTACGGGCCGACGTACTCCTTCGCCGACCACAGCGTCGGCGTGATCCCCGACTTCATCGCCAACTGCGGCATGGCGCGGGCGTTCACGCTGCTGATGAGCGGCCACGGCGAGGTCACCGACGAGGTCATCCTGGGAGACGTTTCGCGCACGATCCGAGAGGCCCTCGAGCGGTGCCACGACCGCTCGCAGGCTCCCACCGGGGTCGCCGCGACGGCGCTCGCGCTCGCCCTCGACCAGCTCGTGTGAGGGCGCTCAAGAGAGCAGCGGCAGGTGGCGGGCCATGTCGGTGATGAGGGCGTTCGCCTGCGCGACCGACGCGACGCCGTACCCGCTCCGCCGGCCCAGCGCGAGCGGCAGGGGCGTGTCGTCGGCGAGCACGACGACGATGGCGCGCCAGTCGTAGACGTACGCGCCGCCGTACCGCTTGGCGTCGACGTGCACCAGGTCGGCGCGGATCCCGGCGATGTCCGCGCGCGGCACTCGGGCGAACGACAGGTCGGTCCGGCCCGTGCGCGGCCACAACTCGAGGGCCTCGTCGTCGACCGTCGCGAACAGCGCGCCGCCGAGCCCGCCGGGGAGGTACCCACCCTTGTGCAGGCCCGCCTCCAGCGCGAACGACGGGAACGCGAGCAGCACCGTCGCGCCCGGCCGGAGCCGGGCGAGGACGGCGTGGCGGTGCCTCGTCTCGACGGCACGCCAGACCAGCAGCGCCGCGAGCATGACCAGGACGGTCGGCACGACCGTGAGCGACGAGACCGACCCCCGGTTGAACGTGACCAGGAAGTAGATGCAGAGCGCGAGGACGAAGAGGTGGGGGAGCGCCGTCCGCCACCGCGCGCGGTAGCGACCCGGGCCGATCGCGCTGAACGGGCTTGTGGCCTGGGTGGTTTGGCTCATCGGTCGACCTCCGGTGCCGGATCGAGCACGAGCATCGTACGGCGGCGGCGCAACGGAGCCGCGTGTCGGACTCGAACCGACGCCCCTTCGCTTACAAGGCGAACGCTCTGGCCAACTGAGCTAACGCGGCGCGTGCTCACGATGAGCACGGCGACATCGTAGTCAGGCGGACTGCCGCGACGATCGTCACTCCCAGAACCCGTCTACGGCCCGGCAGTTGGCGAACCTCACCACCTGTGCGCCACCATGTGGTGCGTCCGACCCAAGCCACTCGGGAGGCCCTTTCCGTGTCCGCAACCAAGACCTTCAGCCGCCGTCTGTTCCTGACCTACCAGGAGCTCATCGAGGGCAGCGGTCGCGACCTCGACAGCGCGGTCGAGAAGTACGCCGCCAAGAACCGCGGCGTCGACCTCGAGCAGCAGCTGACCTTCGCGCAGTGGTTCGAGGAGACCGCGCCGCCGAAGGGCGCGCGCTCGAAGTAGCGCCAGCGGGGCCGGATCCGGCCGGCGAGAACCTTTCGTGCCCAAACTAGAACGCGTTACAGTTCTCGGGTGCGCTACAGCAACGAAGCCGACTACGTCGTCGTCGGGTCGGGCAGCTCCGGCTCCATCATCGCCGGCCGCCTGGCCGAGTCCGGCGCAAGCGTGATCCTGGTCGAGCCCGGCAAGTCCGACGACCAGCTGCTCACCAAGGTCCCCGGGATGATCGGCCCGATGCACGCCGAGCCGAAGATCAAGCGGATCAACGACTGGGGCCTTTACTCGGTGCCGCAGCAGCACATGGACGGCCGCAGGATGCCCGCCCCGCGCGGCAAGGTCCTCGGCGGGTCCAGCTCGGTCAACGGCATGGTCTACGTGCGCGGCAACCGGGCCAACTACGACTCGTGGGCCGCGGAGGGCAACACCGGCTGGTCCGCCGACGAGGTCAACCCGGCGTTCAAGCGCTACGAGGACTTCGAGGACGGCGAGAACGACTACCGCGGCGCCGGCGGGCCGATCAGGATCACCCGCAGCAAGACGCCGCAGGCCGCGACGCAGCAGTTCATCGAGGCGACCGCCCAGACGCTGAACGTCAAGATCCTCGACGACTACAATGCAGCCGAGCAGGAGGGCGTCGCCCGGATGCAGCAGAACGCCGCCGACGGTCTGCGCTACTCCTCCGCCCGCGGCTACGTCCACCACCTGAACCCGGCGACGCTGGAGGTGCAGACCCGGGTCCAGGCGACGAAGGTCGTGATCGAGAACGGCCGTGCCACCGGCGTACAGGTCGTCGACCTGGACAAGGCCGGCAAGAAGGCCACCACCCACCGGTTCATCCGGGCCGGCAAGGAGGTCATCGTCTCGGCCGGCTTCATCGGCAGCCCGCAGCTGCTGATGCTGTCCGGCATCGGCCACGCCGACCACCTGCAGAGCCTGGGCATCGATGTCGTCGCCGACCTGCCGGTGGGCGACAACCTGCACGACCACCTGTTCCACCCGCTGACCTTCCACGTGCCGTCGGTGACCCACCGGGGCACGCCCGGCTACTTCGCCCGGGGCCTGCTCAAGGAGAAGACCCGCGGTGGCTCGTTCCTCGCCAACTCGGTCTTCGAGTCGGTCGGCTTCGTCCGGACCTCCTTCGCCGGCGACGGTCCGCCGGACCTGCAGCTGCACATGCTGCCGTGGGCCTACCCGAGCCCCAACCAGGACGCCCCGGTCCGCCACGACGTCGACCCGCGCCCGGCCATGACGGTCTTCTCGACGCTCATCTACCCGCGCAGCCGCGGCACCCTGCGGCTCGCGACGTCCGACCCGCTGGCCTCGCCGCTTATCGACTACGGCTACTTCAGCGAGCCGGACGACGTCAGCGTTCTCGCCGAGGGCACCGAGATGATCCGGGAGATCATGGGCTCCGCGGCGTTGGCCGCTGCCGTCGCCGGCCCGATCCACCCGGAGGCCTCGCTCGAGGGCGACGCGCTGCGTGCCGCCCTCAAGGAACGGTCGACGTCGGTCTACCACGGCGTCGGCACCTGCCGGATGGGCGTCGACGAGCGGGCGGTCGTGACGCCCGAGCTCGAGGTGCGCGGTGTCGAGGGCCTGCGGGTAGCAGACGCCTCGATCATGCCGTCGATCACCGGCGGCAACACCAACGCGCCCTGCTACATGATCGGCGAGCGCGCCGTCGACTTCATCCTGGGCCGCGCATGAGCGCGCCCACCAGGCCCGGGGGCCTCACCGACGACTTCCTGGAGGGCCTCGTACGCCGGGTGCCCGGCCGCACCGGCGCCACCTGGAAGCTGACCGAGGTCTACACCGGCGAGGTGCTGGTCGAGCTGCCCCAGTCGACCCCGGAGGACATCGAGGACGCCTTCGCCCGGGCCCGCGCCGCGCAGGAGCTCTGGGCGCGCTGGCCGGTCAAGAAGCGCCTGGAGGTCTTCCACCGCGCCCACACCCTGCTGCTCGACAACGCGCTGACCACAGCGGACCTGATCCAGGCCGAGAGCGGCAAGAACCGGCGGATGGCGATCGAGGAGACCTGCGATCCGCCGATGGTGATCAGCCACTACCTCAAGCGGGCCGCCAAGCTGCTCGCGCCGACCAGGCACGGCGGTCCGATCCCGTTCGTCTCCTCCTCGACCGAGGTCCGGGTGCCCAAGGGCGTCGTCGGGATCATCGCGCCGTGGAACTTCCCCTTCGCCACCGGGCTGTCCGACGCCATCCCCGCGCTGATGGCCGGCAACGCCGTGGTGGTCAAGCCGGACAACAAGACGGCGCTGTCGCCGCTGTTCGGCATCAGGCTCCTGGAAGAGGCTGGGCTCCCTCCGGGCCTCTTCCAGGTCGTGTGTGGTGAGGGGCCCGACGTCGGGCCGACCCTCATCGACAACGCCGACTACGTCATGTTCACCGGGTCCACCGCGACCGGTCGCGTGATCGGCGAGCGGGCCGGGCGCAACCTGATCGGCTGCTGCCTCGAGCTCGGCGGCAAGAACCCGATGATCGTCCTCGACGACGTCGACAAGGCGGAGTGGCTGGAGTCGACGGTCTTCGGCGCCTTCGGCAACACGGGTCAGATCTGCATGCACATCGAGCGGATCTACCTCCCCGAGTCGCGGTACGACGAGCTCAGGTCGGCCTTCGTGGAGCGGGCCGCCAGCCTGAGCATCGGGGCGTCGTACGACTTCGGGCCGGAGATCGGCTCGCTCGTCTCGCCCGACCACATGGAGCGGGTCGCCTCGCACGTCGCGGACGCGGTCGGCAAGGGTGCGACCGTGCTCACCGGGGGCAAGGCGCGGCCCGACATCGGTCCGGCCTTCTTCGAGCCGACGGTGCTCGAGGGCGTCACCAAGGACATGCTGGCCGGGTCGGTGGAGACCTTCGGCCCGGTCGTCGGTCTCTACCCCTACCGCTCGGTCGACGAGGCGGTCCGGCTCGCCAACGACACCGACTACGGCCTCAACGCCTCGATCTGGAGCGGGAACCTCGAGAACGCTGAGCGGATCGCCGCGCGGATCGAGTCCGGCAACGTCAACATCAACGACGCGCTCGCCACGGCGTACGCCTCCAAGGGCTCGCCCTCCGGCGGCGTCAAGAGCTCCGGCGTCGGCGCCCGCCACGGCGACCAGGGCCTGCTGAAGTACACCGACGCCAAGAACGTCGCGGTGCTCAAGAAGCAGGTCCTCGGCGCCCGCCCCGGCCAGGACTACGACGGCTACGTCAAGCAGATGCTGAGCTCGTTGAAGCTCATGAAGAAGCTCCACGTGCGTTGACCTGCGCTGCGGTGTCAGCAGGTGACACCGCAGCGCAGGTCAAGCGCCCGGCGGGCAGTCGGGCACGTGATCAGGGTGCCCTGCCACCCTCGGCGGCGGAGGATGCGCGCGATCCACGCGGCCGTCGCGCACTGGCCGCCGAAGACCAGGCCGTAGGTGACCCGCGCGGTCAGCCCGTCGGAGATCGCCAGCTCGGCGAGGTCCCGGCGGGCGTCGGCATCGCGGGCGCGGGGCCGCTCGTGGAGGAGGCCGTCGAGCTCCACGACGAGCCCCTGGTCGTCGTACCTCACGTCCTGGAGGGTGACGCCGCCGGTGGCGGTGCTCCGCCTCTGACGCGCGCCTGTCGGGAGGCCGTGGGCGCGCTCGACGCGGTGCAGGTAGCCGCGCTCGAGCACCGAGCATGCGCCCGTTCGTGCGTCGGCCAGCAGCGCGGCGAGGGTACGACGACCGGCGACCCGCCCGCGCCCGGCGAGCGACTGCTCGATCCTCGCCACGGAGGTACGGCGGGAGTGGATGACGGTGCACAGCGTGGTGAACGCGGAGGCGACGTCGTCCTGCCCGATCGCTCGCGACATCACGTCGATCGTCGCGTGCTCCAACCGGACCCTCGGCGGGCTGGCCCGCCAGTCGACGCGGGCATCGATGCCGCCGATCCGGTGGACGACCGCGTGGGGAGGACGCCGGACGGTGCGGTCGTCGGCGATGACCACCTGGACCGCGAAGCCAGGGTGGTCCGGCAGTGCGCTCTCGAAGCCCAGCGCCGCGGGCCAGGCGGCGAGCACCGCGACCCACTCCTGCTGGGCCCGGGTCGCACGGCCGTTGTGGTCTGCGTAGACGCCGGGGTGGATCTGGAATAGCTCTCGACGTCGGAGCATCCTTCGGAGATCGTTCGGAGTGGCGCCCATCGCGAGCAGCTGCCGGCGGGAGACCACGCCGTCCTGCAGCCGGCGCAGCAGGTGCTGGAGGTCGGGGTGGCCGATGCCGAACGTCATCCGGGAAGCGTGACGCCTCGCCGGGCAGCGCGCCACGCTCCGTCGCGTGCCTGTGGAAAAGCAGTGACCTGCGCTGCGGTGTCAGCGTGTGCCACCGCAGCGCAGGTCAAGCGCCCCGGGTCCCTGGGGTCAGGCCTCGATCGCCTCGTGCTCGGTGGCGGGGGCGAGGCCGGCGACCTGGATCTTGCGCGGCTTGGCCTTCTCGGCGACCGGTACGACGAGCCGCAGCACGCCAGCGTCGTACGCCGCCTCGATGCTCTCGAGGTCGAGGTTGTCGCCGAGGACGAGCTGACGGCTGAACTGGCCGTGGACCCGCTCGGAGGCGAGGCGCTGCCAGTCGCCGTTGCCGGCGACGCGCTCCGCCTTCACGGTCAGCACGTTGCGCTCGACGTCGATGTCGATGCTCTCCGGGCTGACCCCCGGGAGGTCGAACTCGATGACGAAGCGCTCGCCCTCGCGCCAGGCGTCCATCGGCATGACGGCGGGCCGGTTGGTGGTGCCCAGGCCGCTGCCGAGCAGCTGGTTGGTGAGGCGGTCGAGGTCGCGGAACGGGTCGGTGGTGCGCAGCAACATGGGAATCTCCTCCTTCGTGGTGGCTCGTGGCCGAGTCGATATCTGCAACAGTTGTTATAGGTCATCTGTTCCTGACATTCAAGGTACGGTGGGCCTGTGAGTGAGCGGACGCGCGGTGTCTATGCCATCTCGGTCGCGGCCGAGATCGTGGACATGCAGGTGCAGAACCTGCGCGTCTACGAGCGCCGCGGCCTGCTCACGCCGACCCGCTCGTCCGGCGGCACCCGCCTCTACAGCCGGGCCGACGTCGAGACGCTGCACCGCATCCGCGACCTGCTCGCCGACGGACTCAACCTCGCCGGCATCCGCAAGGTCCTCGAGCTCGAGGACGAGGTCGCACGGCTGCGGAGGAAGCTCGATTCACGACACCAGGTCCGGAACCACGGCTGAGGCGACGCGGGCGATGTCTCGCCCCGGGTGGGCGCGATGCGCGCGTGGCGACGGCTGTCGCGGGCGGCTCGCCTTGGGCACGGCGGCCGACAGCTGCGACCTCGACGACGGGCATGGCTTCGTGGGCTCCGCGCCGGTCGGGTCCGTCGTGGGCTGAGCGGCTACTCCCGGATCGTCCAGTCGACCGGCTCCGCGCCCTGCTCGACCAGCAGCGCGTTGACCCGGCTGAACGGCCGGGACCCGAAGAACCCCCGCGACGCCGAGAGCGGCGAGGGGTGGGCCGACTCGACGTATGGGATGGGGCCGAGGTGGGGCTTGAGCGAGCCGGCGTCGCGCCCCCACAGCACCGCAGCCATCGGTACGCCGGACTCCGCCCGCCGGACCAGCGCCGTGATCGCGCAGGCGGTGACGTGCTCCCAACCCTGGCCGCGGTGGGAGGCGGGCTCGCCGGGCCGGACGGTCAGCACCCTGTTGAGCAGCATGACGCCCTGCTCGGTCCAGGCGGTCAGGTCGCCGTGCTGCGGGCCCGTCACGCCGACGTCGTTGCCGAGCTCGCGGTAGATGTTGGCCAGCGACCGGGGGATCGGCCGCACCTCCCGGTCGACCGCGAAGCAGAGCCCGATCGGGTGCCCGGGCGTCGGGTAGGGGTCCTGCCCGACGACCAGCACGCGCACCGACGCGAGCGGCGTCCGGAACGCGCGGAAGATCGCGTCGCCCGCGGGCAGGTAGGTGCGTCCGGCCGCGATCTCCTCGCGAAGGAAGCCGCCCAGCGCGGCGACCCTGTCCTCGACCGGCGCGAGCGCCTCGGCCCAGTCCTCGGCCATCAGGCCCTTGTCCACGAGTCCGGCCAGCGCGCCCATGCCCGCGAGACTAGCCTCGCCCGTCGTCCGCCCAGGCTTCGCCCGGATCCGGTCGAGCGGTTCGGGCGGCGGTGGTCGCGCGTCCGACCCAGGAGAAGGAGGCTCCTCCGCGGCGCCCCTCTCCCTCCGAGGGGCGCCACCGATGGCATGCCCGCGAGGGCGCGCCGAAGGAGTAGCTCCGACGCGGATCTCGAGCCCTGCTGGTCCTTCCGGGGCACTCCATGACGGGGCCTTCCGGACGGGGCTCCCTCCAGCGGTATCGAGATCCGCGTCGGTAGTGAGAAATCTATGGAATCCGCGCCGCCCGCGAATCAGGCAGACGTCCGATCCGATCTAGTCATTTGTGACTAGAGGCCCCGGGCGGACGTCCCGGGCATCCGGGACGGTCCCTACCGGGCCAGGAACCTCGATGCCTTGGAGGAGTGCCGCCGCTGGCGGTTCGTGCCGATCGACGGTTCCTTGGGCTCGTCGTCGCCGTCTCCGCCCGCGTCGGCCTCGGCCGCCCGGCCGGAGCACTCGGCCAGCCACTCGTCCATCACCAGCCAGGTCGTACGGCGGGCGGCCCGCCCGGTCAGCATCCCCAGGTGCCCCCCGGGCACGATCTCGAAGCGCACCTCCGGCGCCCCCGTCAGCAGAGGTACGACGGCCCGCACCGCCCCGACCGGCGCGATGCCGTCGGTCGCCCCGGCGAACACCAGCGTCGGGACGTCGATGTCGGCCAGGTCGATGGTGCGGTCGTCGAGCTCGAGCTGGCCGCTGGCGAGCTGGTTGCCCTTCGCGAAGCGGTGGTAGAGCTGCCCGAAGGTCCGGCCCGGGTAGGCGATCATGTTGTCGGTGAACCGGTCGACCGCCTCGATCTGCGCGAGGAACTCCCGGTCGTCGATGTGGGTCGCGAGCGCCAGCGGCTTAGTGACCATCTTCTGCACGGCCGAGAGCTGGAAGGCCCACTTCACCAGAGGCTTCGGCGCCCCGCCCATGAGCTGGTAGCCCTTGGTGATCGGGCCGCGGCCGTTGAACCAGTTGAGCAGCGGCCGCAACGGCGCGATCAGCGGCACCTGGGCGACGTCGATGGGAGAGCCGACCACGGTCAGCGACGCGACCGGCAGCTCGCCGGAGCGCTTGTCGGCCAGGGTCAGCAGGGAGAAGATCCCGCCGAGGCTCCAGCCGATCACGTGCACCGGGCGTCCGCCGGCGTGCTCGGAGGCCGCCCGGATCGCGGCCGGGACGACCTCGTCGATCCAGTGCTCCATGCCGAGGTTGCGGTCCTTGAACGACACCTCGCCGTACTCCACGAGGTACGTCGGCCGGCCCTCGTTCACGAAGTGCTCCACGAGGGAGCAGCCACGGCGCAGGTCGTAGCAGATCGCGGGGGCGGCCAGCGGCGTGACCAGGAGGACAGGGGCGCCCTTCTCCTTGACCGTGCCGGAGGGGCGGTAGTGGTAGACCTCGCGGAGGAGGCCCTCGTCGATGAGGGTGCGGGCCATCGGGCGGAGGTCGGCGAGGCCGCCGTACAGGACCTTGTGGGCGACGTTGCTCGCGGCCGCGACCACCTGGTCGGGCGCGGGCACGACGCGGCCGACGAGGTTCGCCGGGGCGGAGCCGAGGGAGCGGACGGGCACGAGGTCCATGGGCGGGAATCTACTCGCCGTGGATCAGGATCGGTCAGCCGAGCGGACGGTCTTCGTGTGCTCGCGCTCGGCGTCGAGCTCGGTCATGAAGCTCTCGGCCCAGGCCTTCACGTCGTGCTGGGTGATCTGCTTGCGCATCGCCCGCATCCGCTTGGTCAGCTCGTGCTCGTCGGCGCGGCAGGCCGAGAGCAGCGCGGCCTTCATGCCGTCGATGTCGTAGGGGTTGACCAGCCACGCCTGGCGCAGCTCGTCGGCGGCGCCGGCGAACTCGCTGAGGACCAGCGCGCCGTCCTCGTCGACGCGGCAGGCGACGTACTCCTTGGCGACCAGGTTCATGCCGTCGCGGTAGGGGGTGACGACCATGATGTCGGCGGCCCGGTAGAGCGCGGCCATCTCCTCGCGCGGGTACGACGAGTGGAGGTAGCTGATCAGCGGCTTCCCGATGCGGCCGAGGTCGCCGTTGAGGCGCCCGACGAGGCGGTCGATCTCGTCTCGGAGGAGGCGGTACTGCTCGACCTGCTCGCGCGAGGGCACCGCGACCTGCACGAAGACGGCCTCGTCGACGTCCAGCTCGCCGTCGCGGATCAGCTCGCCGAACGAGCGCAGCCGGGCGTAGATGCCCTTGGTGTAGTCGAGCCGGTCGATGCCCAGGAAGATCTTCTTCGGGTTGCCGAGGGCCTCTCGGATCTCCTGCGCCCGCCGCGCGACGATCTCCGAGCGCGCCAGGTCGTCGAAGCCGGTCGCGTCGATCGAGATCGGGAAGGCGGCGGCCCGGACCGTCCGGCCGTCGGGCAGGTAGACGAGGTCGCGGTGGGTCTTGTGGCCGACGCGCTGGCGCACCAGGCGCACGAAGTTCTGCGCCGCCCCCGGCAGCTGGAAGCCGACCAGGTCCGCGCCGAGGATGCCCTCGAGGATCTGGCGCCGCCACGGGAGCTGCTGGAACAGCTCGGCGGGCGGGAACGGGATGTGCAGGTAGAAGCCGATCCGCAGGTCCGGACGCAGCTCGCGGAGCAGCTGGGGGACCATCTGCATCTGGTAGTCGTGCACCCACACGGTCGCGTTCGGGGCGGCCAGCTCGGCGGCCTTCTCGGCGAAGCGGCGGTTGACCTCGACGTACTCGTGCCACCACTCGCGGTGGAACTCCGGCTTCGCCACGACGTCGTGGTAGAGCGGCCAGAGGGTGCCGTTGGACATGCCCTCGTAGTGGTTCTCGATCTCCTCGGGCGTCATCGACATCGGCACCAGGTGCAGCCCGTCGATGTCGAACGGCTCGAGGTGCTGCTCGGTCCCGCCCGGCCAGCCGATCCAGACGCCGTCGCCCGCACGCATGACCGGCTCGATCGCCGAGACGAGGCCGCCCGGCGAGGCACGCCAGCCCATCTTCCCGTCCGGCCCGGCGACGCGGTCGACGGGGAGACGGTTGGCGACGATGACGAGATCGTGGGCCACGGTCCCCACCCTATCGGGGCGAGCCCATCTGCCCCTTGAGGTCGTCGATCTGTCCCAGGATCGTGAGGGTCTGGGCGTGCGGGACCCATGGCGACTCGGTTCGGCCCTGGCGGATGCAGTCGCCGACGTGGGCGACCTCGTTGCCGTAGCCGATGCCGATGATCGGCTCGGGCGGGTCGAAGCGCACGGGCTCCGGGGCGCTGCCGCGCGAGGCGACCCGGTGGAAGGTGAAGTACGGCGGGAAGTGGAACTCCCCGGCCACCTCGATCCACCCCTGGTCGGTGTAGATCGTCGCGGTGTTCGGCGAGTACGACGTCAGGCTGGTCTTCAGCGTCGCGACCACGTCGCCCGGGTAGCGCCCGGCGATCGCGGCGTCGAGGTCCACCTGCCCCGAGTCGTCGAGGATCCCGGTGGCCCGGAGGTCGACGGCCTCGCCGAGCATGACGTGCGCGAACGTCAGCGGATAGATCCCGATGTCCAGCAGCGCTCCGCCGCCGAGCGCGGGGTTGAGCAGCCGGTGGTCGGGGGCCACGTCCGCGACGAAGGACAGGTCGGCGGACAGATGGTGGGGAGTGCCGAAGTCGCCGGCGCGCAGCCGTCCCGCGAGGTCGCGCCAGACCGGGTGGCAGGCGCTCCACATCGCCTCCATAAGGAGCCGGTCGCCCGCGGAGCCGATCAGCTCGGCGGCCGTCGCCCGGTCGAGGGTCAGCGGCTTCTCGCACAGCACGTGCTTGCCGGCATCCAGGGCCAGTCGGGCCTGCTCGAGGTGCAGCGAGTGGGGCGAGGCGACGTACACGACGTCGACGTCCGGGTCGGCCACCAGCGCCGCGTAGTCGTCGTACGCCGTCGCTCCGGGCGCGTGCGCCGCGGCGAACGCCTCGGCGCGGGCCTGGTCGCGCGAGCCGACGGCGACCAGCTCGGCGTCCGGCACCAGGGCGAGGTCGGTGGCGAGCTTGGCGGCGATGCGCCCGGGGGCGAGGATCCCCCAGCGGACTGTGGTCTGGCTCACAGCACGAGACTCTAGTGAGGCCGCCGCGGAGCACGCGAAGCGGTCCCGGTCGATTCCGGCGTGGGAATGACACCGTTGTGATTCCCCGACTACAGTGGCAGGAGACCAGCACATCCGACTTCAGGGGAGACGTCGCAGATGAACGCGGAGCGGAGCACCCGGCCAGAGGCCGCTGCCGATGGGGCTGCCCTCACCGACCGCGACCGGGCGATCCTGGAGTTCGAGCGCCAGTGGTGGAAGTACGCCGGTGCCAAGGAGACCGCGGTCCGCGAGAAGTTCGACATGAGCTCGACGCGCTACTACCAGGTCCTCAACGCCCTCATCGACCGTCCCGACGCGCTCGAGGCCGACCCCCTTCTCGTACGCCGCCTCCGCCGCCTGCGCGCCCAGCGCCAGCGCCAGCGCTCCGCGCGTCGACTCGGGTTCGAGATCTGATGCGCCCCTTCGCGCGCACCGACCAGCGCGGTGCCGTCCTGCCCTCGCCGGTCGTCATCCTCAGCGTCGTCGCCGTCGCCCTGGCCGCGCTCACCTTCGTGCTGACCCGCCACGACGGCGCCAAGGAGCGCGACATCACGACCGTCGCGTCCAGCCACGCCTCCGGCTCGCCGAAGGCGAACGCCTCCGCGTCCGCCGGCTCCTCGGCCCGGCCGAGCAAGGCCCCGAGCGCGAAGCCGAAGAAGAAGCACAAGGCCATCCAGCGCTCCCAGGTCGGTGTCGTGGTCTTCAACGACACCTCCATCACCGGCCTCGCCGGCTCGGTCGGCCAGAAGGTCTCCCATCTCGGCTGGCACTTCGTCGCGGCCGACAACTGGGTCGGCACCGTGCCCGCCACGACGGTCTACTTCCCCAAGGGCATGCGACCCGCCGCACGCCAGCTCGCCCTCGACCTGGGCGTCCAGCGGATCATGCCGGCCGACCCGGCCAGCAACATGAGCAGCTCCAGCCTCACCCTGATCCTGACCGGCCCGTTGAGCTGACCTGTCGGCGCGAGCGCGTCGCCGCGGTGGGGCCGGTGCGGTGACGGTCGTCTCGGATTCGCCACGGCCCACCCTGCCGACGCCCCACCGGCAGCGGGTTCGTGGTGGGATGGAGACGTGAAGTTCTCTTCGGACGAGGGCGAACGTCGCTATGCCGCGTTGGTGCGGCGGGCCCAGCACGCTGTGGTCGGCCTCGACTTCGACGGCACGCTGGCCCCGATCGTGGAGAACCCGGCCGAGGCGCACATCCACCCCGGAGCGAGCGCCGTACTCGTCGAGCTCGCGCGGGAGGTCCTGGCGATCGCCGTCATCACCGGCCGCCCGGCGCGGCAGGCGCTCGACCTCGGTGGCCTCGAGGATGTCGGGGACGCCCTGGCCGACATGGGCAAGGAGCTCTACCTCTTCGGCCAGTACGGCAGCGAACGCTGGAACACCCGCGAGCGCCACATCATCGCGCCCCGGCCCGCGCGCGGACTGGCGACCTTCGAGCGCGAGCTGCCCCGATTGCTGCGGGCTGCCGACGCCGCCGAGGCGTACGTCGAGGACAAGGGTCTCGCGGTCGCGGTGCACACGCGGCGGATGACCGAGCCGGCCGCGGCGTACCGACGACTGCTGCCGGTGCTCACCGAGCAGGCCGAGCGCAACGGCCTGCAGGTCGAGCCGGGCCGCAACGTCATCGAGATCCGCTCGCCCGGCACGCACAAGGGCCAGGTCGTCGACCGGCTGGTGGGGACCCTCAAGCCGACCGGCTTCCTCTTCGCCGGCGACGACCTCGGCGACCTGGACGCCTTCGAGGCGCTCGACCCACTCCAGGAGAGCGGCGTCGCGACGTTGCGTGTCTGCTCCGCCTCCGACGAGGAGAGCACGCTCCTGAAGATGGCCGACGTCGTGGTCCCCGGCCCCGACGGCGTGCTCGACCTGCTGCGGCGACTGGCCGCGGATGCCCGTCTCGCGCGGGTGGCGCACGCCTGACGTATCGAATACTGGACACGAGTCCCGAATGCCGGGATATCGATTCGGTCGAGCGCGGGTGTCGGCCCTACGCTGGCTCTGCTCATCCAGAGGGACTGAGGGAACGGCCCGACGACGTCCCGGCAACCGCCGCGATCCCCGACCTGCCCGGTCGGCCGCGGAAACGGTGCCAATTCCGACCAGGCGGCCACACGGGTCGCCCGGGCAGATGAGAGGGAGGACCCCATGAGCGCCGCCGTGACCGACACCCAGGCCACCGACAACGTCAGCAGCGCCGGTGAGTCCGGCCCCCGGGAGGGCGCGTTCGGCAACGCCGTCGGGCTCGCCTGCCGCGAGTGCGGCAACCGGATCGCGCTGGGACCCTTCTACGCCTGTCCGGACTGCTTCGGACCGCTCGAGGTCGCCTACGAGTTCCCGGCGATCACCCGCGAGGAGATCGAGGCCGGCCCCCGCAACATCTGGCGCTACAAGGCGCTGCTGCCGGTTCCGTCCGACATCGAGGCGAGCCCCAACACCGAGCCCGGCTTCACCCGGCTGCTGAAGGCCGACAACCTCGGCCGCGAGCTCGGGATCGACAACCTGTGGGTCAAGGACGACTCGACCAATCCGACGAACTCCTTCAAGGACCGGGTCGTCGCCTGCGCCCTGAGTGCCGCGCGCGAGCTGGACGCCAAGGTGTTCGCCTGCCCGTCGACCGGCAACCTGGCCAACGCCGTCGCGGCGGCCGGCGCCCGTGCCGGCATCCCGACCGTCGTGTTCATCCCGAGCAACCTCGAGCAGCCCAAGCAGGTCAACTCCGCGGTCTTCACCGAGAAGCTCGTCGCGGTCGACGGCAACTACGACGACGTCAACAAGCTCGCCCAGGAGATCGCCGCCGAGGAGGAGGGCTGGGCGTTCGTGAACGTCAACGTCCGCCCCTACTACGCTGAGGGCTCCAAGACGCTGGGCTACGAGATCGCCGAGCAGCTCGGGTGGCGCCTGCCCGACCAGGTCGTCATCCCGGTCGCGTCCGGCTCGCAGCTCACCAAGGTCGACAAGGCCTTCCAGGAGCTCATCAAGCTCGGCCTCGTCGAGGACAAGCCGTACAAGATCTTCGGCGCGCAGGCCACCGGCTGCAACCCGGTCTCGACCGCCTTCAAGGGCGGCGTCGACGCGATCCGCCCGGTCAAGCCGGACACCATCGCCAAGAGCCTGGCGATCGGCAACCCCGCCGACGGCATCTACGTCCTCGACATCACCCGCCGCACAGGTGGTGCCGTCGAGGAGGTCACCGACGACGAGATCCGTGCCGGCATCGTGCTGCTCGCCCGCACCGAGGGCATCTTCACCGAGACCGCCGGCGGCACCACGCTCGCCGTCACCAAGAAGCTGGTCGAGAACGGCCTGCTCGACCCGAGCCTCGAGACCGTCGCCATCAACACCGGACACGGACTCAAGACCCTTGACGCCGTCTCCGGCCAGGTGGGCGCTGCGGCGACCATCGCGCCGTCGTACGACGCGTTCGTCGAGGCCGGCATCCTCGCCTGACCTGGCGGGTGCTGCTGTCACACGTCGTTCGGTGAGCTGGCCGGCCGTTCACAGCTGTAACACGTCGTTCGCTGACCTGCTCGGCGGTTGGCGGCTGTAGTACGCCGACGCAGCGGCGTACTACAGCCGCCAACGACCGTCTACCTCGCCCAACAGCGTGTTACAGCCGCCCTCACCCGAGCAGCTGGCGCGCCAGCTCGGCGCTCGCGGGGTAGTCGACCTTGCTGACCGGGGTGCGCGGGACCTCGTCCACGAAGAGCAGGACCTTCGGCACCTTGTAGTTCGAGATCAACGCGCGGCAGTGGGTCCGCAGCGCCTCCTCGTCGACGTTCGAGCCCGGGCGCCGCTGGACCAGAGCGGTGACCTGCTGTCCCCAGCGCTCGTGCGGCGTGCCGACGACGACCGCGTCGAAGACGTCGTCGTGGCGCAGCAGCACCGCCTCGACCTCCTCGGGGTGGACCTTCTCGCCGCCGGTGTTGATGCAGACCGAGCCGCGGCCGAGGACGGTGATGGACCCGTCCGCCTCGAGCCGTGCGGCATCGCCGGGGATCGACCACCGCCTGCCGTCGATCTCCTTGAACGTCGCGGCGGTCTTGACGGGGTCCTTGTAGTAGCCGAGCGGGATCGCGCCCGAGCGGGCGAGCAGGCCCTCCTCTCCGACGGCGGCCGGTCTCAGGTCGGAGGTGAAGACCTGCACCGTCTCGCTGGCGTCGAACCTCGGTGCCCCGAGCGCGCCCTCGGACCCGTCGTCGACCCGCGACGCGGTGGCGCCGGACTCGGATGCGCCGTACGTGTCGAGGATGAACCGGCCGGGCAGCGCGCGGCGGATCTCCTCGCGGACCCCGTCGGAGAGCGGTGCGGCGCCGTTGGACACCGCCGCGAGCGAGGACAGGTCCCAGCGGTTCGGCTCGGCGATGATCGCCTCGGCGACCGGCCTGCCCATCGCGTCGCCGAGGAAGGTCAGCGAGTTGACCCCCGCCTTCTCGACGAGGTCGAGGATGCCGGTCGCGGAGAAGCTCGGCTCGGTGTAGAGCGCGATGGTGTAGCCGGCTACGTGGCCGTTGCCCAGGATCCACTGGCTGCCGCCGTGCATCATCGGGCCGCAGGCCAGCAGCGTCATCGGGCTCTCGTTCGCCGCGGCCTCCCTGCCGAGGTCCTCCACCGAGGTGATCGGGGCATTGAAGCGCGCGGAGTTGAGGGCCGCGTGGATCACGTCGTCGTTGCGCCACACCACGCCCTTGGGGTTGCCGGTGGTGCCGCCGGTGTAGAGGACGTAGTGGTCGCCGGGGCTGCGCTCGGCCCGGCGACCGTCGAGCTCGTGGTCGTCGGAGGCGGCGGCCAGTGCCTCGTCGTACTCGGGGCCGAGGGTGAGGATCCTGCGCAGCGCCGCCGGGTCCACGGCCCGTACGGCGTCGAGGTGCTCGGGCGCGACGAGCGCCATCGTGCAGTCGGCGTTGTCGTAGAGGTAGGCGAGCTCGTCGTGGAGGTACTTGTAGTTGACGTTGATCGGCACCGCACGTGCCTTCATGCAGCCGTAGAGCGCGTCGACCCACTCGATCCGGTTGGCGGAGTGCACGGCGACGTGCTCGCCGGGCTGGAGGCCCAAGCCGATCAGGTGGTTCGCCAGCCGGGTGGCCCTCTCATCGACCTCGGCGTAGGTGTAGGACCGGTCCGTCGTGAGCACCGCGACGCGGTCGGGGATCGCGTCGGCCATGGTCTCGAGGACGTCGGCCAGGTTCAGCGGGCGGCTGCTCATGGCGCGACTCTGCCAACGAGAACATGTTCTCGTCCAGGGATCCGGGGAAGACTGGGGGCGTGACTGAACACCACTACTCGCTCGCGGTCACCTGGCAGGGCAACCGCGGCACCGGGACCAGCGGCTACCGCGACTACGGGCGCGACGTCGTGCTGCGGGCCGGCGACAAGCCGGACCTCCTCGCGTCCGCCGACCCGACGTTCCGCGGGGACGCCGGCCGCTGGAACCCCGAAGAGCTACTGGTCGCGGCGCTGAGCCAGTGCCACCTGCTGTCCTACCTCCACTCGGCCGTCCGCCACGGCATCGTCGTCACGGCGTACGACGACGAGCCGGTCGGCACCATGGAGCAGGTCGGCCAGGGCGGCCGGTTCACCTCGGTCGTCCTGCGCCCGCGCGTCACCGTCGCCGAGGAGTCGATGGTCGAGGTCGCGCGGTCGATCCACGGCGAGGCGAGCGAGAACTGCTTCATCGCCGCCTCGGTCGGCTTCCCGGTCACCCACGAGCCTCCGATGCCGCGCGTAGCGAGCGGTGCCAGACGGGCGTGACGGGAAGGCGCGCACGCGATGGCGGTCTGGCTGCACCATCGAGCGGGCGCAACGCCGCCAGCGCACCCGTGTGGCGCCGCGCAGTAGCGCGGCACCGGAGGCTCGTGGGTAGCCACGAGCCGGAGACCCTCGTCGGCTGACCGCAACCGCGGCGTCGACGTCCGTTCAGGTGAACCTGGCACAAAGGTGACATGCCGCGCGTCCGCTCCGTCGTGATCTCCGCGGGCGCGGTGGCCGTCGGCCTCAGCCTCACCGCCGGAGGCGCCCGGGAGCTGCTGCGCCGCCAGGCGGCCATCGCCCGACGTGCCATCGGCAAGCCGCTTGGCGAGGAGGCGCCGTACGCCGACAGGACCTGGAAGGCGTCGTACGGCGACCGCATGGACCTCCTCATGCTCGGCGACTCGATCGCGGCGGGGCTGGGGGCCGAGCGGCGCAAGGACACGCTCGGCGCGCGGCTCGCGCGGGGCCTGGCCAAGCACCTGCACCGCGCCGTGCGGCTGCGGACCGCGGCGATCGTCGGCTCGGAGTCCTCGGCGCTCGGTCAGCAGATCGACAGCCTGCCGCACGACTACGTTCCCGACGTCGCGGTCATCGTCATCGGCGGCAACGACGTCACCCACCGGGTGCCGGTGGCGAAGTCCGTCGCCCATCTCGAGGAGGCGATCCGCCGGCTGCGTGCCCGCGGCGCCCAGGTGGTGGTCGGCACCTGTCCCGACCTCCGCGCGATCAGGCCGGTGCCGCAGCCGTTGCGGACCATCGGCTCGCGGCTCTCGCGCCAGCTCGCGGCCGCCCAGGCGCGGGCCGCGGTGGCGGGCGGCGCGCACGCCGTGTCGCTCGCCCACGTGGTCGGTCCGCTCTTCGTCGACGAGCCCGACCAGATGTTCAGCACCGACCGCTTCCACCCCAGCGCCCTGGGCTACAAGCGCACCGCCAAGGCGCTGCTGCCGTCGGTCCTGACCGCGCTCGGCATGCAGGACGAGGCGCCGTACGGACACCTCGTGCCGGACTCCCTCCCGGACCCCGCCGCCGGGTTCGTCGTGGAGCCCGTCGCCGAGCCCGCGGAGGACGCCGGTGAGGGGCCGGGCGGGTAGCGTCTGCTGCTTGCACTCGCCTAGGCCGAGTGCTAAACATGAGGCTGGCACTCGTAGCATGAGAGTGACAACACCGGACCGGTGGCGTTGAGGATCAGACGAGCGGCGAGAAAGGGTTCGCCGGGCGGCTGGTCCGGCCGTCGCGGGCAGCCCATCGGACCGGTCCCACGAACGCACCTGTGAAGGATCACTGGAGCTATGCCGAAGCTGATTGCTTTCAACGAGGAGGCCCGGCGCGGTCTCGAGCGGGGCATGAACACCCTCGCCGACGCCGTCAAGGTCACCCTCGGCCCCAAGGGCCGCAACGTCGTGCTGGAGAAGAAGTGGGGCGCCCCCACGATCACCAACGACGGTGTCTCCATCGCCAAGGAGATCGAGCTCGAGGACCCCTACGAGAAGATCGGCGCCGAGCTGGTCAAGGAGGTCGCGAAGAAGACCGACGACGTCGCCGGTGACGGTACGACGACGGCCACCGTCCTCGCCCAGGCGCTCGTCAAGGAGGGCCTGCGCAACGTTGCCGCCGGCGCGAACCCGATGGGTCTCAAGCGCGGCATCGAGGCGGCCGTCTCCGCCGTGTCCGAGCAGCTGCTCGCGCAGGCCAAGGACGTCGAGACCCGTGAGCAGATCGCGGCCACCGCGACCATCTCCGCCGGTGGCGACACCACCGTCGGCGACGCCATCGCCGAGGCGATGGACAAGGTCGGCAAGGAGGGCGTGATCACGGTCGAGGAGTCGAACACCTTCGGCATCGACCTCGAGCTCACCGAGGGCATGCGGTTCGACAAGGGCTACATCTCGGCCTACTTCGTCACCGACCCCGAGCGCATGGAGACCGTGCTCGAGGACCCCTACGTCCTCATCGCCAACTCCAAGATCAGCAACGTCAAGGACCTGCTCCCGCTGCTGGAGAAGGTCATGCAGTCCGGCAAGCCGCTGGTCATCATCTCCGAGGACGTCGACGGCGAGGCTCTCTCGACCCTGGTCGTCAACAAGATCCGCGGCACCTTCAAGTCCGTCGCCGTCAAGGCCCCGGGCTTCGGCGACCGCCGCAAGGCCATGCTGCAGGACATCGCGATCCTGACCGGTGGCCAGGTCATCTCCGAGGAGGTCGGCCTCAAGCTGGAGACCGCCGGTCTCGAGCTGCTCGGCCAGGCCCGCAAGGTCGTCATCACCAAGGACGAGACCACCATCGTCGAGGGTGCCGGCGACCAGGCCCAGATCGAGGGCCGGGTCAACCAGATCCGGGCCGAGATCGAGAAGTCCGACTCCGACTACGACCGCGAGAAGCTCCAGGAGCGCCTCGCCAAGCTGGCCGGCGGCGTGGCCGTCATCAAGGTCGGCGCGGCCACCGAGGTCGAGCTCAAGGAGCGCAAGCACCGCATCGAGGACGCCGTGCGCAACGCGAAGGCGGCCGTCGAGGAGGGCATCCTCCCCGGTGGTGGCGTCGCGCTGGTGCAGGCCGCTGCCAACGCGTTCGAGAAGCTCGAGCTCGTCGGCGACGAGGCCACCGGCGCGTCGATCGTGAAGGCCGCCGTCTCGGCGCCACTGAAGCAGATCGCGATCAACGCCGGCCTCGAGGGCGGCGTCGTCGCGGAGAAGGTCGCGGGCCTCCCCGTCGGCCAGGGCCTCAACGCCGCGACCGGCGAGTACGTCGACCTGCTGGACAACGGCATCATCGACCCGGCCAAGGTCACCCGCTCGGCGCTGCAGAACGCCGCGTCGATCGCCGCGCTGTTCCTCACCACCGAGGCCGTCGTGGCCGACAAGCCCGAGAAGGCCGCCCCCATGCCGGGTGGCGACGGTGGCATGGGCGACATGGGTGGCATGGGGTTCTAGCCGCCTTCGTGCGGACACAACCCGCACATCCCACGCATCACCAGCAGGGCCCCTCGCCAGCGAGGGGCCCTGCTGCATCTCGGCGGGCGGCGGGGCGGCGGCGCGGCGGGGTCGTAGGGGCGTCGGGGTCGTGTGCCTGAGACATCGCTATGCCGATGTCTCAGGCACACGACCCCGACCCAGCCGACCGACCGACCGACCCCCACTGACCGACCTCCGCAGACCGACCGAGCGGGGGCTCAGGTCAACAGCATGATCAGCCCGACCGCCGTACCGACGACGACGATGGTCCAGCGGAGGACCTGGGGCGGGATCCGGCGTCCGTAGTGGGCGCCGATCCGCCCGCCGACCAGCGAGCCGGCAAGGATCAGCAGTGCGGCAGTCCACGCGACGTGGGTGAGCGCGATGAACAGCACCGCGGCGACCACGTTGACGATCCCGGCCAGCACGTTCTTGAGCGCGTTGAGCCTCTGGAGGTCGTCGTCCATGACCAGCCCCAGCAGCGCCATCAGGATGACGCCCTGAGCCGCGCCGAAGTAGCCGCCGTACACACCGGTGAGGAAGATCCCGACGTAGCCGGCGATGCCGAGGTGCTGGGTGCGTACGCCGGCGAGCCGGCGCGCGATCCACGGCTGGGCCGCGATCAGCGCGCAGGCGAGCAGGATGAGCACCGGCACCACCGAGGCGAAGACGCTGCCGGGCAGGCGCAGGAGCAGGACGACCCCGACGATCGCGCCGAGCAGGGAGGCCGAGCCGAAGCCGAGCGCGCGTCGGCGCTGGCCCCTCAGCTCCCGGCGGTAGCCGAAGGTGCCGCTGATGGTGCCGCCGCAGATGCCGACGGTGTTGCTCACGTTGGCCACCACCGGCGAGTAGCCGACGGCGAGCAGCGTCGGGAAGGTCAGCAGCGAGCCGGAGCCGACGATCGTGTTCACCCCGCCGGCGACGACGCCTGCCGCGGTGACCGCGACCGCCTGGATGGGTGACACGGGCAAGGACTCTAGTGTCGCGGTCACTCGGCCGACCGCCCACCCGGCCAACCGCGGGCCAACGCGCGACGGCCTAGCCTGAGCGCATGGACGACGGTGTGGCCGCCCTGGCCGACAGGTTGCGGGAGGTCGGCTACCTGGCCGACGACGACCTGGCGACCGTCGTCTTCCTGGCGCTGCGGATGGAGCGGCCGCTGTTGCTCGAGGGCGAGCCGGGGACGGGCAAGACCGCGCTCGCCGAGGCGCTGGCCGCGACGCTGGGCCGCCCGCTGATCCGGGTCCAGTGCTACGAGGGCATCGACTCGACGCAGGCCCTCTACGACTGGGACTTCCCGCGCCAGATCCTGCACCTCCGCGCGCTCGAGGCGCTCGGTCGCGACGGGGGAGACGGTGAGGTCGCCGAGCTCGAGAAGAGCCTGTACGACGAGCGGTTCCTGCTCGCGCGACCGGTGCTGACCGCCCTGCAGCAGAGCCCGAGCGTGCTGCTGGTCGACGAGGTCGACCGGGCCGACGACGAGTTCGAGGCGTTCCTGCTCGAGGTGCTCTCGACGTACCGCGTCACGATCCCGGAGCTCGGGACGGTGGCCGCGGCCCAGCCGCCGACGGTGGTGCTGACGTCCAACCGCACCCGCGAGCTGCACGACGCGCTGAAGCGTCGCTGCCTCTACCACTGGATCGACCACCCCGGCCTCGAGCGGGAGGTCGCGATCCTGCGCGAACGGGCGCCCGAGGTGAGCGCCGAGCTCGCGCGGCAGGTGGTGGGAGTCGTGCAGCAGCTCCGGGCCGGCGGCGACCTCCTCAAGCCACCGGGCGTGGCCGAGACGCTCGACTGGGCGCGGGCCCTGCACCACCTCGGCACCGCCGAGCTCGACGCCGAGACGGCCGCGCGCACGCTCGGCGCGCTGGTGAAGTACCGCGACGACGCCGAGCGCGTCCGGGCCGCGCTCGACCGGATGCTGACGCCGTGACCGTCCTCGAGCGCGGCGGCGACGAGATCCTGGTCGGATTCGCGACGGCGTTGCGTGAGGCGGGCGTGGCTGTGACGTCCGACCGCACGCGCTCCTACCTCGAGGCGACGGCGCTGCTGGGGGTGGCCGACCGTGAGGCCACGCGGTCGGCGGGACACGCGACGCTCTGCGCCGGGCCAGACGACCTCCACCGCCACGACCGGGTCTTCGAGGAGTGGTTCTCGACCGATACCGGTGGGGGCGCGCTCCGGGCCCGCCCGCGGCCAGCCGCCGCCTCGCCCCGGCTGCTGCCCGACGAGCTCCGCGACCACGCGCCGGGCGACGGCGACGTCGAGGAGCAGGACGCGGTGCACGCCGCCGCCAGCGCCCGCGAGGTGCTGCGGCAGCGCGACGTGGCGACGCTGAGCCCGGCGGAGCGCCGCGAGCTCGCGGCCATGTTCGCCACGCTGCCGGTCGTGCTGCCGCGGCGATCGGCCGCCCGTCGTACGCCGCAGCGGCGGGGCGAGGTCGACATGTCGCGGACGCTGCGCTCCAGCCTGCGGCGCCTCGGCGAGCCGGCCCGGATCGAGCGGCGGAGGCGCGGAAGCCGCGTCCGGCGAGTGGTGCTGCTCGTCGACGTGTCCGGCTCGATGAGCGGGTACGCCGACGCGCTGCTGCGCCTGGCCCACCGGGTCGTCACGGGAGCGCCGGGCGGGGCGGGGCGCGTCGAGGTCTTCAGCCTCGGCACCCGGCTGACCCGGCTGACGTCGGCGCTGCGGCTGCGTGACCCCGAGCGCGCGCTCGCCGCAGCCGGCGACGTCGTGCCGGACTGGTCGGGCGGCACCCGGCTGGGCGAGACGCTGCGGGCGTTCCTGCAGCGCTGGGGCCAGCGGGGGATGGCGCGAGGCTCGGTGGTGGTCGTGCTCAGCGACGGCTGGGAGCGCGGCGACCCGGCGCCGCTCGCGGATGCGATGGCGCGGCTCCACCTGCTGGCGCACCGGGTCGTCTGGGCCAACCCGCACCGCGGCAAGACCGGCTACGAGCCGATCCAGGGTGGCGTGGTCGCGGTGCTGCCGTACGTCGACGACTTCCTGGCCGGCCACTCGATGGCGACGTTCGCGGAGTTGATGGAGGTGTTGCGCAGTGCGTGAGGTGCTGCCCCAGCTGATGAAGTGGTGGGCGGCGGGGGAGACCGTCGGGATGGGCACGGTCGTCGCGACCTTCCGCTCGGCCCCGCGCCCGCCGGGCGCCTCGATGCTCGTCGGCCCCGACGACTCCGCCGTCGGGTCCGTCTCCGGCGGCTGCGTCGAGGGCGCCGTCTACGAGCGCGCGCAGCAGGTCGTCGCCGACGGCCGGCCCGCGCTCGAGAGGTACGGCGTCTCCGACGACGACGCGTTCGCGGTCGGGCTCGCCTGCGGCGGCATCCTCGACGTGTACGTCGAGAAGGTCGATCGCGAGACCTTCCCCGAGCTCGGCGAGATCGCCGCCGACGTCGAGGCCGGCCGCCCGGTCGCGGTCGCGACCGTGGTCGAGCACCCCGATCCGGCGTACGTCGGGCGGCGGGCGGTCCTGCGGCCGACGGCGGTAGTCCCTGACGAAAAGCACCAGGATCCGGTCGGAAGTGGTGCTTTTCGTCAGGGACTGTCCGCGTCGCTGGGCAGCCCCCGCATCGACGACGCCGTCCACGACGACGCCCTCGGCCTGCTCGCGACCGGTCACGACGGCACGCTGAGCTACGGCCCGGACGGCGAGCGCCGCGGTGAGGGGATGCGGGTGTTCGTGTGGGCGTTCGCGCCTGCGCCGCGGATGATCGTCTTCGGCGCGATCGACTTCGCTGCCGCGGTGGCACGTGTCGGGACCTTCCTCGGCTACCGGGTGACGGTGTGCGACGCGCGGCCCGTGTTCGCCACGAGCTCGCGCTTCCCCGAGGCCGACGAGGTCGTCGTCGAGTGGCCGCACCGCTATCTCGCCGCCGAGCGCGAGGCGGGCGACATCGACGGCCGCACGGTGGTGGCGGTGCTGACCCACGACCCGAAGTTCGACGTGCCCGTGCTCGAGCAGGCCCTGCGGATGCCCGAGCTGGCGTTCGTGGGGGCGATGGGGTCGCGGCGTACCCACGAGGACCGGATGCGGCGGCTGCGCGAGGCCGGCGTGACCGACGAGGAGCTCGACCGGCTGTCCAGCCCGATCGGGCTCGATCTCGGCGCCCGCACCCCGGAGGAGACGGCGGTCAGCATCGCGGCCGAGATCATCGCGCGGCGATGGGGCGGGAGCGGCCATCCGCTAGGTGTCACCGAGGGCCGGATCCACGGCGTGGAGCAGGGCGCGACGACCACGTGAGCGGGGTCACGTTCGGTGCTAGCGTGACGACATGGTGCGGCAGGACCTGCAGGACCGGCGGACCGCCACGGTGCGCGCTTGGACGTCGTTCATGGCGCGGCCCGACTCGCAGCTCCCGGTGCGCCCCGAGATCCTGACCAGCTGGCACCGCTCGCGCGGCGCGGTCGACGTCGACACGGTCGCGGCGGCGCCGCTCGCCGACGAGGGCGACACCCGCAGCTTCTGGCGCGACTCGCCGCTGCAGGTCGGTGTCGAGCGGGTCGAGGCCGAGCTGCGTCGTACGGCCGAGGACGGCGACCTGGTCATCGGCATCACCGACCGCGAGACCCGCGTCCTCTGGACGTACGGCGGCCGGGTGATGCGCCGACGTGCCGAGACCGTCAACTTCGTGCCCGGCGGGCGGTGGGACGACGAGTCGGTCGGCACCAACGCGCTCGACCTCGCCAACCGCTCGTCCGCGCCGGCGATGGTCTTCAGCGCCGAGCACTTCGCGCCGTTCGTGCACAGCTGGGTCTGCTGGGCCGCCCCGGTCCACGACCCCGTCACGGGCGGCCAGCTCGGCGTCATCGACCTGTCGACCACCTGGGACCGCACCCACCCGATCGGCCTCGCCACGGCCCGCGTCCTGGCGACGCTGATCGAGCAGGCGATGCCGCGCTCGCGGCTGCTGGTGCCCGACGAGGAGACCGGCGACCCCGGCCTGGTGATGACGCTGCTCGGCAACGCCGAGGTCCGTCTCGACGGACAGCGGCTGCTGCTGACCCGCCGCCAGACCGAGGTGCTCGCCCTCCTCGCCCTGCACCCCGACGGGCTCTCGCTCGAACAGCTCCACGCGGCGCTCTACGGCGACCACGCGGTCACCTTCTCCACCCTCAAGGCCGAGGTCTCGCACCTGCGCCACGCGCTCGGCGGTCAGCTCGCCTCGCGCCCCTACCGCCTGCTGATGCCGGTCGCCAGCGACATCGAGCACGTCCTCGCCCTGCTCCGCCGCGGCCAGGTCGGCCCCGCCGTCGAGGCGTACGGCGGCGACCTGCTCCCCGGCACCGACAGCCCGGCGCTGGTCGAGATGGGCGAGTACGTCGCCGTCGCCGTCCGCGAGGCCCTCCTCGCCGACCCCCAGCCGGATGCCGTCGTGCGCTACGCCGAGCTGGCGCCGTACGACACCGAGGTGGTGGAGCGCTGCCTGGCTGTCGTCGGCCGGCATCCCGCCGTACCGCTGCTGAAGGCGCGGCTCGCCGCCGCACGCGACTGAGCGGGCGGTCACCGGTAATTCACTGGGTTCCCAGTGAATTACCGGGCTCTGGCGCGAAACTTCACCCCAAGACCGAGCAAATCGCCGCGTAGGTCTTCGGTATTTCACTGGGTTCCCAGTGAAATACCGGTTGCCCAACCACCAGCCAACCGCGCCTCCCTAGCGTGAGCCGGGTCACAGATCTCTGTCTGACCAAGGGAGTGCCATGACCCGGATCAACCTCACCGTCGACGGCCAGAGGGTGGCCGACGACATCGAGCCCCGGATGCTGCTGGTGCAGTACCTCCGCGAGCGGCTCGGCAAGACCGGCACCGTCGTCGGCTGCGACACCAGCAGCTGCGGGGCGTGCACGGTCCACCTCGACGGGGCCAGCGTGAAGTCGTGCAACGTGCTCGCGGTCCAGGCCGACGGCGCGACGGTCACGACCATCGAGGGGCTGGCCGCCGAGGACGGCACGCTGCACCCGGTGCAGGAGGCCTTCCACGAGTGCCACGGCCTGCAGTGCGGGTTCTGCACGCCCGGGATGATCATGCAGGCGGTCGACCTCCTGAAGCAGAACCCCGACCCGTCCGAGGAGGCGGTCCGGCTCGGCCTGGAGGGCAACCTCTGCCGCTGCACGGGCTACCACAACATCGTCCGGGCGGTGCAGCGCGCTGCGGGGGAGATGTCCGGGGCCTCGACGGGCCCGACCACCGGCGCAGGGGAGGTCGTGTCATGACCGCCACCCAGGACGCACCCGTCGCCGAGATCGGCCGCGACCGTCGCCGCAAGGAGGATCAGCGGCTGATCACCGGCCGCACCCGCTGGACCGACAACATCACGCTCCCCGGGATGCTGCACCTGGCGATGGTGCGCAGCCCGTTCCCGCACGCCCGCATCTCCGGCATCGACACGACCGCCGCCAAGGCGAGCACCAACGTCGTCGCCGTGCTCACCGGAGCGGACCTGGGCGAGGGCCAGGGCGCGTGCATCAACGCGTGGCCGGTCGTCGAGGACCAGGTCACGCCCGCCCACGTCCCCATGCCCAGCGACCGGGTGACCTTCGCGGGCGAGATCGTCGCCGTGGTCGTCGCGCGGACCGCCGCCGAGGCACGCGACGCGGCCGAGCTGGTCGAGGTCGACTACGAGGAGCTGCCGGCCGCGCTCGACCTGAAGGACGCGGCCGAGAACAAGGTGCTCGCGCACCCCGACCTCGGCACCAACGTCTCGGCGGTGTGGCGCTTCGACTCCGCCGAGGCCGGCACAGGCGGCGACGTCGAGGAGGCCATCGCGAAGGCCCGCGACGGCGGCATCGTGATCGAGCGCGAGTACCGCCAGCAGAGGCTCATCCCCGCCTTCATGGAGCCGCGCAGCGTGGTCGTTGACCCGACCGGCGAGCAGATCACCGTCTGGTCGGCCACCCAGATCCCGCACATCCTGCGCTTCGCGATCGCCGCGTCCACGGGGGTGTCGGAGTCGAAGATCCGGGTCATCGCACCGGACGTCGGCGGCGGGTTCGGCGGCAAGCTGCAGCAGACGCCGGAGGAGATGATCGCGTTCGCGGTGGCCCGTCGGCTCGGCAAGCCGGTGAAGTACACCGAGACCCGCAGCGAGTCGCTGCTGTCGGCCCACCACGGCCGCGACCAGTGGCAGCGGCTCACGCTCGCGGCCGACAAGGACGGCAACGTCACCGGCCTCAAGGTCGACCTGCTCGCCGACCTGGGCTCGTACGTCGCCATCGTCGGCGGCGGCGTCCCGGTGCTCGGCGCGTTCATGTTCAACGCGATCTACAAGTTCCCCGCCTACCAGTTCCAGACCACCAACGTCCTCACCAACAAGACCTGGACCGACGCCTACCGCGGCGCAGGCCGCCCGGAGGCGACGTACGCCGTCGAGCGGCTCATGGACGAGCTCGCGGCCGAGGTCGGGGTGGATCCGCTGGAGATCCGTGAGCGCAACTGGATCAAGCACGAGGAGTTCCCGTTCACCACCGTCGCCGGGCTGGAGTACGACTCCGGCAACTACGAGGCGGCGACGGCCCGGGCCAAGGAGATGTTCGGGTACGACGCCCTGCGGGCCGAGCAGGCCGAGCGCCGCGAGCGCGGCGACCGGGTGCAGCTCGGGCTCGGAGTCTCGACGTTCACCGAGATGTGCGGCCTCGCGCCGTCCCGCGTGCTGGGCAGCCTCAACTACGGCGCCGGTGGCTGGGAGCACGCCGAGGTGCGGATGCTGCCGACCGGCAAGGTCGAGGTCGTGACCGGTGCGTCCGCCCACGGGCAGGGGCACGAGACCGCGTTCAGCCAGATCGTGGCCGACCGGCTCGGCGTACCTTTCGAGGACGTCGAGATCCTCCACGGCGACACCCAGATCTCGCACAAGGGCCTGGACACCTACGGCTCGCGCAGTCTCGTCGTAGGCGGCGAGGCGCTGGTGAAGGCGGTCGACAAGGTCATCGAGAAGGCCAAGCCCGTCGCGGCGCACCTGCTCGAGGCGTCGGTCGACGACCTCGAGTTCGGTGGCGGTCGGTTCACCGTCAAGGGCACCGACCAGGGCATGGCGGTCACCGAGATCGCGACCGCGGTCTTCGCCGCGCACAACCTGCCCGACGGGGTCGAGGCCTCGCTCGACTCGGAGGCGACGTACGACCCGGTGAACTTCAACTACCCGCACGGCACGCACCTCTGCGCCGTCGAGGTCGACACCGAGACCGGCCAGGTGAAGATGCGCAAGTACGCCGCCTGCGACGACATCGGACAGATCATCAACCCGCTCATCGTGGCCGGCCAGGTCCACGGCGGTCTGGTCCAGGGGATCGCGCAGGCGCTGTGGGAGGAGGCCGTGTACGACGAGAACGGCACCCTCGTCAGCGGCTCCTTCGTCGACTACCTGCTGCCGACCGCGGCCGACACGATCAGCTTCGACCTCGACCACACCACGTCGCCGTGCACCACCAACTCCCTCGGCGCCAAGGGCGTCGGGGAGGCCGGCACGATCGCCTCGACACCGGCCGTGGTCAACGCCGTGGTCGACGCGATCCGCCACCTCGGCGTCAACGACATCCAGATGCCCTGCACGCCCGAACGGGTCTGGCGCGCGATCAACGGAGGTGCGAAGTGATCCCCGCAGCATTCGAGTATGTCGCCCCCGGCTCGGTCGACGAGGCCCTCCGGGCGCTGTCCGAGCACGGCGACGAGGCCAAGATCATCGCCGGTGGCCAGAGCCTGCTGCCGGTCCTGCGGATGAGGCTCAACGCGCCGGAGTGGGTGATCGACCTCGGACGCATCGACTCGCTGCGCGGCATCCGCGACGGCGGCGACCACCTCGCCGTCGGCGCGATGACGACCCACCACGAGGTCGGCAACGACGCGGGCATCCACGAGCACGCGCTCCTGGTCACCAAGGCGATCGCCGAGCTGGCCGACGCCCAGGTGCGCCACCGCGGCACCTTCGGCGGTGCGCTCGCGCACGCCGACCCCGCCGGCGACCTCGGCGCGCCGGCGCGGGCGCTCGGTGCGACGTTCGTGATCCAGGGACCGTCGGGCACGCGCGAGGTCGGGGCGGACGACTTCTTCGTCGACCTCTTCGAGACCGCGATCTCCGAGGACGAGATCCTCACCGAGATCCGGATCCCGAAGCACACCGGCTGGGGTGCGGCGTACCAGAAGTTCGTGCGGATCGCGCACCAGTGGCCGATCGTCGCGGTCGCCGCGACCGTGCGGATGGACGGCGACACCATCGCCGAGGCGCGCGTCGGGCTGACCAACATGGGCGCCACGCCGCTGCGTGCCACCGCGGTCGAGGAGGCCCTCGCCGGGCAGCCCGCGACCGAGGACGCCGTCGCGGCCGCCGCCGCGAACGCGCCCGAGGGCACCGACCCGCCGAGCGACCTCAACGGCGACGCGGACTATCGCCGCCACCTCGCCACTGTCCTGACCCGTCGGGCGGTCCTGGCCGCCGCGGGCCGCAACGGCATCCCCGCGATCTGAGGCGCCGATGGACCTCACCCACTCCTTCACCGTCCCCACCCCGGTCGGCGCGACCTGGTCGTCCTTCCAGGACATCGGCGAGCTCGCCGAGTGCTTCCCCGGCGCCCAGGTCACCTCGGTCGGCGAGACCGACGAGGGTGCGCCGACGTTCGAGGGCACCTGCAAGGTCAAGCTCGGCCCCATCGCCCTCGTGTACGCCGGGTCCGGCGCCTTCGTCGAGCGCGACGAGTCCGCCCACCGGTTCCTGGTCGAGGCCAAGGGCCGCGACAAGCGGGGAAACGGCACGGCCGGCGCGAAGGTGACCGTCTCGATGCAGGCGGCAGGCGATGCCACCCAGGTCGACGTGCACACCGATCTGGCGATCACCGGCAAGCCCGCGCAGTTCGGCCGCGGCGTCATGCAGGACGTCTCGGACAAGCTGCTCGGCCAGTTCGTCGCCTGCTTGGAGCAGAAGCTGTCGGCCGCCGCTCCACCGCCCGAGCCCGAGCCAGCGGACGAGGCGGACGCCGCCCCCGCACAGGCGCCCCAGCCGCCGCCGGCGGCCGGCCCGACACCGCCCGACGACGACGCGCTCGACCTGGGCGCGGCCATGCTGCCGGTGCTGCTGAAGACCTACGGCAGGCAGGCCGCCGTCGCGCTGCTCGGCCTCGTCGGCGTGTGGGTGCTGATCAGGAGGCTGCGCCGACGCTGATGCGGCCTACCAGTTGGGGGTGTAGCCCCAGCCCTGGTCGAGGTTCTGCTGGCTCTTGCGCTGCTGCGCGCCCTGCTGGTTCTGCTGCTGGAGCAGCCGCTCGCGCTTCTGCTGCTGCTTGCGCTTGCGTTGCTGCTCCTGCTGTTGCTGCTGGCGCTTGTGCTGCTCGCGCTTCTTGTCCTGCTGGCGCTGCTTCTTGCTCTCGCTGCGCTTCTTCTGCTGCTGTCTCTTCTTCTTCTGTTGCTGGCGCTGCTTCTGCTGCTGGTTGTGCTTGATCTTGTCGTGCAGGCGCTTGTCGACGCGCTTGGCGTCCTTGGTCTGGTGGGGGCCGTGGCCGGAGTCGGTCGGGCACCTGCCGTCCTCGAGCGCGGTGATGCCGGCCTGGTAGGCGTCGTCGGCGGCGTTGGCGTGGCCGGCCTTCTCCGCCTTGTCGCCGATCGCCTCGTCGGCGAGCGAGAGGTTGATGCGCACGGTGCAGCTGTCACGGTGGGGTACGCCGAAGGCCAGCGCCGCCTGGTAGGCCCTGACGGCCACGGCGTACTGGCCGTCGGCGTGGCGGGCCGCGCCCGCGTCGAAGGCGGCGATCCAGTTCTCGAACGGGTCCAGGTGGCCCGCCGACCGGTAGTGGCCGGCCGCGTCGAGGAAGTGGCCGTCGTCGTACGCGCTGTCGCCGGAGTGCTGGACGAGCAGCATCCGCGCGACCATCGCGGCGAACAGCACGGCCGCGATCGCGGGCAGGACGCCCACGACGAGCAGGATGGTGCGAATCCGCCGGCGCGTCATCGCAGCGCCCTCCGCGTCGTCCAGACCGCGCGCCAGCCGGCGCGCAGCTCGAGCAGGACCAGCCCCAGCAGGACCAGGCCGAACACCCAGGTGAGGTCGTTCTCGGCCGTCGCGCCCTCGCTCGCGGGCGCCGCGACGTAGCTCGCCTTGAACGACCTCGCCAGCGCGTCCATGCCTCCGGGCGCGGAGCGGTGCTCGTAGCCGATGCCCATCTGCTGGGCGATCCTCTGCAGGTTCGCGGGGTCGGCGTGGGAGATGGCGGTCGTGCCGGTCGACGGATCCTGGATCAGGCCCTCGTCGTTGGTCAGGTCGTCGGCCTCGGGCATCGGGCCGCCCTGCGTGGTGCCGTAGCCGAGCACGACACCGCCGTCGACGTACTTCGCGACGTCGGACATCGACGTCTGCGGTGTCTTGGTGGTGTCCTCGCCGTCGCTGACGAAGACCAGGACCTGGCGCCGGTCGGGATACTGCTTCTCGGCGTCGGACAGGACCTGGACCATCTGCTCCTTGGGGCGGTCCATCGCCGACCCGATGCCGGCCGTCGGCTGCTCGAGCGTGAGGGTGTCGACCTCGGAGTCGAACGCGTCGGCGTCGTTGGTGTAGGGCAGCTCCATCCGGCTGTCGAAGCCGAAGGTCATCAGCCCGAACCGTGCGCCGGGCAGGGCATCGGCGAGCGCCTTGAGATCGGTGCGTACGCCGTCGATGCGCGGCTCGTGGTTGCCGTAGTCCTCGGCCGCCATCGACCGGGTGCGGTCGACGACGAACAGCACCTGGATGTCGGACACCTGCGTCGGAACCTTGGCGTGGCCGAAGCCGGGGTGCAGCAGCACCAGGACCAGGGCGACGACGATCCCGATCCGGCGGGCGAGCAGGAGCGGGAGCCTCATGCGGGATCACGGTCCTTCAAGAAGAGCAGTCCCTCGACCAGCCACACGACGACGAGCAGGCCGACGCCGATCCCGACGACGACGGTGCCGAGGTGCGGCTCGTCGACGACCTGGATGATCGGCGGCTTCTGGATCCTGCGTGCCTCGGTCCGCTCGATGGAGTCCACGACGGTCGGCACGCTGCCGTCGGCGCCGAGCAGCGAGAAGGTGCCGCCGGTCAGCAGCACGTCCCTCTTGAACTCCGCCAGCGCCAGCGGTCGCGCGGACGTCGTCGGGGCGGCGATGCCGTGCACGACGATGTGCCTGCTCTTCGTGTACGCCGCGGCCTGGTCGAAGGTGAAGACACCCCGCCCGTAGGGCTGGTTGTCGGTGGCCAGCACGATCGAGCGCGAGCGGTGCTGGCTGCTGCGGTCGAAGCGCTGCGCGCAGGAGGCCAGCCCGTCGCCGACCTGGGACTGCACCTTCTGGTTGACGATGGTGCCCTCGGTGAACTTGCCGTAGGCGTCGGAGAAGGTGTCGCCGGTCGCGAACGCCGCCTCGGCCGCTCGCAGCTGCTGCTGGACGAAGTCGTAGTCGTCGGTCAGCGGGAAGACGGTCACAGCAGTGCCGCTCCAGATGGTCAGCCCGACCCGGTCGCCCTTCAGGCCGGCGACGATCTGCTCGAACTGCTTGAGCACCTCGTAGTCGATCGTGATCATCGAGCCCGACGAGTCGAGGCACAGCATGATGTCGCGCGAGCTCTCGCTCTGGGGGATCCGCTTGGTCTCCTGGATCCGCCCGGCCAGGATCACCGCGCCGGTGCAGGCGACGAGCGCGGTCAGCGTCAGGGCGACACCGAGCACGACACGTCGTCGTACGAGTGCGCGGAAGCGGGGGAGCGAGCGCAGCCGCGCGGCATGGGCGACGTACGCCGCCGAGGCCGGGGTACGCCGTGACCAGCCGATCGCCCACACGACCATGAGCACGACCACCAGCACGGCGAGCGCGACCACCAGCCACGGCCAGTGGAGGTGGCGGTCGTCTGCGGCGAGGGGCAGGGTCAGCGGCGCCACGTGCCCACCAGCCCCCGGGCCTGCTGCACCGCGTTGTCGAACCGCTCGGCCGCCTCGCCGTCGTCGTCGGGCGCGAACTCCGGCGGGTACATCACCTCGATCATGTCCGCCAGCGGCCGCGGCGCGTGTGCGCGCAGGTCGGCCAGCGTCATGGTCGAGGCGTGCAGCGGGGTGATCCGCTCGACGTACGCACGGACGACCTCGCTCAGCTGCTGGTGGCCGTCGCGCGCGCTCGTCCGCCCCTCGCGCACGGCGACGACGACCGCGTCGATGCGCGCGAGGTGCTCGCTCTGCAGGTCGGGCAGCGGAACCGGCGGGGGAGGCGGCTCCGGCCTGTCGCGGGTGAACCACAGCGCGGCGAGGTAGTAGGCCGCGGCGAGGAGCAGCGCGAGCGCGGCGAGCCAGAACCACCGGTCGGAGTAGCCGACCGGCCCGTGGAACTCCTTCGGGAGCCTGGCCGGCAGCGTGGCGGGAGCGGAGACGCGCTCTGCCCAATGGAGGCTAGCGGCGGCGAGCATGGCGGTGCCTCTCCAGCAGGCGGAAGACCGCGGTGATCGCCGCGTCGGTGTCGCGGACGCGCTCGTGGACGATGCCGAGCTGGTCGAGGCGGCGGCGGAGTCCCGCCTCCTCGGAGCCGACCAGGGCGGCGTACTCCCTGCGAAGGCGGCGGTCGCCGCGCAGCCAGCCGGGGATCGGGGTGCCGGCGTCGATGTCGTAGAGCGGCCGGTCGGTCAGCGAGTCCGCGGCCGCGGTGGGGTCGGCGTCGCCGATGGTCACGAACAGGATCTCGTGCTGAGCGGCCAGACGCCGCAGGACGTCGGCGAGCTCGTCGGACACCGACACCTCGTCGCTGACGATCGCGAGGATCGTCCGGCGTCGTACGACGCGCGCCGTGTAGTGCAGCAGCGCGACCAGGTCGGCCGGGCCGGACCGCTCGGTGGTCGCGTCGTGGATCGTGGCGAGGAGGCGCTCCAGGTGGAGCTCGGTCGACTCGCGCGGGCGGATGTGCTGCTGGTCGGCGTCGCCGTACACGAGCGAGACGAGGTCGCCGTGGCGGACGGCGAGGTAGCCGATCAGGCCGGCGACGAAGACCGAGAGGTCGCGCTTGGAGACCGGCGAGCGCGTGCCGACCTGGTTGAGCGCCGCCATCGAGCGGCCGGTGGAGACGCAGAGCAGGACGGTGTGCTTGCGCTCGGCGACGTAGCGCTTGACCAGGAGCTGGCGACCTCGAGCGGACGCCTTCCAGTCGATGTCTTTGACGTCGTCGCCGCGGACGTACTCGCGCAGGTCGTTGAAGTCCATGCCGCGACCGATCTGCACGGCGGCGTACTCGCCCTCGAGGAGGCCGAGGACCTTGCGATGCGCGTGGATCGTGAGGCGGGTCCGGATCTTCTGGAGGTACGTCATCGGCGGCGTGCGCTCACGGGGTCGGTACGGCGCGGAACACCGCGTCGATGATCGTCTCCGGCGCGACGCGGTCGGCGAGGGCCTCGAAGCTGAGGTGGAGGCGGTGGCGGAGCACGCCGTGGCGCAGCTCGCGGATGTCCTCGGGGATGACGTAGTGGCGGCCCTGGACCAGCGCCATCGCCCGGGCGGCCTGGAAGAACGCGATCGAGCCGCGCGGGCTCGCCCCGATCTCGACGTACGCACCGAGCTCGGGGCCGACCAGGCGGCCGGCGTCGCGGGTGGCTCGGATCAGCGCGACGACGTACCGCTTGATGGCGGGGTCGACGTACACGCGACGGGTGAGCTCCTGGAGCTCGGCCACGTCGGAGGTGGTGATGGCCGCCTCGACCTGGAGCATGTGCTGGCCGAGAGTGCCGTCGTCGAAGCGGTCGAGGACCTGCAGCTCGTCGCTCTCCGACGGGTAGTCGACGACCTCCTTGATCAGGAAGCGGTCCATCTGGGCGTGCGGGAGGACGTAGGTGCCCTCCTCCTCGATCGGGTTCTGCGTCGCGAGCACCATGAACGGCTCCGGGAGCGGGTGGACCGCGCCGGCGATCGACGTCTGCCGCTCCTGCATGGCCTCGAGCAGCGCCGACTGCGTCTTGGCGCTCGCCCGGTTGATCTCGTCGAGCAGCACGAAGTTGGCGTGCACCGGGCCCAGCTTGGTCTCGAACTCGTGGCGCCGCGGGTCGTAGACCTGGGTGCCGATGATGTCGCTGGGCAGCAGGTCCGGAGTGCACTGGATGCGGGAGAAGTGCGCGCTGACCGATCGGGCCAGGGTCGAGGCGGCCAGCGTCTTGGCGAGGCCGGGGACGCTCTCCAGCAGCACGTGGCCCTCGGCCAGCAGGGTGACCAGCAGCGCCGTACGGACCCGCTCCTGGCCCACGACGCGACTGCCGAACGTGGCGCCGACCTTGTCGATCATCCCGGTCGCCCGCGCGACCTCCTCGCCGGAGAGGGGAGCCGCGGCGGGCCGCGTTCCCCCCGGATTCGTCGGGTCGGGACGCAGCTGGGTCATCTCGGCGGGATCTCCTGGCTCAGGACGGGCGGGATGCTGTGCGGATCGTGGCCGCGGCCGTGCGCGACCAAACCTACCGACCGCCCCGCAGCCACGATTTGGATCTGCCTTCGGGCGTCTGCCAAGATAGCCAGGTTGCTCCGGCGGGGTCGCCGGGGCGCGTCATACCTTGACTACTGAATCGTGTCTCCTCTGCGGCGGCTCTCCGCTGCGATGAGCGTGCTCGGTGGTCACCGCGTGCGGCGCTCCTGGAGACCCGATCGGTCCCGGATCCCTCAGGGGAGCGGGGCGGCCCACAACAGCAGTTCCCAGCGATCCTCGGATCGGTGTGTGCATCAACAGGTGCGACACGCCCGACCTCGGGGGTCGGAGGGGGAGCCCACAGTTCCGGTTGTACGACGAGTAAGGACGAGAGAGACCTATGGCGGGACAGAAGATCCGCATCAGGCTCAAGGCCTATGACCACGAGGTGATCGACACCTCTGCGCGGAAGATCGTGGACACCGTCACCCGTACGGGTGCGAAGGTCGCCGGCCCGGTGCCGCTGCCGACCGAGAAGAACGTCTTCTGTGTCATCCGCTCGCCGCACAAGTACAAGGACTCGCGCGAGCACTTCGAGATGCGCACCCACAAGCGCCTCATCGACATCATCGACCCCACGCCGAAGACCGTCGACAGCCTCATGCGGCTCGACCTGCCGGCCGGCGTCGACATCGAGATCAAGCTCTGATCGAGAAGGCTGATTCAGACATGACCATCGAACGCACTGTCAAGGGCCTGCTCGGCACCAAGCTGGGCATGACCCAGGTCTGGGACGAGAACAACCGGGTCGTCCCGGTGACCGTCATCGCTGCCCCGACCAACGTGATCACCCAGGTCCGCCAGCCCGAGCCGGACGGCTACAACGCCATCCAGATCGGCTACGGCGAGATCGAGGGCCGCAAGGTGAACAAGCCGCAGGCCGGCCACTTCGCCAAGGCCGGCATCACGCCGCGCCGCCACGTCGTCGAGATCCGCACCGCCGACGCGTCGACCTACCAGATCGGCCAGGAGCTCCCCGTCGACACCTTCGAGGTGGGCGAGGCCATCGACGTCACCGGCACCAGCAAGGGCAAGGGCTTCGCCGGAACGATGAAGCGTCACGGCTTCTCCGGCGTCAGCGCCTCGCACGGTGCTCACCGCAACCACCGCAAGCCGGGCTCCATCGGCGCCTGCGCGACCCCGGGTCGCGTCTTCAAGGGCCTGCGGATGGCCGGCCGGATGGGCACCGACACCGTGACCACCCAGAACGTCACCGTGCACGCGGTCGACGTCGAGAAGGGCCTGATCCTGCTCAAGGGCGCCGTCCCCGGCCCCAAGGGTGGCGTCATCGTCCTCCGCACGGCTGCGAAGAAGGGCTGACCTCCATGGCTACCAAGACCGTTGCCGTTGACCTCCCCGCCGACATCTTCGACGTCGAGCTCAACGTCCCGCTGATCCACCAGGTCGTCGTCGCCCAGCAGGCGGCGGCGCGCCAGGGCACCCACGCCACCAAGACCCGCGGCCTGGTCCGCGGCGGTGGCAAGAAGCCCTACAAGCAGAAGGGCACCGGCCGCGCCCGTCAGGGCTCGACCCGCGCGCCGCAGTTCGCCGGCGGTGGCACCGTCCACGGCCCGCAGCCGCGCGACTACAGCCAGCGGACCCCCAAGAAGATGAAGGCCGCCGCCCTGCGCGGCGCCCTCTCCGACCGGGCCCGCAACGAGCGGATCCACGTCGTGGAGACGCTGGTCAGCGGCGACAAGCCGTCGACCAAGACCGCTCTGTCGGCTCTGCTGGAGCTGTCCGACCGCCGCAAGTTCCTCGTCGTGCTCGAGCGCAACGACACCGTCACCTGGCTCTCGCTGCGCAACGCGCCCGAGGTCCACCTGGTGGCCGTCGACCAGCTCAACACCTACGACGTGCTCGCCAGCGACGACATCGTCTTCTCCAAGGCGGCGTACGACGCGTTCGTGGCCGGCAACCAGGGCACCAAGGCATCTGCTCAGGAGGACGAGAAGTGAGCACGCTGCACAAGGACCACCGCGACATCCTGATCGCGCCGGTCGTGTCGGAGAAGAGCTACGGCCTCCTCGACGCGAACAAGTACACCTTCCTGGTGCACCCGGAGGCGAACAAGACCGAGATCAAGATCGCGGTCGAGAAGGTCTTCAACGTCAAGGTCACCTCGGTCAACACCCTCAACCGGCCGGGCAAGTCCCGCCGGACCCGCAACGGCCTCGGCAAGCGCAAGGACACCAAGCGCGCCATCGTGAGCCTCGCCGAGGGCGACCGCATCGACATCTTCGGAGGTCCGGTCTCCTGACCGGGGCTTGAGTAAGGACTGATCGAACAATGGCTATTCGCAAGTACAAGCCGACCACCCCGGGCCGTCGCGGCTCCTCGGTGGCCGACTTCGTCGAGATCACCCGGACCACGCCGGAGAAGTCGCTGACCCGCCCGCTGCCCAAGACGGGCGGCCGCAACAACCAGGGCCGGATCACCACCCGGCACATCGGTGGCGGTCACAAGCGCTCCTACCGCGTCATCGACTTCCGTCGCTACGACAAGGACGGCGTGCCGGCCAAGGTCGCTCACATCGAGTACGACCCCAACCGCACCGCGCGCATCGCGCTGCTGCACTACGCCGACGGCGAGAAGCGCTACATCATCGCGCCGAAGGGCGTGGAGCAGGGCCAGGCGATCGAGGCCGGCGTCAACGCCGACATCAAGCCCGGCAACAACCTGCCGCTGCGCAACATCCCGGTCGGCTCGACGATCCACTGCGTGGAGCTGCGCCCCGGCGGTGGCGCCAAGCTGGCCCGCTCGGCCGGCAACAGCGCCCAGCTGGTCGCCCGTGAGGGCAGCCGCGCGACGCTGCGCCTGCCCTCGGGCGAGATGCGCTTCGTCGACGTACGCTGCCGCGCCACGATCGGCGAGGTCGGCAACGCCGAGCAGTCCAACATCAACTGGGGCAAGGCCGGCCGCATGCGCTGGAAGGGCAAGCGCCCGACCGTTCGCGGTGTCGTCATGAACCCGGTCGACCACCCGCACGGCGGTGGTGAGGGCAAGACCTCCGGTGGTCGCCACCCGGTCAGCCCGTGGGGCAAGCCCGAGGGTCGCACGCGCAAGCGCAAGGCCTCGGATGCCCAGATCATCCGTCGTCGCAAGTCCGGCAAGGGTAGGAAGTAACTGACATGCCTCGCAGCCTGAAGAAGGGCCCCTTCATCGACGGCCACCTCCTCAAGAAGGTGGACGCGGAGAACGACAAGGGCACCCACAACGTCATCAAGACCTGGTCGCGCCGGTCGATGATCATCCCCTCGATGATCGGTCACACCATCGCCGTCCACGACGGCCGCAAGCACGTCCCGGTCTTCGTGTCCGACTCGATGGTCGGCCACAAGCTCGGCGAGTTCGCGCCGACCCGCACCTACAAGGGTCACGTCAAGGAAGACCGGAAGGGACGCCGTCGATGACCACCACTGAGCGCAGCAACACCAGCGCCCGCCGCGAGCGCCTGCTCGGCGACGAGCCCGGTGCCTTCGCGGTCGCCCGCTACGTGCGGATCACCCCGATGAAGGCCCGCCGGGTCGTCGACCTGGTCCGCGGTCTGCCCGTGGACGAGGCTCTGACCACCCTGCAGTTCGCCCCGCAGGCCGCTGCGGCGACGGTCTACAAGGTGCTCGAGAGCGCCGTGGCCAACGCCGAGTCGACCGAGGGCCTCAACGCTGCCGAGCTGATCGTCTCGGCCGGCACCGTCGACGAGGGTCCGACCATGAAGCGGTGGCGTCCGCGTGCCCAGGGCCGGGCCACCCGGATCAACAAGCGCACCAGCCACATCACCCTGGTCGTGCAGCCGGCCGACGTCGCGAAGAAGGTGAAGTAATGGGTCAGAAGATCAACCCCAACGGCTTCCGGCTCGGTATCTCCACCGACCACAAGTCGCGCTGGTACGCCGACAAGCTGTACAAGTCCTACGTCGGCGAGGACGTCGCGATCCGCAAGCTGCTCTCCAAGGGCATGGAGCGGGCCGGCATCGCCAAGGTCGAGATCGAGCGCACCCGCGACCGCGTCCGTGTGGACATCCACACCGCGCGTCCGGGCATCGTGATCGGCCGCCGTGGCGCCGAGGCCGACCGCATCCGCGGCGAGCTCGAGAAGCTCACCGGCAAGCAGGTCCAGCTGAACATCCTCGAGGTCGAGAACCCCGAGGTCGACGCCCAGCTCGTCGCTCAGGGTGTCGCCGAGCAGCTGTCCGGCCGCGTGCAGTTCCGTCGGGCGATGGGCAAGGCGATGCAGACCTCGATGCCCTCCGGTGCCA